>BNJU01002196.1_pt1 | contig 95933 bp, 115 predicted proteins | sample 8539281 | NCBI WGS metagenome assembly BNJU01 (sample SAMD00202456, study PRJDB9452) | human saliva metagenome | isolation source: human saliva | place: Japan
ATCAATGTGACGGAGACTGTCTTAAGAAGCTCCTTGATAGCGGAAACTATAATCTGACTAGGCTCAGCTCCTCTAGGTCACTTAGCCTTTGAGTCCCTTGACCGTAAATCATCGCTAGCATCCAATAATTCTTGGATCTTACCATAGCTGACTTTGGCATTTTAGACAACAATAAAATCGGTTAAGGACCAGGGAAACGGTTCAGCCAGTGAAAGTGAATGAGTTGCAAAGACGTGGTGACTAAGGTCAAATGCCCTGCCGCCATTTCCCAGTCCAGTTCCTTAATGACTATGGCCGCGGTCAGGACATAATGGTAATGGATAGGCACTTAAACGCCGCAGTGATACATAATCCGGATAGCCTTCGTCGCGCGTTTTTTGCCTGAAACGTTGACTGGATTCTTGTTTTGTTACCGTAAAGCGCGCGTCTCAAATACAATATGACCTCTGAACCTTATCATTACAGGGCAGCAACCGCGTAAAGTTGTTTGCGTCACGGCTTCTTCTTGGCGACGCGTTGAATTACAGAGAAGCAGGATGAGACTAGAAGAATAAAGGCTAAGAGGTCTGCTAAAATAGATAGCATAATGAGATAATGATAAAGTAGTTGCAGGGACAAAGCCCATTATGCCATATCCTAAATCCTCATTCGTCTATTGTCAGAGTAAAGCAGGTCATCATGTCGCCTGAACGGACTTCTCAAAAAAAATTGAATCCATACTGATGATCTTCTGGTAGAGATTGAGCTTGGCTTCCTTGATATAGAATACCGATTATTCAAGGGTCGACTCATCATAGATATTCAGATGTGTATTGAGCCACCGACACCACCAGATAATGCCAATGAAGGTGCCAGACTCTGCCCGTCAGCAGTGGTCGGCCGTGGCATCAATAATGGCCTGAGTCAGCGCGTGAGGAATGACCAACAAAGACATAGTCGGCAATATTGGAAAGCAGAATAATCGGGTAAAGTCATCCGGACAACGTTGCGATGAAATTGCCACATGGCAGCACACACAAAATCCCCTGGCTATAGTCGATAGGCAAACTCTAATAGACAGCACAGACCCTAAGATGGACGCACAAGGCACAGAATCTAGTCCCTGGTGCTGCCACTCGCCCAGCGTGCCCATCGGTCTTCTCATGATTCTTGGCCATAGTGCCTCAGTATGGCGCCTGTGCTCATAGCATGACGTCTAAAAAGGAGTGGAATTGTTATCTGGCTTTGCTTTGGTTTTGGCTTACTAAGATCATGACACATACTCCTTTCTTTCATCTTACTTTTCTAGGATACCATCAGCCTTATCGTGTTGTGAAAACCTTTCTTGAAATTATTTTACAAACTTCCTCAGTCCTAGGCCCCCTTCAGGTAACGCTTGGCTTGCATGGGTGTGGCTTTCAGTGGCTTAAGCCTGTATAAAGCAATTTCTGGATTAATATAAAGGATGCACCACATTGAAACAATTAATCGCTATTATCTTTCCTCCTTGCGAATGCCCAACAAATCTTCGGGCTTTCCAGGTGCCCTTCTAAGATATTCCGTCGTCTTAGCCGGCTGAAGTTATCCTCTGGCCACCGTGACCTCTGTCCTGGCGGACCCTCCAAGACGCTCACACCAACTCCTTTGACGATGTCCAGCCAGTACCATCTAACCTACCCGAGTTTCCATACTGTCGACGGTAGCTAGAGCGAGCAAATTAAGCCTGTCTGCTTCCAATCTCAACTCCTTCCAATTGGTTGGTTGATGATACCGGTAACGGTTAAGCGCCCCAGAGACCAACCTACCATCCCAACGGACATTGCCAGCCGCCTCGTCTACTAAATCCATGGCTAGCTTTCTTCCTCTTCAAGGATCAGACTGGCGTAAAGTTGCCGGTCGTATGATGCACCTGCACGGACCTCTACAAGGCCAACTTTTACAGCACAGAGTCGCCAGCCAAACTTTAAACTCCATTGAAAATTTCCGGCGATCTTTTATCTGTCTTGTCATTGTGGCTTGGATGGCCTCCCTGGTTACTCTATTGGTCTGTAGGTCACACCCAGCTGCTTACTTGGCTCACTTCACTGCGGCTCCTGCGGTCCAGGTCTTTCAAACTCTTTAGTCCAGACCATGCGCCCTGGTCATTCAAGTGACCTTTGTTCCCTTCTATCTGTGGCCTCTTACAAACTGCATTATGCCTCCCAGGCTTTTGTCTTCTTTGTTTTCTGACCCTCTATACAGGCTGGCCTTCATTTACGCGCCCGCAACAGCGCTTTATGATGAGCTCTTCTCGGCCTCAATAGCGAAGCCTTCAAGGAAGGGGATGCAGGACTCTGCTAAGATGCCAATAAACTTCGTCCTGAGGAGATGAACGAACGCTTCATGTCCCTAATCCAAGAAGCAGACAAGAGCGTCATGACCAAGAAGAAAGTGGAGGAAGATAAAGTAGGAGAGTGCAAACACTCAAGATCACACAGCCAAGATGACCAGCTCACAAGATTCTTCTGACAAGATCAAGATAATGAAATATAAAAGTTAGGACCTCAAGTCCTAGCTGATGTCTTTAAGCTACTTTACTTGGCTTCAAGAGTCTCCTGTGATTCGCAACAGCCGGTATGCCGGCATTATCTTCAAACGTGCGTGGTACGATGAAACCTTCTAATTCTGGCAAGGTCACATAGTTGTTATGGGCCACCAAATGTTCGCGAATCATTGGGAAGAGTTGGCGTTGCTTCATGACCCCTGCCACCCAAGATAAAGCGTTCAGTACTCAAAAATCAAATAGTAGTTGTGAGTGCTTGAGCAGTGGTAGGCTTCTAAGTTCCAGACTTCATCTCATTGCTGAGTTCAATCCTCTTGCCCCTAACGCTTCAATCGTCGGCCCCAGCACCATGCCTTCTAGCAGTCGTGGTGGGAAAAGGACATTTACCTTCATAGTGGTCCTCAGGGATGACGTTTTGAGGCTGATGTGCTGGCTTCAGGGTGGGCAAAACCGCTAATAATCTTGCACCGACTACAACCCTCAAAGACCCACACCGGTCCTGATGAGTATATACATGTAGCTTTTTACGCCGCAGTGCGCCCCCTGCTTCATTTCCCCTGTAGGTCCGCACTTTGACGTCAGTGGTCCAAGCCATTGGTACATCAAATTCTTCTTGAAAGCACCCCAAGAAATCAAAGATGTTGCCATGGCAATTTAGGTATTAGCGATATAACCATAGTCCCTGCCATTAGGATTAGCCCTCGATTGGGCCAAAAGAACCAAAACCAAAGGCCTTAATCCCATTATATTTCTTGAAGAAGTAATCATGCTTGGCATGGATTCAGCTGGCGTCTCAGTTGAAGGACACTCGACGTTCAATCAAGGTTCCATCCATTTCGAAGACAGCGCAGACACATTTTGTACCGCTCAATTCAATTGCTCCAATCATCTTACACACTCACTTTTCTATGCTTGCTTTTCTACCCTTGTTTCTTTACTGTCGCGATGCCGGTCTTTTTCTTCTTATCCGACCACGGCAGCACCCTCAACTTTACGGGCTGGTTTCTCCCAGTCTGGTCTTTGGCTTTGGCCCCTCTAGCCCTTCTGGTCTTGCCAGGACACCTTGCAGCCCGACCAATTGACCTTGAAGGCAATACGCCCTGACAGTTGGCAAGGGCTGGCTGCCAAACTTTCAAACCTTAACTCCTGTCATTAACCAGGACAGAACCTCCCATTTCCCATACGACCAGACGGCTGAAGCGGTGAACATAATCAAATATCCACTCGCTTTAGTGGATGATATAAGGAAAATCAGAATATCCAAGCCCTCGCCGCCATATCAGTCGTCAGCCAAGAACCTTACCTTGCTGGACCAGGGAAGAAAGCCCCTCCCTCTCCTGCCGACATTGACCATACACGACCGCCACCTTAATGCCTTGAAAACTAACTTAGCCGCCACCGTTTCCAGGTCATGGACCTGTTCAAAAGACCAAAGCTTGCATGTCTGCTGCTTGGGCCCAGACGCTTGGTTCTAGTTGGAACCTTTGCCGGTCATGGAGTCCAGGACATAGACATGGTCCACTTGCCCAGACTGGCTGACACTGGTCCTTCTCTGCCTGATAGAGAAGGCCAGACGCGCACCAAGTCAGCAAAGGCGAGCCATGGGTAGCTTTAATCCAAACTACTGTCACATCTCGCATGAGGACTTTCTAATCTGGTGAAGCCTTCATGCTCGGCTTGCAGTCAAATAATCTGCCTCATCAGTATCAAGTAACGGCCTGATGGACCTTAAGTTTACGGGTTTGGTTGGCTAATTCAAGTCTGAAACGACCTGGCGTCTGCCACGATGATTTCTGGCTGGCCTTGAGGGCTTCCTGCCCACAGAGGCGCTTAAGTTTGGCGCCACCACTATTGGACTTAAAGTCCAGATGACGTCCCGAGTTTGGCACACTGCAATTTGGCCGGCTCTTGTGATGGCGCCAAAATGAGTAGCCTGCCCTGCGCCGGCTTGCAGTTGTCTAAAGACTGGCAAGAGATGAGCGGAGGTCTTACCGCTGCCTGTAGGCAGAAATGGCCACCGAGGGATTGGCCTTGCGCTAAAGGCCCCATGATGAGCTTTGAATCGCAGTGGCTGTTGATAGCCGCAGCCTGCCATTCACTGGGCAAGGCTGGAGCAAGTTCAAGTCTCTGACATCAGGAGCTTACCTCACTTTGATTGGCCTCTCCCTCGAAAGGAAGGCGAGTTGGGCCGTTGTCTCACGGACGCATGACTTGGGAACCTGATAACCAGAGGTCCAGTGACGAAAAGTTAACCGAGCTCTTCTTCCAGCCGATAGCCCCACAAAACAGCCAAGGCTTCAAGTTCTCCACCAATCGTGCTTAGCTGATATTGACTGATAACTGCCCCCGACTATTGGACAGCTGACCGTCGAATACAGGTAAATCCTGATGACATCACTATCCAGTGTTTCACTTACGAAAATGCATAGAAACTAGAGACTGACCTGAAACTGGTCCATAATGAAATAGCATTAAAAAAGATCCTGCCTCCTTGAACAGCCGAATACTAAGAAACGGCATAAAAGACCTGACATAAAGGGATAAATCCCCAAGTCCATCAAGCTCCCTCCGGCCATAGCCGGATTGAAAGTATTAGGCGGCTTCTAAGCCCTGACGCAACTATCAGCCATAGGCCGGATAGCGGCGAAAGTACCAGCCTAGAATAGAGGTGGCCCCTAGGAAAGGGCTGCTTGGCATCCTGAGCTTGTTGGCTACCAATTTGCTTGAGCCGCTTTATAGTTAGATTGGCAGCAGACGTGGAGGACAGCCTCCAAAGAGAGAGTGAACGACCTTGAGCGCCCCAGGCCCAAGGTATGGAGCCTCCTGCCGCGATCACAGTGTGAAACATGGGCTTTTCAATCATGACATGTTTGCCGGCCTGGATAGCGCACTGTTTGGTCGTTCAAAATGGGCCCCGCATTGGGACTGGCTATATAAAGCTAGAGTCGAGCTCAGAGGATCACTTGAATTCCAGCCAAATCATCACCGTAATGCGGTCCGCACCAAAGCGCATTGGGCTGGAAATCCTTGCGCCTTTATTCTTTTGGCGCAAATATGAACGCTGGAAACTACATAGACCTCTGGTAGCAGACCCGCAGAGGCTTCTAGAAGCGCTCCTGTCGTCTGAGAGGTCCCGAGTGGTGCCAACTCGAATCATTGGCCATCCTTTCTATGAGACTTGAGATTGCTCCATTTACCTGGCACGCCATGGGTGATGCGAGAAGGAAAGCCGAATGGTTTCGTCTCGCCAATTACGGCTGTCAAGCACCGGCCAAGCCCGAGTTGGCATGGTTGGCCACGATATAGACAGGCAGGGCCGGTACCAGAGCAGAAGCGGGTGGACAGCGTCGGGAAGAAGGTGTCCCCACCCGCACGCGCCCCCACGCCAGACTAATTGAACCAATTGGAAGGCGTGAGTGTCGCCGCGCAGATGGTGGAGACCGCGACCAAAGCTAACATCATCCTTCGTTTGGTGTCGTCTGATCTGGCCAGACATCTCGTCCTGGGAAAGAAGACGCGCACTCATGGCAGCCAAAGTGAGGCGAGTCAGCGTCCTGCATCGCATCAGCTAAAGGCCCACATCTCCGCTCTTTGGGAGTTGGCCACACTGAGTAGGCGAGGCCACCGTCAAGGCCATGCATCCAGGGCGTAATGGGAGGGATAAGATATTGAGGGCAATCTGATGGGCGCCCATCACTACTGTTCCTAGTGAGGGCCACAATCTAGTGTAAAGAATTAAACTTGAACACGCAGGACTTGCTCACCAGTGGACGGAATCCCAAAAGCGGAAAATAGGAAAGGTGTCTGCTTCAATCTCATAACTTTGAACCAATCAACTGGATGGCTGACCGGCCACTGAGAAATATAAAAGAGCAAACCTAAGCCCGAGCAGACATTGCCAATGGTAGCAATCCGCTCTTGCATCCCCTCTGGTGGTCCAAATAATGATATAAACTGAAGGGCTAGGCATTAATGGCATGGCTATGACGATTAAATCCATGAGGGTTTGAGTCCTCTACCTCAAGTCAGAAGAGGATAGGAGGGCACCAAACAGTTAAAAACCAGAGGTCAATCATGAGCAAGATGAGTGATTAAGCCGCTTGAGGTCAGGGCATCTGCTCCCATCCATCATGGCTTTTGGAAAATTAGGGACAGAGGCCACAAAAGATGGTCGATAAGGGCCAAAAGCCCAACATGGTTTATCTTAGAAATACGGCCCAGTCTATGGAGCCTCTAGCGCATGCAGGGCAGTGATGCCTACCTAGCGCCTGCACGACAGCAAGGATGAAGAAGAAGGGTTGGTTGGACAGCCCCACAGCCATACATTGACATCGACCGGATAGAGGTCCGCCGCATACTGTCTAAGACCACCATATTAACCATCGAACAAGGTAAAGGTGACCTCAAGTAAGATGGGCCAAGATAGGTTAAGGAATGACGGCTGATCTGCTGATCTCGCGATTGTTCCGTTATAGAACCACCTTTCTGGCGACTAGGCTTGGAAGGCTGATTCCCGGAATATCGTCAGATATTGTTCAATGGCTTGCACCGTTTCTACGGCTGCTGGTTCAAATGGGTGATTTAGATTACTTCTGCCACGATCTTAAGGAGGACTTGGTCCCACCCTGTCCGACAAATATTGAGGTAATCGGTCCATACACTTGCAGGGTCATCGTCAATCTGGCTCGTTTCCAGAATTGGAAAGGCGCAGACTTGAGCAAGGCATAGTCGAGTAATAGAAATGGGCTAGCAGAAGATGTGGCCCTGACGGAACCAAGCCCCCACGATCTAGAGAAGAGTCTGCTTCATACTCTTTCCGAGCACATATTGACGCTCCAAACGGCGCCATGTCGCACGTACTCAGCTGGTGTCATTTCAGATGTTCATTAGACTTCATGTTGGAAGTAGTTCCACTAAGACGCCGCATGGAAAGAAGATTAAGCCTGTAGATAAATGGGTATTTGTATTTGAGGGTTTGTGAGCCGAAGAGAGTTCCATCCAAGGCCAAAGCCAGGAATTCCATGGACATAGAGTGAATCTCACAAGATTCTAAAAGGTTGGGCTTAAGACATTCTAGCGTTTGGATCAACGGATTGGAAGACTTGGAGGCATGCCCTAGCTTCGTGAGTCAAGACATCGACGTCAGCGTCGTCCCATTGAAGTTAGAAGATAAAGGGGGCTTCATAATCCACAGCAGTGGGTACAGTAACCTACCAGCCTTACCTGGTTTGGTTACTAAGTCTAGAGCTACGATCGACCATAAAGTCAATAAACTCACCTGTTTCAGCGAAAGTTCATGGTATCTCTTAACCCCAGCAGTACAATTTCTCCAGCGTCCCTTGAGGCTGCATGCTACCAGACTGGAATTTATACTCCAGTCGCATAAGGTTTGAGGCTTTCTATGCCAAACGATCTGCTTGACGTTGGTAGAGTTTGTTATTTAGCAAGCACCACATGTTCCAGGATTTCTTAGCGATAAACTTCCACTTGTTGACAGTTTATAGTCTAAGCGGTTCATCCAGTAACCTACTTAACGAAGTCATGAAAGCCATAGGTCTTAAGCGATTTTGGTCGCGAACCCTGACTAATTGATCATAAACACGGTCAGAATTGCGTCATGCTCATTGTAGAAGCTGACTAGTTCAGAAGCTTGACGACGGACACTCCCGGGTCAGGTCTTGACAAACTTAGCCATACTAAGCAAGATTGGTAGGTTTGACCTTGGAACTCGATTTCAGCAAGCTTGAGGCTTGCCTGTGTCGATGCTAAGCTTGTTCTCTTGTGCAACAAGGAATAATCTCAGGACTGAGAGACCTTGAGGCTGTTCTCAGCCATTGGGAAGAAAGGGTCTCTGGCAGGTAGTTTTTCTAATTCACTCCGCCACTTAGCCTTGGACAGCCGTAGTAGCCGTATCCCATTCACCAATAATTGGAAAAGTGCTCATCCCAGAAGCTGTCTTCTTCAGTGAAGCTATCCTTGGTATTGATGCTGTCGGATGCTTACAGTTGATAAGGTCCTAAATATTTTGGATTTCTTGAATATGTTTTGGTGGCTTTGAGGGCAACTTCCGCCTCTTCTGCCTATTTCAATCAGTGAAATTTGATTATCTTCTTTCAGAAGGTCTAGATCAGGTCTCTGATGCTCAATTCTGAAAATTTCATAGTATCACTTCTTTCTATTTACAGTTAGCTTCATTATAGCACAAACCAGACCTTTTAGGTCCTATATTTTTGCATAATGGTGCCAAAAATATACACTCTATAGGGCTCCAAACAGAAAAAGCCCAAAAGCAACTAGCTTCTAGACTTTTTAGTTTACTCATTTATTTCTTAGGCCAGTCCCTTCTAAGTTCAAGAGATGGTCTCATGTCTAGCTAATCCACGATAGCCTCCCAGACTCCCATCGTGAGCAAGACCCGGTGACAAAACGGGAGAATGCTGAGATTCTGGCGCACTGCGCACACAGCCCACTGCCCAGGCCTGCCCAGGGCTTGCGCTAAAGTTTCCTTATAGGAACAAGTCTGACCATAGAATCGAGCCAAGCCCGCCACTGCTGCTGAAAGTCGGTCCCTTGATAAAGGTCATGGGTAAGGCTAGCTTGCAGCCACTAAAATATGATCCGAGGCAAAGGCAAATCTCCAGCGCTCCTGCTGCCTGCCATTGGTAGCGACCTTTGGGGTCTAAGTCAGCCTGACAGTCCACCAGGGGACTCGCCAGAGGCGCCAATGAACTAGACGCCCTGATGGGCAACGACTGGCAAATTGACCCTGAGGCATGATCAGAGGGCAATAGCGCAACATCTTGTCATCCTTTCTGAGCAAAAAGAGGCGACTGGCGCCCCTTTGCTTTGCTTACATTTGTCTCGGCGCGTGAAGGCCTAAGAGATGGAGCCCATCTGGAGGACTTGAGCTACGCTACCAGGGCAATCCGGGAAGCAATTCCGGCATCTTGATCTAGATGCGACTATTAGCATAGTATTTATTAAATACCCATTGTCTAACTGTACCAAGTACTTAGCGACGGATGGCTCGTAACGGTCACTCTGCCTGACGGATAATGCTAGATAGTCTGCTAATTTCGCTACTTCCAAGCATAGTCATCCGATAGGTCAAACTCAGCTGACAAGTCGACTTCTTGCCCGTACTTGGACAAGATGTCTGTGAGAACGGGCGTGGTGTATTGAACATATGGTCCAGTTTCCCTCTCAAATTGGACGATTTCTTCCAGGTTGAAGTCAAGACTATTCATACGCTCAGTTTTGAGGTCATGGAAGACAACAGCCCCTAGCCCCTACTTGACGGGCAACTGGTCCTTGTTTTCCAAACCTAGGTTCTTGAGCTCAATTTGTTACGCAGCAGGGCTAATAGCTTTCTAAGCACTTCTTCCAAAGAGGACAATCTCACCTTTTACGGGTGACAGCTTCTTCCCATTCAAGGTAATCAAACCAAATGGCACCTGGGCCATATCTTTTCGCCCACTCGTTGCCCATCATCTCTAGAACAGTTTGATTGCTTGAAGTGAACACTTCTGCTCGCTCCCCATGACATAGGTTCTTAGCAGTCATAGGTCCGCTTACGGTAGTGAGCTGTCGCCAAGTCACGTGTCAGGTGGGGTCGAGCGTCTGATTTTCTTTAATCAGGCAGGTGGCTGTCTCATCTTCCAAGTGAACAAAGGTAGCGCCATTATCAGACCGATAAGAGGCCTTTTTCATTTAGGAGGTCTCACGATTTCATCCATCTTGTCGTTGTGAAAGCTTCCCCCATTATAGAGTCAAAGCCTACTTCTAGAGATCATGAGACTTTTTGGAATTCTTTAAGAGACTCTTCCCGGAACCATTGCCAGAGGGCTAACATTTCTGGGTCGCTCATCTCAAGCGCTTGAAATAGCCCGTGCTTGGTCTTCTAGATTCTGGTTGGGTTTCAGCTTTCGTGAAATCAACATAAACAGCAATTCTTTGACAGTCAGCCTTAACCGTGGCTTTGAAATCACCCCCGACCCTTGTGACCACAATCCAACTTACCAAGTGGCGTACAGTCACCCAAATGATTGACGCTGAACCGGTTGGTAACCTAATTTAGCCAAGATAAGCGAAAGTGGAGTTCTAATCACTGTTGAACGCAAATGGCCCATAGACATTGGCTAGCGATGTTAGGTGAACATGTCGATTGACGACGTTACGACCTTGACCTAGGTCTGACTGGCCGTAGCTATGCCCCTTCTAGGACCGCGTGCAGGTTTGCCCATTGACTACTGCGCCGTTTGAGGAAGAAGTTGACATAAGGCCCCTGGCGACTACTGTCAAACTTGCTGGGTGTCTACTGCTTCGGCAGCTCTTGAGCGATGGCGAGGCCTTGCGGAAGACCTTAGCCAGTTGGAATACTGGGAAAGGCCAAGATCACCATGCTCAGCATGACCTGGAACTTCATTAACTGTTCAATTGCTTGCCTCGGTCAGGTGCTCAGCCAAAGACTGGGCTGAGGCTGACACGACAGCTGATTTTGATTCATTGTGTGCCTCCCTGTTGTTTTGATGAGATGGAAAGGGTGCAGCCTCCAGAGATATCCCTAAGGAAATCTAGAGGCGAATTAGTGACTAATGTACGCGGTACCACTCTACCAGTGCTGGCAAACGGCGGGCAACCCTTATACTGATAACGGGAGGTGGCTCCGACCTAGGCTAGCAGGCTAGGCCCTTCACTCAAATAGTATCCAAGAGTGCCGTTCATCTGTTGACCTCTACATGCTCTCAGCATCCCGGCTCGCTGTCTGAGGCTAGGACAGACTACTCTCTCTCTGACTGCATATTCTAGTTGGATTGATATCACAGTCCTATGGACTTGGCATGACTATTTTAGTCTTCAATTGCTATCTCACGACCTTGGTTCCAGTGGAAGTGAGTCCCTGAGCAGTCTACGCGTTGGTAGGTGTGAGCCCCAAAAGGTCGCGTTGGGCTTGGATTAAGTTAGTGGTAAGACTGGTGAACGGTAGGAATCACTAGTGGCCAAAGCACTTGAGAAGGTTGGCACTGGAATCCCGCTGAATGGCTAAAGTCACCACGTGACAGCTGCACTTGCAGTTGCTACCTAAGATATTGAGGAAGTAGTCATCCAACATGAGGTTTGTCTAAGTCGGGGTTCTTGACTGTAGGGCATCGGTAATCTTTTGCAAGAACTTAGCTGGATGAATACAGCCTGCACGGAAGATCTTGGCAAATTTCGCCATGGTTGAGGTCAGCCGTATTGCTTGGCTAGCTGCCTTTCATTTGAGCGAAACCTGGGCGTAGCTGACAATCCAGAGAAAGTAGAGGCTTGACGCACAGCTTAATGATGTCTTTTTATCTGCTTCAGATGGGTTAGCTTGAAATCTACCAGAATGACTTGTCTGGTCGCCACGTTCTTCCTTGAAGGTTGAAATGTAACGAGCGAAGATAGATTCCGTAATCAGAGACAATGGCTCCCCTAAGTCTAAGGCTGATTAGAGGTCCATGCCTGTCACTTGTTACCAGCTCGGTCCATGATCACATCTACCATTGGCTACCTGTAGATGGGTCTCGACGGTTACGAGGATTTGAGTTGGTCAGAGAAGCTGTCCAACTCACCCTTGTTCCATCTCGCCAAAGATATCTAGAGAAATCTCAGCAGCCAGATAAACCTAGGACGCGTGTGTGAAGAGGTCATAGACTCTGCATTAACGTATCCCGCCATACTCAATCCCGTTGTGAGACCATCTTAACATAGTGACCCACCATTTTCGCCAATGTGAGGTCGCACATGGCTCTACCATCTTCAGGTGCTTTTGCTGAGATATCTCGCAAGATTGGCGCACTAATTCATAGGCTGATTGAGGCCCACCCGGCATGATAGAAGGACCATGTAAGGCACCCTCTTCACCACCGGGAAACTGTCCCAACAAAGTTAATGCCTAATTCGGCCAAGCGTTCGCTACGGCGAATGGTATCCTGAAAAGAAGGTGTTCCCACCATCGAGCGACAATGTCACGCTTGTCAAGTGTGGCAAGAGTGCGTCGATGGTTGCGTCGATCCTCGGCCGCCTTGAACCATAAGAAGAATCTTACGTGGATTCAAGCTGTTGACGAATTCTTCTACTGTGTAGGTCCCTACTAAGTTCTTACCTGGGTTTTGTTTCCAAAAGCCTCCAGTCGTTCTAGAAACCAGTACGGGTTAGAGTGATACACTGTAGCCACGGTCTAATATTTAAGGCAATGTTACGACCCATCACGGCCATACCAACGACACTCAATTTGTTGCTTAGTCATATGATCCAATTCTCAATTTGTCTTTTTACTGTAACGGTCTTATTTTGTAGCATAAATGAACCTACGATTAAAAGTTTTATGCTTAATATGTGCCAGAAATAATGATATAATTCTGCTTCTAGGCCAAAGTGATTGAAAGTCACCAGGCTTTGGGGTAAAATTAGGGCTGAAATTACAAAAGGAGGCGTCCCAATGTCGTCATTGCATGAGCGGAACTATCCTTGCGACCCCTAAAAAGAAAAAGAAGCAAAATGGACCTACTAGTCCGCGGTGCAGCTATTCTCATGGTCCTCTTGATGAGTCGGCACCCTTGTCAGCTCTAGTCATCCTATCATTCATTAACTGCCAATTCTATCTTGTAAGGAGGTCGCCATGTCATAAGTAGTCTACTATACAGATTCTGAGATCAGACGATATGCCAGCTGTGGCCCCTTCTCCTAGAGCAAGAAAATGGGTGTCACATCATTGAAATCCTCAGCCAGGGACCCCAACGCCTTTTGGCCACTCCACTAAGGAATTGGATGGCTGCCATCAAAGATGCTCAAGCAACAGTAGCGCTTCTGAAGCCAATGTTGATTATCAACATCAGGAGTCACGCCGAATCAAGTGAGTCCCACCTGCTGCCTGACGGATACCCGTCAGAGCCTAGTGCTATTATTAGCGCCATGAAGGATTGGGGTAGCCAACATTTTACAATGTGATCCATTCTAGGTTAGGACGACTATGTCCTAGCCTCTTTTTGCTCCATAATATAAAAAGGTCTCCCGGGAAGGCATTATTTTTCATAGACTAACATGGAATGCCAAAGCTGAAGACGGTACTCTGCCTCCACCGCATGTTCATGCGCCTCGGGACTGCTCCGCGATTATAGAAGGCTGATACCGAGCCAACCAAGGTGGAACATGGCAAATGGAAGTTAGTAACAGTGATCAACCACCTTAAATTCAAAAGCCGGCGAGATAAAAATCTGAGTCCCAGCCAGAATCTGCTCGTACTACGACCTGGTGCGAAACGTAGGGTGCTGACACTGGTGGTTCCTGCTGCAAAAATCTTTGCCACCACGCGCCTGAACGGCCTGGATAGCGTCAGCTGAAGCGTGGCTCAATTGATAGTATTCGCATGCATTTTCACGGTCTTCACGCTATCGGCTGAGACTGGTCGGAAGGTGCCCAAGCACATGTGGGACTGGGGAACAATCTCACCCCTTGGCCTTGATTGCTCTCAAGAGGTCATCGGTGAAGTGAAGCCCTGCTGTTGAAGACCGCGCGACCATTTTCCTTAGCATAGACGGTTGGTAGGATCACACCTCTAGACGTTCCTTTTATATATGGTGGCAAGGCATTTGACCTAGAGGATTTAGAATTTCTGGGAGACTCCCTCATAGAAAATTCAATGATCCGACTCATGGTCCCCTTCAGAGACGACGCTGCGTCAGAGCAGACCATCCTCGCAAAAGACAATCTGAGTCAGTCTTGGCGCGACGAGCAGCTTATCAAACATTCCCATTGATCTTGAGTGTTGTTGACAGCAGGACCTCCATGTCCGCCGGTCTCGACTTTGATACCGAAGAGGCGGGCGAATAAGCTGTCTCATTGACTCAAGGCACTCACTGGATTGAAAATTAATAATTTGATCAAAGTGCAAATCTACTGCGTTTTGATGGGTCAAACCATCAAGCAAAGCTGCCGATCGCCAAGGCGTTTGGAGCGATGAGATGCTCTGGTAAGGATAATCAAAATCTTTTGGTTGTTAACATTTCCCAGCTCTGCACTCCCCTATCTGGGTTGGAATAGGCATAGCCTGGGTGTCATAGACTGAGCAGTCGCCTGTCTACCCCGCGAGTCCACTGAATAAACCATTTGCACCAAGTAAGGTTGTATATCTTGGGGTTTCGTGATCTCTCAATATTGACGCCAAGGTATTAAGGCTACTGGGCCCGCCATACTCAATCAGACGCTGAGAATCTTACGGTCGATTAACATCCAAGCCATATATGTCGATTTCCCAGACTTTCTAAGCAGTTTGGAGCCATCGTAGATCACCGTCCTGGCCCTTTGACCCCGGCAAAAGTCGCGTACCGTTTGAGAATGCGGTTGTGAGCCATGGCGTCCGGCTACGCAAGGGAGATTTCCACTGCCCCCTCACTATCAATCCGCGTCTCGAGACATAGCTGATCGTCGACAATCGAGCCAATTCATCAGTGTATGAAAATTGCATGGAGACAATACCGAAACGGTCCGCAGAAGGGCTTGGACGAACCTGCCCGTGTGGTCGCCAATCAGGTAGCAACTCTGAGAGTGGACTGGATGGAGCCGAAGGTCCCTACGGCAATAATGCATATCGACAAAAATAATCTTCCATAGCCGAATAGGGGACCTCTTCCGATGACCTGTGGTAGACGATGGATTGTCGTCGATGAGATGTCGCGGCTGAGTCTCATTAAAGCAAAGGCCAAACAAAATCACCTGATCGTTCAATGAAAGCTACACACAGGTGGTATAGACGCTACACATCTCATTGGCGGATGACCATGTGCCATAGTGAATCTAACACCCAAGCCTCGGTGGGCCCATAGAGGCAAGAGACATGATCTCAGGCCTCTTCCACTTTGCTTGTGACCTGAATATGAGATGGCAGATTTCTGTCTTTAATTTTGGACCGGCCAATGGTTCATTGACAGGTGACGACATGTCGCAGACTGAGTAAGTACCACTCGTCTTCCAGGGCGCTGTGTGACCCGACAGCATGCGTTCATCGCGAGACACGATCGCCTCCTACTTTCCTCCTTTAATAATCTCAGCGGCCGCGACTCAGCATTTCCTGAGTGGACGTCAGAGCCCGCTATCTCGTGCGGCTTCTCAACCTTCTGGATTTCCTTAGCCAGATAACCTCAAGCCGCCCACGCCCCTGAAAACTATTCTAAATGTTGAAATGCTGATCTGGACTTGATGTTGCGTTGCATGAGCTTGGATCAAGTTTAGCCACGTAGAGTCTAAAATCGTTTGTGCGGTCTTCTGTACTCCACACCTGCAGACTTGGTCGGTGGGTAGAATCCCAGAAATCAATGACGTTTGAATTAGCGGCATGGTCGAATCCAGAGGCTGGCATAGATAAAGGCACTCTGGGTCCGATACCCGATACCTTTAAGCAAGCAGTATTGAAGAGTTGCTTCTCTTGCTGATCACGGAACCCATGAGAGGTCATCCTCCCCGGACCACTAGTTCTACCGGACAGAGGACTTGTGGTGCGGTTCCTACCAACGATAAGGATTGGCTTGCAGGTATTTTTCTTTGCTGTTCACAAGATAAAGGGTAGTTTGGACCGACTCCCATGAATAATTCATACATTAGTTTACTCACGTGACTGTTTATAGATGTCATAATAGTATATCCATTTGCTCTGGGAATGAAAACAAAGCGGCCAGTTGTCAGTAGCATCAAACTTGATTCCTTAGGCCCGTCACCAAGACATGGCTAGATGAGTCACGCCAGCGACGCACTCTGTCCACTCGTGCCAAGGCATCTTCACTGACTATTTCAGAGCTGGTTGGCAGAAAAACCGTCCCAGCCCATCATACTTGGCGACGCGAAGAAACCCCCTCTGGCTGTCCACATAGACCTTCTCCTTCAAAATCATCATATTCTGCTAAAGGGACGTTAGGTGGCATTTTCTTGGGTAACTGTATTGGTTCATTAAGCCCTTGACTGTGATAGTGTTCTTGACTCATAGTGCGTGACCTCGCTTGGTGTGGATCTTTGAATCGTTTGAATAGTTTTCAGGCGTCTTTGTCGATAATTTGGACAGAACTGGCCCGACACATGGCATGGACAGTGGAGCGATCATCCAAACCATCCATCCGCCTGGATACAGGTAGCTAGCCTGACTGTCGTCTCAGGTAGTGGTTGGTGTCGCATAGCACGTGCAAGACCGCATAGTCAGGCCGTGCTTTGTGATCTGGTTAATGCTTAGATCGGGTTATGTTTGACCAAGCGCTCGGTCAGATCGCTGGACTGTCTGCTCCACTTCATGCCTTCCAGCCGGCGTGGGATAAGAATGATTGATGGGTCTTAGGCCAAAAGGCTTCTAAGACAATGCTCAGTGCTTTGCGTCTTGGTGAGACTTGGTCTAATCCTGCTAACTCAGCTGGGCTAAAAGTGGAAGAGATAGGGTAACATGAGGGTTTGCTCGTCTTGGTGTCCATATCCAGCTTCATAAAGGCCTCATAGCGAATTCGCTCTTGGGCCGCATAATGTTGATCAATCAGGTAGAAGCCTTCGACCTTTCCGCAATCAAAATAAGTGCCATGAATCTGGCCGACTATAGCGTAAGTGACCAAAAGTTGGGCGTAAGTCCTGAATGCCACTAGGGCAGAGCTGTGAGTCTTTATGAGACTGCTCTGGTGTCAGCTGAACTGCTGACTAGGCTAGGCCTGCATTCGCGCAAAACTGCTTGCAGCACTGGTCCTCCCTGCCAATCAGGCGCTGTTTTCATGCCACCTGGCTGAGCAGGGCTCTGATTGAGCGGGCTGACTTGGTCGGCTTGTTTCGCAGTCCTGAGTATCATCTCATCATGTCTGAGTCAGTCGACCACTTCCCTCACCGTCCAAGTCCAGAGCAGCGAGTTTGGCTTGCTAGAGTGACGATTGGCTTTCGGTTGGTTTGGTGGAAGAGTCGACCACCTGCTGTTCTTGAACCCAGGCATTTGGCACAGGATTGCGGCTAGCTAGATCTGCCCACCACCGCTCGGGTCAGCAGTGGCCCTAGTTCGCTTTCTCTTGCTGAGCCGAACGGTCTTGCTTTGATTGATGGACATTGACATTCTACTAGAACGGGTCCACTTTCGATGGCAATGACGGCCAATGGATAGCTGCTAATCATGTTGGCTGCCATAGGGCCCCGTAGCAAGAGCTCAGTCAAGGCATAGGAACGAACGGCCCGGCCATTAATCATCCAGTGGATATAGTGCTTGGAAGATCCGGGTCAACTGAGTGGTGAAATATAGCCCTTAATCTTTAAAGTCCAGATTCTCCGCTTCTAGAGCCTATGAGCTGACGAGCTAGCGCGTGGCTGATAAACATGGCGATGGTCTGGCGCAAGTCCCTGTCCCGAAGGACTGGAAGATGGTTTGGCCATCGTGACCAAGTGGAAGCGAATGTCTGGGATAGGCCATGGCAATATCCTGAATAAAGTTCAAAACTGGTGCTAGTTCTGTCTTAGACTACTTAAATGCTTAAGACGGCGGGCGTGTTATAGAAGAGACTGTCTGACGGTCAAGGTCGTTCCCTTACGGGCACTGCGTTCATGCCTGATGCACCTGAGAACCCTGCATCCTATATATAGTGAGCGGCCTCAGCTGCCCGTCTGCATGGATCTCCACCTGCACCTTGGCGACAGACCCCACTGTGAGCTAGGGCTTCGCCTCGAAACCTAGTGATTTGATTTGAAAGAGGTCATGGACATCATAGAGCTTACTAGTGGCGTGAGGCAGGAAAGCCTTGGCCAATCTCTTCAGCATCCATGCCTTCCCCATCGTCAATGACGCTTGACCTGCTGAATCCCCGTTTCCCTCAGTTCCACCCGAATGGTCTGGGCGCCTGCGTCACTGGCATTCTCCACTAACTCCTTTAACGACTGCGCGGGACGTTCCACACTTCACCGGTCACGCAATCTGGTTGGCTAAGGCTTCTGGCATTTGTTGAATCTTGCCCATGGAACCCTCCTCCTCATCAACTTACTTAGAAAAGTAGGTGGTCGCTTTAGCGTCGCTAAGGCCTGGGAGTGGTGGGCATTGGTTAACTGTCCAAATCAGCCAGTTGCTGGCACTGCTCTGGTCTCTCTCCTCAAACCTTAGCGACGGCTTGGTCGTCGGCTGGGTCGAAAGAGAAAGCGGCCGTCACTTTCTGGTTCTTGGCGTCTTCAACCCATTGGCATAGGACTCAATTCTGCAAGACTTTCCCTGCTTTTGAACCAATAGAGATTGTGTAGGTCGACTAGTTTGGCGACATGAACCCGTAACTCTTATCAGCAGCCCTCTTCCAAAATCTTATGTAGGAAGACCACTTGGCCATTTTGCTCGGTGGTCTCTACATGAATATTGCGTAAACTGGTAATTTGGTCGATAAATCAGTCAATTCATGGTAGTGGTGGAGAAGACGGTAGCGCTGTGCCTCTTGAGCCCGAGGTAATAAGATGGCTTCTGCTAGACGCCATGCCATCGAAGGTGGCAGTCCCCGTCCGATTTCGTCGAAGAGCAGGAACGTGATGTTGTTTCTCAAGGGACATTGATTCATCATTTCCACCATCGAAGGTCGACTGACCACTCGGAAATATCATCAGAAGCCCCACGCGTGAAAATCTTATCGACAATTGGCGACTTGGCTGATTTTAGTCGGCACCAAACAACCAATCGGTTGAGAATGACGCAGAAGGCAATCTGCTCAGCATATAGGTGCTCTCTCCGACATGTTAGACCCTGTTAGAAAGCAAGAGAGGCTGAAGATCTGGTAAGAGGACAAAGTCATTAGGCACAAAAGCGGCCTTTACCGATTAATCTCTATAGGGTCTGGATGACTGACTAGCCCAGTTGAAAAGCTTGGCTTGCGCACCATTCTCGGGTTGATAATCTTCCCGCTCACTTAGACTGGCAAGTTAGCTAAGACATCTAGAGACTGGCAATCTAGCTAGCCAGGTCTCGTAACTGGCCTGTATAAGCCGCAATGGCTTGGCACTCGGTGAAGAGTCGTATTCTAACTGGGTAGTCTTTGGGCACCCAAGATGGTGGTCTCAAGTTGCTTGAGCTCCTCCGTAATGAAAACCGCTCGCGCATTACTGAGGGTTTGCTTGCGGATATAGCGCGAATCATCAAAGTTAGCTGGATTGAAGGCGGTCATTTCAAATGTAGTAGCCAAAAGACCTCGTTGTAGCCGACTTTGAGGGTTCAACCGTTCTCTCGCGTTCACGTTGCTGTAATTCTGCTAACCATTGGTGGCCATTAGCCAAGGCATCCCGGTATTGGTCCAATTCCTCATGGTAGCCCGGCCGAATGATATTGCCTTCGGTCACTGATATTGGGGGTTCATCCGCCAAGACTGTGTCAATGAGCTGATAGAGCTCCTGAAAATCCGGCAAACGCTCAAAGAGCACCTGATTCTGGCTAGCATTGAGTCCATCTAAAATCCGGTTAATATGCGGAATCTGACCAAGGGATTGGCGCAAATGGTCCACGTCACGAGCATTGGCAGTCCCCAGACTAATCCGCGTCACCAGACGTTCTAAGTCATAGACAGTCTCAGCGCCGCAATTAAGTCTAAAGCGTTCAAAATAGGCCGACATGAGTTGAGCGACCTGTTGGTGGCGCTGCGCAAAAGTCTCGTCAATCAGGGGCTTTTCAGCCACTGATGCAAGACATGACCACCCATGGCCGTCTTGGTATGATCAATCAGCCAGAGCAGACCGCCCTTCTTACGCCCCTGTTCTCAGAGACTTGGTTAACTCCAACTGACTTTTTAGCAAAAGTGATTCATCTGCAGATAGTCAGCTAAGGCATAACGGACAACAGGCTGCAAATGACCTAGAGCTTGTTTTTGAATACTGTAGAGATAGGCAGCAGGGAGATTCAAGAGGCTAGCTTCTTGAGTACGGGCTTTGGTCTAGCACCCACTGTCCTCACTCTCGTCTGGTCGGTTAGGGTCAAGCTGTAGACAGATAAATGGCCACCGTCGATAATTTGGTCTTTCTGAGCTCGGTATCCAGACTACTATCGACTCACCATCTCACTTGGCTTTGAGGGCATAGAGCCTGCAAAGAGCTCGGGCTTTGTCTTGGTGTCTGGGTGACCCTGATTTCCCCAGTGGAGACATCAATGACGCCAGGTAGAAGGTCTTGCTTCCGGCGCAAGGCTACTAAGTAGTTATTCTCCTCACCTCAAGGGCTTTCTTCAATCAGGGTCCCAGGGGTAATGACTTGAACCACTCTCCGTTTGACCATGCCCTTGGTTAGTGGATCTTCCACTCTGCTCACAGATGGCTACCTTATTACCCGACTCAATCAAACGTTTGATATAGTCTTTGGCAGAGTGATAGGGACCCCACATGGGAATGGGATTGTCAGCCTTCTTATTGCGAGAGGTCAAAGGTATTTCCAGTATCTTCAGCTCTTTGGGGCATCGTCGAAGAACATCTCATAGAAGTCCCCCAACGATAGAAAAGGAAGGCATCCGGACATTGGGCTTTAATTTCATGATATTGTGCTCATCATGGGCGTCGATTTTAGCTTCAGCGCACGGAGTGTGTCCTCCCTTCTTAATAGTATTTGCTTAGGGACCCTGAGTCACCTGAATAGGCACAATGGATTTATCAAGCCCTGTTTATCATCTAAATCAATCAGACAGGCACTGAGCACCAATGGCCTCCTTTGCTTGAACTAGGCGTGTTGGCAACTGGCTGGTGAAGCGCTGAATGACTTCCTTGGCCGCAAAGCCCAGGATACTGTCTTGGGCTCCTGTCATGCCCACATCAGTTAGACTGGCTAGTTCTGCCAAGACCTTTGGCATCATTGGTTTGAACATGGGTATGGGTCCCGACGACAGCCGACACGGCCATCTAAATAGGGGCCAGGCCAACTTCTGCTAGTCGCTTCGGCATGGCAATCTACAAAGATAAAAGGCGTTTGCTTACGGGCCCTGATCTACTAGTTGCATCAATCGCGAGAAAGGACTGGTGACTGGGTTCATAAAGACAGTGCCCAGGACATTTATGACCGCCACTTGATGTTGGTTATAGCGCACATAATGGATGCCCTTGCCTGGCGTCGTGTCTGGCAAGTTAGCTGGACGGACCAAAGGCTTGGCTCCTTCGATGAAGTGATAGAGGTCCCGGTTATCAAAAGGCATGGTTGCCCTGACAGCTTCACACCCAGGCTTAAAATTTGCTTGTAGAGTTTTCTCGGTCAAGCCTCGGCCATCGGCGGCATTCTCCGCATTGACAATGGTTACTTGGGGCCGATGGGTTTGCTTAAGATAAGGCAGATAGCTAGTTAAGGCCTCCATACCCGCTGTGCCCACAATATCGCCAACAAATAATAGCTTTCCATGGTCTCCTTTCTCTTTGACATCTCTTTATTTTACCAACCTTAGCCCTAAAATAAAAGGAAAAAGGCGTTACCTTCTATATAAAAAGCGCTGAATCCCTCTAGATTCAGTCGCTTTACTTGATACTTTAGCCTGGAGCGACCACGAGGTTAGTCGGCACCAAACTGGTCAAATCGCCACCATAGCTAGCAATCTCCTTGACGAAGCTAGAGCTAATGTGCTGATAGGCTGGCTGGGTCTTGAAGGAAAATAGTCTCCAGGTCAGATTGAGGCCCCCGATTGGCTTGAGCAATGGGTAATCCATAGGACATAATCCCTGAATGGCGCAGATCGCGTACCAGAGCAAGTGGCCTCCAGTTCTTGGCCAGGTCGGCCATGAGTTGGCCTTCTAGCACCTGGATTGACACATTAGGTAAATGACAAACAAGCCTGTACAAATGGCCTAAGCGCTCTTCCAAGCTGAAGAGTGGCTGTTTGAGGGCATTAACTCACCACCACATAGAGACGATTGAAAAGCGACTGGCCCGTTCAATCAAATCCACATGTCCCAAGGTAATGGGATCAAAACTCCTCGCAAAGAGGGCCACGATTTCTGTCTGTCGGCCATAAGCCTTCCTCCTTAATCCGCTTCTGGCATCCCGTAGAAAATGAATCTGGGTTTGGCCATAGCGTTTGTGTTGATAGCGTTGATAGCTCTGCAATGACCTCTGGCAAGTCCGTCACATCATCGGTCCTCGCAGACAAGGGTCGTCTCAGGGTCAATTAAGCCTTGGGCTTGCAAAGCCCATATGCTTCTACCAGTTTCTGTTTGGCATAGGGTGGATCTAATAAGACTAGGTCGAAAGACCAAGTCCGCTTCAGAGACCTTTTAGGCTTTGACAGGCTCTTGCGATGTTCCCCTGCCGACAAACTGTGAAGCGGTCTCTTCCTTGGTCATGACGATGTTTTTGCTCTATGGTCTTGAGAGTCGGACGATACTTCTCGGTTAGGACCGCGCGGTCCATACCACGAGAGACCGCTTCAATAGCTAGAGCCCCGCTGCCCCCATAGAAATCCAGGCAAAGGCCGCCATCAAAAAAGCCACCCAAAGATGAGAAGATGGCTTCCTTAATTTTTGTCGGTAGTAGGTGCATGTTGAGACCTGGAACAGGCTCGTGGACGACCGCCATAACGTCCTGTGACTACTCTCGTCGGCGCCCCACCTCAGCGGTACCGCCCCGTTCTTTATCTAGCGAAGAGGCCAAATCAGATAAGAAATTATCCTTGTGTTACGGGCCAAGTTGCCTTTCGCACTCTCGGCTTTGAGGTCAGGATCCTTGCGGTTAGGAATAGCATCCTTAAAGGTCATGTCGATATCATCACGCATGGAACCTTCCACCTTACGAACGAAGTGTAGGCGATTGAGTTGTTGGGTCACTTGGTCTACTTGATTGGCATTGACGTAGAGCACCACATAACGTAGACGATCACTAATATAGTGAACATGACCATATTTTCGAATGTTCTTGACTTGTTTCAAGGAATAGAGCCAGACAATGAGCTCTTTACGCTTGACCATCTTAAATTCCATGATAGTCCTCCTTTACTTGCGAGACTTGCGCTTCTAAGACCCGCTTTTCTTCAATAATCATGACTTGTAAGACCCCGACCAACATCATGGTCAAGACCATACTGGTCCCCCCATAGGAGACAAAAGGTAAGGTAACCCCGGTCAAGGGCACTAGGCCAGATACCCCGCCAATATTGAGGCTTGATTGAACTAAGAGCAGACAGCCAATCCCGGTAAAAACGGCGCGTCTGAAAGTATCTTGACTCTTGGCCGCCCAACGGAAGCAGAGGAAAATCAAGGCCGATAGTAGAAGTACTACCAACACGAGGCCAACTAGGCCTGACTCTTCCCCAATCACTGCCAGAATATAGTCCGTATGACCCGCTGGTACAATCCTTCTTGTTTGGTCAGGAACGCTCTATCTCGGCCAAAAGAGGCCACCACGGCCAATAGCAATATAGGCATTAACTACTGGTAACCCGCTGCTTTGGCATACTTAAAGGTTAACAAAGGATCCAAAACGCCGTAATTGATATTGGTCACTGGTCGCCAGTTTATCCGCATTGGTATAAATCCAGGTGACAAGCCCGATACCTACTAATGCAAGTGCTAATAAGACGCCTTTTTGGGTTTTGCTATTCATGATTAAGGCTAAGGCCACCAACAATAAAGTGGCTGAAATAATCATAAACATCCCCATATCAGGTTGGGCGAAAATGAGGACTAAATCCAAGAGCATCAAACCGATGGAAATGACGGATTCATAGTCCATATTGGCAAACCAACGTTCTTTAGTCAGTAGCACTTCACGTCTTGACTTGACACAGAGAACACCCATCAAGAGAATCAAACCAATCTTAGCCAACTCACCTGGTTGGAAGTTCAAGCCCATGAAGCTGAGCCAACTTTGGCCCCACCACCTGAGACCCCGATAAAACGCGTCAGTAAGATTAAGAAGGCAATCAGGCCATTGGCGACAAAGAGCCAGAAAGGCTCAATATAGAGACGATAAGGCAGGCAAATGGCCACTGCCGAAACCGCCAAACCTAAGCCAATCCCAAACATTTGACGGCTAAGATAGTGCAGTGGCGTGGGAACTGTTGCCCCGTTCTCCAATAAATATTGTGTTGAACTATAGACCATAATCAGGCTATAGACACTCAATAGACCGACAATCAAGAGTATCCACCAATCCATACGGCTGAAGTTATAGCGAATCTGGGCCAAGAAGTGCTGTCCTGACTGCTTGGCATGATTCGGTTGCTTTGCTTTTTGCATGCTGTGATAGGCCTCCCTACATAGTACACATATTATACCATAGGACTGAGCATGAAGAAACCCATAGCTACTCAAAAGCCCTGGCAAATGGGCATAGAGCCAGATTTTTACACTTCAAATAAGAAGCAAAAAGAGGCTAGGACCAGGGTCCTAACTCTCTCATTATTAAGCTTCAACCGCTACTGCGTAGACAGAAACTTGTTTCTTGTCGCGACCTTTACGTTCGAAACGTACCACGCCGTCCACTAATGCGAACAATGTGTCGTCGCCACCTTTACCAACGTTTACCCCTGGGTGGATTTTAGTACCGCGTTGACGGTATAAGATAGAACCACCAGTGATGGTTTGGCCGTCAGTCTGCTTTTAGCACCCTAAACGTTTTTGCACGAGAGTCACGACCGTTAGAAGTCGAACCCCCTTTTTGTGGGCGAATAATTGTAAGTTTAATTTCAACATTCTCGAGCACCTCCTATTTTGTGTTGGTTAATCTTCAAGTGTATAAACTCTGATAATTGTCAGCCAGGACTTCCAAAGCATACACCAAATGACGCAATAAGACTTGCGCATCATGCTCCTGTTGCTTGTTAGAACAAGCCGAACCGTCAGCTTCAGTAGCCACCACACCATCGACTTGGACGTCGTAGGGCAGCCCGACTAATCGTTCAAGTGAATTCTCACTGAGATAACCTGGCTTGATACTGCCGCACAGACAATATCCTCGCCATACTCTCCTGCACCGGCATGACCGGACAGTTCAAGTTGACGGATAGCGCCTTTGGTATCCACTCTGGCCTTTTAATCTTAATCATAAGAATTAAGCGTTAATCGCTTCAACAACCAATTTAGTGTAAGCTGACGGTGACCTTGTTTGCGATGAGTGTCTTACGACGTTTGTGTATTTAAACGTTACGACTTTCTTAGTCACGGCCTTGTTTTTTTCAACTTAGCCACCACAGAAGCGCCTCTTCACTAATGGAGTCCCAACTTTAGCTGATCTCGCCACCTACTAAGACTACTTGGTCAAAGGTAACAGTTTCGCCTGCTTCTGCGTTGAGTTTTTCAACGAAGATTGTTTGACCTACTTCTACTTTTACTTGCTTTCCGCCTGTTTTGATAATTGCGTACATTCCAGCACCTCCTTTATTTTTCTTTCGGGGTTAATCCTGCACTTAGACTCGCCATGTTAAGTGGCCAAATGGCACCCTAGACTCAACTTGCGGTTGCAGATGGTGCGACACATAAACAACAGTCATATTATAGACCATCCTGCTAGCAAAGTCAACTGCTAGTAGTGACTTCTTAGAAAAGTTCAAGTCCTCATTTCCTATTCCTTTACTCTACTTAAGAAGGCCTTGGCGCAACAAGAAGTCATGGGCCACTTCCTTGGCTGATTTGCCTTCCACGTCAACTTGATAGTTCATGGTAGCCATCTCGGTCGCCGTAATCTTATTATGGAGCTTGTTGAGGATGCCCTCTAACTCAGGATGTTGCTTAAGCGTTTCCTCCCGTAAGAGTGGCGCCCCTTGGTATGGTGGAAAGAGGTGTTTGTCATCTTGCAAGAGCTTGAGGCTATACTTGATAATCTGACTATCCGTCGAATACACTTCGATGATATCCAGCCTATCCAATTCTAGCGCCTGATACCGTAAGGCCGGTTCCATGGTTTGAATGTTAAGATTTAGACCATATAGGGACTCTAGCCCTTTTTTACCATCAGGACGGTCATTAAACTCTAAGGAAAAACCAGTGCGAGCTGTCGATTCTACCTTCTTCAAGTCCGATATGGTCTCTAAGCCATGCTCCATAGCATAGGCTTCTTTGACCGCGATGGCATAGGTATTTTGGTAGGCCATAGGCTTGAGATAAATTAACTTATCTTGCTGGTAAATGCCATCTCGCGCCGCCTCGTAGACGGCTTCCTGGTCATTGGCTACCTGCGGTGGATTGGTTAGAAGCGAAGCTGTAATGGTCCCGGAGAATTCAGGATAGATATCGATACTGCCGGCCTTAAGGGCTTCATAGAGGAAGGAGGTCTTACCAAAGTTTGGCTTAACTTCGACTTGCAGGTGACTATCCTGTTCAATCAGTTCCTTATAGAGATGAATCAAGATGTCAGGTTCTGCCCCTAATTTACCCGCAATAATCAACTTGTTGTTGCCCATTGGTAGGAAATAAGGTTGGGCAAAGCTTGCCACCACTAAGATTGCTGTTGTTAAGAAGCTTAAAAGCAAGGTCTTAGGACGCCGCTTTGTCAGAGCGCCCAAAAGTAAGCTCATGACCACTGCCAAGAAGGCCGAGCTAATAGCCCCAATCAAGATTAAGGCGGAATCATTGCGGTCAATCCCTAAGAGAATGAGGCTACCCAAGCCCCTGCTCCAATCAAGGCCGCCAAGGTAGGCAGTCCTGATAATCATGACGAGTACTGTCCGAATGCCAGACACTCATGACCGGCATAGCAGCAGAGCGTTGAAACTTACGTAGTTTTTCCCAATATGTCATACCTGTAGGCTGTTAGCTTCTTCCAATTGAGAGTCTAACTCCCAGAAGGCAGTAATGGTATTTTTGCACAATTGGAAAGAGCCCGTAGACCACTAGGGTCACAATAGCTGGCAGGGTTCCAATCCCAATAAAGGAATCAGTAATCCCAAGATTGCCAGTGAGGGAATAGTCTGGACAATCCTCGTTAACTGCAAGCATCCAAGACGCCAGACGACGATAGTTAACCAGAATAATGGAGAGTGGTACAGCAATCAAAATGGCTAGTAAGAGAGTCGCTAGGATATTTGCAGATGTTGCCAAATAGCCGTCTGCCAATCACCAAAAACGATTAATAAAGACCTCTACTAAGTTATGCATGTCGTCACCTCCCTTAAAGAATTGGGCGACTGTCTCATTGGTCGGTTCTGCTAGGATAGTGGCAGGATCCGCTATTTGCAGAATCTGCCCTTCGTGCATGACGCAAATCCGGTCCCTAATTCTAAGAGCTTCCTGCATATCATGGGTGACGAAAACGATAGTCAGGCCTAATTCTTGGTGCAATTGCTTGATTAAATCTTGGAGCTGGGTCTTAGAAACGGGGTCTAAGGCACTAAAAGGTTCATCCATTAACAATAATTGAGGCTGAGAGATGATAGCTCGCAGGATTCCTACCCGCTGCTGTTCCCCACCTGACAGTTGACTTGGATAACGGCCCTTATATTTGTCTGGCGCCAAGCCTACCTTAGTCATTAAGTCCTGGACGGCTTGCTGGCGCTTGGCCTTGGGCCATTTTTTCATTTCAGGTATGAGTTCGATATTCTCTTCCACCGTCAAATTGGGAAAGAGCGCCCCCTGGTGGAGGACATAGCCTGTATCTAGGCGTAAACTTCTAAGGTCAAGGTCCTTAATGGCTTGATTATTCCGATAGATTTTGCCCTGGCTTGGCTCAATCAGACGGTTGATCATCTTAAGCGTAGTGGTTTTACCACTCCCACTTTTACCAACCAGGATGAAAAACTCCCCTGCTTCAATCTCAAAAGTCAAATTATCTAGGGCTCGTGCCCCATCAAATTCTTTACTTACTGCTTCAAATCTTATCATAAGGTCATCTCCTTCATTTGAGCCTCTAAGGCGGTCGCATAGCGCGCGCTTAAGGCGACTAGCTGGTCCAATTCTTGCTCCGAAAAATCAGCTATAGCTGCTTGCTCCATGGCATGTAGGCGGCTGATAATAGGTTCAGCAAAGGCCAAACCCTCTGGCGTCAGGCACACCTTCTTCTGCCTCTTGTCTTTCGTGTTTGAACATAGGCTGACATAGCCCTTGGCTAGCCGTACTCTTAATAGTAGCGTGGACTACCTGTTTGGTGGACTGGGTCTTCTCGGCCAGATAACCTTGCAGAGCGTACCTATTTGGCGAGTGATAGAGCCAGAGCAAGATGACCAGACTCTTACCTTGGAGCCCCACCCGGCGGGCATAGCATTCAAAGAGACACATTTGTTGGTCCCAGAGCCGTATATAGCGGCGATCTAGTGGTGATTTTGTCATGGTCACCTTCCTCCTTCAATTTACCTTATGACTAGCTAGCATATAAGACAATAGTTAGTCAAAACTATTTGACCATATCCACCATCAAAACACCTGCGCTAAGCACGGAGTCAGTTTTAAACGATATAGCACTCGTAACCTCAACCAAGTCAGAATAGACCGGGCTGGGAAATAGAGGACAAAGGATAGGACCGTATTGAAAATCAAGGTCGGTACCAGGTTCTCCATAATAAAAGCGACTCAAGGTCACCTGGGTATAGCCTGTCTCCCGATAGAAAACAAAGATGGCAAAATCCAAGAGACTGATTAAGACGATAAAGAGCATAAAATGCACTAGCCCACGCTTAGGCAGATAACGTTTAATTCGGGTCACACAATAGGCGATGAACCAATAGCCAAAGGCGAAAATACCAATGATGGTCGTGTTATAGCTATCTGCAACCACCCCAAACAAGAGGCTATAGAGGAGGACTTCACGCTCACGGAAATAGAAAGCAAAGGTGATGACCCAATAGAGCATAAGATGACTGACAATCCGCTGACTATCAGCCAGAAACTCAGCTGGGAAGATAGCGGGCAAGGCGGAATCGATGATAATGGAGAAGAAGAAGACTAGCGGGATAAACCAACGTAATTTGCGTTCTCTAGTTACCTTCATACTTACTCACTCCGTCCCTGACGCTTAATCACCGTCACAAAGCGGATATCTGTCATTTCACCGGCTCGGCTTAATCCGAACCGTTTGGAAGAGACCATAGTCATCCATCTTGGCTTCGGTTACTTCCCCGATTAAGAGTGAAGATGGCGTCACGCCCCCTAAGCCTGAGGTTTGAACCAGAGTCCCCTGCAGCTCTGAAACCGTTGGATCGACTTGCGTCATCAAGTCATTCCTTGGTCTTGCGGTCATAGCCCAGACAATGCCGTTGGCTGAACGAACTTAATCTGAAATGCTAAAGTACTACCTACCGTCATTGGATTGTTCATTGGACAGAGTAGGACCTGGAACTGCCAGGTTGACTTCGATAGCACAGCCAATCAAGCCGTTACCCGACATAACCGACATGTTCTTCTGGATTTCCTTCGTTAGCCCCTACGTTAATGCAGCCAGACTTCCATCCATTGATCGGGATTCCGGGCAATAACGGTCGCAGTATTCGGTCGATATTCGGACAAGGACTCGGTCAAGTTGAGTTCTTGCTTCATCTGTTGCGTTCTCGCTTCCAAGTCGGCTACCCGTGCTTGGAGTTCTAAATCTTGTCGATTTTTCTCTTTTAAGTGTTGGTTTTCTTCATGGGGTGTTAACTGCTATCAACTGAAATCCTACGAAGCGCACGACCATGGAAACCGGCTCAGAAAGAGACTGGCCACCCCAGGCGGTCGCGATCATTAATAGCACTGGTCACCGCGTGTTGCTGGGCCCCATTAATCATGGTAGTAGGCGACCACGGACACTACTGCAGATGGCAGACAGGAGTATCAGATTAATTTCTTATTATTTAACATTCAAGTATATCTCCTCCTGCCTATCGCGCTTCCGTTCTTTTTCTGGCTTGGTCTGTCATTGTCTTAAGCATTTTGCCAAAGACCAATGGCTGCTGCATCAAGTGGGCTGTTGACCATGGAACGGGTACGCCCACGCCATCACTGCAAAACGTTCAGGCAGAGCGTTTCAAGAGGGCCTGCCCCCGTTAAGAACAATACCGTCTCGCTAACGTCCGCAGCCCAATCCAGGCTGATAGTCTAGAACCTGACGGATGCCGGTCGCTATTTGGCGGATGACTTCGTCAAAGGCCTTAGCAACAACAGCCGCGGGTTACTCTTTGCTGTCAGGGCAAACCTGTGCCCAAATTACGGCCTTTTGACGACCATGTACTTTCTTTATCATCATCAGCATAGGCAGATACAATGGACAGCTTCAAGTCTTCGTCGCTCGGTCCCCAATCACCAAGTGATACGGGTCCACTGGTCAATTTTTAATGGCTTGGTTCATGGCATTACTCTGTCGCTTCGTGAGGTCAAGGATTTGACCACTTCGCCATAGGAAATCAGGGACATGGTAGTCCCCGCGCCAATATCGACTAGGAGATGGCCACGTATTTCTAGATTGGCAAATTTGGGCCTTTCACGGTACGCTGAGAAAGATTCATCAATAATCATGGCCCGGCTAATCCCTAGGTCCTGAGGGCGTCCACACCGGCACGGCGCTCAACCTGGAAATATTAGGGCACTGAAATGACCACCCTCAGGCTTAGACGGATCAGGTGGAGGGCCTTCTTGATGAAGAAAGCCAAGAGTTGTTTGGTCAAAGGAAAAGTCGCGATGACTTACATCTTGGATGGGATGAATGGTTTCATATTTGTCGGACGTATCGCTCAACTAAAGCGCGGCTTCCTTGCCATAGCCACGACTTCTTTTGGTTTTCTGAATTGATTGCGATAATAGAAGGTTCTCTTAACGCAATGCCCCTTATTCTCAATGTAAATGATGGTATTAGCGGGTCCCTAGGTCAATCCCCTAAGCGTTGCTTGTACCAAAGCCATTAAGATGTCCTCCTTCACTAAAATGATAGCTCAACCATTATGCCAGGCCCCTTCATTCTATACTCTGATCGTTGAAATATTTGAAATTTGCCTGACACGCCCCGGCCTTAAAAATCTTGGACCCTAAAAATGCAAGTCACCCTTTGGTCTATATATATATGAGAGTGATTTTTATGAGAAAAACTGTCAGCTACCTAAGAGAGCTACCTCCCGATAGCCTGCCCAGGGAACGGCTGGTCAACTTTGGCGCCAAGGCCCTCTCTAACCAAGAATTGCTGGGCCATCTGTTAGGGACCGGCAGTCAAGACTTAAGGGTCCTAGACTTATCCCTGGCATCTCTGCCTGATTTTTCGACTTGAGCGAGCTCAAGTCTGCCAGTCTAGACTGGTTTGAAGTTACTAAGGGATCGGGCCCGTCAAGGCCATCCAACTTCAAGCCTGCATCGAACTTGGCCAACGCATTGCCCAGAAGCGACCACCTAAGCTAGGCACCCTTACCTCCACTAAGGCTGCTGGCCAATGGTTACACGACGCCCTCTGTGATATGCAGCAGGAGCACTCTCATGGCCCTCTTCCTAAACAGCAAGAATCGTCATGTCGTCAACAAATCATCTTTATTGGCTCGGTCAATGCCAGTGTAGCCCATCCCCGCGAAATCTTCTAGAAGCCGTCAGTATCCGACTGCCTGCCTCATCATCGCCCACGAACCATCCCTCTGGGGATCCTGAACCTCTCATGCCGACCGCACTTACCGCAAATGAATGATTCAATGTGGTGATTTGATGGCATTGAACTGCTAGACCACTTATTACGGCCATGTGATGACTATGTAGCTTGCAGGAAACGACTAAGCTCTTTCACTAAATTGTCTGCTACAACCAATAAGTTGGGTCACATCTTTTAGTAGATATGTAGTATTTTTCAATTATTTTTAGTATAACGCTTGCAATTTGTATATGAGTGCTATAATAAAGTTATATTTCATGTTTAGTAAGGATCGCGATGTCCCCTATCACCTTCTAACGACGGCTAGAATATAATATAGACGCCGTGCGACAGCACAAGGAGGAATTGCATAACGAGCAAGGTAAGCGTAAAATGGTTTAACTCCAGAAAAGGCTTCGGTTTTATCGAACGCGAAAACGGCAACGATGTATTCGTTCACTTTTCTGCGATTTCTTGGGTGAAGGCTATAAAACCTCAGAAGAGGCCGTTGTTAACTTCGAAGTTGAAGAAGGCGCTCAGTGGTCCTCAAGCGACGAAATGTTGAAAAATTAGCTAACACCAATAGAGACACAAAGCGATGGAGCTCCATCGCTTTATTTTTTGATCAATTTCGGTACTGGTTTTGTAATTTAATTTTATGTAATTATCTAAAAATTCCTGACCTGGCTGATAAAACTAGAGGATCCAGTTAAAAATCAAGGCATTTTTTGCTTGCTTCTGACCCGTTTGATAGTCCACCAGCTTAGTCGCCAGTCTAAGAAAGGCAAAAGCTGCTTGCGTGCTAACCAGCTTTGTGTCATGGCACCAGGATAGTCAAAGGTCGACAGATAGACTGCCATTCCTCTTCCGCCCACTCTGTGCAGATAGTTAGATGACTGGCCTGGTCCTCTGCGCTTGAGGCCAAGAAAAATCAGTGTGACCTGGCAATCTGCCAAATCATGCGTCAGAAACTTATCCAAGGCTTGGAGGCCTTGACCATTATGGGCACCATCGACCAAGATAAGTGGCTCATGACTTCAGCACTCTAGGCGCCCCTGCCAACTACTACCTGTTCTAGACAAGCTAGAGCCTGGTCCCAGTCAATCACACCTTGCTTTTTCTCCATCCAAGCTCAAAGCCCTCGCCAAAGCAAGAGCCAGATTATCTCCTCGGTGCTGACCTGAACATGGCAATGGTCACCGGTCAGAGTCGCCCTGATGGCAAAGTCACTGCCGCCTTCTGCTTTACTGAGGCCTCTGCCTTCTTGCACAGGAGTAACATGGTAATCCCGGCCTAATTGCATGACTTGCCCCCTGGAAGTTTTGATTAACCAGTAGGTCAGGGTAAGATTGCCAAGGCTCTTGGGTAGTAGACCCAGTCCCGACGATCCCAGATATTTCGGCAATAATGCCAAACTTTTGTCGGGCAATTTCTGCAGACTATGGCTCAGTCGGTCCTGGATGATCAAAGCCAATAGTGGTAATCAGGGCCATATCAGCCTCTAGCACATTGGTGCAATCCCAGAGACCTCCAACCCCTACTTCAATCAGGCAGACATCAAGCTGACACTGGCTAAAATAGACTAGCATCATGACGGTATAGAGTTCAAAGCCAGAGAGCGGACCCCAATCTTGGGCTATCAATTTTTCTCATTAAGCTCAACCATAGTACGGACCAATTCCACTAGTTTCTCATTCTCAATGGGCTGGCCGTTTACCATGAGTCGCTCGTTGAAGGCCAGAATATGGGGCGAGGAAAAGGCCCCAACTCTCAGCCCTTGGCTGATAAACAAACCCTGTAAGTAGGCCAAGGTTGAGCCCTTACCATTGGTACCAGCTAGTTGAATAATGCTTGGTAGAGACGCTTTGTGGTCGGCCTAACAGGCTTAAAGCATGGCGCATGCGGTCAAATCCTGGTCTAAGCTGGTGACTGGTCTGGCGACTGAGCTCAATCATGTGTACTCAATACTTTGTAATTTCTGTCCCATGACATCCTCCTCTTAATCAAGTAACTAAAATCACAGATAGATCGAAGGCTAGGGACGCACGTCCCAGCCTTTCTACCATCTTTACGTTACATTAAGTCTTTTACTTGTTGAATCCGTTCTTGACAGTCTCTAATTGGCTGAGGTAGCCTTGACGCTTTGTTGCGCTCTTCCGCTACCACCTGCTCAGGCGCGCGTGAAACGAATTTTTCGTTAGACAATCTACATCAATACGTGCGACTTCTTTCTCCAAACTTAGCTTGTTCGCCTCCAGACGGCCAACTCATCTTCTAACTTAATCAGCCCTTATGGCATTAAAATCTCAGCGAAGCTCAAGACTGGGTTACCACTTCTTCCCGGATGCTCAGGTGTCATTGATTAGTGTACCGCGTCGGGTTACAGAAGCGCTTGATGTAGGCTTGGTTAGCCTCTAAGAGGGCTTTCTGGCTTGCTCGCGATCTTGGACCTCACGTAGAGATCTCACCGGCTTAGATAATGGCGTGTTCATCTCGTTACGGATGGTCCGCACGGCACGAATCAATTCCATTAATTATGCCATTTGGGCTCTCTACTTGGCTATCTTTGATAAACCTCATTTACTCGTGGGTAGTCCGCACTACGATGGACTTGTCTTGGCCACCAATTTGTTGCCAGATTTCTTCCGTCACAAATGGCATGATTGGGTGGAGCATCGAAAGAATTGATCTAAGACAAAAGACCAAAATAGATTTGGTGGTTGTATTAGCTACTTTCTGAAATCTGGAGTTGCTCCTTAGTCATCTCAATGTACCAGTCGCGTAGTCATCCCAGATAAAGCTATAGAGAATACGGCTGCCTTCCCGAACTCGAAGCGTTCGAAGAGACGGTCACATCCGCAATAGTTGTTTGGAGACGGGCTAGAATCCAACGGTCTGCTAGAGTTAAGTCTTGGCCAATGGACAAGTTATCCAAGGTCAAGTCGCCCACGTTCATCAGAGCACATACCCATCGGCATTCCAAATCTTGTTGATGAAGTTCCAAAGTCGCATCCATCTTATCAGTCGAGAAGCGGACATCTTCGGCCAGGTGCTGAACCATTGACACAGGAACCAACGCAGGAGTTCACCCATACTGCCTCGATGACATCCATTGATCCAATTCTGTTACCCAGGGACTTGGACATCTTATGACCTTCCGCATCCCGAATCAAACCATGGATGAGGACATTTGGAAAGGACGACGACCAGTGAATTCCAAACTTTGGAACGATCAGCGCATGGACCCAGAAGGTCAGGATGTCAGCCCGTTACCAAGGTGTTATTAGGGAAGTAGCGTTTGTAGTCAGCTGATTCTTCATCAGGCCAACCCATGGTTGAGAATGGCCAGAGGGCACTTGAGAACCAGGTATCTAAGACGTCTGGATCTTGGGTCCAGTTTTGGCTATCTGCAGGTGCTTCCATACCCACATAAACCTCACCTGTCTCATTATGGTACCAGGCTGGAATTTGGTGCCCCCACCAGAGTTGACGGGATACTACCCAGTCGTGAATGTTTTCCATCCAACGAATGTAGGCATCGTTAAAGCGCGGTGGGTAGAAATTAACGGTATTCTCCCCTTGAGCCTTCTGAGCGGCAATGGCTTGCTCAGCCAAATGCCCCATGCGGACGAACCATTGAGTCGACAGACGAGGTTCTACCACGACACCAGTTCGTTCAGAGTGACCCACAGAGTGTAAGTGTTGTTCAATCTTGATTAGGAGGCCAGCAGCGTCTAAGTCCGCTACCACCGCCTTTACGTGCAAAGAAAGCGATCCATACCTTGGTACTTGCCTGCACATCTGTTCATGGTGGCATCATCGTTCATGACATTGATACGTGGCAAGTCATGTCGGTTCCCCACTTCAAAAGTCGTTAGGGTCGTGAGTCGGCGTACTTAACTACCCCAGTCCCAAAGTCTTGCTCAACATATTCATCAGCAATTACTGGAATTTCGCGGTTAACTAATGGCAAGATAACCTTCTTGCCAATCAAGGCTTGATAACGTTCATCATCCGGATGGACTGCTACGGCTGTATCCCCTAAGAGGGTTTCAGGACGGGTAGTCGCCACTTCTAGGTAACCAGAACCGTCTGCCAAAGGATACTTCATGTGGTAGAAAGCACCCTCTACATCCTTATGGATGACTTCGATATCAGATAAGGAAGTCTTAGCCGCTGGGTCCCAGTTGATAATGTATTCGCCACGGTAGAGCAAGTCATTCTCATAGAGGGTAACGAAAACCTTCTTAACAGCTTCTGACAAACCCTCATCCAGAGTAAAGCGTTCACGACTATAGTCGACAGAAATCCCCATCTTAGCCCATTGTTGGCGAATGTGGCCAGCGTATTCTTCCTTCCAAGCCCAGGTTTGTTCCAGGAATTTCTCCCGGCCCAGGTCATAGCGAGACAGGCCTTGGCCACGTAATTTTTCTTCGACCTTGGCTTGGGTGGCAATGCCGGCATGGTCCATCCCAGGCAACCAGAGGGTGTCAAAGCCTTGCATGCGTTTCTGACGGATAATCATATCTTGCAAGGTAACGTCCCAGGCATGGCCCAGGTGGAGTTTACCGGTTACGTTTGGTGGTGGAATGACAATGGAATAAGGCTCTGCTTCTGGGTCTTCCGATGGCTTAAAGACGCCACGTTCTAACCACTCTTCGTATTTCCCGGCTTCAATGGCCTGGGGATTATACTTGGTTGATAGTTCTTTGGTCATAAGAATCCTCCTGATGGTTGATGATTGGTTTGCTTTGATTGATGAAGTCTCGGGGGCACAATAAAAATCGCCCTAGTCAGCACAAGGCTGCCTAGGGCGAGCTAAGTCGCGGTACCACCTAAGTTTATCACTCGTCTGTTGCTATCGGAGTGTCTCCTCCGTCAGGGACTACTGGACAGCGGGCTGTCGTTGGCACCTGATACTCTGAGCTACTTGGTTCATCCTGTGGAAGCTTTCAGCCTGAGGCTTCCTCTCTGGATTAGGCGGTTGAACCCCTTCTCTTCATCGTCTCTTATGTGAATATACTAAGTGTGAGAAAAGTTGGGTCATGACAAGCTATTCATTAATCGAGACAAGGCGAACTTTCATAATATCCGGATTGGTGGATAATTCTTCGATTAATTGGACGTGGGTAAGGTCCTTAGGCAAATGAATGGTAAAGGTATTGCTGGTAAATCTTCTTGCCGTCTACATTGGTCACATCGAATTGAACATCGGTTAGCTCAATGTGATGAGTCTTGAAGAAATCGGCAAAGAATTCCTTGGTAGCTACGCGATGGACATAGTGAATTTCCAGACGCCGGACATCGGGGATACGGACGATAAAGCGAATGACCGTTAGGGAAAAAATAACCCCCAAGAAGGTCAAACCAAAGCAATTTCATAGTAACCCATACCGAGGGCTATCTCCGTCATGCAGTTGTCCAGAGGGAAGGGTACTTGGTCAGGCCGATACCCTTTGCTTGGTAACCACAATGGTCCCAAAGACCTAAGAAACCAATCCCGCTGACGATAGGGGCTAATAAACGCACTTGGTCTACCGAAATTTGAGGGTATTCATTTATTTTTTGATAGAAGACCGCCGCTTGAATCATGGAGATAGCGGTAGCTCCGATACAGACTAAAATATGGGTACGCAGACCAGCCGGCCGGTTCTTACGTTGGCGATCATAACCGATAACTCCGAAATGAAGAGGATGGCCAGACAGAGTCTGACTAAAATAACATAAGCTGACATGAGCGCTTCCTTCTGACTTTAAATAACAGTTCATTATAGCCCATCCCACTTAAAAATGCGAGTTACTTGCCCTCTCAGGCATGAAAAAAGGGCTGATATTCAGCCCTTTTCCTAGAGGCCCCGCTTGCGACGGAAGGCCGTAATCTTGTTCATTGCCCGGTCCAATTCAATCTTAGCCTTGACAAAGGCCTTGTTATCATTGTTAGCAATAGCTTCTTGCATATTAATCTCGGCTTCTTGTTGTTCCACACTTACTTGAGCTTCATCAATGTCTTTGCCTCGAATAGCATAGTTAGAGATAATCTCTACTTCATTGTTGCGCATTTCCAAGACGCCACCATTAATGGCGATAAAGTCATCAGTAAAGCCTTCATGTACCCGCACTACCTTGACAACGCTAAGTTCTAGCGGTGCCAAAATTGGCGTATGGTTAGGTAGAACGGTTAGGCCACCGTCTACTGCCCGTACACTACAGGACAGGGCTTAGGATCGTAGATAACCCCTTGAGGCGAGTAAATGCGCACCCGCATGGTCATGCCGGTCCTTGATTGGCCATAGTGGTCACCTTCTTAATCTAAGCCTCGCCGGCAAGTCAACGCCCATTTTACGTGCCTTCAATGGCTTTGGCTAACTGGCCCCACATTACTGGAAGGCTTCTTCAGGGTAAGGCGATCGTACTTACCTGTCCACAATCCCTTCCAAAGCTCATGCAAGGTTTCTTCAATTAGCACGAAGGAAACCAGGAACCCGGCAAAGGCTTCACATGTGGAAGTTTTGTGATAGGAAGAATTGGAGACGACGGGCACGTTTAACCACGATTTTCTTCATCAGATAATTCTTCAACCCCAGAATAGCAATAATATCTTGCATCCACGGTAGGTTGCAGAATCTTCTGTACCTTATGCGCAACGTTGTAGTGGCGTTGGCCGACACCCTTCTGCCAAGGCACTTGAAGTGGAAGCCGCCGGATCCACTGTCGGGTAAATCCTTCGCTCGGTCAAACGACGTTCCAAGTTGGTAGTCGCATCCAAGCGAGCGAAGGTAGTCATGCCGGATCCGTAGAGTCATCGGCAGTGCACATAGACGGCCCTGGATAGAGGTAATGGACCCATTCTTAGTTGAGGTAATCCGTTCTTGCATGGCCCCCATTTCAGAAGCCAAGGTTGGTTGATAACCTACGGCAGAAGGCATCCGCCCAGTAAGGCAGAGACTTCAGAACCCGCTTGGTGAAACGGAAAATGTTGTCGATGAAGAGCAGTACGTCTTGTTTGAGCTCATCACGGAAGTATTCGGCCATGGTCAAACCAGTTAAGACAACCCTGCATACGACACTGTGTGGTCTGTTCATTTGGCCGAAGACCATGGCGGTCTTCTTTGTTAACCCCGGATTCACGCATTTCGAAAACCAAGTCGTTCCCTTCACTGCGTCCGTTCGCCGACCCCAGTGAAGACCGAAATCCTCTAATTGTTCGGCAGCAATGATGAATTACTCCCTGAATGAGGACGGTCTTCCCTACCCCGGCACCGCTGAAGAGGCCGATTTTACCCCTTTGATCATAAGGGGCAAGAGGTCGATGACCTTAATCCTGGTCTCAAGAATGGTATAACTAGAACTTTAATTCTTCAAAAGTTGCGCCGACGGTGAACTCGCACCCTGCATGGTCACCATCTAGGCGGACCCATATCATCAATTGGTTGACCTAAGACGTTGAACACCCCTGCCCAGGGTTACTTCCCCTACCGGCACTTCAATCAAACGGTTCTGTATCCAGTACGGCTAGCTCCACGCCGGAGCCCTGTCGGTAGATTCCATGGCGATGGTCCGCACCACCCCATCCCCAAGTCTAAGGCGCAACTCTAGGGTAATGGATTGGGACAGGTCTCACATCTGACAAGTCCATTGCTTCACTGACGGTTGACGGGTGACCACCAAGGCATGGTGGATATCAGGCAACCTATTTTCAACCGGAAAAAGCCATCATCGACAACTGGGCCGATGACTTGCTCAATTCGTCCAATCCGCATGGTCTAATCCTCCTTCTTTTTATTATCATTCAGGCATTGGCCCCATTGATAATCTCTAAAATTTCATTGGTTACCGTAATTGACGTTCTTGGCTGAATTGTTGCTTTCAAGGCGTCAATCATCTCATTGGATCGTTGTCTCGTCGCACTGCGCATGGCGTTCATACGACTGCCGTGTTCAGCTGTCTTGGCATCGACAATGGCCCCATAAATCTGACCTCCGCAAACTGTGGCAGGAGCACGTCTAGCAAGGGGTCCCCTTGAGAGGGCTTCCCACTAGATAGTCAGACATTGGCCATATCATCCTCATCCTCATCTAAGACATCTAAATCAGTCAAAGGCAAGACCTGGTCAGCCCGGAATTGGGAACTAACCGCGTTAATATGGTGATTGTAGCAGACATAGAGGGCATCGAAGGCCTGCTCCTTGAAGAGCTTGACCGCCCGTTTGACGATGGCTTGTACCTCACCGAAGGTTGGTCGGTCAGAAATGTCATGCATTTCCTTGGCAACATAGTAGCCGTTCTCGCGACAAAACTTAGCAATAGGCTCACCAATGGCCAAGACCACAATCTCACTCTTGTCGGCATGGTCTTCTTCAAACATCTGTTGAACCGCCTTGATTATGGAGGAGTTGTAGCTCCCCGCCAAAACCACAGGTCTGAGGAAATAATCAGATAGCCGGTCTTCTTAATGGGACGCTCTAAGAGCATATCGTGAAAGTCGATATAATTGAGCCCGTCTTGACGAATGGGCACCCCATCGTCTAAGAGCTCCAACTGGGACTTGGCCACATGGGAGACCATCTTGCGCACTTTCTCAGCATAGAGGAAGTAATCCTGGCGTCTTGGGCCATCTTATTATATTTTGGCGCCTGACACCATCTGCATGGCATTGGTGATTTGGGCAGTCTTTTAGTGGACTCAATCCGCTTTTTAAATTTACAAAGCCATTTACGTCCGCTCCCTCCTCAGGTTTTAGTCAGCGACCAAAGGTCACGAATCAATGGTTGGAAGCGTTAGCGAATTCAGCCAAGATGCTATCCATGAGCTGTTGATCAGGTAGAACCTTCTTAGTCACAATCTCATGCAAGATGACATCGTAGTTATCTCGGAAGAAGGTCATAAGTTGGTCTTGATAGTCTTCAATCATTTCCAGTGGCACAGAATCCATATAGCCATGAATCAAGGCATAGAGGATGACCACTTGTTCTTTCAACTGGCAAGGTCTTAGTGCTTCTGTTTGAGCACTGCTACGGTCCGTTTCCCACTGTTGAGCTTGTGCTGTGTAGCCGCATCTAGGTCTGAACCGAACTGGAGTGAAGGTTTAATTCACGGTAGCCAGCTAGTCAATCCGCAAGGTCCCAGAGACCTGTTTCATGGCTTGAGCTGAGTCACCTCTCACCTGGGGAAACTGACAGACCGGCGTTACATAGCAGGTCGAATACTCGAGAAGAAGAGATCACTTTCCAAGAAGATTTGACCGTCGGTAATGGAAATGACGTTGGTTGGAATGTAGGCTGAAATATCGCCAGCCTGGGTTTCCACGATCGGCAGTGAGGTCAAGGACCCACCACCTAAGGCGTCACTGAGTTTGGCACTACGCTCTAAGAGGCGTGAATGCAAGTAGAAGACGTCCCCTGGATAAGCTTCACGACCTGGTGGTCGTTTGAGCAGGAGGGACATCTCATCGATAGGCGCGCAGTCTGCTTAGATAGGTCATCGTAGACCACCAAGACATGCTGCCCATTATACATGAATTCTTCCCCAATAGCGGTCCCTGAATAAGGCGCTAGGTAAAGTAAAGGCGCAGGTTGTGAGGCAGAAGCTGTCACGACGACAGTATAGTCCATGGCCCCATATTGTTCTAAGGTGTTAACCAGGTTCTTAACGGTGGATTCCTTCTGACCAATGGCCACGTAGATAGAGATAACATCCTTACCCTTTTGGTTGATAATGGCATCAACTGCCATGAAGTCTTTACTCGTCTTACGGTCCTCTGATAATCAGTTCCTGCTGATCACGACCAATTGGTACTACAGCGTCAACTGCCTTAATCCTTGTTTTCTGTATTGGTTCATTCCACACTTTGACGATCCATGATACCATGCGCGTGTGTCTCAACAGGACGGGTCCGGTCGCTGTCAATTCGGCCTAAGCCATCCAAAGGACGACCCAGAGGGTCCACAACACGCCCCTAATAAGCCAGGGACCCACTGGGACTTCCATGATTTTACCCAGACGGCGGACTAAGTCACCCTCGTGGATATTCTCGTACTTACTGAAAATGATAATCCTGACATCATTGGATTCTGGTTTTGCACTATGCCGATAGAGCCATTGGCGAACCTCGACCATCTCACCTGACATGACATTCTCTAGCCCAATAACATGGGCAATCCTGTCACCGATAAAGGTGACTGTCCTGATTTCTTCTAAAATTGTCTTACGATTCAAAAGCATGGATCTGTTGACGTAAACGATCTTCTAAACGCTCTGTCATCTACGATCTCATCTCCTGTAACCGTACTCTTTTTCTAAGAAGGCACGTATTTCTCTTTAATTTCTTCTGCCCTGTCACTTCATAGTGAAGGTCTCTCTGACTGTAGACGCACCCAGTAATCGCTAGGGCTCGACCACCGTCGCACGCGACGCAGAGCTTCTTAGTAATTTCCATGAATTTACGGGTCATCTTTCCTTCTCTCTTCAGTCAAAGGCAATCGGCACTGGTAATCATCAAGGTCTCAGAACGGACTTGAGCATGACGTTCATCATGGTTTTCATAACCACTTGAAATTTGCGCCATGAGCTTGTTCAAGAGACGGTCCTCATACTGGGTCCGGTTCTCGTCCCGAACCTGATCCGCATCAGACGATTCCCCTGCTTGATTACTAGTCCGCACCCTGGGCGACCTCACCATGATAGGTTTCCAGGTATTCTTGCTGCATCTTGGCAACAATTTATCTTCGAGGTTTTCTCCCGGCTTCTTTCAGCCTCCTTCCATATCAGCAATCTGAGGACGCTTGAGAGAGACAGAGGCTTTGCTTTACTTCTTCTGTCATGATAATCATCCATTCCTTCAATAAAGTCGTCCACTAAACGGTGATAGTCTTCTGGCTTTGATTTCCGTTGATAATCTTCTAGCAATCTCAATGGAGATGTCAAATACCCTGCCCGTAAGTCACTTTAACATACGGCGACGTCTCCAAGGCAATATCCTTCTGAGCCGTCTCCTTCATGCGAATAACCTCTTCTTTGGCTTCCTTGAGCATGGTGTCTTGAACTTGCAGGCTTTGTTTCTTAGCTTGCAAGATAATTTGAGTTGCTTCCGCCCGTGCGTCACGCAAAGCTAATTGCGCATCACGGTTGGCGTCTTGGGCAGCTGCCTTCTCAGAAGCAGCTGTCTGAATGTCGTGGTCAATGACCTGTTTGCGCTCTGACAAAATCTTATTCAGCGGGCCCCAGGCAAAAGCGTTTCACGATGAGAAGCAAAATCACGAAGGCCACCAAGGTAACAATGGTATGGCCCAACGAGGTATTGATACTTGTATTTAATAACAGCGTGTTCATATATAGCCTCCCGAATTTGACCTTCAAGTGTCAGCTGGCTTATTTGAAGGCGAAAAGTAATGCGATAACGACCGCAATGATAGGTACGGCTTCAATCAGACCGACACCCAAGAACATGGTCATCCGTAATTTACCTTCCAATTCTGGTTGGCGAGCGATTGATCTGATGGTCTTAGAAATAACCATCCCGTTCCTGATTGATGCCCCCTAATGCGCTGAAGGCAACAGCGATTGCAAAAGTAAATGATTGCGTAATCCATAATATATCTCCTTTAATCAATAAATATAGTCAGTTTATTCGTGTTCCGTCTCAACCTTATGGGACATGTAAACCATGGTTAAGGTGACGAAGATGTAGGCTTGAATGGAACCTACAAAGAGGAGAATCCTTACAAATAATTTGGACTCAGAATCCCAACAGGCCAAGTGACTAGACCGGCAGAGGTTGCTGTTAGCAATCAAGCCCAGTAGGACTTCACCATGAAGATGTTCCTGTAAGAGCCGTAAGGCCAGGGTAATCGTGTTAGGAACTCTTCAATGATTTTCAAAGGAATCATGGCCTTCATTGGCTTGGTATAGCCGTTAATCAGGTAACCCTTGAACCCTTGTTTCTCTACCCCGATATAATGGGAGAGCAGAATCATTAAGGCCGCCATGGACAAGCAGACGATTGGGTCAGCCGTCGGGCTACGCCAATAGGAATGTTCGCCATAGTTAAGCATGAATGGTAAGCCTAGCATGTTAGCCACAAAAACAAACAACAACAATGTCAGCCCAAGTAGTCGGTACATTTGAGCATTGGGATCCGTACGGCCCCACCCACGATACCGCGGACAAAGTCGATGATGGTTTCTAGAACAGTTGCGGTTTACCCTGGTTGGTCAACCGACAGTTTACGCGTACACCAAACGCACAAGCCCCATATCAGGAGCACTGTCGCAATGGTCGCCAGCACTGTATTCCAACTGAAGGCTAAGCCAAAGAGTTCAAATATGCGTGATTCTTCCACACGTCTTCCCTTCTTTCCTCCATTGTATTTTTTGTGCGTTCGTAAGAGATTGACCACAATTCCATAGAAAAGCACACATTATTACTTCTACTATATCACTTTCAAATCTGCTTGACAATTCAAGTGACCGCTTCCAATTAACGAATTTTTAGTCTTTGAATTTTTATAAAATATTTGTTCATTTAATATTTCGATACTAGGTGTCTCAAGACCTGATATAATGACCTCAGGCAATATAAAAAGACACTAAAAATACATTTGTTTCCAGGGCCTCTTATCTATAGTTTTTTCTTATAGATAGGGGCTTGTGACCTCCTATATTGGACGACTAAAAAAGGCGAACTCACAAGGAGTCGCCTCTGGCTTCTAAGCCCTCTAGCTCATGGGCTAATTGGCTTATAGGTATTGTGCTAGAATGGCTTCTAACTTAGCTTGGTCATGGTAGCCGATGAGCTTTTCAACGGGCTGACCATCTTTCTTAACCAAGAGTGTTGGAATAGACATTACCCCAAACTCTTGAGCTACTTTTTGCTCTTCATCCACGTTCATCTTGAAAAATTCTACTTGACCTTCATATTTCTCGCTGAGCGCATCGATAACTGGCCCTTGCATACGACAAGGCCCACACCATGGTGCCCAAAAGTCAACAACGGTTACGCCTTCTGCAGTTGAAGTTAAAAATCAGCATCTGTTAAATGTTTTGCCATAATACAGACTCCCCTTTTGCTTGTGATACTCCTATTGTATCACTGGACCGTGAGGACGCCTATTGCTCACTACTTGAAATAAACAATGGTCGAACCATTACCACCTGCATTGGCTGGCGAATATTCGAAGCGGTCAACCTGAGGGTGTTTGGCTAGGACTTCCTTGACCCCCTGTCTCAGTGCCCCGGTCCCCTTACCATGAATAATGGTGACCATAGGATGGTTGGACAGTAGCGCCGCATCCAGGTATTGGCGCAGTCGATAGAGGGCTTGCTCATAGCGTTCGCCTCGCAGGTCTAAGCTAGTCTGCACCTTCGCCCCCGCTTGACGGTGAACATTGACCTTGGTCTTAGTCTCCACTTGATTGAGCGGTTCTAGTTCTTCCAGCCCAAATTTCATCTTAAGAATCCCCATTTGGACAATGTATTCCTTGCCCTTAACTTCAATAACGGTCCCACGCTGGCCATAACTTAAGACTTCCACATCGTCCCCTACTTTGAGTTGACGGTTGTTCTTAGCTTTCTTAAGGACCTTATTCTTCTTGAGATTTTCAGGTTGTTTGAGTTGCTCAAAGCCAGCTCGTTTTTCAATCAAGACATGTTCCTTGATGGTCTGATTCTGGCCTTGTTCTAACTGCAGGTCACGAATTTCTTGAATCAAGGCTTCGGCCTGGGCCTGAGCCTGGGCTACCTTGGCATTAGCTTCTTGCTTGGCTTTATCTTGGAGGCGTTCCTTGGCTTCTAACCAGCGGTTGTATTCATGGCGCAAATCGGCATGTAGCTGTTGGGCCTGCTCCAGCAGTTCTTGGGCTGCTTCATGATCCAACTCAGCCTGACGCCGTTCTTCTTCCAGCTTCGCCACCATATCGTTGAGGGCCTGACTGTCTTCCTTGATCCCTTGGCGGGCTTCTGCTAAGATGCTTGGATCCAAGCCCAGACGCCCTGAAATATCAAAGGCGTTGGACCGGCCCGGCACCCCTAGCAAGAGACGATAGGTTGGCGACAGGGTCTGGGCATCGAATTCCATGCTGGCATTGAGGGTATTGGCTGTCTCGTGGGCATAGAGCTTGAGCTCAGGATAGTGAGTGGTCGCCATGACCAGGGTCCCAATCTTACGCAAATGGTTGAGGATGGCCATGGCCAAGAGAGCCCCTTCTTGAGGGTCCGTCCCCGAACCCAATTCGTCAAAGAGGACCAAGGACCGGTCGGTCACCTGATTCAAGATGCTGACAATATTGGTCATGTGGGAACTAAAGGTGGACAGGTTCTGCTCAATAGACTGCTCATCTCCGATGTCAGCATAGACGGCATCGAAAATGCCCAGACGGCTTCCCGCCTCAGCCGGGATATGGAAACCAGACTGTCCCATCAACTGCAAGAGACCTAGGGTCTTAAGCAAAATGGTCTTACCACCTGTGTTAGGCCCGGTAATAATTAGGGCTTGATAGTGTTCACCAAGAATAATGTCATTGGGCACAATCTTGTCTGCTGCAATCAGGGGATGACGGGCCTGATAGATGGCCACGATTTGCTGATCGGAGAATTTTGGTCGAGTAGCCTCTAGCGACTTGGCATAGTGGGCGCGGCTTGGATATAGTCCAAATGAGCCACAACCCACTCGTTGCGCTTTGAGTTCTTCTTGATAAGGCATAAGGGCCTCTGACAGGGCCATTAAAATCCGCTCAATTTCTTGGCGTTCTGCTCGTTGCAATTCAGCCCGCTTGTTGTTGAGTTCCATAACCGCCTGGGGCTCAATATAGAGAGTCTGCCCCGTTGAAGATTGGTCGTGGACTGTCCCGCCAAATTGATGCTTGTACTCGGCCTTGACCGGTAAAACATAGCGGTCATTCCGCATGGTGACTAAGGCATCCGATAATTGGCTGGCCTTGGACTTAAGCAGTTGGTTGAGTTGCAGGCGGATTTGCTGCTCCATCTGGCCTTGTTGGCGGCGGATGCTAGCTAGCAGCACCGAAGCCGATGAGAGGACCGAGCCATCTTCGTCAATGGCTTGGGCCAGTTCCGCTTCAATTTCTGGCAAGGTCACCACTTGGTAGACCCAGGCCGTAAGAGCCGGATAGGTCTTTTCTTCAGCTGCTAACTGGTCGAAGAACTTCATGAGTTGATGGATGGTCGATAGGAGCTTGGCAATACCGGCCAGTTCCTGACCATTAAGGCTGGCGCCTAATTCCAAGCGTTTAAGCGCCATGTCGATATTGACTAGGCGTGGAATCGGTAATACTTTTCCTTGCATCAAAATACCGAGCGCTTGCTCGGTTTCTGACTGCCATGTTTGAATAATGTCCAGCTGGTCGCTAGGCGCCATGGCTTGAACCAGGCGCTCAGCCGACTCGGTCTGGAGATAATGTTGCACGGCTTGTTTGATTTTACCGAATTCCAAGGTGCTAAAAATCTTCTGATCAGTCACCTTGAATTCCTCCTTTTATCTTAACGATTGTTGTTGTTATTGTTGGGATTGGCCTGGAGCCAGAGACGGTTGGCCATATCCGATAAGACAGGTGTTTGCGACACGACCCGATAAGCAATCGGGTTATTAACAAATTGTTGTTGGATGCCTTCCAGCGGTACCAAGGATAGGGTAAAGAGCGAGAAGAAAATCCAGATATAGGCGATAAGGACACTAATCAGCCCGCCCCCGATGTGGTTAGCCCATTTGAAAACTTCATAGAAGGCTAGCTTACGGAAGAAGAGACTAATAAACTCAGTCACTAACCAACCGACCACCACAATGGCAATATAGGCCACGACCCGATAGAAGGCCTGGTCGATGACGAAGCTAGTGGCTTGGTCATAGAAGGTCATCTGGGTATTCTGTTGAACTGATGGGAAAGGAATAAAGTTAGAGATAAAACGTGCCAATGGTTGATAGTGGCGATTGGCGATGGTCATGGCGATGACAAACCCAATCAGACGCACCACTTGCATGACTAGGCCACGGCGATAACCGCGGTAGAAGGCATACAAGAGAATCAAAAAGCATGAGTAAGGTTAACATGAAGGAATTCCTCCTTAATTACTTTCTGTATTACTTTCTGGTAAAGGGAACCTGAGGGCTGGCCTTCTTAGGCTCGGCTACTGGGGATTTAGGGGCCTGAGCTTGAGCGCTGCCCTTGGCTTGTAGGCTTTGGAGCTGAGCTTCCAATCCCGCAATGCGTTGTTCCTTAACTAGTTGATCAGATAAGGCATTGACCGACATGAGGATGGCCCGATCGCGTGCCGACATGTCAGGGGCTAACTCGGCTAACTGAGCCAATTGGCTGTTAACTAATTCTACCACCTGATTGAGGTGAGTCGCTGAGCGATTTCCCACAATCGTATATTCGGTACCTTCAATTACGGCGCGAAAACGTCGTTTATTTTCCATGAACAGTCACTCCTTAGCTTGATTAACCTTAGTGTATCAAAAAATAAGTACAAAAGAAACTAAAAGCAATTTTGTCAAGTCCTCTCGCCTGGTGGGCATAAGGGTCATGACAAGGGCTGAGAAATTGTGTATACTGATAAGCGTTGAAAACAAGGAGGAAGAGACCATGACGGCATTATGGAAAGGACGACTTTATACGATTTTGGGGGCAGCCTCTTGGGGCCTATCGGGAGTCTGCGGACAGTACTTAATGCAAACAGCCCAAATTCCGGCTCGGATTGTCGTCTCAATCCGCATGTTGCTAGCAGGTCTCATTATGACGACCTATCTACTGGCCCGTCAGCGGCCCCAGCTCAAAGCCCTAAGCCAAGATAAGCGCGACTTAATCCAAATGAGTCATCTTCGCTATCTTTGGCATTGTCCTCTGTCAGCTGACCTATCTGGAAGCCATTGGGGCCTCTAATGCCGGGACTGCCACCGTCCTTCAATATACCAGCCCTATTCTGGTCATTGCCTATGTCAGCCTCAAGACCCGCCAGGCTCCAACTGGCCAACTGCTGGCTGCCATTGCTTTGGCCATTCTGGGGACGGCCCTGATTGCCACTCATGACGACATCACCATCTGAGCCTCAACACCGGTCGGCCTGACCTGGGGCTTAGTGGCTACTGTCGGTTACGCCCTCTACACGGTCTTGCCACCACCTCTTAAAGCGCCACAATGCCACCTTGGTGACTGGCTTTAGGCTTACTACTGGGCGGCGCTAGCCTCTTCCTGGCTAACCAGACCTGGACCTATCCTATTGACTGGCAGCCACTGACTATTCTTGCCATGGCGGGCTTAGTGGTAGTCGGCACCCTCTTGGCCTACACCCTCTTCCCCTAAAGGAGTCGCCTTGGTAGGACCCATGGAAGCTTCTCTTCTAGGGGCCTCAGAGCCCATCTCTGCTGTCTTCTTCGCCTTCTTATTGATGAGCGAGCACTTCACCTGATTGATTTATTGGGCATGGTCCTAATTATCGCGACCGTTGTCTGGGTCTCCCTGCATCCCTAAAGGCTACGCCACATCCGGTGAATAATTAGAAAAAGCGACCCTGCTTTACTTGACTAGTAAACAGGTCGCTCTTCTTTGCCTCTAGCCTACTTAAGCTTGCGCGCTAGGGCCAGGGCTTTTTCTGTATTTTTTGAAGTGGAGCTGGCCGTTTCTCTTAAGACATCAGGGCCGAACTTTTAATGAGCTTGTCGCAAAAAGCATCCATACTGGCACCTGCCCCACAACACAAAAAAATCATACCGACTTACCCTATTCATAAAAACAGAGTCAAAGCATCTATCACTTTGATTCTTTAGGATGCATTATTTCTTTTTCTTAAAGTATAAATACAAAGTAACCGAAGAAGAGATAATGAATCCTAAAAATTATAGTCATAAAAATTGTGAAATTTGAAGGAATTCTTTTATTTAGCGCACCCTAAAAATACTCTATAGCTTAGGAGACAAAAGATAATAAGAGCTACAATCAAGTAAATAAACTTTTTGGAGCTCTTTTCTAGCATTTTTGACTCTGCTCATTTTTCTTTCCACTTTTTCTACTAATTTATCTACATTATCCTGGCTAGCTCTGGAATCTAACTATCCCACTCTGAAACGCTGTGATAGTAACACCATTCACTTTAGCAAAAATACAGAATGTTCAACTGGATCTTGTAAATATTGTTCATAATATTTTTCATTCCTTGATTTCTTCCAATTTTAATGTGATACTCTTCTCTGCCATTTAATTTTCCACCTCACCATACTCAGATGTTAAAGAAAATGCACTTCTCATTTTTTTACACTATTGAATTATTCTTATTTAATGGTATTATACGGTATTCCAAAGCATAAGTAAATCATTCGCTTAATGAATTGTTCATTCTGAATTACTAAAGAGGTGTTTTATGATTCCTGAGTTATTACAACAATTACATGATGCTAACTCACTTCCTTCGTAAAACGCTTGCATATGCGCTATAATACAAGCTTCTTGATAGGCACCTACCTAAAAAACACGATAAAAGCAAAAAAGCGACCTGCTTACTTGACTAGTAAACAGGTCGCTATTCTTTTGCCTATGGCCTACTTGAGTTTACGCGCTAGAGCCAGGGCTTTTTCCGTATTTTTGAAGTGGAGCTTGGCCGTTTCTCTTAAGACATCAGGGCCGAACTTTTTAATGAGCTTGGCTGCAAAAGCATCCACATTGGCACCCGCGCCTGACGGCAGGACTACATCATAAGGCGCTCCGAAGGTGGTTAGGGACTCTAGGAACCAGGCCCGCGCTATAATAGAGGCGCAGGCTACTGCAAAGGGGGCACTTTTCCCCTTCTCAGCGAAATAAAGTCCCTTGGTCAGGGATGAGCTTCCCTTCTTCAGGTAGTTAAATAGTTCTGAGGGTCGGTAAACTCATCAATCAGAACCCCTTTGTAGGCTAACTTCTGGCGAGCAGACAGCTTGGCCAGTAGCTTCTGAATGGTAAAGTTATGGAGGCTGACCTTGATGGCGTTGGCATTGCGGGTCTTGTTGGCCTCATTATACTTGGCAGGCGAGCAAATGGTCAGCTCATGGGTTAGAACTTGACGCAACTTAAGGGCTAAGTCCAGAATCTGGGCATCCGACAGGAGCTTGGAATCCTTGACGCCCAGGGCCTTGAATCTTGGCTCGGTCACTCGGCATCTAGGTAGACTGGCGCAGACCGTCAAAGCCCCAAAGTAGGAGCCATTGCCCCACCCTCGTCGCTACCAATGATGGTCCAGTTGGCGAAATCCTCAGGTAGGTGGCTGTGATTTGATGGCTTAGCCTTGGCCGAAGTGGCGCTCGCCTTGGTGCTTGGCGTCGAAGACGCCTCGCCTCTGCCAGCGCTACCGGCTTCCACATTCTTGCCTTGAAGAGGACTTTGCCACTGGCATAGGCTGTAATGGGGACGCCGTCGACTTGGGCGCGGAATTCACTATGAGGCACCGGATCCAACAGGTAGTCGGCGTAACTTGCTTTTTATTTGGGCAGTGACTAGCGACTGTCCAGTTGGAGGGTGACTGAGGCCATGGGCAGGCTCCTTTCTTAAGATATACTCTATAACTTGCTTTTAAATTTTTTGAACTTTATACATTATAACTTCTATGAAGACACTAAAAATGACAACTTTTTCTATTGCGTCATCCATTCTCTCTACGATAATTTCAATGACTTCTTTTAGCTCAGCTGATTCCACTTTTATCGTAGGAACCCTTTACTAACTTTTAATGTCATGTACAACTTGAAAAAGATTAGTATATAACCCTTTTCTAGTTCAATTTCAATATTCGAAGATTCCCACACAACACATGAAATGCTAGCAATATAGTGACTCTTTAGATCTGTTAGCGTGTTTTTTTAATCTAATTTCATTTTTCCTTAAGTTCCCAATGTACTCGATTAATTAATAAATTGTTTTTTTCTTCTAGCGTTACGTTCATCACTTTTTTTTTGTATTTCATCATATACAACTGGAGATACTATTGTTATCAAAGTTGCAAATATAGTTCCCGCAACCTCAGTGCAATATCACTATTTTTATTCCACAATGCCCAAAAACAAGGCAAGAAAACAAATAAATGAAATCAAAAACTAAAACTGCAATACAAATAAAATCTCTTACTGTGTTTAAATATTCTTGTATAGTTATTATGCATGTGGTTACTCCCAAAATATCTTATTAATAGAAGCTATAAGCACTCCTGGTATCATTTTACCTTCCAGTGTAATTGCATATTTTTCCATTTATCTACTTCTGCTAATACTTGGTCAATTGGCCCTCGAAAAACGATTTCGTATTTTTTTCTTCTTGATTTTCTATTTTTTTACCCGTTATCTTAACCTTATTCTTAGACCCTGTATCTAGCACAAAATTAAAATCAGAATCTTTCTCATTTGATGTCTCTTGTTCTCCTGAGTACCATTTCTTAATACTTTCGTATCCCTCTTTTTTTACCTCAATAGTTATAGTTTTATCCTGGGTTTGTATATAATGAAATTTGTCCCATTTATCTAGGACGGATTCCAACAACTCATCCTTACCTTGAAACAAAATTTTCCGATTTTTGTCATAGAATTTGACAAAAACTCCATTATCCAAACGGACCTCAGGGGCATTTTCTTCCGTATTCTCTATCTCGCCTTGTTTACTATAATAAAAGCTTAGCATTCTTATATACGATTTCATCCAAGTCCTTAATCGAGACATTACCCTTTTGTATCCGACTATCCATCTTTTCACTCCTTCTATTTATGCTTAAAAAACACGCCGTCAACCGGCGTGTTTTCTTAAAGGCTAGGCTTAGCCTAATTTGTTATAGTATTCAACGACGAGGGCTTCGTCGATTTCAGCGTTGAGTTCGCTACGTTCTGGTAAGCGAGTCAAAGTCCTCTTCGAAAGCGTTGCATCGTAAGATACGAAGTCTAAACGAGAAACAGTGTTTTCAAAGCTTCCTTGATGATTGCTAAGTCGCGAGAAGATTCACGCAAACCAATCACTTGACCTGGTGTTACCAAGTAAGAAGGAATGTCCACACGCTTGCCGTCAACAGTCACGTGACCGTGGTTTACTAATTGACGAGCTTGACGACGAGTGGTAGCAAAACCTAAACGGTATACTAAGTTGTCCAAACGAGTTTCCAATAAAGCCATGAAGTTTTCACCGTGTTTACCGGTTTTGATCTTACCAGCTTTGCGGAACAAGGTCGCGAATTGACGCTCGTTCATGCCGTAAGTGTGGCGTAATTTTTGTTTTTCTTGTAATTGCAAACCATACTCAGAGATTTTTCTACGTTGGTTGCCGTGTTGACCTGGTGCGTAGTTGCGACGTGCTAACTCTTTACCAGTTTCAGATAATGAGATGCCTAAGCGGCGAGATAATTTCCAAGATGGACCTGTGTAACGAGACATTCTTGAATTCCTCCAATAAAATAGATTTTTGTTTGGAGTAAAATAATCCTAAAAAACCGAATGCGTGCAGGTGATGTGAGGCGTTCGCTTTTCTGCAGTACCGAGTTACTAACCTACCCCAAGGGGCAATCAACTGTTGACGCGCTTTCCTTTTTTATGCTGCATTATTTTACACTCTTACGATTATAACAAATTCTTCTGGCGCTGACAAGTCTTGTCGCGCAAATATTTTAGCTTCTTTCTGCCTTCTTGAAGTCACAGGACTCTAAGTGGTCATTCACATCGTTTCATTAACTAGCTTCGTCCATACGCTCTAAGAGTTCCATAACCAAGCCAGCAGATTCCTTACCAGCCAAGAGAATAAACTCATCGAAGCTGATATTGGCTTGGTCATCGGCAGAGTCCGAGATGGCCCGAATGACCACACAAGGGGTATTGAGCACATAGGCCGCTTGGGCTATAGCGGCTGACTCCATTTCGCAGGCTAAGGCCTCAGGGAAATTGGCCTTAATTGGAGCCTGTTGATTTGGCCCTGCCACGAAGGCATCACCTGACACAATCAGACCACGATAGACCTGCTTACCCTTGGCCTGATAGAGTTGGGCTGCCAGGTCTGACAAGGCTGAGTGGGTCTCATAGGCAGATGGCATACCGGCCATTTGGCCAATTTGATAGCCAAAGGCTGTTACATCCGCATCATGATGGCGCAGTTGATCTGCTACCACCACGTCCCCTACCTTGAGGCCATTGCCCAGGGCGCCGGCGCTCCCGGTGTTAATGACCAGGTCCACGTCAAACAGCTGCTTGAGCAAGGTCACCGTCATAGCAGCATTGACCTTGCCAATCCCGGATTGGACCAAGACCACGTCCTGGCCAGAAAGTTGACCTGGTAGAAGGTGTAGCCGGCCACGACTTGCTCTGATTCCTGCTGGAGGGCTTGCTTAAGTAGGCGGATTTCTTCTTCCATGGCGCCAATAAGTCCGATTTTCATAAATTAACTCCTTTTTCTGATTAAAATACAAACATGATGACCATGACAATGAGTAGCAAGACAGCTACCAGTATCAGGGCATTATTAAGGAAACGATCCAGTCGCAGGCTATAAGGCCCCTTGACTTTAGGGGGCTTGCTAGCAGGCGCGGGCTCTTCTTCATATTCGTCATATTCTTCGTATTCTTCATTTTCGTTATAAGCCACATAGGCCTGATGCTCATCATAGTCGTAGCCCTCATCCCCGTAGGTCTCAGTCCCATAAGATGAATCTTCATAAGCTGAATAGTTATGATAATGGGACGCTTGCGGGATTTCCTCCACTTCATGATAGGCATAGGGATCTTCTTGCCAATTTTTACTAGAGTAGACCTGAGTTTGGCCCAAGTCCTGGTCTTGGTCTTCTAGGGCTGGCCAATCCGCTTGCTTGCTTTCTTGGCTGGCGCCCCCCTTGACATAGTCTTCATATTCCCGTCGGTGCTTGTCCTTGCCGTGGTAGCGGGACATGCGCGTTTCGGTCTCAGGCATGCAAGCCACCTCCTCCTAACCAGAGTTGGAGAGCGTAGAGGGTCTTAAGGTCAATAATTTGGCCTTGGTCCAGTAGATCTTGGACTTGCTGACGAGTCATTTCAAAGAGTTCAATGCCCTCATCATCGTCTTGAGGCAGTGGATTCTCGACTGAGACCAGACCATGGGCATAATAGAGAGTTAACTTCTCATCTAAGAAGCCTGGTGAGGCATAGAAGTCGCCCAGATTCTGCCAGTGGGCTGCCTGATAGGTCGTTTCTTCTTCCAACTCACGCTTGGCACCTTCTAGGGGCTCGTCCTGATCACCTTTATCCAGAATCCCAGCTGGAATTTCATAGGTATCAGAATCGATTGCCGCCCGGTACTGCTTGACCAAGAGGACCTTGTCTTCAGGCGTGACGGCTAGAATGGCCACGGCCGGTTTCTTATGGATAAGCTCCCGCTCGACCACCTGGCCTTGGTCCAATCTTACCTGATTAAGGTAGGTTTGCAGAATGACGCCATCAAAGATTAACTGGGTCGACACCATGCGGGATGATTGATTAAAGCTGACTTCATTGGCTGCAATTTTCATAGAGCAGACCTCCTTTTACTACTTGACTCTAGCATAGCCTCTCCCCTGCCATAAAGCAAGAAAAAGGCCACGGCTTAAGTCTTACTTAAAAATAGGCCTCAAGTCCGATATACAAGTCCAAGTTCTGTGCTACAATAGAGACAGTAAAACAAATAAGGAGGTTTTGAATATGTGGTTACATATGTGAGTTACATATGCGGTTACTAGGTCAATTAACGATTGTCAGTCCTTTTGATTGTCACTTCCTTGTACTCCACCCTAGCCTATCGAAACTTAGATTTCTCCGGCCGTTTGGCAGCATATAAAAAAAGTATTCAACGTCGTGCCGGTCTTGGCATCGGCCTACTCTTCGTCTTGAATTTCCTATTCAAAGACTTATTTGGCGGAGGCTATGGCTTGGCCTCACGCTTAGTCTGGGCTTTCTTCCTCTATGGACTGGGCCTTCTAATCCTAACCACTGGCTTCCGACTGATTAATAAGCTCAAACCTGCTGACTGGGTCCGTTACTTCTCCTATATTGGTATTGCCTGCACCATCCTGGCTGTCAATGCCATTGTCTCAGGCCAACACATGGACTTTGAATGGATCATCGGTCTCATCTTCCTAGAGCTATTCGGCTTGGCCTGCGTGACCGGCTTGGTGGTTCTAGCCAAGTTTGCCGGACCTAGCGAGGAAGCCCCCTATAAGACTTCTGTCACACGCACAGCGACGAACAAGGTCCAACACTACCGCCAAGCAGGCTTGTCAGACCAAGAAATTCAATTCTTACGCGAACAACTGGCAACTGCCAAACCGCAAATCCAAAGCATCGAGCAGGAGTTCAACCAAAACGCTAAGCTCCGTACTCTAGAAGTTCGCTACAATACCGTTAAGGTCTGCCAAAACTACTTCAAGGACATCGTCAATCAGCCTAAACGCCTGGTCGAAGCCAGTGACTTCCTCTATAAGTACCTGCCTTCCCTAGAAGATATTCTTAAGAAGTATAACGAAATTAACGGCCACGTTGCCAAGAACAAGCAAACCTACATGATTTTAGAAAAATCAGCGGCCACTATTGAGAAGCTCTGTCAATCCATTAACGATGCCTATGTTCACTTCCACCAGGAAGATCTCAAGGCCATGGAAGATGAACTCTATGTAGCCAATCGCACCCTTAAGAGCCAAGAAGCGCTCCAATCAGATGAAAGTGTTGAAGATCTCATTAACCTTGGAAAGGATGAAGCATAATGTCAGAACGTCCCGATTTATTTGAAGAAATGCAAGCCCAAACACCTAAAACCAGTACGGTAGAAGACTTGCTGGGTAATCCCTTCGACCTAGAAGAGGCGCCTAGCCCTGCCTCCCCTCACAATGACCTGGTTGATGCCGAGATGATGGCTAAGCGGGCCGTCACCACTGAAAAGCTCATTGACCGCCTGCCAGAACATCGCCAACAACAGGCCTATGATTTGGCTAAGCAGATTGACGAGCAGAATATGAGTGCCGTCATCGCCTACGGCTCCAATGCTCAGAAGAAACTGAGCGAGTTCTCCCATGGCATGCTCAACAAGGTCCAACTCAAGGATACAGGTGAAATTGCTGATGTCCTAACCGACCTCATGCACCAACTGGAATCTTCTAACCCGCGTGACTTAACTGCCTCTCCTAATATCTTCCAAAAATTCTTTGGTAAGATTAAGGCTTCCATTGCCGAAACCCAAGCCCGCTATCAGAAGATTGGTACTGCCATTGACCGCGTGGCCATCCGCCTAGAACGCGAGAAGAATGAGTTACTCAACGACAACCTCATGTTGGAACAACTCTATCAAAAGAACAAGGACTACTTCGAAGCCCTCAACATCTACATCGCGGCCGGTGAGCTTAAGATGCAGGAGTTGCAAGAAGCGATTATCCCTGCTGCCATCGAAAAAGCCAAGGCTTCCGGTGACCAAATGGATGTCCAAACTGTCAACGACCTCAACCAATTCTTAGACCGTTTGGACAAACGGACCCACGACCTGCGCTTAACCCGACAAATGACGGTCCAACAAGCGCCACAAATCCGTATGATTCAAAATACCAACCAGGCCCTAGCTGAGAAGATTCAAGTCTCCGTCCACACGGCCATTCCGCTCTGGGAGAACCAGGTCATGATTGCCTTGACCCTACTCCGTCAGCAAAATGCCGCGGTTAGCCAACGCCAAGTCTCCCAAACTACTAACGACTTGCTCAAACGTAATGCCGACATGCTCAAACAATCGGCGATCGACACAGCCCGCGAATCTGAACGTGGCGTTATCGATATCGAAACCTTACAACATACGCAAAACAGCTTGATTGAAACCATCGAACAAACCCTGGAGATCCAACGCGAAGGACGTCGTCAACGTCAAATCGCCGAGCAGGAACTCCACTCATGGAAGGTCAGTTGCGTGATAAGCTCATGGCGATTTCCAACGAACAACAGGCCTACCTAGAAGAATAATTTAGATTCCCCCGGACAGGAAGTCAGCTTCCTGTCCTTTTTCTATTCCCTGCCCTCTGTAAGAAGTTGAAAGAGGTCTTATAATAGAAGTAGAGAGAGGAAAGGACTCGCTATATGTTTAATGAATTATTTAATGACAAGCAACAAGCCTCTATTTATTCGACGCCCAAACTGTCAGGCCTTTGCCTTAATTCCGGAGCAAAAAGCGCCCCATCTATCTAGCCTGCCATCATCGTAACTCTTGATTCTGGTTGTCTTCGCCATGATTTCTCTAGCGCCTGATAGCGCCATCTGGCTGAATTGTAGCCATTTGCGCCGGTCTCTATGGTCTCTGACACTGGTACTACCTGGCCAAGTTGACGCCTAAGGCTGACTGGCAAAGTCTGACGGCTGACCTAGCCGTCTATCCGACCTTTTACAAACGTTTTGACTTATCCAAACTCAAGCTCAACATCAGTCTCTTCGTCTTGGTCTTATTGGCCGTTCTGATTGGCATTAGCCAGATGGTCAGCTAATCCCTAGTCTTAGAAATTCTGCTAGCGCCGCCATCGCCTATGAAGCCCTACGTCAGATTCTGATTTTCCTGGCCCTCCGCCAAAATCCCCTGCCCCCAATTTCAAGCAAGCAAGTCAGTCCAAGACTCAAAAGCCAAGTGCTCAAGAAAAAGAAAAAGTAGGTGATCCTCATGTCTGCCCTATTCAGCCTTATTCCCATCTGTCTGCTGATTTTTGCTGGCTATCTCTACTGGTTCCGCGACCACATTGTCACACTCTTAGAATTGAGTTCCCATCGGGAAATTGTCGTTCTGAGCGTGGCCTATGCCTGCCTGGCTCTCTTGGGGCTAGTCTTGGTAGTGCTCAAGCAATTTGAGTGGTTGTTGGGTCTCCTCATTCTAGTCTCCGTCCTCAGCGCCATCTTAAGCTTGGTTCTGACTCGTTTTATGAAATAGTTGCTATAAAAATAGCCCACCAAAGTGCTCGACTTGAGGTGGGTTATTTTTGTCGCCACTACCTTATAGGACGCAATTTGAACACCTTTTTCAAAGAGTGGTATAATAGTTGCATAGTCAAGTGTCATTTTCAGAATGAATTGAACTTGCTAGAGAAAGGAAGATGATTATGAGTCATTCATGGCTCCGGAAACTTGTGCTTTCCGGACTTAGTCTCTGCCTCCCTAACAGTCGGGTCTCCCGAGGACAGCTCATGCCCAAGAGAGCAATTCACCCCCACCAACTGCCGAAGACAAAAACATTTTCGGTGAAAAAACGGCGGTTTACGGCAATGAAGATGCCGGCTATCTGCAAATTCCTCTTCGCTTTGTACCAGTCGAAGGCCAAAGCAAGGACGAACAAGCCTACCGCTTCCGCGACGAGGCCAGCGGTCAAGAAATCGTCTGGGGCATTCGCGATGTCAAGGCTCCTACCGACGACAAAATTCCTCAAGACTTCAAAGACCTGTCACCCGTCTATTGGATTGGCTTCCTCAATTTGCGCGAGCGGATTGGTGAAGGTGGTAGCAACAATATGGGAGAATTTGCGACCGTCAATAATTTAACCTTCTACCATGTCGCGACTACCCTACCTGACCGGTCCGAATCTACTTTCTACTATCTCCGTCTTAACAATAAGGAAGATATCATTCTACTGACCATTACCGGACCTGACCGGGCTGCCTTAGATAAATTAGCCCCTATTATGTTTACCTGGTCCCCAACCAAGTATGAATAGAAAGGAGCCTGACCATGAAACTTAGAAAAAAATTCTGGCGTGGCCTCCTGATTAGCTTGACCTTGGTCTTAATAGGGCTGACTGGCCTGACGCCAATCAGTGTAGGCGCTCAAGATAATAAAAACGCCTGCGACTCCAACCCTCAATATGGACCAAACCCAACGCGTGGGGACGGACACCATAGGGCTATGTCACCATTCCGGCTGACTTTAGCCAGACCAAGGACGAAGAAAAATACAAGGAATGGGCCAATGCCGACGGTAGCATTACGGTCATCTTGCGTTCCCTGGATCCACATCAGCCAGTAGCAGATGCCCCTGACAACTCAGACGTCTACCTCTATACCATGGGCTATCTGGGTGAGGAAATGGGCAAGCGCAATGCCGGCTATGTCGCTGTCGACCGAATCAAGGCCGATGATCCTAAAGGCAGGTATGACGCTCACGGCGACCATCCCTACTTGAAATGGATGGCAAAAGTCCCCTACCCTGATGAATTACAATTTAACCCCTGCTAGCACAGGCGCCAAATTGCTTTTGATTCGCGTCTACAACTTTAATAAGGACAGCATCGACCAATTACTACCAACCCTCACTAAAACTTGGTCTGACACCAAGTAAGTCAACGAAAGGAGTTTCCAATGAAACGATCTATCCCTCTATTAGCTTTGGCTAGCTTAGCCTTGGCTGGTCATTTAGCCTTAACTACAGTGGCTCAAGCTACTGAATCAAGTGCTACAAGTAGCACCAGCCAAGAATCTGCCAAGGAGTCAAGCAAAAACTCATTTTTCAAAAAATCTAACGAATCCCAAGCTAAATCAGTCCAAGTAGGGCTCCCTAATGCCGGCTACTTCAACCTTCCTGGCAATTTCCAAGAACAAAAAGCTGATACCACGGACAAAAACGATTCACTATATTGACAAAGAAAACAAAGAAGAACTCTACATCGATATCCAAGACGTCAAGGAAGGCGACCTGCCTGAAAAATTCAAGAAACTCAAGCCGCTAGACTATATGGCCCACAATGACATGTCCGTCTACGCCTTCAAAGCCCATGGCAAAAAGGTGACGACTGTCCCTGTTAACCTAGGCAAACCCTTTTTGCTATGTTTATCAAATTGATGTGACCAAATCAGATGATCGCCGGGCCGTCATCATTGACTTCGCCCATCCTGATGATGCCAACCGTATCGTGCGCTTGACCTTCTTCAGCTCCAATGAAGAATCCCTTAAAAACTTAGTCAAGCACTTAGAAAAATGGCAAGCTAAGCCAGCCAACTAATAGAAAGGATGAATCACATGACTAAAAAATTATTGAAAAGCGTCCTCTTAAGTTTGGCTTTGACTACTAGCTTAGCGCCAACTGCTATCTTAGCCGAAGAACAAAGTCACAGGACAACACTTCTTCCATTGAGTCCATCTCTAAGCTACGCGAAGAAGCCAAGAAAGAAGTTTACAATGAAGGCAAGTCCCAACGTGTTGGGAGCGATGTAACAGGTTGGGTCAATGTCCCAGAAGATTTTAAAGAGTTCACTAAATACAAGGAGCAAAATGAGGGTAGACTGCTTCAATACGACCGCAATAACGAAGATGTCGTGGTCACCCTTGAGCAATTAGATCCTTATAACCGCGAAGACCTGATTTCATTCATGAAAAAATCCAGTGACGTGGAGCTACATGCTTTGGACAAGGTGTCCCATGTTAATTCCACTCTGACCCCATACTTTATCGAAATTACCAAGACTAAATTGCCTTTTGCTGATGAAGCCATCATGATTCAGGCAAAATACGGACCAAACGATAATCCCGACTTATCTAGCCAAATCGTCTACTATGTCTTCGCACCAAATGACCAAAAAGATAAATATTATGTCATATCAGTCGTTTCTTATATCACAGATGACGCCTTCATCAAGAACCAAGTGGAGCCAGTTATCAAAACCTGGTCACCAACTAAATAAGTCAAAAGCGACCGGCAATGCCGGCCGCTTTTTGTTGGGTGGGGACCTGACGAGCTAGTGGTCCATTCTTCAAAGTGGACCACTGGCTCCTGGCTTTTCCCCGGTTTTCCGCCCTTTTTCACGGTTTCTAGCTGAGCTAGTGGTCCACTCTCCAGAGTGGACCACTAGCTCCTACCTTTTTCTTAGTAGTAAAACAAAAAAGGCCGGATTCAGAGAATCCCAGCCTCTCTCTTATTTTATGCCCAGTGGGCGATAATTTCTAAACCAAAGTGGTCGCTGACGACAGGACCGCGCTGGCCGTCTAAGACTACTCGGTAGCTGTCTACCACGAAGTCTTGGCTCAAGAAGGCCAAGTCAATCCGCAGTTGGTCCACATTGCCTTCCCAACCATCAATGGCTTTCTCGACAGTGAACTCGCCCTCTTTTTCCTTAGCCACTAGGAAGGCATCCTGGAGCTTAAGGTCACTGGCAGCAATCAAATCATAGCCTTCCTGGCGCTTGCCAGCCGGATTGTTGAAGTCGCCCATCAGAATCAGTGGCAACTCGGCATGGCCACGTAGAATGGCTTCCGCCTTCTTCCATTCATAGCCAAAGCTAATGTCGCTGTCAGGATCCCACCAAGAGAAATGGCCACTAGCCACTTGCAGAGCCCGCTCGCCAATATGAGTCTGTGCCCGCAAGAGGACTCGAGTGTGATAGTCCGTCCGATCTTGGATGGCAGACACCCAATAAGCTTCTGGCTGCATTGGCTCCTTAGACAAGATGGCCACCCCCTCATCATAGCGACCAAAGCCAATGTGGGCATCTGCCCAGGCCCAGTAGTAGGCCTTGCCAGCTTGGCGCAAGCCTTCTACTAAGAGACGGGCAAAGTTATCTTCCTTGATGGAACGTTGCTTAGCCACCGGACAGAAGTAAGCATCTGGCTCCCAGAGAGGCGCCGTCATGGTTTGATTGACTTCTTGAAGGGTAATCAGGTCATAGTCGCCTGCCAGAATAAAGTCAATCAACTCCTGTAGCTTGCGCTCCTGCTCCTCTTCAATCCAACTATGGGTATTGAGGTCCAATAATTTCATAATTTACCTCCTATGAAAAAAAGGTCAAAGAGTGGTGCGAGCCACTCTTTCAACCTTTTGAAATGATTAATGACTTAAAGCGTCTTGGATGTCTGATTTGAGGACATCGGCTTTAGGACCGTAGATAGCTTGTACCCCAGTGTCTTTGAGGACTAAGCCCATAGCACCGGCTTTCTTCCAAGCTTCTTCAGAACCAACCTTGCTTTGATCCTTAACAGAGACACGTAGACGGGTCATGCAGGCGTCAACATCCACGATGTTTTCGCGACCACCTAAGAGTTCGATGATGGTGGTTACTTGTTCATCGGCTGGTTTTGCTTCACCTGAATCTTTGCTGTCGGTAGTACCGGAATCGTAGTTCCCGTTACGGCCTGGAGTTGCAAAGTTAAACTTCTTAATCATGAAGTCAGCGATGAAGTACATAATCACTGCGAAGGCTACAGTTGTTACAACAAAGCGAACTAAGTCCATAGCCAAACCTGCTTGAATGGTCATCGGTGTACGAGTTAAGAGCTCGATAGAACCGAAGGAGTGAACACGTAATGGCCAGACATCTGCCATAGCGAAGGATGCCCCTTGAACCACTGCATATACCAAGTATAATGGCATTGCCGCGAACATGAAGAGGAACTCGATTGGCTCGGTTACCCCTGTTAAGAAGACAGCCAAGCAGATAGAGATAAACATGGTGCGGTATTCAGCCAATTTATCCTTATCTACGTTACGGTACATAGCGAAAGCCAAGCCCATGAGGGTCCCCATAGAACCAATCATTTGACCCACTTTGAAACGAGCTGGAGTCCAGTTTTTCAAAATGTGGTCGACTTGAGACATGTCGCCAATGTTGCGGAAGTGAGCTAAGTCAGATGCCCATGCTAACCAGAGTGGGTCTTGACCGCGAACGATTTCACCAATCTTGTCACCAGACAGGATTTGGTAAACCCCACCTAAGTCGGTGTAGTTGATTGGGATCGTTAACATGTGGTGGAGACCGAATGGTAAGAGCAGACGCTCCAAGGTCCCGAAGACAAATGGTGACACAATTGGTGCAGAGTCTTGCGAAGTCGCAATCCAGAGACCAAAGTTGTTAATCCCGATTTGGATAAATGGCCATACAACTGCCATTACTAAAGAAGTAATCACTGACCATAAGATGATAACAAATGGTACGAAACGTTTCCCGTTGAAAAAGGCCAAGGCATCAGGCAACTTACGGAAGTTGTAGTACTTGTTGTAGGCGTTAGCCCCTAAGAAACCTGAGATAATCCCTACGAATACCCCCATGTTAAGTGCAGGTGCACCCAACACGCTGGTGAAGAAACCTTTAACCATGATTGGCGTACCAAACAAGGTATGAGTGGTAGAAGCTTCATCTAAGAGCATCTTGTCACTCACGTTGAAGACTGCACCCGTAATACGGTTAATGAGGATGAAGGCCAAACCTGCTGCGAAGGCACCGCCCGCACGGTCCTTAGCCCAGTTCCCCCCGATCGCAAGCGCGAAGAGAATGTGCAAGTTAACAATGATTGCCCAACCGATGTTTTCTAAGACACCACCGGTAGTAACTAAAAATGGAATAGACGCAAAGCTAATCGCTAAGGTTTTTCCCTGATACTGATCATAAGACCACTCGCCGGCATAACGGCAATAACGACCATGAGGGCTTTTACCGAACTTTTGCCAGAACTCAAAACTCAAGAATTTTTCATCTTGTGTCTCCTTTCTATAAGTGCTAATTGTCTCTCTACCCTTCGCACATGTTGTCGGAATCCCAAGTTGGCAGAGTGACAATCAATAATAATGACATGAAGATCCCAACACGTACTTACACTTATATATTAGCGTTTACACGCCTAAAAGTAAAAGCTTTATAAAAGGGCAAGTTTTACGATTGGTATCGGTATCATAAAACTGACAAATTGCCTACTGATATGGCGGCATTAAAAAGGACTGGGCACCCTGGCCCCAGTCCTTGTCTTGCTACTATTTAGCTTGTTTGAGGCGCTCAACTTCGCGTGCGATTTCCATTTCTTCGTTAGTTGGTACGTTAAGGACGGTAACCTTAGCACCTTCTGGTGAGATGATGGCTTCTTTACGCGTGTTGTTACGTTCAGTATCAATGTCACAACCGAAAACGGTAATGCCTTTGATGACTTCCTCACGGATTTGGATAGAGTTTTCCCCAATCCCGGCAGTGAAGACAATAGCATCTACCCCATTCATGACCGCAATGTATTGACCAATGTATTTTTGGATACGGTTGACGAAGATATCGTGAGCCAATTGGGCACGCTCGTTACCTTCACTAGCTGCTGATAAGATGTCACGCATATCGCTTGATACGCCAGAAATCCCTAAGAGACCTGACTTTTTGTTAAGGATGTTGACCATTTCAGCTACATCGCTAATGCCAAGTTTTTGCATAACGAAAGCGACTAAGGAAGCGTCGATATCCCCAGTACGAGTCCCCATGGTTAAACCTGCTAATGGTGTGAAGCCCATAGAAGTATCAACAGAGATCCCACCGTCTACAGCAGTAATAGAAGCCCCGTTACCTAAGTGGCAGGTAATGATTTTGAGGTCTTTGACGTCTTTGCCCATCATTTCAGCTGCACGACGTGCTACTAGTGGTGGCTAGTCCTGAGCCCCTGTATTTACGAGCCTTGAATTTTTCATAGTACTCGTATGGTAAGCTGTAGAGGTAGTTCACCGCGGCATGGTTGTATGGAAAGAAGTATCGAAGACAGTCGCCATGGTGATTTCTGGTAAACGTTCTCGAAGGCGCGCATTACCGCGCCTGCTCGGGTTGTGGAGCGGTGCAAATTCGCCTAAGTCAGCCACTTGTTGGATGACCTCATCATTGATTAAGGCAGATTCCTTGAAGAGTTCGCCCCCTGCTACGACACGGTGACCAGCCCCAGTGATTTCGTGGTAGTCTTTGACAATCCCTAATTCGGTTAAGTGTTCGAATAAGAGTTCAACTGCCCGGTCGTGGGTCGCAATCTCTTCTACAAGTTCAAATTTTTGGTCGTCGCCGTATTCGATTGCGAAGATTGAGTTATCCAAACCAATCCGCTCTACCAAACCTTTTGCAACTACCGTTTCTTGTGGCATTTCAATTAATTGGAACTTCAAGCTTGAAGAACCAGCGTTAATCGCCATTGTTTTTGACATGGTCTTAATCGCTCCATTCTGAGTTTTAAATAATCGATACTCCTATTATAGCACCCTTGGCAAGCCTTTGCATAGAAAAGACATTAGAAAAACGCAAAAAAGTCAACTTTTTTTCCTTGAATCTATTTGCCTAGAAATTTATAATAAGAACATAAAGTAAACATGTTTCTATGCGCATCAAGGAGGTTATGATAATGCGACGATTTATTAAGCTTATGTTGGCATTAGGATTGGTGCTGGGATTAGCCCTACCGCTCAGCCAAGTGTCCGCCCAAGATGATTACATCTATGGAGTGCCAGTTGAGAACTTAGGCAATCGTACCTATGGACGTCCAGCCGTTGATTTAGGTTACAACCCTGATTCCTTCCAGCTAGACGCTGATAGCAAGACCCTCTATACTCAAGGAATTTCCTATTCTGTCAATTTTGAACAAATTCCAACCCAAACCATCCAACTTCAGTCCGCCTACCCTGAAGAAGGAATCCGAACCATTTATGTTAACACCCGTGTGACGGTAACTAGCGACCCAAGCAATGGCTTAGCTATTCTGGGCTAACAGTTCTACCTCTTCTATAACAAATTTGGGACCATTTCCCTGGCTTTCCCTAAATTAGCGACTAACACTCGTCAAAAACCAGATCCAGCTACGCCTTATGTTGAGTACTTGGAGTCTGGTACCAAAAAACCTGACTACAATACTGTCCAAGCCGTACCGGCAGATCAAGCCCCTTACCGGGTGGACACCAAAAACTTAAGCCCATTGACCTATCACAAACAAGCTGTCAATGCACCAAGTGATTACAGCCTTGAATTCACCAACTACACCATGTCCTTCAACTACCTCAACGATAGTAAGCAAAACACCTATCGTTTCCAAGTAGTAGACGGCCCAACCAAAGAAATTCGGGTTTACTCAGCAGATGGTTCTGGTATCCGGACCGTTAAGGTCAATACCCGCCTCATTCCACAAGCCATTGTCAACGGGAATGAGCGTCAATTCGGTTATACCTACTATCTCTTCCACAACAAGAATGGCACCATCTCCTTGGTAACTCCAAACTTCGCTCGCAACTACGGCCAAGGTGAAGAAGATGTCATGTCAGAATATGTTGTCAATCCATAAATGTTTAACAGACTGGGACTAGCTCCCAGTCTTTTTTATACTTTCCTCAAGTCCGACGGTCTGTTATACTGTTAGCCATGAGGTGATGACATGGAATTTTTATTAGTAGGTGTCGGCGGTGCCTTGGGGGCTATTTTACGCTATTTGCTAGGGCTCTTGCCTTATCAAGGCAGCTTCCCACTCAAAACTTGGGCCATCAACTTAGTGGGTAGTTTCCTGATAGGTTGGCTAAGCGCGCACTTAGGGCGTCAAGCCTGGTTCCCAGGCGATCAGTTGTTGCTTATCACCGGTCTCTGCGGTAGCTTTACCACCTTCTCCACCTTCAGCTTGGAGAATCTCAAACTCCTGCAGGCGGGCCACTATCCCCAAGCCCTGCTCTATATGGCTAGCAGCCTAGTTCTAGGCTTAGCCTGTGTCGCTCTGGGCTACTACTTAGGCAAGCTATAAAATACCAAAAGGCTGGAAGCTTATTAGCTTCCAGCCTTCTATTTATATGAATTAGATAGCCACTACATTAATGGCCTGCAAACCGCGCGAAGTTTCCTGAACATCATAGGAGACCGCTTGGCCTTCATTCAAAGTCTTGAAACCATCTGCTTGGATATTTGAGAAATGTACAAAAACATCGACCCCGTCTTGACCAGCGATGAAACCAAAGCCCTTATCGACGTTAAAGAATTTCACTGTACCGTTTAACATGACTTTCCTCCTTATTTTTTTATGGATTACATCATTCAAATAATCAAGAAGAAAGCAAAGCATCTTAATCATTTTCTTAATTAATCTACCACTCTGATACTATAATGGAACAAGTTCCAAAAGTAAAGTCTTTTTGCCTATTTATTTTAGGATTTGGCAAATTTCTCCTTGTCCCCCTTGAGACTTGGCGCTTATGGCGTCCTATGCTACACTATAATAGAAGCAAAGGAGGGCTCCCATGTATAAGATTCTACTGGTCGAAGACGACCCTATTATCGCCCAATCCATCCAAAATATCCTGGCCACCTGGCACTATGAGGTCATCCTAGTCCAGGAATTTGATAAGGTCTTAGACCTCTATCTGCAAACCTCACCCCAGTTAGTCATTCTGGACATCACCCTGCCGCTCTTTAACGGCTACTACTGGTGCCAGGAAATCCGCAAAGTCTCCAATGTCCCTATTCTCTTCCTGTCCTCTCATGACCAAGCCACCGAAATCGTCATGTCCATCAATATGGGGGCAGACGATTATATTACTAAGCCTTTTGACAGCATGGTCCTAGTAGCTAAAATCCAAGGCCTCATGCGCCGAGCCTATGAGCTGACCGCCGAGACGGAATTCTCTGAGTATCACGGGGCCATGCTCAATCTCAAGACCACCCAACTCCACTACCAGGGCAACTTGGTCGATTTAACTAAGAACGAATTCCAGATTCTGCGGGTCCTCTTCGCCTCAGCTGGCCACTATGTCAGCCGCGACCAACTCATGCAGGAACTCTGGTCCAGTGAAGTCTTCATCGACGACAACACCCTTAGTGTCAACATGGCCCGTCTCCGTAAGAAATTAGAAGGCGTGGGCCTGGAGGACTTCATCCACACCAAGAAAGGAATTGGCTACGGCCTGGTGACTGCTCATGAAGCCTAACTTTTTCTTATCCTGGCTACGCAACCGCCGCTGGCTACTAGTTAGCGGCCTCTTGCAAGACGGTCTACTGCTGATTTCGGCCTTTGCCTTTCCGCTATACCAGGACCTTGCCCTCTATATCTTGACCCTAAGCCTGGTCTTACAAGTGACCCTGGCAGGCCTAGATGCCTGGAAGGAATGGCGCCACACTCAACGGGTTGAACTACAGCTGACCAATCACCAGCACCATCTTAAGGACTCCAATTCTACTTTGGCTGAGCAGACTATCTGGCAGGGCCTGCAAGAAGCTCACCACCAACTGCTCCAAGCCCAGCAAGCCTATCAAGCCAACTACCATGAACAACTGGATTACTATACCCTCTGGGCCCACCAGGTTAAAACACCCCTGTCGGCTGCCCAACTCCTGGTCGAGCAACTGGATCCAACGGGCCCCCTCCGGCCCCTTCTGCAACAGGAGCTCTTCAAGATTAGTCAATATGTCGACCTGGTCTTGCACTATCTGCGTATGGATACCTTCCACCAAGATTTGCTCTTAGAATCGGTTAAGATTCAGGACCTAGTCAATCAAGTAGTCAAAAAATACGCCAGTTTCTTTATCCATAAGCCCCTAACCCTGGAATTGCAAGGTCTGGACTATGTCTATGTGACCGACCGCAAGTGGTTGGAGCTCATTCTGGAGCAGCTCCTGTCTAACGCTATCAAGTACACCCCGCAAGGGACCATTAAGATTAGTATCCAAGAGGGTATATTGACTATTGCCGACACAGGCATTGGCATCCAAGCCCAGGATATTCCTCGGGTCTTCGAGCGTGGCTTTACAGGCTTTAACGGCCGTGTTTCCCAGCAATCCTCTGGCTTGGGCCTCTACCTCTGCAAGGCCATCGACGCCAATCTGGGAATTGGTCTAACTCTTAAGTCTCAAGTGGGCCAAGGAACGCAAGTTCAATTGGACTTGAATCAAGCCCAATTAGCCCAAGATTAAGTCAGTCACTGCCAAAGTGACAATAATGTAAGATTAAACCGGAAATTGCAAGCCAAAGCTAAGGTAAGGCAATTTCCGGTTTTATATAATGAAACTATCAAATAACTCAAGAAGGAGTGACTGACATGACTTTACTAGATGTTCAACACGTACAAAAAACATATCATACACGATTTGGCGGCCAAGCCGTCCAAGCCCTTAAGGATATTCACTTTTCGATCGAAGCAGGTGAATATGTGGCCATCATGGGGGAATCAGGTTCTGGTAAGACCACCCTGCTCAATATCTTGGCCCTTTTAGATCAGCCAACTAAGGGCCTGGTCTATCTCAACGGCCAAGACACCACTACCATTAAGCAAGCCGATGTGGCGGCCTTCCGCCGTAATGAGCTGGGCTTCGTCTTCCAAGACTTCAACCTCTTAGACACCCTATCCGTTAAGGACAACATGATCCTGCCCCTAGTTCTCTCCAACCAACCTGCCAAGCAAATGGATAGCTGGGTTAAGCCGGTCGCTAACCTACTAGGAATTGGCGACCTCTTAGACAAGTTCCCCTATGAATTATCAGGCGGGCAACAACAACGGGTAGCCATTGGCCGGGCCATTATTACCCAACCTTCCCTCTTATTAGCCGACGAACCAACAGGGGCCTTAGACTCCAAGTCCTCGGCCATGATTTTGGACCAGTTCGAAGCCATTAACCGCCAAGGCCAAACCATCCTCATGGTCACCCACTCAACAACTGCTGCCAGCAAGGCCAAGCGGGTCCTCTTCATTCGCGACGGCATTCTCTATCACCAACTCTTCCGCGGGGACAAGACCGACACCGCCTTCTTCCAACAAATCAGTGACACCCTGACCGCCATGGCAAGTCGAGGTGAGCAAGATGAGTAAAGTACTCTTTCCCTTAGCGCTGGCCAACCTGCGCAAGAATTACCGTCTCTATGGGCCCTTCGCCCTGGCCTTCGTGACCTCGGTAGCCCTCCTCTATAACTTCATCACCCTGGCCTTTAATCCTAGCCTGTCTAGCCTGCGGGGAGGCCCTTCCATCGTGACCGTTCTGGCTCTGGGCATGATTATCCTAGCCATTACCGGGGCCGCTATTATCTGGTATGCTAACGGATTCGTCTTCAAGCAAAGAACCAAGGAATACGGCCTTTACGGTATCCTGGGCCTTGAGCGCCGCCACCTACTCTCCCTCATGTGGATTGAAATCACCGTCTTCAGTGGCCTGTCGGCCCTAGTTGGGATTGCCACTGGCGTCCTGGTCAACCGCCTGATTCTAGCCCTCTATCAACGGATCATGGATTTGAGCCTGGAATTGGATACCAAGTTCCAGCCCCAATACTTGTGGACCTGCCTGACTTTAATCTTCCTACTCTACTTAAGCCTAATTGTCATCAATAGCTGGCGGATTTTCCGTCTCAAGCCCCTGCAGTTAGTTCGTGAAAGTCGACGCGGGGAGAAGAAGGGCCGCTTTACCTGGCTCAGCGCCTTAATAGGCTTAGGCCTTATGGGCTATGGTTACTACTTGGCCTTAAGCATTGAAAATGCTCTGGCTGCTATCATGGTCTTCTTCCTGGCAGTCCTCTTAGTAACAGCCGGGACCTACTTGCTTTTCCAGGCAGGCTCCATTACCCTGCTTAAGTTCCTCAAAGGCCGCAAGTCCTACTACTATAAGCCTGAGAACTTTATTTCCACCTCTAACCTGATCTTCCGTATGCGTAAAAATGGGGTCGGACTGGCAACCATCTGCCTACTTTCCACCATGGCGCTGGTGACCTTATCAGCGGGGATTTCCCTCTTCCTAGGGACCGAATCTGCCATTAACCGTTTCTATCCTACTGACTATAGTCTCAGCCTCAACTACTCCTATCAAGTGCCTAGTGTGGATGCGAGCAAGACACTAGAAGAGACCTTAAGTCAATTTGGTCAGAAATATCAACTAGACCTAGTAGATATGGACCATACCCACTACATCCAGGTCATTGGTAAATTTCATGGCCATGATTTTACCGGCCAAGAAGTCCATGTCGATAGCGAGACTGGCATGGTCAAACATGATAATCCAGATAAGGAAAGCGCCACCCTCAATATTATCAGCCTAGCAGACTATAATCACTTAAGTGGCCAAAACTATCAATTGGCAGCCAACCAAGTCCTCTGGTTTGACAATCAAGCGAGCGCGGCCGACCGCAAGAATCAAGAGATCCAAGTGTCCGGCCAAAACTTCCAAATTCAAGAACACCTGACCTCTAACCTCTTAGAGACTAAGGCACCAGACTTCACTATGAACTTCGTTGATCACCGGACCCTCTTAGTTGTCTCCGACCTGTCCGTCATCCAAGACAAGCTAGCTGGCACCAACTTCATTAGTCGTTACACGGTCTATGCCAATAGTCAGGCCAGCCACGACCAACAACTGGCTTCTGCCGAACATTTAGAAGATGTTTTGAAGGTCGTGCATGTTGATGAAGGCATTCCCGTTAATGCTTCCTTCCTGATTAAGGCGGAAATCCGCGACTCCTACATGCAGATGATTGGTTCTATCTTCTTCATCGGTATCTTCCTAGCAGCTATCTTCCTACTGGGCCTAGCCTTGACCATCTACTACAAGCAAATTTCTGAAGGCCTGGAAGACGCGGATCGCTTTGAAATCCTTCAAAAGGTCGGGCTGACCAAGCAAGCCATCCACAAGACCATCCGCAAGCAAATCACTGTGGTCTTCTTTGCCCCAATTATCTTGGCCCTCTTCCACCTGGCGGGCGCCTATCACATGATGAGCCTGATCCTGCGCTTGATTTCCGCTATGCGCCTAGAAGATATCTTGCTTCCAACCATCGGCACCGCCCTGGCCATCACCCTCTTCTACTTCCTAGTCTTCTTGATTACTTCACGTAGCTACGAGAAGATTGTCTCCAGCAAGAGTTAGGAGGTCCCTAGCCATGAGTCACTTACTTCAAATTCCACGCGCTATCAAGCTCCCTAGCCCTCTGCCTCCTGTCGCTAGCCTTGGGATTGCTAGTCTTTGTCAAGCTCAGCCTTCATATCTGGCTGGCCCACTTGGGCAGCAAGTTGGCCCTGATGTCGGCTGGATTCCTGGCTCTAGGCCTAGCCCATCTCCTCTTAACTTAATAGCACTAGAGCAAAAGAGACAGACCCCTTAAAAGGTCTGTCTCTTTTAGCTTATAGTTTGAGTTCTGGATGTGCTTGCAGGTAGTCGGCAATAGCTGCCACGTCCTTGTCCCCACGACCGGAGACATTGACGATAATGATTTGATCAGGTGACATTTGAGGAGCACGCTTAATGACTTCCGCTAGGGCGTGAGAGCTCTCAATGGCTGGAATAATACCTTCCAGGCGGGTCAGCAGCAAGAGGGCCTGAACTGCTTCGGCATCCGTTGCTGGCACATATTGAGCCCGGCCTGCGTCCTTGAGATAGGCATGTTCTGGCCCTACCCCAGGATAGTCCAGCCCTGGCGAGATAGAATAGACAGGCATCACGGAACCATCTTCATTGAAGAGAGCGTAGGTCTTCATGCCATCCACAACCCCGACCGTCCCTAGGGTCAAGGTCGCCGCATGACGGTCGGTCTGGAGCCCATGGCCAGCTGCTTCAACCCCAACTAGAGCTACCTGGCTATCAGGCAAGAATTCAGCAAAGGCCCCGATAGCATTGGAGCCCCCCCCACACAGGCAATGACCATGTCAGGCAGGCGCCCTTCTTTTTCCAGAATCTGACGGCGAGCTTCTTGGCTAATGACCTTCTGGAAGTCCTTTGACCATGGAAGGATAAGGGTGAGGGCCCACAGCCGACCCTAGGACATAGAAGGTGTCCTCAATGCCTTGAATCCATGCGCCAAAGGCAGCGTCAACGGCTTCCTTGAGGGTTCGCTCCCCTTCTTGTACCGCATGGACGGTGGCCCCCAGCATTTCCATGCGGAAGACATTGAGGCGTTGACGTTCCACGTCTAGAGCCCCCATGTAGATGTCACAAGACATGCCGAACTTAGCCGCAGCAGCAGCTGTCGCCACCCCATGTTGGCCAGCGCCGGTCTCAGCAATGACCTTCTTCTTACCCATGCGCTTAGCCAATAGGATTTGCCCGATGACGTTGTTAAGTTTGTGGGCCCCCAAGTGGTTGAGGTCTTCTCGCTTGAGGTAAATCTTAGCCCCGCCCAAATGTTGGGTCAAGCTCTCCGCATAGTAGAGTGGGGTCTCACGACCTGAGTAGTCCTTGAGATAATGGTGGTATTCAGCCAGAAATTCTGGGTCATCCTTGTAGCGGTCATAGGCTTCCGCTAATTGGTCTAGAGCTTCTTGTACAACTGGTGGCACATAGCTGCCGCCAAATTCTCCGAAAAAGCCTGTTGGTGTTTGTGTTAATTCTTGTGTCATAAGGGGTTCCTCCTCTAATTTTGCTTGTCTATCTGATCAAAAGTCAAAGCTAGCTAAGATACAAAAAGAGCCACATAGTAGCGACTATGCGGCTCTTAATCTCCTGATCGGGAACAAATTCGCCAACATAGATGCATCTTAGACCACGCTAAAAGTTGCATCTATGTTCCAGTACATACACACAACTTATCTATGCCAGCTTTGCCAACTCTGAGTTGCTGTAAATGTCATGGCGAATGCCCTCCTTCTCTCTCATTTGATTCTCATTATACACCTTTTTTCTCAGAATGCAAGCCTAAATTTTCAAAATAGAAGCCCCAGCTCTCGAATGAAAGCTGGGGTCTGATCTCGACTAGGCTTTAGTCTTCATCTGTCGCTTGGCGTTTGCGCGTCGCAACTAGGCCGACACTTGCTAAGATAGTCAAGGCCACACCTGAGAAGAAGCTATAGTCTGGGGCTTCACCAGTTGCTGGTAAGAGCCCTTGTCTTTCTACCTCTGGCTCACTTGGAGCGACTGGCACTGGCACAAGGTTGGCACATATTGTGCGGTCACCTTGCGCCCGTTGCGGTCAACCCGAACTACTTTCACACCACTTGCTTGGCCTAAGAAGCCTGCTTCTGGCGTGAAGGTCACAGAACCATCTGGGTTAAGAACATAAGTCCCTTCCCCTGGTACGGTTAATTCAGTTTGACCATTTTCGAAGGTAGCTGGGATGGTTAGATCCACATCCCCTTCAAAGACTGGCGTCCCGGTTTGTTTTTCACCTGGGTAGCCGGTTGAAGTCGTATCTTGTGTCTTCACTTGTCCGTAAACGGTTGGAATGTACTGAATCTTCAGTTCTTTCCCGTTGACATCACGACGGATAACCGTAATTGGACTCGCCTGGCCAATAAAGTCTGGTTCTGGCGTGAAGGTCACTTGCCCTGTCTCAGGGTTGACGGTGTAAGTCCCTTGACCTGGTACGGTCACGCTGGTGACCCCACCTTCAAGGTAAGCTGGAACTTTGGTATCCACTTGGCCCTTGAAGTCTGGTAACTTGCTTTGGCTTTGCCCCTTCATGCCCTCGCTAGTTACGCTAGCGTTGACCACTGGTGAATAAGTCGCTTCAGCGGTCGTCCCGTTGACGTCAGTGGCTTGAACACGAGCTGGGACTGGTTGACCGACATAACCTGGATTTGGTGTGAAGGTCACGGTCCCGTCTTGGGCTAAGCTGTAGGTCCCTACTTGCTTGCCTGCTTGGTCTAAAGCTGGAATAGTGGTGTCAGCCACGGCTTGGTCATTGACCACAAACTTGAGGCTGCCTGGAACTAAGTCGACGGATTGTTCCGTGCCGTTAATAGTGGCAGAACCTGGCACAAACTTAACCTGACCTGTTTGGGCTTGGTTAACCACGCCTGAAGAGTAGTCGTCGTTGGCACCTGGTTTAACTGGGACAACGCTTGCTTGGTAAGTAGCCGTCACTGGCGTGCCGTTCTTGTCAACGCGTTTAACCGTCAATGGTGAACCTTGGCCCGTGAAGGTCTTGTCTGGTACAAACTCGATGGAACCATCTGCTTGGATAGTGTAGACCCCTTCGCCGATGACGGTCTTAGTGGTGGTGCCGTCTTCGAAGGTCATTGGCACGGTCTCATCAATTGGTACCGAAGAATCCCCTGGCGTAAAGACTGGACGAGCCGTTTGTTTCTTGCCCTGCACTCCAGTTGAAGTGGCTGGACTACTTGTTGGGGTGACTCTAGCTACTGTTGGGGTATAAGTTGCGGTGACTGGTGTACCGTTCTTGTCGACACGTTTAACAGTGACTGGGGCTGGTGTCCCTACGTATTGCTTGTCTGGAGTGAAGGTAATGGAACCATCTGGGTTGATGGTGTAGACACCCACATTTGGCACAGTCTTAGTACTTGAGCCATCTTCGAAGGTCATTGGGCTGTCCGCATCAATTGGAACAAGTGGATCGCCTGGGGTGAAGACTGGCGTTCCGGTTTGTGGTACCCCTTGAACACCTGTTGAAGTTGCTGGGGTGCTAGTTGGAGTGACTCTAGTCACAGTTGGAGTATACTTAGCCGTCACTTCAGTCCCGTTCTTGTCTACACGTTTTACGACTACTGGATCTGGTGTCCCAACGTATTGCTTGTCTGGCGTGAAGGTAATGGAGCCATCTGACTCAATGACATAGGTCCCGACATTTGGCACCTTCTTGGTGCTTGAGCCATCCTCAAAGGTCATTGGTTTAGTATCATCTAGTGGTACTAAAGGATTACCTTCAGTGAAAGTTGGCGTACCCTTTTGAGGTTGGCCTTGAACGCCTGTTGATGTAGCATCAGTGCTAGTTGGCGTTACCTTAGTGGTTGTTGGGGTGTAAGTGGCCGTCACTTCTGTCCCGTTCTTATCCACTCGTTTGACGGTGACTGGATCCGGAGTCCCCACATATTGCTTATCTGGTGTGAAGGTGATGGAACCATCTGGGTTAATCTTGTATTCCCCTACCTTTGGCACCGTCTTAGTAGTCTTGCCGTCTTCAAAGGTCATCGGTTGATCTAAGTCAATTGCTACCGCTGGGTCACCTGGGGTAAAGACTGGGGTGCCGGTTTGTGGCACACCTTGCACACCCGTTGAAGTAGCTGGGGTGCTAGTTGGGGTTACCCGAGTGACTGTTGGGGTATAAGTCGCGGTCACCTCTGTCCCATTTTTGTCCACTCGTTTAACAGTCACTGGGGCTGGTGTTCCCACATACTGTTTATCCGGTGTAAAGGTAATGGAACCATCTGGGTTGATTGAATATTCCCCTACGCCTTGAACTGTCTTCTTAGGTTGACCGTCTTCAAAAAGTCATTGGCGAATCCATATCAATCGGCACTGCAGGATCGCCTTCCTTGAAGACTGGCATCCCTGTTTGCGGCACCCCTTGAGGACCGTTTGAAGTAGCTGGTGAGCTGCTTGGTGTGACCTTGGTCACATTAGGTGTATAGGTAGCGGTCACTTCCGTACCGTTGGTATCAAGGCGCTTAACCTTCACTGGGGTTGCCTTGCCAGTAAATTGCTTAAGTGGTTGGAAGGTAATGGAGCCATCTGAATTGATGGTATAAGTTCCTTCATTGGCTACAACTAAAGTATCCTTGCCATTTTCAAAGGTCATTGGTTGGGTCATATCAATTGGCACAGCCTGATCACCTGGGGTGAAGGTTGGCTTGCCACTTTGTGGTTGCCCTTGTAGGCCGCTTGACTCGGCATTGGTGCTTCTTGGTGTTACTCGCGTCACAGTTGGGGTGTAAGTGGCCGTCACTTCCGTGCCATTGGTATCGACACGTTTAACTGTTACTGGAGATGGAGTCCCCACATATTGCTTGTCTGGCGTGAAAGTAATGGTACCATCTGACTCAATGACATAAGTCCCGACTTTGTCCACTTTCTTAATTGTTTGTCCATCGTCAAAAGTCATGGCTTTAGTCATATCAATCGGCACGGCTGGGTCACCCTCGGTGAAGGTTGGCTTGCCACTTTGTGGTTGCCCTTGTAGGCAGCTTGACTCGGCATTGGTGCTTCTTGGTGTTACTCGCGTCACAGTTGGGGTGTAAGTGGCCGTCACTTCCGTGCCATTGGTATCGACACGTTTAACTGTTACTGGAGATGGAGTCCCCACATATTGCTTGTCTGGCGTGAAAGTAATGCTACCATCTGACTCAATGACATAAGTCCCGACTTTATCCACTTTCTTAGTTGTTTGTCCATCGTCAAAAGTCATGGCTTTAGTCATATCAATCGGCACGGCTGGGTCACCCTCGGTGAAGGTTGGCTTGCCACTTTGTGGTTGCCCTTGTAGGCCGCTTGAGACTGCATTGGTACTTTTTGGCGTCACTTCCGTCACAGTTGGCGTATAGGTCGCCGTCACTTCGGTACCATTCTCGTCAACACGTTTGACCGTCACTGCGGCAGGGGTTCCTACATATTTCTTATCTGGTGTAAAGGTAATGGAACCATCTGAATTAATGGTATATTCCCCTACGCCGGCAACCGTCTTCTTAGGTTGACCATCGTCAAAGGTCATTTGCTTGCTGTAGTCGATTGGGACCGCTGGATCGCCTTCCTTGAAGACTGGCGTACCTGTTTGTGGCACCCCTTGAGGACCTGATGAAGTGGGTCGGTGTGTACTGGTGTGACCTTGGTCACGTTAGGTGTATAAGTAGCAGTCACTTCGGTACCATTAGCATCTACACGTTTAACCGTCACAGGAGTCGCCTTGCCAGTGAATTGCTTAAGTGGCTTGAAGGTAATAGAACCATCCGCATTAATGGTATAAGTCCCTTCATTCGCCACTTCCAAGGTATCCTTCCCATTTTCAAAGGTCATGGCTTTGTTCATATCGATTGGGATTCGTTGGTCACCTGGGTTGAAGCTTGGCTTACCACTTTGTGGCTGACCTTGAAGGCCGGTTGACTCCGCATTGGTGCTGGTTGGCGTCACCTGGGTTACCTTAGGTTGGTAACGCGCCCGGTGTGGTTTACCATCTGTATCATTGACTTGAACCACCACTGGGTCTGGCGTGCCATAAAAGCTCTTGTTAGGCTTGAAAGTCACTTGGCCGGTGTTTGGATCCAATTCATAGGTCCCGACTTGCTGGCCATTGGCCATGGCAGGCACTGTGTTACCAACTACTGGCTGACCACTGGCATTCACAAAGCTAGCAGGACGGGACGCGTCTGGTGTGACAGGAGTCGCACTGGTATCATCATCGTTAAAGACTAGCATTTTGTTTTGATCTAGCCCTTGAATGCCAGTCGTTTCATAGTTAGGAATCTTCCGAACGGTTGGCACATAACGACCGTCCATAGTGGATAATTGGTCATTCTTATTAGGGTCAGACGCATCAGTAGAATTCCAACCAGTCGAGGTGCCGTTGCTGTCAGTCCAACGAATGTTAATTCCCTCAGCAGTTCCAGAAAAGGCCGCATTTGGCGTGAAGGCTACTTGCACGTCATTGCCATTGCTGGTCACCACATAGGTCCCTTCTGGACGAATATAAGTCGTGCCATCCGCTGACTGCAAAACATTGCCCTGATTGTCTAAGACTTGAGGCGCTTGGCTACTCATGGTAGTCGTGGCATTATTATCATCTCTGCTCCCCCCACTTGTAGTAAAGTGTAGGGTCGCATTCTGAGTTTCACCCGTGAAGCCATCCGTTGTTTGCTTCTCGCCTTTTGGTGGGAAGATGCGGTGCAAGAGCATATCTTCTACTTCACCACTAAAGGCAATACCTGTTGGCTTCTCAATATCTCCCGCGTTAGTGGCAATACGGAAGCGCATGCCCAATTCATCAACTTGACCTCCATTAATGGCTGGATTGGCCTTAAAGGTCAAGGTATAGTCTCCAGCAGTCGTAACCTCTTGTAAGTTACTTGCTTCATCCTCATCGAAAACTCCATTTTTATTGAAGTCAATCCATGCCTTGACATAGGATTTAGCATTACCATTTGGATTAGCCTTAATTTTAATTGTATAGGTCCCATTTTTGGCCTTATCCAAGTCTAAGAGATCGTTAGACTTGCTTAATTGATCATCCGCAAGTAATTGACTCGCGCCTTCGTCATTGTGTTCCTTTTTATCATCCAGAAGCCAGTCATTAGCTGACTCAACATCAATATCAGCTGGTGTTGTCCCTAAATAAGGTTGATTAATAGGGGCGTTGGTCACTGAGTCACGTCCTGAAATGGTATGGAAGGCTTCGCCATAACTCTCAGGCGCATCACTCCCATCTACCACGAGGAAGCCCATCATCATGGCTTGTTGCCCAGATGATGCAACATAAAAATCCTACTTCAGAGGCCCCACGCGTCATCACGACAGGAACCGTCCGTTCGTTAGAACGGTTTGGTCCGAAGACCTGAGTACCCAGACCTCCTGTCACAGTATCTGGACTGAGATATTTATACCAGTCTACGCTCTTATCTTTTAAGATTAAAAGACCCCTTAACCTAACGTCCTCATCATCCAACATTTTTTTGGTGATAACCGTATAAGCTTCTTTGGCCGGACTGCTCTTCTTCCATTCACCCATGTATTCCCAACCCGAACCATTAGTAGTAAAGATTGCGAATTCACCTGGGTTGGCATCTTCACCATCGGCCATAACCACCGTAGGGGCCACCCGCTTACCAAGATAGGTAGCCTCAATATCGAATTTTACCCCCCAGTTGGTAGAGTTTTTTGGATAAACCAATTGAGTCTTTCGATTCTGAGTATTGAAGCCTTGGTCACGTATGGTCGTCCATTGGTTCTGGGCTGCCCCTGTAACTGAAGGAGGTGGTGTTTTACCATAATCTCGCGCAGATTGTAAGAAACCATTCTCAGCGTTGGGGTTATAGGTCCCCTCTGTTGCAGTACCTGCGACCCGTTTTCTATAGATTTCAGTTGAGTTAAAAGGCTTGAGCTCTTTGACCGTTAAGGTCACTACATAGCCAGGTGAAATTTCCTTGGTGAAGGTAGTCCCTACCTTAAGACCGCCACGTGGATCTAAGTTTTTCCAACTTGCGCTATCTGAAAAATCAAGCCAACTAATCTGCTTAGCTAACTGAACACTGTCCTTCTTAAGTGATTCATCCAAGCTTGGTTTATCCACCCGAGGCGTAGCAGTTGCATCGTCTGCTCCGGCAGGACCTGTCCCGATAGGAATCCCTGTCGCCCCGCTATCGCGGAAACCTGTCCCCTTAGGAATGGCTTGGCCTTGGCTACTTGGCCGTGGCATAGCTGAGCTAGTAGGTTTGGCTACTGGCTTAACTGGATAGCCTGGTGTTTTCACCACTGGCTTGTCCGCTTGAGGTGCGACTTCTGCTTTTACTTCAGGCTGTGCTGAGTCTGAAACCTCCTGTGCCGCTTCTTGACTCGTCTCACTCGCCTGACTTTGTTGGTCTGCTTGGCTAGATGATTCTGATGCTTGACTTGAAGCCTCCAGCTCCTTAGCGCTTGACTCTGCAGCTTGGCTAGCGGCTTGGGACTGCTCCTGATCAGGTGATTGGCTCTCCGGCGCTACTGGCACTTGACTAGTGCTTACCAAGTTACTGCTGTTGCTTAGTTCTTGAGCCGACACCACCGGCCCATTGGCAAAATAAATCCCGAAAGCAACCGCAACCGATGCGGCACCAAAGCTATACTTCTTAATGGAATAGCGCGTGATTTTTTCGCCCTTGCGTTGGTCATTCATCAGTCGATTATTCTTACTGAACATTGACTCTTGTCCCCTTAAACTTAATTCTACCAAATAGATGATCACTTTGAGGCCCATCCTCCCCATGAAAAAGAAACAAACGACTTCGTCAGGATAAAAGCTTCATTGTGAATCGCCACCTATTTAATTCCGTAGCTAATTATAATACATCTACTAGTAAAATGCACGGTATTTTTCAGTATTTCAGCAACAAAATTTTACTATTGCACATGCAAGTGCTTCTTGACTAAACAAGCAATCATCACATTACTTAATAGCGAACGATAGGCGAATTTCACTAACTATATTTAGTGTTTAGGGCCACATAAGGCCTAGTACTTTCAAACCGCACAAAAAAAGACCGAGACTGGATCTCGGTCTCTGGTCTTTTAGTCTAGATTGCTGAAACCTTCGCCAAGCAAGTTGGTCTCTGGCGACACATTCCAGATACTTTCGGCGTAACGCAAGATGGTGTAGTCTGACGAGAATTTGCCGGAGTAGGCAATATTGGTCAGGGCACGTTTAGCCCATTCCTTAGGCTCTTGATAGAGCTTGTCAGCAGCCATTTGCGCCTCATAGAAGCTTGGGTAGTCTTGCAGGAGGAAGTACTCATCATTGTAGAGGACCAGGGAATCGAAGATCTCACGTCCTTCTGCTTCGATATTAGGGATGGTCCCGTCAATGAAGGCATTGAGCACACGCTTAATCTGTGGATTTTCCTCATAGATGGCCCGTGAGTAGTAGTTATTAGCCTCACGCAATTTTTGGACATCGTCGGCCGTCATACCAAAGAGGAAGATGTTGTCGTCACCGACTAGGGTCGTAGATTTCAACGTTGGCACCGTCCAAAGGTCGCCATAGTTAAAGCCCCGTTAGCCATTAACTTCATGTTAGAAGTCCCGGACGCTTCCTTACCCGCCAAGGAAATTTGTTCCGATAAGTTAGCAGCAGGAATAATTAATTCGGCTAGGGAAACCCCATAGTTTTCTACAAAGACAATCTTGATCTTGTCGCCAATGACTGGGTCATTGTTAACCAAATTAGCCAATTCATTAATAATCTTGATGACAGACTTAGCATAGTGGTAGCTTGGCGCTGCCTTGGCCCCAAAAATGAAGACCCGTTTAGCAAAGTCAGCCTTAGGATTCTCCTTGAGGGTCAAGTAGCGATCTACAATATGCATGACTTGCAGGAGTTGACGCTTGTAGGCATGGAGTCGCTTGATTTGCACGTCGAATAAGGCCGTCGGATCAATGTCGAGCTTCATCTCTTCCTTAACGAAACGAGCAAAGCGTTCCTTATTGGATAGCTTGACTTCTTGTAGTTTTTCTAAGACCTCATCATTGTCACGGAAGGCTTGGAGAATGTTCATTTCCCGTGGCTTGAAGCGCCAGCGGTCGCCAATATATTGGTCTAAGACCTTGCTGAGGCCTTCATTGGCTAGCTGCACCCAACGGCGGTGGGTCACCCCATTGGTCTTGTTGTTGAAGCGGAATGGATAGATGGTCTTGAAGTCCCGCAAGGTGTAGTGCTCCAAAATCTCGGTATGGAGCTTGGCTACCCCGTTAACACTGTGGCTGGCAATAATGGCCAGGTTAGCCATGAGGACTTGGTCCCCGTCGATTGGCGCTGTACGGTGGGCTAGTTCTGCCCCGTAGAGGGCGGTCTTGTTAACCAAGTGACGGCGGTTGATTTCATAGATAATCTGCATAATCCGTGGCAAGAGGCCTTCAATCATGTAGATTGGCCAACGTTCCATGGCTTCCGCCAAGATGGTGTGGTTGGTATAGGAAGTTGATTTCTTAACGATGTTCCAAGCTTGCCCCCAAGTCAGGCTCTCTTCGTCGACCAGAATCCGCATCAATTCTGGAATACAGAGGGTTGGATGGGTATCGTTAATGTGGATGGCCACCTTATCAGGGAAGACGCTCCAAGGCAAGCCCAAGCTCTTAAAGTAACGAACAATGCTTTGAATCCCAGCTGAACACATGAAGTATTCTTGCTTGAGGCGCAAGAGTCGGCCTTCATAGTTGGAGTCATCTGGATAGAGGACTTCGGTGATCTCTTGAATTTCCTTGCGTTGTTCAGGGGTCGTGAAATAAGACTCGTGGCCTGGCGGAATTTCGGCCGTAAAGAGACGTAGGTTGTTGACCACGTCATTACGATAGCCGATTTGTGGCGTATCGTAAGGCACCGCTAAGACATCAAAGGTATTCTCATAGACTGGCTTCAAGTCCCCATACTGATTGGCTTCCAACCAGACATTACCACCAAAGCGGACAATGACCGACTTGGATTCCTTGCGGACTTCCCAAGAGTTAGGGTTACGCAACCAGTTTTCTGGCAATTCAATTTGGTAACCATCGATGAATTTCTGCTTGAAGAGCCCATAACGGTAGCGAATACCGCAACCATTGCCCGGCACGCCAGTGGCTGCCATGGAATCCATAAAGCAAGAAGCCAAACGGCCCAAGCCCCCGTTCCCTAAGGCTGGATCGACTTCAGCAGCCGCTACGGCTTCAAAGTCCAAGCCCAATTCTTCCAGGGCAGTTCGAGCCGTGTCTAACAAATCTAAGTTAAGCAAATAACGCTTGAGCTGGCGACCTGGCAAGAACTCCATAGAGAAGTAGAAGACTTGCTTCTGCTTGCTGTCCAGTTTCCCTTGGTTGTAGTGGACCCATTTGTCAGTATAGATAGAGCGTAATAATTGGCCTAAGGCTTGGAATTGTTCGGTGGTGCTACCAGAGGTATAAGGCACGGCGAACATGTCTTCAAACTTCTTCTTATAGGCGTCTTTGAATACATCGACCTTCATTGATTTCCTCCTAAATAAGTGTGGCATAAGCCCAAGAAAGAGACGCAAGCAAGCGCTTGGTCTCTTCTGAGCTAACTATCCTTGAAGTAGCGAATGGTAGAGGGCTAAGTATTCTTTGGTTGGCCCGGTCCAAGAGAAGTCTCGGGTCATGGCCTGTTCTACCAATTGCTTGTGAGCGCCAGGTCGGTTATAGTAGACATCTAGCGCATAGTAGATGGTTTGGAGCATGGTCCAACCGTCGAAACGATTGAAGGAATAACCTGTCCCCTCCCCGGTATATTGGTTGTAAGGTTGAACGGTGTCACGCAAGCCCCCTGTCTCATGGACAATTGGCAAGGTCCCATAGCGCATGGCCATGAGTTGTGACAGACCGCAAGGCTCGAAGGCACTTGGCATCAAGAAGAAGTCACAGCTAGCATAGATTTGTTGGGCTAACCCCAAGTCAAAGGTAATGAGACTCTTCATCTTGTCAGGATAACGTGACTCGAAGTAACGGAAGGAGTGCTCGAATTGTGGCTCCCCAGTCCCTAAGAGGACCACCTGAACTTCTGCCTGCAGTAATTCTTCCATGCGTTCTTCCACTAACTGGAAGCCCTTCTGGTCGGTCAAGCGAGAGACCATACCAATAATGGCCACATCTGGATTGACTGGCAAGCCTAAGCGTTCTTGCAAGGCCGCCTTGTTAGCTGCCTTACCACTTAAGTCCGAGACATTAAAGTGATGTGGAATGAGTGGATCTGTCTCAGGATTATTGAGGTCATAGTCAATACCGTTAATAATCCCGCTTAATTTCCATTCATTGTACTTGAGGACCCTTCTAGGTTCTCACCAAAGGCCTGGTAGTAATCTCATGGGCATAGGTTGGACTAACCGTAGTAATCCGGTCAGAGAAGTTAATGCTCCCTTGAGATAGTTGACCCGGTCATAGTACTTAGCCCCATCTTCGGTATAGACATTATAGCCGGTCCCGAAGACTTGGCCCAAGATGACCGGATCATAGACCCCTTGAAAACGTAGGTTGTGAATGGTCAAGACCTTACGGATATGACGCAAGCGGTCTTTCCAGTGATAACGGTCCACCAGGAGCACGGGCACCATAGCAGTATGCCAGTCATTACAGTGAATAATGTCTGGAATCCAGTCAATGACTTCCAGCATCTCAATAATAGCCGTTGAGAAGTAGCCGAAACGTTCGCCATCATCCCATTGACCATAGAGGGCCGGCCGGTCAAAGTAAGCCAAGTTATCGATAAAGTAGTACTTGACCCCGTCCATTTCCAAATACTTAATACCACAGTAGACATTCCGGCCTCCTAATTGGAAACGGAAATGGGCAATTTCTTGGATTTGGTCCTTGTATTGCTGAGGCGTTTGGGTGTAGTAAGGCAAGACCACCCGAATGTCTACGCCCTGCTAGCCAATTCCTTAGGGCAAGGCATGAGGCAACGTCACCTAGGCCGCCCGTCTTGAAAAAGGGTGCCGCTTCTGCGGAAGCAAATAAAACTTTCATGGCGACTCCTTTATTCTGCTGGAATGACGGTGTTCTTGCTAATCACGACCACATTGTCAGGTGTCCCAATGACGTGAGCGCCTGGTTCAACGACACAGCCCTTGTCCAGGATGGCGTATTCAACACGTGCCCCATCGCCAATCTTAGTTCCTTGTAGGATGATGGAATCCTTGACATGTGCCCCTGCCGATACATGTACTTACGGGAAATGAGTGAGCGTTCCACCTACCTGCTAGGGTAAGAACCAGAGCCACGACAGATGAGCGCACATCAGAACTTGGCGCATAGTAGGATGGTACCCCATTCTTGGTCTTAGTCAAGATTGGTTGGCTTGAGTAGAACAAGGAAGTGAAGTTTTGACGGTCTAACATGTCCATATTAGCCTTGTAGTAACGTTCAATGGAGTCAATGTTCGCCATATAACCGGTGTACTTGTATGGGTTAACGGTGTAGTCTAAGAGATAGTGTTGAATCAATTCATCCACTTCCATGTAGACTTCTTCGTCTACTGCCCGGTCAATAATATCGTTAAGGGTCTTAACGCTGAGGAAGTACATGCTGAGGGAAGCATCTACCTTCTCTTCCTCCCCTAAATCACCGTACTCAACCAATCCCATGACTTGGCGGTTGGCATCGAATTTAAGGGCACGAGATTTAGGGTTTTGATCGTCTAATTTTTCTTTGTCTAATTGTTTGTAGATGACGGTAATATCCTTACCTTCAGCCACATGGTGGCGGAAGACGCCGCGGATATCCACGTTCGCAATAATCTTAGATCCGGCTACAAAGACGTACTCAGCCTTAGCCCGAGCCATGAAGACCCGATGGTTGTAGTAGTAATCTTCGTAGAGGTTTTCTTGATGGTGGCGGAGCTTCCAGTTCTGTTGAGAGAAGGTGAAAATCCCACCTGATACTTGAGAATCCAAGTCCCAAGCGCCCCAGAACGGATGTGGTCATAGATTGAACGACCTGATTCAGCGATGAAGAGGCTACTGAATCAATTTCCGCATGGCAAATACTTTGGACAAGGCGAAGTCAATCACCCGATAGCGGTCAGCAAATGGTAAGGCGGCAATGGGCCGGTTTTGGGTCAATGGTTTTAATAATTGATCATCTTCGGTCAAATTGAGAATCGCACATAACTTATTCTTCACCATCATTTTTTTGGTCCTCCTACTACTTCAGCATATCCTACAGTGGCAATTTGGTCTGGGGTCCCGATGACACTTGCCCCGTCCGCAATCACGGCTTGTTCACCGATAATAGCATACCTACGCGGCGAGCCTTTTACCGATGGTGGCACTGACGCGACCACAGAATGGTCAACCTGGCTATTAGGCCCCACCTTAACATCACGGGACAAGAGGGAGTTATCCACTTGGCCGGCAATGTAACAGCCATCCACAACTAGCGAGTGCTTAATTTGCGCTTCTTCAGTCAAGAACTGTGGCGGGGTCACAGGGTTGGAGGTATAAATCCGCCAAGTATCCTCACTAATGTTGAGTGGATGTTCTGGGTCAGAATTCCATGTTAGCTTCCCAGAGCGATTCGATGGTACCCACGTCTTTCCAGTAGCCTTCAAATGAGTAAGCGAAGCAGTTTTCAACATTGCTTAGGTAGGCGGAATCACGTTCTTACCGAAGTCTTCCATTTCGCGGTTCTTAGCTGGTCTTCCACCAAGTAACGGCGCAAGGTTTCCCAATTGAAGATATAAATCCCCATGGAAGCCAGGTTGCTCTTAGGTTGGGCTGGTTTTTCTTCGAACTCGATAATACGGCCATTTTGGTCTGTGTTCATAATCCCAAAACGTGAGGCTTCCTTCATAGAAACTGGGATAACTCCCCAACGGTCAAGCTAGCCTTGTTCTTTGATGTGATCTTCTAACATGGCTGCATAGTCCATCTTGTAGATATGGTCACCTGATAGAATGAGGACATACTTAGGATCTAAGGAATCAATATAGCTGATGTTTTGGTAAATAGCGTTGGCTGTCCCTTTGAACCATTTTTCACCGTCAGAGCTAGAATATGGTTGAAGGATAGTAGCCCCACCTGAGCGGCTAGTCAAGCCCCAGGCTGCCCCTTTGCCAATGTGTTCGTTAAGCTCTAAAGGTTGATACTGGGTCACTACCCCAATATTCTTAATCCCAGAGTTGGCACAGTTACTTAAAAGCAAAAGTCAATAATGCAGTATTTCCTCCAAAGGAACGGCTGGCTTAGCCGTTTGTTTGGTTAAGACACCCAGACGGGTCCCTTGACCACCGGCTAAAATCATCGCGATCATATCTTGTTTCATATACACACATGCGAAACTAGCTGACTCACTCGGCGTAAGAAGTCAGTTAATTTCATCTCCTTTCTTAGCTTTTATTTAGCAGCCGTAAACACGTTTGGGTTTGATATAGAGCACACAGACTAGGAACCGTTGTGACAATGGAGTAAGGTTGTCCATCATGAGGCACTTCTTCTGTCTTCACTGATACCGGCAGATTCTCGGTCCACCGTCCGCCAAACTCTTGCATTTGCGAGTTAAGCAGGACTTCGTACTCTCCTTTATAAGGCACCCCAATTCGGTATTCCTGACGTTCAACCGGGATAAAGTTCAAAGCAATGATTAAAATCACGCTAGCCTTTACGCCTAACGCATCATGGTCAGGACAGCCTGTTCCACATTGTAGCATCTAGGACAGTCAGACCTGCTGGCTCGTATCATAATAATGCAGAGGCCTTGTAGTCCTTACCAATTTGATTGAGGGTCTTCATATAGTGTTGGTACTCGCGGTTGAACTCGAAACTCAAGTCCTTCCATTCCAACTCAGATAGTAGCGCCATTCTAGGTAGTGGCCTAGCTCGTTACCCATAAAGTGGAGCTTCTTGCAGGCTGGGCCATCATGTAACCATGCAAGAGACGCAAGGTCTCAAACTGGGTTTTCGCGGCTGCTGGGGATCTTATCTAGAGCGACTTCTTACCGTGAACCACTTCGTCATGAGAAAAATGGCAAGACATAACGTTCATTGTACTGGTACATAAAGACGAAGGTAATTAAACGGAAATTCTGTGGTCGATAGTGAGGATCGGTCTCGAAAGAAACGCAGGGTATCGTTCATCCAGTCCCATATTCCATTGTAGTCAAAAGCCCAGCCCCCTTCTGAAACAGCATGCGTGATGCCCTTCCAGTCGGTACTTTCTTCCGCAATCAGCGAGGACATGTCGAGGCAGGTGATCTTTGATCGTGGTATTGAGTTTTTGGAGGAAAGGCCACCTTGGCGGTTGTGGTTGCTTGCCGTCTTCGTTAGGGGTCCAAGGCCCTTGGTCGAAAGTCCAAGTAAGCATGTTGGACACGGCATCCACCCGCAAACCATCAAGTGACATTCCTTAAAGCCAGAACATGGCGTTAGAAATGAGAGAAGCTTTTGGACTTGGTTCTTACCTAAGTCGAAGTTGAGCGTCCCCACCCCACATTGTTAGCGCAGTTGACATCTTGGTATTCAAAGGTTGGTGTCCCGTCATAGTAAGCCAAGGCATTGGCATTACGGCAAAGTGACCAAGCACAGTCCATGATGACCCCTGATGCCCGCTTGGTGGGCTTGGTTAACGAAGTCCTTGAACTCTTCCAAGGTCCCGTAGCGACCACAAACCGCATAGTAACCGGTAATCTGATAGCTCAAAGAAGCATCCAGCGGATGAGTCCATGAGTAGCATCATTTCAATATGGGTATAGCCCATTTCCTTAACATAAAGAATCAGGCTGTCTGCCAGTTCCGCAAAGACTATAAGTGCGACCGTCGAAAGTGGCGACGCCAAGAACAGCGTGCACTTCATAAATGTTGAGAGGCGAATGAGACGCTATTTTTACGCCATTCTGGTTCATCCAGACCTGGTCGAGACCATTCAAAAGTCTTCCAGCCCCAGACAACCGTAGCATCCTTAGGCGCAATCTCAAAGTTAAAAACCAAAGGGATCAATCTTATATTCGATATGACCATTGCCATGGTCAATCCCAACTATATAACACTGACTTCGCTCACTCGGCATGTGGATGATGCCGGCTGCACACGCTTCAATATGGCAGTGGCTCATTCTGCCAGTGATTAAATCACCTAGAATGTAGACATTGGGTGCATGAGGGCCAAATGGCTGAAGCGATAGCCCGTCACTCCATCTTGGTCCACCTTGTGACAACCTAAAAACTGGTAGAGCTGCTTCATAGTTTCCCATGATTGAAATGATAGATGTGTTCCGAAAGTTGTTCTTGTAATGCTGCGAAAGTCATTCTATCCCTCCTTTGTTTTGTTTATACATTTATCTATAGCACTGAAAGAGCGTTTCATGTAAACGCATACGACTGAGACAATTTACTATTTTGACCTGAAAAATATCAGTACAAGACATTCCCGTCGACATATTGATGGAAAGTAAGTTTGAGCGCCGATAAAATGGTTGGCGCATGATCAATCAATCTGCCCGACTCTACTGCATGCCCATTCACATCTGGCCCGTGGTAAAGGCCGTTGTCATAGTGATTGCGGATGGATGATAGCCGTGGGTGGCGTAGAGCTTGGCATCCGAGTTGGATTATCACTGATTCTTGAAATCACCCGCCAAATCATCTAAAAATAGTAACCTTTCTTGGCTTCAATCATGAAGAGGCAGTTAGGGTCCCGCAAAGTCAGTCAGCTACTCAGGCTGTAGTAAACTATCTCCAATCATAGGCATCATAGGCCGTAAAGTGTCCAAAAATTTCTTTGACCGTTATCTTAGCACCCGGCACGATAGATATAAGCACAGCCATCGCGCCCTGCAGTAAACCTGCCAAGACTTGATGGTGCCGTCACGACCTAGGGTTTGCCAACCGGGTTGGCGGCTGAAAGCAGATGGTTGAGTCCGCACCACGGTATGAAGTGTGAGTTGGTAGTGGTCCCCACCAGAGACGAAGAGGCAGTCTTCCCATTGATCATATCTTCTAGAGTCGAATAATACGCCTAGGCGACCATCGAAAGTCGATAATGGCTGCTTGGCTTGCTCGGATTACTCCGTAGTAGTGGCGCATGCTATCCAGGTACGCAGGAAGTGCGCCGTCACTGAAATCAGGGATTGTAATCACGAATGGTATCCAGCAGACCCTTCTAGGAAATAATCCAGAGCCGGTTGCTGAATGCCGTCCCGTTTGTGACCATGGCGGGCTTCCATTTTGAGCAAGAAAGGAATGCTGGAAGCAGCTAGTGACACCATTGCCTGATTCTGCCAAGGGCGGTTGGGAATAATTTCTGCTAAATTATAGTCGATGGACTTGTTACGCCCCATGACCGGCCAGAGTAAGAAGCCGTCTTATAGCCGGCCGCTTGAAGAACATCGTAGAGGTTTCCCCTTGGACTTCCTTGGCATACCGGTGCCCAGTCAGGACTATGACGCTCTGGCTGAATCTTGGTATTGACAATTTGGTGATGCAGACTGCAAACTGTCATAATACTGGTGTGAGCCACATAGGTCAGTGAAGGATAGGTCGATTGGACCTTCTTAACCCAAGTCCCCTTATCTAAGAGACGTTTAAAGTTAGGTAATTTACTCGCAAAGGCAACATCCTCATAGCCAAATGCGTCAAAAGAGATTAAATATACTTTTCGTTTTGCCATATAACCAGCTCGGTTCCTAGTCTTTCGATTATCCTGTACTGATCTAGATTGCTCCAATTTTATCAGACTTCCTAGCTTTTTCCACAAAAAGTCATAAGATTTTACCATCATTTTGTGTAATCATTCGTCTTTATGAAAAAGCTAAGCTGCACTCATTCTTATTATACACCCAAACAAGATACCCTAGAGTATCGGCACTAGAAAGAAAATTTAGAACTCTTTAACAAGCAAAATACCCTGACTTTCTCGAGGCAGAATCAGGGTATTTTCCTAAAATCTGGGCCTACAAGTCAGTAATGAATGGCCTCTCTGTGGGTCTCATAAATCTGACCGGTTCTTGTCATCTCCGCCATCCAAATTAGCTGAGTAAAGATTGGTACAGGATTCAATCCTGATTGGGACTAAGTTCCGACTCACTTCTACTACTAGATGGTTAGGAAATGCAGGCGCCAATCACCCGTTGAACTAGGTCCTACCGGCTGCTCAGATACCCGAGACTGACAAGACCCCCATCGCCAATATGGCCGTGATTATCTAGCACTAGGTCTGCCACATCAGACAAGCGTTGCCACTGGGATGGCGGCTCTTAGTTGCTCGAGAATAGGTGAGATTGGTCCAAAGCTGCTGACATGAGACACGCTTTCTCTTTTGGCGAGCTGAGGGCTAGAAATCCACCGCAACCAGTTTCGTCCCGAGACCGAATGGACGATTAGAACAGCACCGGCCACAAAGGTGTTTTTCTTGGCCAATAGGCTGGCCATAGCCACTAGGCGCTCCATTCGGCTAGTAGCACTAATCGGCACGTATCATCAGCATTAGCTCCCTCCCAAAGATAGGTTAATGGATACTAAGCCACCTGCTCGGTAGAACATTTCCTCAGCCAAGATCCGGCATGGCTGGCACCAAAGATAATTGCTTGCTTCTGTAATTGCATCAACGAATCTCTACCGCCTGGAGCCAGACTAGTAGCCTCGAGCTCCTCAGCACTGGCAGAGTCTCCTAATTCTTTGGAAATAGGCAAACACTTTCTAAGCACCTCCAAAAGAGCATCCCAGTAACACCAATCATCAGACATAACGGATTAGGTCGTTCCCACCAAAAGACGAAAGCCAGTTTGAATGGTGGTAGACATCATGGTCTGAAATGGCTACAAGATAGCCATGACCACTGGCAGCAGCACTGCAGTCCTAATGATGGCCCCACGCAGACCACCCTGCCCTTCATGACGATGACCGTCCCACCACATTCAAAGAAGCTGGTGATGACTGAGGCACTAACAAGACCCCAGACCATTGGTCGCGTTCACAATCAGAATCATGACGGTAGAACTAATCATGGCGATAATAAAACCGATTAAAGACGGCATTTTGGCCGATAGTTGAATAAAATTGGCACGTCAAAAAGCCATTTTGGCACCAGGTACCACTTTTTCAACAATCCCTGGAAGGTACGGCATGATTTGGTTAATCAATAAGCGAACCCCATAGAGTAAGACCAAAAGACCACGGCAAATTCTAAGGAAGATTGAATGGAGTAGCTAATAGAGGTTGTTCTTAGGCTGGGCACTAGAACTTGGAATAAGCAACCTACAATCAGGTTCATGACGACAACATGACCAAGCCACCAGTGATGAAATTTCGCGGAAGAAGGATAGCCGACGAGAGATCAAGATCTTCGGTTGATTTTTCTTGTCCCCTACCACACGGGCTACACTCCCTGCTATGATACGAAGAATACCAGTTGGGTGCTGATTAGAAGGAATCATCCCTGTGGCATCCCAGACAAAGCGTCGTGTAAAATCCATGGCCCCAATGACCCGTGAGAGCGGATAGACGGCCTACAATAATTAACATAGTACCCGTACGCGGCTTCCACCAGACCGACCACAATCACGAATGGGAACCACCAGAGCATGTTACCTGTTAAGAAAATGGTCTTAATCAGGTTGTGAATCTGCTTGTGCCAAGTCTGACCTGCAAGCGCTACGAACATAATGCACCCACTGTCCACCATACTCAGCCGTAAACAGAGCATCAGACAAGCCTTCTACACTACTGACCCCCTAAGCTGGTTTGAACAACTACCGTATTGATTGGCGCAATAGAACCCAACAACATGTTGACCCCCTGTCGACAGATAACCATCGAAGGCGGCTGTCAAACTCCCTTGATAACATCAGAAGATAGACATGTTGAACAAAAGCCCGAACATGTGATTAAGCCAAAAGTAATACAGGGGATTTCGTAATATATTATCCGTAATAATATCCATAGTTTATTCTCCTTTAGATGCTAGGTAGCGTTTAAATTGTTCCCAGCTTGTTGACATCCATGTATTTTGTGAGTGGATGATGGGAACTTTAATGGTTTTCTAATTCTTGTTGTAATTCAAAACTGGTGAGTAGACATCGTGGCGTCCTTTGGCTTTGTTGATAAGTCAGTATTTTCGACCTCGCATCAATTCCCAGTTCTTTGACTACTTTTCGACGGTCATTCTTAAGACTAAAGGAGCTCACATTCAAATCCACTACTGCTAAATTTTCATTTGACTTCCTCCTTTAATCTGTCTTTGATTTGTGCTAATTGCCCTAACTTGAGTGGTGGAATTTGTCCTCATCCATGAACACGGTCATGAGTTCCTGCAGAGAGCCAGATGACTGGTGTGTATCGACGCACTAGAACTAAGAGAGACCTTAGCGACACCACGAGACATCGACCGCTTGTAACGATTAATAAGGACACTCCGATTTGCTTCACCCCTTCCCTGGTCTTGCATGCGTAAAGAGGCAAATTCGCTCGATCATCCATATAAGGACCGTTTTTGAGTATCTGAATCCATCATGAGCGGTCACGTAGATCCTCGCTAATATTGCCCTTTAGCGGGAGTGGCTCGGGTCGCCAACCTCAGGGCTGACTGTCAATCCTCTACCCCGCTCTACTACTTGGGCATTCTCTAGTGGTTCATTCACATTCCATAGTCGTTCTCCAATTGTTTTAGTAACCAAGGTTTATTGCGGACACCTTCCACAGTAAAAGTACATAACATCTACCTTTGAGGTTTCTTCTTTTGCTACAAAAAGCAGGACCACCACATCCACCTTGTCGTAACCCCAGGCAATCGCCTTATCTAAGGTAAGACAGAAATATTGCTAGTCTCGACTAATTGGGGATTGGCGTGAGGGATCGCGATGCCCTTATCCGAATAGGTGGATTGTTGAGCTTCTCTTTCTAGTATGGAGGCTAGTACTTGCGTCTTCTCGGCCTCCTTCAAGTCCTTCTGCTGATCTAACAAGCTGAGCGCCTCTTCTGACGTCTTGAAATTCCCCTTATAGATGCCATTAGTGGCTACCATGATTCATCATTTGGTACTGGTTGAGCGTGGACTGCCGGGCCACTACTTCGGCGTAGGCCGTGCAATTTACTGCATGTCTTCTTCCGACACGAGGGGCTAATGGTAATCACTGGGCAGCTAAGTGCCTTCATAGGAACCATCGAGATAATGAAAATATCTCTACCTCTAATTTCTCAGTTGCTTCAAGACACAATCTGTATATCGTGCAAGTTTGCAAGAGGTCATGAATCTTGGCATTAATATAGATACTTACACCAAATTCCATGAGAGAGACAATCACCACCTTTTTCTGATAAATTTGCGCTCAATGGCCGCCTGGATGTAAGACCAGAAAAGCCAATCTCGTCATCCGATATAAGTGGGCAGTGGCGGCAAGCCATAGCGACTGCCCCTCATTGGTTAGGGTACTGCATCTTGAAAGAGAGCATGATAGTTCACTTTAATATCGACTGAAGCTGATTGACCAGGCTAATCTTAGCTTGAAGACGAGTGAAGAGCTGATTCATATGGATAGCGATGTCTTTCCGGAACATGGTCATCCGAGCAAATCAAATTGATAATGAGCGACACATCTTGAATGACGCAATTTTTGATTTTAGGTCTTCTTGAATCGACCCGCTTCTTGAGAAAAGCCACCCCTAATAAAAGTGGTCACTGAGATAACGAATTCAACTGGGCACTAAAAAGCTTGGATCACAGGCTGATTCTGAGGGCGATAATCAGATCAAGCGAGGGTAATAACGTGCGGCTCAAGTAATTAGTATCCAACAATTGAATGTGATGACCTCGCCTGCCCGACAATTAAGAGACAATGTCGTGCTAATTTGGCATATTGTCGCCCTGGAATAGCTGCTGTAAAGAGTCGCTGTATTCTGTAGTAACGGATAATCCGATTATATAAAAACGCTGTCAAATACATCTAGCAAAATGGCGGATGCTGACTAATCATGACGACTTCAAAATCTGTGACTGGAATCTGCTACCACTAAAAGAAGGTACCTAGTATTAAAGAGACAAACTGGCGCTCATCCTTTTTGGAAAAATGTTTAATGAGGTTGAAGTCATTTGGACAAGTCGCTACGCGAGACAAAATATTGATCCGAAAGTTTTGGTAACTAAGGTCTGATAATCTAGTAAACACATAGTCTCCTGGCATGCCGCAACCTATTATCATTAGCTATCATGTTCATTTATCTCACCCTCACACTTATAGCGTATCAGAAATTTATCGACTAGGTATACCAAAAAGCGAAGTCATTTGTAAGTAAAAGCTGGAACACCTTTAAGTATAATATAACATAGTAAGAGACCAAACCCAAAACAGCCATGATTTAAAAACTCCCACATCTTGTCTAAAACGTTTCTTTTCTGCCTTTAGTGTAAAATGAAAACAAGAAAATGGGTGACTTACATGGCAACATACCATAAAAGCTTGATTGAACGTTCTCAACTCCTGC
>BNJU01000748.1_pt1 | contig 95912 bp, 115 predicted proteins | sample 8539281 | NCBI WGS metagenome assembly BNJU01 (sample SAMD00202456, study PRJDB9452) | human saliva metagenome | isolation source: human saliva | place: Japan
CCAAAGACGACCCTTGCTGTTGATGATGCAGGCATTGCAATGAATAATATCAGCAAGCTGACGAGTGATCGCATTGTAAGGAAGTTCCTCCTGAAGTTGCTCTTCTGAACGTTTCAAGATAGAAGTAATCTTCCTTGTTTTTTCTAATAGTTTTGCCATACATTTACCTCGTATTTAGTCTCCTTGATTGTATCATAATCGACCGAAATTTTCAATAATTATCTGAAAATTGTGTATTGAAAAAAAATTCGCTACAATTCTGAAAGATTCAGAATTTGGCGATTGCGAAAAAAATCACTTCATCAAAAACCATTTAAAACAATTCTAAGACGAATTTGTTTTAAACGGTTTATGACTTGTATTTTATGCTTATCTGCGGTATTGGCGTAGGAAGCGTGTCATTTTTTCTTGGATCTGAGCTAGCTCATCTACCCGAGGCAGATAAACGATTCGGAAATGATCTGGATCCTTCCAGTTAAAGCCTCGTCCATGGACAAGAAGGACTTTTTCCTGCTTGAGGAAATCCAAGACAAACTGCTCATCATCATCGATACGGTACATTTCTCGATCAATTTTCGGGAAGATGTAAAGACCCGCCTTAGGTTTGACTGCAGACAAACCTGGAATATCTTGAATGGCATTGTAAATGAAGTTTCTTTGTTCATAGATACGACCGCCTGGCAAAAGCAATTCATCCACCGACTGGTGACCTCCAAGCGATGTTTGCACAACCTGCTGGGCCAAGACATTAGAGCACAGGCGCATATTGGACAGCATATTGAGGCCTTCGATATAGCCTTTAACGTGCCGCTTAGGACCAGATAGCACCATCCATCCTACACGAAAACCAGCGATACGGTGGGACTTAGACAGACCATTCATACTAACACAGAAAACATCAGGAGCCAAGCTTGCCACAGGCGTATGCACATGTCCATCCATCACCATGCGGTCATAAATTTCATCCGCAAAGATAATAAGATTGTTCTGGCGAGCAATTTCTACGATCTCTAGCAAAAGTTCCTTAGGATAAAGTGCCCCCGTTGGATTGTTAGGATTGATGATAATGATAGCCTTAGTATTAGAAGTGATTTTTGACTTGATGTCGTCAATATCTGGATACCATTCTGCCTGCTCATCACAGACATAATGAACCGCATTCCCACCAGCCAGACTAACTGCAGCCGTCCAGAGCGGATAGTCCGGCATCGGTACTAAGACCTCATCTCCATCATCCAAGAGTCCCTGCATAGACATAACAATCAGCTCGCTGACTCCATTTCCAAGATAAATATCATCGATATCAACATTAGGGAAATTTCTGAGCTGGCAATACTGCATAATGGCCTTACGGGCTGAGAAAATCCCCTTAGAATCAGAGTACCCCTCACTATCACGCGCATTCATAATCAAATCATGAATGACCTCGTCTGGAGCGGTAAAGCCAAATTCAGCTGGATTTCCCGTGTTCAAGCGGAGAATTTTTTCTCCGTTGGCCCGCATCCGCATCGCTTCATCCAACACCGGTCCACGAATATCATAGGCTACATGTTCCAGTTTGCTGGACTTATTAAATTCTTTCATCCTATTTTCCTCAATTCATCTGAATGATTTTATTATACCACCAGAAAAAAAGATTGACAATTAGGAAGAATCTAAGAAAGCTCCATTCAACTAAAATAAAGCTTCTAATTTAGGAAAATACACGTATCCATCACAATAATTTCACTTGATTTCTGAATTTCATTTGCAGCTTTACTTTTTTTCTGAAAAGGTTTACAATATAAGTGAAGACATAAGAAGCTCGAATCTAGTATTCGATAAAAGATGGAGGTAGCTTTATGACTCAACAAAAATATGAAAACATCATGGTCGCTGTTGACGGCTCTCGCGAAGCAGAACTCGCTTTTGAAAAAGGTGTTAATGTAGCGCTGAGAAATGCTTCTCGTTTGACAATTGCTCATGTGATTGATACACGGGCTCTCCAAAGCGTCTCAACCTTTGACGCTGAGGTCTACGAAGATCTCCAAGAAGAAGCACAAAAGTTGATGACAGAGTACAAGGAAAGGCGCAAAAAGCTGGGGTCAAATACGTCGATATCGTCATTGAATTGGGCAATCCCAAAACCCTCCTGTCAACTGACATTCCTGACGAACACAAGGTTGATTTGATTATGGTCGGAGCTACCGGTCTCAATGCCTTTGAACGCCTCCTAGTCGGCTCATCATCCGAATATATCCTCCGCCACGCGAAAGTGGACTTACTGGTCGTTCGTGACAAAGAGAAAACATTCTAAGAATATTAAGCAGGTAGCCCTAATGGCTGTACCTTGCTTCACACATAACTATAAGTTGAAATCCCTCATTAGGTTAGCCTAGTGAGGGATTTGTGTTTTAGAAGGATAAAAATCTTATTTCAGCTTGCCTTTTAAATACTGACCAGTATAGCTGGCTGGATTGGCTGCGACTTCTTCTGGTGTCCCCGTGGCAATGATGGTTCCACCACCGACACCACCTTCTGGACCTAGGTCGATGATATGGTCAGCTGTCTTGATAACATCCAGATTGTGCTCGATGACGAGGACTGTATTGCCATCATCCACGAAGCGGGCTAAAACCTTAAGCAAACGAGCAATGTCCTCTGTATGAAGCCCTGTCGTCGGCTCGTCCAAGATATAGAAGGACTTACCAGTTGAGCGCTTGTGAAGCTCGCTGGCCAGCTTCATCCGCTGGGCTTCACCACCTGACAAGGTCGTAGCTGGCTGCCCTAGAGTCACATAGCCTAGTCCCACATCCTTGATCGTCTGGAGTTTGCGGGCAATTTTCGGAATATGCTGGAAGAATTCCACCGCATCATTGACTGTCATGTCCAGAACCTGGGCAATATTCTTCTCCTTGTAGTGAACTTCTAGAGTCTCGCTATTATAGCGAGTACCGTGGCAGACCTCGCAGGCCACATAGACGTCAGGCAGGAAGTGCATCTCAATCTTGATAATTCCATCACCCGAGCAAGCCTCACAGCGGCCGCCCTTGACATTAAAGCTGAAACGACCTTTCTTGTAGCCGCGAATCTTGGCTTCATTGGTCTTGGCAAACAGATCGCGAATATCGTCAAAGACTCCAGTATAAGTAGCCGGATTAGAGCGTGGTGTCCGGCCAATCGGACTTTGGTCGATATCAATCAAGCGGTCCACATGCTCAATGCCGCTGATTTTCTTGAACTTACCTGGTTTAGCAGAATTGCGGTTGAGTTTTTGGGCAATGGCCTTTTTAAGGATAGAGTTGACCAGCGTTGACTTGCCAGATCCAGAAACTCCCGTCACAGCGATAAATTTGCCCAAGGGGAATTTAGCTGAGATATTCTGCAGATTATTTCTCCTGAGCCCCTGATCACTTCGATAAAGCGACCATTGCCCTACACGGCGTTCCAATGGTACCGGAATCTCGCGCTTACCTGACAGGTATTGACCTGTGATAGATTTCTTGTTCTTAGCCACTTGTGCAGGAGTACCCGGCTGCGACGATTTCTCCACCGAAAACACCGGCTCCTGGTCCCACGTCAATCAGCCAGTCAGCCTCCCGCATGGTGTCCTCATCGTGCTCAACTACGATGAGGGTATTACCCAAGTCACGCATCTTCTTGAGGCTGGCAATTAGGCGGTCATTGTCACGCTGGTGCAAGCCAATAGAGGGCTCATCCAGGATATAGAGGACGCCACTTAGATTGGAACCAATCTGAGTCGCCAGACGAATCCGCTGACTCTCACCTCCTGATAGAGTCCCAGCCGAGCGAGACAAGGTCAGGTAATTGAGGCCAACGTTATTAAGGAAGGTCAGGCGGTCATGAATTTCTTTGAGAATAGGCCGCGCAATCGTAGCTTCATTGTCAGTTAAGCTAAGCTTGTCCAACTGAAGCAAATGATCTGCAATGGACAAGTCTGAAATCTCACCGATGTGCAAGCCGTCTTCGCCACCAACCTTGACAGACAGAGCCTGAGGACTAAGTCGATAACCGTGACAAGCCGCACAAGTCAGCTCATTCATATATGTCCGCATCTGTGTCCGAGTAAAATCACTATTGGTTTCATGGTAGCGGCGATTGATATTGGTGACAACTCCCTCAAAAGGAATGTCAATATCGCGCACGCCGCCAAATTCATTTTCATAGTGGAAATGGAACTCTCGTCCATCTGAGCCAAAGAAAATCAGCTGCTTTTCTTCCTCAGTCAGCTCCTCAAAAGGCTTGTCCATATCAATGCCAAAGGCTGCCATAGCCTGCTCCAGCATCTGCGGATAGTAGTTAGATGAGATGGGATTCCAAGGCGCTAGCGCTCCTTCGCGCAAAGTCTTGCTAGAATCTGGCACGACCACATCTAGATCCACTTCCAGTTTAACTCCCAGACCATCACAGTCTGGACAAGAACCAAAAGGCGCATTGAAAGAGAAGAGACGTGGCTCTAGCTCTGGCACTGTAAAGCCACAGACTGGGCAGGCATAGTGCTCCGAAAAGAGCAGCTCTTGACCGTCCATGGTATCAATCACCACATAGCCCTCAGCAATCCGCAGAGCTGCTTCAACCGAGTCAAAGAGGCGGCTACGCACCCCTTCCTTGATGACAATTCTGTCTACCACAACCTCAATATCATGCTGCCTGCTCTTGGAAAGCTCTGGCAATTCCGTTACATCGTAGACATCGCCATCCACGCGAACCCGGACATAGCCGTCTTTCTGAATCTTGTCAAAAACGGTCTTATGCTGTCCCTTTTTCTTGCGAATGACCGGCGCCAAAATCTGCAGCCGCTGACGCTCTGGCAATTCCAGAACTTTGTCGACAATCTGTTCAACAGACGAAGCCTTAATAGCTCCATGTCCATTGACACAGTAGGGCGTTCCAACACGCGCATAGAGCAAGCGCAGGTAATCATTGATTTCAGTGGCAGTTCCCACTGTTGAGCGCGGATTTTTACTGGTCGTCTTCTGGTCAATGGAAATAGCCGGGCTAAGACCATCAATCGAGTCCACATCTGGCTTTTCCATGTTGCCCAAAAACTGCCGAGCATAGGCCGACAGACTCTCCACGTAGCGGCGTTGCCCTTCTGCATAGAGGGTATCAAAAGCCAGACTGGACTTGCCCGAACCAGATAGACCAGTCACCACGACCAGCTTGTCTCGGGGTATTTCTACATCAATATTTTTTAAATTATGAGCTCGCGCTCCATGAATCACAATTTTATCTTGCATCTCTTCCACACTTTACCTTTAAACTTCTTCTATTATAGCAAATTTTTCTGCAAACTTTTTCCCAAAAGACTAGAATTTGTAGTATAATAAGACGGTGCTTATAAACGATTCTAGGAGGAGATATGAAGCAAGTATTTTTATCAACAACAACCGAGTTCAAGGAGATTGATACACTTGAATCAGGGAACTTGGATAAATATGGTAAATCCTTCCCAAAATGAATCTTTAGAAATCGCAAACGCCTTTGGCATTGACATAGCCGACCTACGAGCTCCCACTCGATGCCGAGGAAATGTCTCGGGTCACCATCGAGGATGAGTACACACTGATCATCGTAGACGTACCCTATCACTGAGGAGCGGAATAACCAGACTTACTATGTTACTATCCCGCTTGGTATTATCATCACAGAAGAAGCTATCATCACGACCTGTTTGGAAAAGCTGCCCCTGCTGGATATCTTTATCCACCGTCGCTTGCGTAACTTTTATACTTTCATGCGGTCACGTTTTATCTTTCAGATTCTCTACCGCAATGCCGAGCTATATCTGACAGCCCTGCGTTCCATTGACCGCAAGAGTGAGCAGATTGAGAGCCAGCTGCACCAGTCAACTCGAAATGAAGAACTGATTGAGCTCATGGAGCTGGAAAAGACCATCGTCTATTTCAAAGCCTCCCTCAAGACAAATGAGCGCGTGATTAAAAAAACTAACCAGCTCTACTAGCAATATCAAGAAATACTTGGAAGATGAGGATTTGCTGGAAGATACCCTGATTGAGACCCAGCAGGCCATTGAGATGGCTGATATTTATGGAAATATCCTCCACAGCATGACAGATACTTTTGCTTCCATTATTTCCAACAACCAGAATAATGTCATGAAGACACTGGCTTTGGTAACCGTTGTTATGTCCATCCCGACCATGCTCTTCTCAGCCTATGGGATGAACTTCAAAGATAATGAACTACCTCTAAATGGCGAGCCACATGCCTTCTGGATTATCATGTTTATCGCCTTTGCTCTGAGTGGCTCTCTGACCCTCTACCTCTTCCATAAAAAATTATTCTAACCACCAGAAAGGACTCACATGTCACAAGTAGTATCAGACAAACTAACTAAGAAAAATAAGGAATTTCTCCACATCGCCACTCACCAACTCCTCAAAGATGGCAAATCCGACGAAGAAGTAAAAGCGATCTTAGAAGAGATCATTCCAAACATTTTAGAAAATCAGGCCAAGGGCATTCCTGCCCGTGCTCTCTATGGTGCACCAACTTACTGGGCTTCTTCTCTCACTGCTAAAGAGCGTTATGATGCCGAGCATCCCAAGCAAAATGATGATCCAAAATGGATGATGCTGGATTCCGTCCTTTTCATTTTCGGTTTCTTCACTGTTCTGACTTCAATCGTCAATTTGGCATCTTCTAAACCGTCTGTTTACGGCATGACGACACTTGTCTTTGGTAGTATTGTCGGTGGTCTCGCTTTCTACGCCCTCTATCATTTCGTTTACCGTTTTTACGGACCAGACACTGACCGTAGCCAGCGTCCACATCTACTCAAATCTATCCTTATCATGCTAATAGCCATTGGTCTTTGGACCCTTTCAATCATTGGTTCTAGCTTACTGCCCGACTCTCTCAACCCACATTTGTCAAACATTGTCGTTGCCATCATCGGAGGGATCACCCTAGCACTCCGTTTCTACCTCAAGAAGCGCTTCAATATCAAGAGTGCGACTATGGGACCAGCGAAATATTAAGCAGTATAAAAAAGAGGTTTTGCAACCTCTTTTATTTTGCCCTTTTTGAAAAGTATAAGACCAACTCATCGTTATTCTCGCACGAAGCATAGGGCGTGAGTGGCTGATTTTGAAACCAAACTCCTGACCCATCTGGCATATAACCGCGACCTACATACAGTCGTTGAGCTGGACCATAGCCTTTATGCAGGCCAACTCCCAAGCTGACAACATCTGAATAATGCTGCGCTACTTGCTCAGCTTTGTCCAATAAAGCTGTGCCAATTCCTCGCTTTTGGAAACTTTCAAAAACATTAAAATCCGTTAACTCAGGATAAAGACCAGCAAAAGGCCCATGCTTTGCCAATGGGATGACTGTAATGTAGCCAGCCAAAAATTCACCAACAACCGCCACCAAAACTTGGCGCTCACCCGCCTCTTGCTCCAGAAAGTAGTTTTTTAAAATCTCTCTCCGACCAGGCCAGCCCTGCTGGATAAAAGCATGCGATAAGCCTTCAATATCCTCAAAAAGCATCTTTCTGATGACTAGTTCTTCTGTCATGGCAAGCCTCCCATATCTCGATAGTTGCTCCTATTATAGCACTATCCCTTTCCTATCATCAAGACAGCAAAAATCCCTGCTAGAAGCAGGGATCTCATATAGTCTTCATTTACGAAAGGCATCAAAGCCATTACGCGAGCGCGTTTGATAGCTGTTGTTACTTTACGTTGGTTTTTAGCTGAAGTTCCTGTTACACGACGAGGAAGGATTTTCCCACGTTCTGAAACGAAACGGCTAAGAAGCTCAGTATCTTTGTAATCAACATATTCAATCTTGTTTGCTGCGATGTAATCAACTTTTTTACGGCGTTTGAATCCGCCACGACGTTGTTGAGCCATGTTATTCTCCTTTATATTATAGTTCTAGTTTTGTCCATTATTAGAATGGTAAATCATCGTCTGAGATGTCCATCGGGTTTGAATTGCCAAATGGGCTTTCATCACGAGAAAAAGTTCGGTACTTGGTTGAATGAGTCAGCATTACCCATAGCTTGGTGCAGAATTTCCACCGAAGCCACCGCCACCAAAGCCAGCTGAAGGCTGCCCTTCACGGCTTGCACGACTTTCCAGAAGCTGGAAGTTGTCTGCAACGACTTCTGTGACATAGACACGCTGGCCTTGCTGATTGTCGTAGTTACGAGTCTGAATGCGACCAGTAATTCCGATTAGAGCGCCTTTTTTGGCCCAATTAGCAAGATTTTCTGCCTGCTGACGCCAGATAACAACATTGATAAAAGTCCGCTTCACGCTCACCACTTTGATTTTTAAAGTTGCGATTAACAGCCAGAGTAAAGGTTGCGACCGCTTGGTTTTGCGGTGTATAGCGAAGTTCAGCATCACGGGTCATACGTCCCACAAGTACAACGTTATTAATCATAATTTACCTTCTTAAGCGTCAAGTTTGACGATCATGTGACGAAGAATGTCAGCGTTGATTTTTGAAAGACGGTCAAACTCTTTAAGAGCTGCATCGTCGTTTGCTTCAACGTTAACGATGTGGTAAAGTCCTTCACGGAAATCTTGGATTTCGTATGCAAGACGACGTTTTTCCCAGTCTTTTGATTCAACAATAGTTGCACCGTTGTCAGTCAAGATAGAGTCAAAGCGTGCTACCAAAGCGTTTTTAGCTTCTTCTTCAATGTTTGGACGAATAATATAAAGAATTTCGTATTTTGCCATTGATATGTTCCTCCTTTTGGTCTAATGACCCCAAGACGCTGCAAGGGGTAAGTGAGGTTCACTCACAAATAATAATTATACTAGATTTTCCAACAAATAGCAAGAATAAATTTCGCTTTTACTTGAATGATTTGCTAAAGCATTTTATCAACTAGACAAAGCACATAAGCTAGTGATTTATTGCACCTGCTCGGCTCCTTCTTTTAAGCGACCGTAGAGCAGATAGGGAACGGATGTTAATTCTTGAAGGTTGCGACAGGACAGAGCGCACATCAGCAGCCGTAAATTTTCTTTCCAGCCATTTACAATAGCAATGACCTCTTCGACTGGATATTTTTCGACCAAGTCTAACATAGTCCGAGAAAGGCCGACTGCTTTAGCACCAAGGACCAAGGCTTTAACCATGTCTAGAGGATGGCGAATGCCACCACTTGCCAGCAACTCCACCTTGTCCACCCAATCTTGCGCTGCTAGTAAGGCTTGAGCTGTGGTCTGCCCCCAACCGTTGAGATAGTCTCGCTGGCCACTCCGCCGATTTTCAATATAGGCAAAGCTCGTTCCACCACGACCAGAAATATCAAAGGTTGAAATACCTAGTGCCTGAGCTTCCTCAATCGTCTTCCGATCCATGCCAAAGCCTACTTCCTTGAGGACAAGGGGGACTGGAAAATCTTTTCCATAGGCTTCCAGATGCTGTTTCCAAGTTCTGAAAGTCCGCTCTCCCTCAGGCATTAGCAATTCTTGCATGACATTGACATGTAGCTGGAGAAATAAAGGTTTCAAATCCGACACCGCCTGCAAGCCTGCTGCTACTGGTTTGTCAAGTCCTATATTGCTGGCCAAGAGTAGATTAGGCTTATCCTTTGCCACAGCATAAGAATCATCATCTGGATTTTTCAGAGCAGCACTGTAGGAACCTGTCACAAAGAGGATGCCACAGGCTTCGGCAACTTTAGCCAGTTTTTCATTGATTTCTCGCCCTTTTGGACTTCCACCTGTCATGGCATTGATATAAAAGGGAAAATCCCAGTCACGCCCGGCGAAGTGAGTGGATAAGTCAATCTCGTCCAAATCATAGGCTGGCAAAGAGCGATGGATTAATTCTATATCATCAAAGCTATTGTAGCCAAGGGGCTGTTCTAGGGCGTAGTTAATATGATCATCTTTACGGCTTTGGCTCATGAGCACCCATCCTTTCTTGGTAGAGTAATTCCAGACCAGCTTCTTGCCAGCGTTGGATCAATATTTGACTATCTTCGGCAGCAAAAGACAAAGCGAAACCACAGTCTCCACCGCCAGCTCCACTGCTTTTAGCGACACAATCCAAGCCTTGACTCGCCTCTCTTAAGGCCTGTAATTTCTCCGTATAAATCAACGGACTGAGGCTATCTAATAACTGGCTGGCAGTCGATAGACTATTTTTTACAGCTGTCTTATCAGCCGACAAAAGAGCTTCTTTCAGACCGTCCACCTGAAGCTGGGTTTGAGTCAAGAAATCTTCGTTTAAACTCGACTTAACCCGCTTGACAAGATCATTCGAAATAGCTGGTTCTCTCGTCCAACCCACCAGAAAATCACAGGATAAAGCAGGATGGATAGGCTTGATTTCATAGCCCCAATCTTGATCTAAAATTTCTAATAGACTTGTGTCGACCAATCGCTGGCGGACTGCCATCCGATCAAAAGATCGGTAATAAACCAGTTGTTCATAAGCAATGCAGGCCAGATCTCCCATGGAGCCATTATCCCCCCGCTTGAGAAGCACCACTGCAGCTAGTCTAAAGAGGAGGTCAGAGCTCAGTTTCAGCTGATAAAAGGCAGCCATAGCCTTAATCGTTAGGACAACCACGCTGCCACTGGAGCCCAGCCCAAATTTGCGCCCGTCTTTCTCCATTTCCTCTGATAGTCAAAGCAAAAGGATGCGATGGTATTTGCAGCAAGCCGAGATAGTCATTCATCAGCTGAATGGTCTCTTGAATCAAGCCATAGTCCGCGTCTGGTGCTAGGCTGGCTTTGTGGCTAAAAAGATCCGAATCCAGCTCATAGCTGTCCGCCGCCTCAATCTCTGCCCGCATATAGATGGGAATATTCTTTATCAAAGCCGCATGACCAGGACTCAGGACAGCATATTCCCCGGCTAGATAGAGCTTTCCGCAGGTCTGGACTTGCATCTTAGTTTCCATCAGGCAATTCCTTTGTTTTGGAGACAATCAGACGGTACTGATTCTCAAAGAGGGGCACCAAGTCTTCCAAGTCCTCTTCAAGACAGAGAACCTTGACATTAGGACCAGCGTCCATGGTAAAATAACAACGATACCCCTGGCTTCGGAGCTGGCGAACAAAGTCCATTGCAGCATAGCTTTCCTCTGTCAGATAAGTAAATGGAGGCGTGGCTGTCTCTGTCGTTGCATGCATCCGCAGGGCATTTTCCTCGGTCAACTGCCCAACTTTCTCAAAATCATTATCCTTTAAGTAGGACAGCATATCCTGATAGTCCTGAGCTGACTGGTCAATCCAAGCCTGAAAATTTTTGGAAGTTTCAGCACAAAGTTGCATACCGAGTCGACTAGAAATCGGCTTTTTCTCATCATGAAGTACCAACATAATCATGGCTAGCTTCAGGTCGGTTTGCACAGGATAAATTGCTCCGCTATCCTTGTCCCATGCTGCCAAAGGACCAAAAAAGGAGCGGGCTGACGAACCTGAAGCAAACTTAGCCAACTGGGCCAACTCCTCGGTACTGTAATGAGTTTCAAAATATGCATCACAAGCCTTGACCAGAGCAGATAAGCCGCTGGAACTAGAGGATAAACCTGCTGCTGTCGGCATATTGTTACTGGTGTCAATCCGAACCCAATCACTTGGCTCCGTCCGAAAACGGTCAATAATCCGACTGACTTTGGCATGCTCTTCTGGGCTTTGCAGTTGCCCATCAATATAAAATTCATCGCCAGCAGCCTCAGCCGCAAAGCGGACTTAACTGGGTCTGGGTATACATATTCTCTAAAGTCAAGGAAATGCTACTGGTAGCAGGAATCATCCGCTCGGCATCCGCCTTGCCCCAATACTTGACAATAGCAATATTGGCGTAAGACTTGACACTTACAGACTTTCTATCCATATATTGCTGGCTCCTTTCTCTCTCAAAAGACGGGCTAGGTCTTCCGCCTCTTTCTTTTCTTTTATTAGCACAATCACGCAGCCACCTAGGCCGCCGCCGCTCATTTTAGCTCCGAGAGCTCCATTTTCAAGCGCCTGCTCGACCAAGTCATCAGATAGCTGGCAGGAAACTCCCAACTGGGCTAGTTTGCCGTGCGCCTTGGTCATGGCCTGGCCCATGGTCAGCAAATCCTTGAGCTGGATCGCCTTTTCAACGATTTTTGTCAGATTTCCCAACTCCTGTAAAAGGGGCAGAGCCTCCTGACCCAAGCTTTCCACCTTTTTGATAGCTTCCCGCGTGTGTCCATGAATGCCCGTATCTGCAATCAACAGATAAGCGCCCAAATCTAGCTCAATCTCTGAAAATCCGACATTGCGGATAAACTTGATAGCTACATCACTAAGGCAGGTCTTGGCATCCAGACCGCTAGGATTCATATGGGCAATCATCTCTGCCCGATTGGCCAGAATTTCAAGCGTCTCATAATCCAAGGCTTCTTCGAAGTAGTCAAAAACTGCACGAATGGCTGCAATGCTGACAGCGGCAGACGAACCCATGCCCCGTTTTTCTGGCACCATGGAATCCACCTGACAGCGAATTCGAGCGCCTTGCTTCCCTAAGTGTTCCAGACAGGCAAACACAGCCATAGACAAGGTATCTTGCTCATAGAGAGTCCAAGGCTTCTCAGAAGGAAATACCTGACAAGTCACTTCGATATTATTGAGAGGCAAAGCCAAGGCTGGATAGCCATAGACCACCGAATGCTCTCCCATAAGAATAATCTTGCTATGTGCCTTGCCGACACCCTTCTCTTTCGTCATACTTTCTCTCTATTTCTTCCTTCTATCTTCTATATTTTAATATACTTTTGGAAAAAAAGCGATTTTTTCCTGTTTTGATCGGCCAAGGCAAGTCGAACAGTCAAAAACTCCAAGCAAGTGCCGGAGTTCTATCCTATTTCATCATCAGTGACTGACCTTTAGCTTCGGTAGAGCGGCCACTACCACTCTTTCCTGATTAAATCCATCAGTTCATTGCGGTCTAAAATCCATTGGGCACGTTCATCCTTCTCATAGGTGCGATTGGAAAGAAAGATGGCAGCTTTCTGCTCCGCCCGATTGTACATGATAAAAGTACCCGTATAGCCAGTATGATTCAGACATTCCCCCTCCAAATTCCAAGCTAGACTGCGCGTCTTGCCCGGCTCTGAAGCAAAGTTTTGGCTCAATTTTTCTGCAAATTCATCCTGCAAATAATGTTCTAAAAAGATCTGCAAATCCTCAAGTGTTGAAAAAAGCCCAGCACTCCCAGCATGCTGACCTAAGACGCGCGCTTTGGGATCATGAACCACACCCGCTTTAACACCACGAACAGTCGGAACCGCAGAAGCTACTGGTCCAAAGCTGGTTTTCCGCATCGCCCACGGCTGAAAAATCTTTTCTGCAAATAACCTGTCCAAATCCTCCCCATAGATCTCCTCCAGCATAAAGCCCAGCAGGAGAAAGTTGACATCTGTATAATGGAAGGTTTTGTCATCCAGCACTGTCAAGCTATTGAGAGCCGCCTTTAATTCTTGAGCATCGAGCTTGTCCCGATTGGGAATAAAGGGATCGAGCCCAGAAGTGTGGGTCAAGAGCTGGCGCAGGGTCACCCGATCATCATGAAAAGCAGGATAATATCGCCGCAAAGGCGCATCTATATCCAAGTCACCACTCTGAAATAGAAATGCCACCAAGGTTCCTACGCCAACCACCTTACTGACACTGGCCAGGTCATAAACTAGACCTGCTCGCGTTGCTGATTGATTGGCTGGGTCTGCCAAACCCAGATAGAAACTCTGCCAGTGTCCATCACGATAAAGAGATAAACTAGCCCCAGGATAAAGCCCCGCAGCAAGCTGCTGATCTATCTTTTCTAAAATCCGCTGGGTCATAGTTGCTCAAACCATAGTTCAATATTACTTTGGTCTTGGCTGACTAAGAATTTTTTAGATTTAGGTACAAAAAACTCCTGTGTCGCAAAAACCGATGACAGTTGTTCCACATCAAAGTCCGCCACCAAACATTTGAGCATAGCCAAATCCCAAGTTTTCGTATTATCAGCTGTCAAGTCTTCTCCTTGGGCTTCCTGCACATCTAGGAAATCCAAGACATTGCTTACTGGCTGATAGAAGTCCTTAACAGCCTGCAAATCTGGAGCACGAAGTTCAATCTTTTCCACTTCAAATTGACTCAAGCCGATAAAATCGTCCTGCACTTCAAATGCAGGAGTTTCTTGGACTGGTTGCAGACAAGTCACCTTCTCTTCCGCATGGAGCAGGATTTGATCACCTTCCGGGGAAGTCGCTTCAAATGCATAACCTTTCTCCCCACGATATAAACTGTCAATTTCAATCCCTCGAGCCAGCAAAGCCTCAATTTCTGCCGCTTTTGCCACCTTGATCACTAAGCGAGCCAATTTCTTTGCTCCTTTAACTCGACGAGAGCGCATGCTTGGAGATTCTTCTAAAATCAATCTTTCTGTTCTGGTTTGATCGCCCAAAGATAACTGGGCTCCTTCTTCTAATAGGGATTTCATCCCCAGCGTTTTACTATAGAAATCTTGATTCAAGTTCCGATTATTTACTTTTATTACTGGAACGATTCTTGCCACATGATTTACACTCATAACTTCCTCCGAACCATTTTATTGTAATAGATTTTCATATTTTTTACAAGAAATTATGCGCAAACTAACAATTTTCAGAACATTTCCACTATCCTAATCAAACAAGTCAAAAATATATGGCAATTCCCCACTACTCAAAGGTTGACAAAAAAAGACCGAGATTACTCTCAGTCTTTCGATAGATATTATCCGTAAATTGCTTTAAACAAAGCTACTGCTGTGATACCTGCAAGAATTGGTGCCACAACTGGTACCCAAGCATACCACCATTTTGAATCACCCTTGTGTTCACCAAGGATTGATTTTGGCAAGATAAAGTGCAGGATACGAGGTCCGAGGTCACGGGCTGGGTTAAGACCTGGTCCAGTAGGGCCTCCAACTGAAGTTACCAAAGCCATAACAAGGAAACCAAGTGCCAAGTGAGCAACAGCAGATGAACCATTTGTTGCTTGTGCAAATGTATTATGAATCAGACTTTGAACATCCGATTCTGCTACTTTTTGACCAGCTTGAGCTGCTTGAAGAGCTTGTTGTTGTACATTCTTCTCGATAAGGACCTTCAATTCCGCACCGAAGTGAAGTTTAGTCATGCCCATCGCTGCAAAGAAAAGAACAAAGGAACCAACAAACTCATTGATAAAGCCATTGATTGTCGCTGCTTTACGAGATTCAGCTGTTCCGTGATCTAGACTTGAAATGGTTGAGAAAGTACCCAAGATATTGTTTGGATTTTCTGTTTTCAAGTAGTAAGGGCGGTGTGTCGCTACGACCAAAGCCTGTCCGAAGATAGCACCCAAAACTTGAGCAAGAATATAAGGAGCTACATGCGCCCATGGGAAGTAACCACTAATCGCAAGTGCTAAAGTGAAGGCAGGGTTGATGTGGTTACCTGAGGTATTTCCAAACATCAAAGCAGGAATCATAACCCCCATACCGTAACCAACAGCAATGACCAACCAGCCACTTTGATGACCTTTAGTTCCTTTTAATTCAACATTGGCAACAGCACCATTCCCCAAAATGATAAGGATAGCTGTCCCTAAAAATTCCGTGGCATATTTAATAGCCCAACTGAAATCCATCTAATTTCTCCTTTTAAATTTTTTTAGACAATCTATATTTTATCAAGTATAATGGATAATGTAAAGGTCATTTTAAACAAAAATAAGAAAAAGAGGGAAAAATATGCGCTTCAATCAGTATAGTTATAGCAAGACAAATCCAGACACCATGCGCCAAGAATTAGCCGACTTGGGCTTTGTTTATGAGCCACACCTTTCTGACAAAGACAATCTCCAAAGCTTTCTACGACGCTGTTTCTTTCTCTATCAGGATACCGACTACTTGCTTCGAGCTTGGGCCGCTGATAGCGAATCTGACTTGTTGACCTTCTTCGAGTCAGACCGCGAACTGACAGCTGAGGTCTTCTATATGACTGCCTTTCAGCTCTTGGACTTTGTACCTTTTGTTGATTTCACCGATCTTGAGAAATTCCGAACGGAAAGCAACTTCCCTATCGTTTACGGCAATCTGCTAGAAAACCTCTACCAGCTGCTCAACACTCGGACAAAAAACGGCAATTTGCTGATTGATAAGCTAGTCAGCGAGGGATTGATTGCTGAGGACAATACCCACCACTACTTCAACGGCAAGAGCCTAGCAACTTTTACCAGCTACGATGCCATCCGCGAGGTGGTTTATGTGGAAAGCCGAGTTGATACCGATGGAGACGGCCTGCCAGATCTAGTCAAGGTCAGCATTATCCGTCCTCGTTATCAAGGGCAAATCCCTGCCGTCATGACCGCTTCTCCTTATCATCAAGGAACCAACGATCCAGCCAGCGACAAGGCTCTCCACAATATGAATGTGGATCTAGCCAAAAAAGAGCCTCATCAAATCACAGTACAAGATCCTAAGCTCAAATTGCTCCAGCTAGATTCGCCAGCTCCAGCTCAAGAAGTCTCTGAAGCCGAGGAAAAATTGGGCCATATCGGTACCTACACGCTCAATGACTACTTGCTACCCCGCGGTTTTGCCAATCTCTACGTGTCTGGCGTAGGAACAAAGGACTCTGAAGGTTTGATGACCAGCGGCGACTATCAGCAGATCGAGGCTTATAAGAACGTTATTGATTGGCTCAATGGCCGCTGCCGAGCCTTCACCGACCACACCCGCCAGCGGGAAATAAAGGCCACTTGGTCCAACGGAAAAGTAGCTACGACTGGTATCTCCTATCTGGGCACCATGTCCAATGGGTTAGCGACAACTGGTGTAGATGGATTGGAAGTCATCATCGCCGAAGCTGGGATTTCTTCTTGGTATAATTACTACCGCGAAAACGGTCTCGTCACAAGTCCTGGCGGCTATCAGGAGAGGATTTTGAATCCTTGACCGAATTGACCTACTCCCGCAACCTGAGGGCTGGTGACTACCTGCGCCATAATGATGCTTATCAGCAAAGTCTAGAGCAACAGCGCAAGGACCTCGATCGACAAACTGGAGATTACAATCAATTTTGGCATGACCGCAACTACCTGCTCCACACAGATAAGGTCAAGGCTGAAGTCGTCTTCACCCACGGCTCTCAAGACTGGAATGTTAAGCCCCTCCATGTTTATAATATGTTCCGAGCTCTGCCATCTCACATCAAAAAACACCTCTTCCTCCACAATGGTGCCCATGTTTACATGAACAACTGGCAGTCCATCGACTTCCGCGAAGCCATGAATGCCCTTTTATCTAAAAAATTACTTGGGCATGCTTCAGACTTCGAACTGCCACCAGTCATCTGGCAGGACAACAGCCAAGCTCAAAACTGGCTGACTCTGGGGGACTTTGGTGGTCAGAAGAACTACGCTCATTTCCAACTAGGTAAAGGCACTCAAGAGATTCAAAATCAGTATTCAGAAGAAGACTACAATCGTTTTGCCAAAAACTACCAAAGCTTTAAAAACGAACTCTTTGACGGCAAGGGCAACCAGATTACTCTGGATTGGACCTTGGAAGAAGACCTCTTCCTCAACGGAGCCACCCAGCTCAAACTGCACCTCAAATCCAGCACGGACAAGGGGCTGATTTCTGCCCAGCTACTGGACTTTGGACCAGCTAAACGCCTCACACCGATTCCGACACCGCTTGAGCCTAGAGTCATGGACAACGGCCGCTACTATATGCTGGACAATCTACTTGAGTTGCCTTTTGCCGAAACGCCACACCGTGTCATCACCAAAGGCTTCCTCAACCTGCAAAATCGGAGAGATTTGCTGACAGTCGAAGAAGTCACTCCTGACCAATGGATGGAATGTAGCTTTGAACTGCAACCAACTATCTACAAGATGAAAAAAGGCGACCAACTACGCCTCGTCCTCTACACCACTGACTTCGAACACACCGTCCGTGATAAGACAGACTATCAGCTGACGGTAGATCTAGAGCAGTCCAGCCTAGACTTGCCAATCATGACATCACTGTCATAAAACCTAAAAGACGCTGAAATTCAGCGCCTTTTTCTTCTATTATAGATTGAAATATTTCTCTGCATATTTTTTATAATCTGGCTTTTCCTTGCGGTTCATAGCAAAGAGCATACTGCCTGTGAGATAATCCTCGTCTGAATCAGGAATTAGCATAATAGCAACATTTTTATCTTTCTCAGGAAAGACGATAGAAAATATTTTGCCATTATCTTTCCGAATCAGGCCATAATAACTCACCCCATTTTTAAAACCAACAGCATTTTGAGTATACTTATACTCTTCTTCGTTGATAATGATGGTTTTCTCTTTTATTTCAATGGTCGTTTGTTCTCCTCTAACATCCTGCACATTCCATTTTCCCTGAATTTTAGGGCTACCACTACATCCGATTAGGATGAAGAGGGTTGAGAGTAGTACCAACAGCAAACCTTTTATCTTCTTGTTTTTCAAGTTGTCTTCTCCTTGGGATATAGATTCATGACCATTCTACTATAAAGGCTAAATCTTTGTCAAACCTTCTAGAAATGTTCTTCTTGCCACTTTTCCAAAAAATGATATAATTGAAGAGTGAAGATTACTAAGGGACTCAGCCCTTGCGAGAGAAAGGAAAGAAAATCTTATGATGAATATGCAAAACATGATGAAGCAAGCCCAAAAACTTAAAAAAGAAATGGACATTGCTCAAGCAGAATTAGCCGCAACTGAATTTGTTGGAAAATCTAGCCAAGATTTAGTTGTAGCAACTCTTACTGGTGATAAAAAGGTTGTCAAAATTGACTTTCAGCCTGCTATCGTAGACCCAGAAGATATGGAAACTCTATCTGATTTGACTAGCCAAGCTATCAATGCTGCTATCGATCAAATCAACGAAGTAGCTAAACAAAAACTCAGCGCTTTCCAAAGTGGACTTTCTTTCTAATTCTGTTAAGCCCCTATAAAAATCAACTCCCAAAAGATGAACCACTTATCCTTTTGGGAGTTTTTTTGCGCAAAAAATTGGAGAAAAAATCTAAGCATTTTCTCCAATATGAATCTTCTTAATGTCTAAAATGTCTCACGCCTGTGAAGACCATGGTCAAGCCGTATTTATCCGCAGCTTCGATGGATTCTTGGTCACGGACTGAGCCTCCAGGTTGGATGATGGCCTTAATTCCTGCTTTGGCGATTTCTTCCACGTTATCGGCAAATGGGAAGAAGGCATCGGAAGCGAGCACAGCGCCGTCAAGACGGTCTTTAGCTTGATCAATAGCGATACGGACGGAAGCCACACGATTGGTTTGACCTGGGCCAACGCCGAGTGTCATGTGGTCATTGGTCACGATGATACCGTTTGATTTGACGTATTTAATAGCTTTCCAAGCGAACTCAAGGGCTGTCGCTTCTGTCTCGGTTGGTTGACGTTTGGTCACCACTTGCCAGTCAGATGGGCTTTCCTTGACCACGTCTTGGTTTTGCACGAGAAGTCCACCAACTACGCCTGTGTACTCTGCTTCTACTTCACTGGCATCCTGAGCGTCGAATGGCAAGGCAAGGATGCGCAAGTTTTTCTTTTTATTGGTCAAAATGGCTAGCGCTTCATCCGTATAGCTCGGTGCGATGATGATTTCAAGGAAAACACCGTGCATCTTCTCAGCTGTCGCAGCATCCACCTCACGGTTGAGAACGACAATCCCACCAAAGATAGACACTGGGTCAGACTCATAAGCATAATCCCAAGCAGTTTCGATATCATCTGCCTGACCGATACCGCACGGGTTCATGTGTTTGAGAGCCACAACTGTTGGACTATCTTTGAAGTCACGGATAATACGGATAGCTGCATCCGCATCACGGATATTGTTAAAGGACAATTCTTTACCGTTGAGCTGTTTCGCTGATGCAATCGAGTAATCTGTTGGCAAAGCTTTTTGGTAAAAGTCCGCATCCTGTTGAGGATTTTCCCCATAGCGCATAGCTTGCTTGAGGTCATAGGTCAAAGTGAGCTTTTCTGGTTTACTTTCTCCGACTTGAGCTGTGAAATACTCTGCAATCAAGGCGTCATAAGCCGCTGTGTGACGGAAAACCTTGGCTGCCAAACGTTGGCGAGTTTCATAACTTGTTTCGCCGTTTGCTGACAATTCGTCAAGCACCACAGCATAGTCAGCAGGATCTACCACAACCGTAACGCTAGCATGATTTTTAGCTGCTGAACGAAGCATAGATGGCCCGCCAATGTCAATATTTTCCACCGCATCTGCATAGGTCACATCTGGTTTGAGAATCGTTTCCTTGAAAGGATAGAGGTTGACCACTACAAAGTCAATGAGCTCAATCTGATTGTCCTTGGCTGCTTCTAGGTGACTATCCAAGTCACGACGAGCGAGGAGCCCACCGTGGATATTCGGATGGAGGGTCTTGACGCGACCGTCCATCATTTCTGGGAACCCAGTCACATCGTCGATAGCAATGGTATCTACCCCAGCATTGTCAAGGGCAACCTTTGTCCCACCTGTCGAGATAATATCCCAACCGAGTTTTTTGAGTTCTTGGGCAAATTCAACAATGCCCGCTTTGTCTGAGACGCTAATTAGTGCGCGTTTAGTCATGATTTCTCCTTATTTATCAACCTTGCTCAATTTTCTCCAACATAGAAACAAATTTATCTGTAAAAAAACCAACTACTAAAAGTGTATCAGAAACAAATAGATTTAACACTTTTTTTCAAACTTTTTGTAGGATAATCGTAAATGTACTCCAAAAATGCAGTTGCTAAATCTAAATTAAGATAAGTTTTGTCCAATCATACATACTAGCAGCAAAAAAAACATAATAAATGTTATGCCAAAATATAATTAACTTTGTCTCTAATTGTCTTTACCATAGTCCGTAAACTTTTGTCCAAGAGTAGTTAGTATTACATTTTAATAAAGTCAATACATAAACGTGTATAAAAACACTCAGCAATTCCTCAAATTATCTAGCACAAAATCCTTATACGGTGCATAAGGATAACCAATCCATAAAAAAACAGATTGACATCATTGTAAAAAAACACGATAATATATTTCATTGTAGCATTATTTTTTTATTAGTATTCATCATTTCCTCTCCTAGCCCCCAACTCCTCTAAAACTTCCGGATACAACTTATACTCCGCCTCATGGATGCGAGTCTCGAAAGTATCAAGGGTATCCCCTTCAAGGCGTGGCACACGAACTTGTTTGATGACCTTTCCTGTATCCACTCCAGAGTCCACCCAGTGAATGGTGACACCACTCTCAGTAACCCCAGCATTCCAAGCGTCCTCAATTCCATGAGCTCCTGGAAACTCTGGCAGGTAGGCTGGATGGATATTGATGATTCGACCTTCATAAGCCGCCAACAAGGTTGGCCCAACGATTTTCATATAGCCTGCTAGGCAAACCAAGTCAATCTGGTGTTCTTCCAAGAGTTCGACAAGGGCTGCTTCGTAGTCCGCCTTGTTCTCAAATTCCTTGAGTTCAAAAGCGTAGGATAGGACACCAAGCTTTTCTGCCCGCTCCAGCACATAGGCGTCACGATGGTCTGAAAAGACAAACTCTACCGGGAATTCTTCGGCAATCACCTGAAAATTTGAGCCATTACCAGAGGCAAAAACCGCTATTTTTTTCATTTGATGATGACACTTTCGTTTTCTTTCTTGACGATGCGACCAATTTCATAAACTGGTTCATCCAGCAATTCCTTGACACGATCTACATTTTCAGGGCTAATTGCCAGCATAAGTCCCACACCCATATTGAAGATTTCAAACATTTCTTCATGCTTGATTTCACCGTATTTTTCAAGGGCCTTAAAGATTGGTAAGACTGGGACTTTGCTTTCCTCAATTTCCGCAGCCAAGTCAGCTGCAAACATACGAGGGACATTTTCGATAAAGCCGCCACCTGTGATGTGGGCAATGCCGTTGACCAACCCTTCCTTGATGAGTGGCAAGACAGCCTTGACATAGATACGAGTCGGCTCAAGAAGAACTTCCTTGAGTTTCTTGCCTTCCAATTCTGGCAAGACTTCCTCACCTGTATAGTCGGCAAAAACACGACGCACGAGTGAATAACCATTTGAGTGGATCCCACTTGAAGCAAGCCCGAGAAGGACATCACCTTCAGCTACTTTTGAGCCGTCTATGATTTGAGATTTTTCAGCCACACCGACTGCAAAACCAGCCAAGTCGTAGTCATCTTCGCCATACATACCAGGCATTTCAGCCGTTTCCCCACCGATGAGAGCAGCGCCTGCCTGCACACAACCTTCTGCCACACCAGCAACGACTTGTTCTAGTTTAGCTGGTTCATTCTTCCCTGTCGCGACGTAGTCAAGGAAGTAAAGAGGCTCCGCACCTGCAGCGATGATATCGTTGACACACATGGCCACACAATCCTGCCCAATCGTGTCATGCTTGTCGTATTTGATAGCCAGCATGAGCTTGGTTCCGACACCATCAGTCCCTGAGATCAAGACCGGCTCTTTGACACCTGTTTTTGAAAGGTCAAACATGCCACCAAAGCCGCCCAGAGCTCCCATGACACCTGCACGCTCCGTACGTGCCACATGCTTTTTAATCCGTTCAACAACTTCATAACCCGCTTCAACATCCACACCCGACTGGGCATAAGCATTTTTATTTGTCATTTGTTTATTCCTTTTCTTTTATGGAGAATCTTCAGTCGGCTACTTGTAAAAACTGATCTTTTCATCCAAACTTCTACGATAGTCTTCTTCATAGTCGTAGAGAGGTGTTGGGTAGTCACCGTCAAAGTAAGCGACACAGAGACCGCCATTTGGCGCATCTGTTTCGATCCCGATAGAATCAATCAAGCCATCAATCGAAAGATAGGTCAGGCTATCCGCACCAATGATTTGGCGTGTTTCTTCGACCGTATGATTGGCAGCAATCAGCTCCTGACGCGTCTGGATATCAATTCCGTAGAAGCATGGATAAGCTAGCGCTGGACTTCCAATAGCGACGTGAACCTCGGACGCACCCGCTTCTTTCAAGAGCTGAACGATGCGGCGAGAAGTTGTCCCACGAACAATGGAATCATCAATCATGACCACACGTTTACCTTTGACAACGCCTGAAACAGCAGACAGTTTCATCCGCACCCCTTGCTCTCTCAATTCTTGAGTCGGTTGGATAAAGGTACGTTGGGTGTATTGGTTTTTGATCAGTCCCATTTCATTTGGCAGGCCTGATTCTTCTGCAAAGCCCATGGCTGCGCTGAGTGAGGAATTAGGCACACCAACCACGATATCCGCTTCATGCTTGAACTCACGCGCCAATTGAGCCCCCATACGTTTGCGAGCTGTATGGACATTAACACCGTGAATGTTAGAATCAGGACGAGCAAAGTAGATATACTCCATAGAGCAAATCGCCAACTGGGTATCATTCGTATAGCTATCGTACTGGATCCCATTGTCATCCACAATCACAATTTCCCCTGGTTTTACATCGCGAATCCACTCAGCACCAATGACTTCAAAAGCACAGGTTTCTGACGAAACTACCACCGCTCCGTTTGCCATTTTCCCAATAGAAAGCGGACGGAAGCCATTAGGATCAAGCGCCGCGATCAACTTGTCTTCAAACAACAAGATATAAGCAAAGCCACCTTTGACGAGACTGAGTGCCTCTTTGATTTTGCCCATCAAGTTCGGATTGTGACTCCGGCGAATAAGGTGAGCCAAGATTTCCGAGTCCGAAGTTGAACTGAAAATAGCTCCTCTTTGTTCCAATTCTTTCTTGAGCGATTCGGCATTGGTCAGGTTTCCGTTATGAGCAAGACCAAACTGCATATCATGAAAGCGAAAAATGAAAGGCTGGATATTATCTACAGAGGCTTCCCCAGCAGTCGCATAACGCACATGCCCGATGGCAGCAGTCCCCGTCAGTTTATCCAATTTGGTAGGATTTTTGAAAACTTCTGACAGAAGCCCCATGTCACGATGGCGCTTCAATTTCCCTTGGTCATTGGAGAGGATCCCTGCCCCCTCCTGACCACGGTGCTGAAGACTGTGGAGCCCAAAATAGGTCATTTTAGCAGCATCTGGATGTCCCCAAATACCGAAAACACCGCATTCTTCATTAAGAGATTTTACTTCGTATGTCATTTTTTATACCTTTTATTTCCCTGTGAAATAACGCACAGCTGACGCAAACAAGTGCTGGTCTTTATTTCCTGGGATGTTTTGGAAGAGACCGTCTTCATAACGTTCTGAGTGGCCCATCTTACCGATGATTTGACCGTTCTTGCTAGTAATTCCTTCGATGGCATTGACAGAACCGTTCGGATTGTATTTAGAATCCATGCTTGGTTTGCCGTCAAAGTCAACGTATTGGCTGAAGATTTGGCCATTGTCACGGAGCTCCGCAAATTCCTCAGCTGTTACAACAAACTTTCCTTCACCGTGCGATACTGGGATGGCATGGATATCGCCTACTTGCACTCCGGCAAGCCACGGTGAATTTGTATTAGCAATTCGAGTTTCCACCATCTTGGCCACGTGTTGGTTGGCATCGTTGTAGAAGAGGGTTGGACTAGTATTGCTGGCATCCTCGAAGTTTCCGTAGGGAAGAAGACCTGATTTGACCAAGGCCTGGAATCCATTACAGATACCGATAATCAAGCCACCACGAGCGATAAAGCTATCAATGGCTGCGCGCACTTTTTCATTAAGCAGGATGTTGACGATAAACTTAGCTGAGCCATCTGGCTCGTCCGCAGCCGAGAAGCCACCTGCAAAGAAGAGAATGTTAGCCTTGTCGATATTGTCGACCATGGTTTCAACTGACTTGACAATGGCTTCTTCATTCAAGGTCACGAATGGCACCAAGTTGACCTCTGCACCTTCTTTTTCGAAGGCTTTAGCTGAATCATATTCTGAGTTGGTTCCTGGGAAGACTGGGATGTAAACCACAGGTTTTTCAACTCTTTCTTTGGCTTTGATGACTGCGTCAGAAACGACAGCTGGAACTTCTGATAGTTCTTTCGCTTGGTCAAATTCAGTTGGGTAAACTCCTTCTAGTTTTCCTTGGAAGGCACTATCCAGTTTCTGTCCATCTAGCTTCACACCGTTGACAAGGAGAGCAAAGTCTGCGCTCGTTTGACCGATTTTCTCCACTCCAGTGATTTCTTGAGGTGATGTGAAAACAAAGCCACCCAATTGTGCTGTCAAAGAACTTTCAAGTTCAGGCAAGGTCACCTCTGCACCGATATGGTTCCCAAAGGTAGCAAGAGCCAAACTTTCGACGATACCACCGTATTTGACAGCTGAAGCTGCCGTCACCTTGTGAGCCTTTTGAATGGCTTCAAACTGAGCAAAATTTTTCTTAATCAAGTCAAAATTAATCTCTGCAGAAAGGGCTTGACCTGGGATATAGTAGATGTTTTCACCAGCAGTCTTGAACTCGGGAGAGAGCACCTTCCGGCTATCTGCCGTCGTCACCCCAAAGGCAACCAAGGTTGGTGGTACGGTTAATTCTTCAAAGGTACCAGACATAGAGTCCTTCCCACCGATAGATGGCAAGCCAAGCTGGATTTGTGCTTCGATAGAGCCTAGAAGAGCTGCTACTGGCTGACCAAAACGCTCGGCCTGCTTGTCCATGCGTTCGAAATACTCTTGGTAAGAGAAACGAGCCTTAGACCAGTTGGCACCAGCAGCCACCAAACGAGCAGTTGCTTCGATTACTGCATAGGCAGCACCGTGGTATGGAGACCATTCTGCCACATATGGATTGAATCTTGGGCTATGACAGACGCAGTGTGAGTCACACCGTGTTGAACTGGCAATTTCTGCACAGATGCCTCAGTTGGTGTAAGCTGGTAGCGACCACCAAGTGGGTGATTGACCGTTGAACGACCGACCGAACAGTCAAAGATAGTCTGCAAGCCTTTTTGACTCGCATGGTTGAAATCAGATAGAACCGCAAGGGTATCTGCTTCAAGTGCTTCAACGCTTGTTGTACGTTCTTCTGGGAGTTTGACATCCTTATCCACAACCTTGGCATCAACGACTACGCGCACACCGTTCGTATCAAGGAAACGACGTTCCAAGTCAACAATCGTTTCACCATTCCAGTACATGACAAGATTTGGTTTTTCAGTCACTGTTGCCACAACAACAGCGTCAATATTTTCTTTGTTACATTCTGCAACGAAGGCATCTACGTCCTCAGGACGAACCACGACCGCCATCCGTTCTTGCGATTCAGAGATGGCAATTTCTGTACCATTCAAACCTTGGTATTTAAGAGGAACCTTGTTGAGGTCGATTTCAAGACCATCTGCCAATTCACCGATAGCCACACAGACACCACCAGCACCAAAGTCGTTGGATTTCTTGATAAGACGAGTGACATCGCCATTACGGAAAAGACGTTGAATCTTGCGCTCTTCGATGGCATTCCCTTTTTGAACCTCAGCACCAGCAGTCTCTACAGACTCAACTGTTTGAACCTTAGAAGAACCCGTCGCACCACCGACTCCATCACGTCCTGTCTTGCCTCCAAGAAGGATAATCACATCGCCCGCTTCAGGTTTTTCACGGACTACATTGCCCTTGGGAGCAGCACCAACAACAGCACCCAACTCCATGCGTTTGGCTACAAAGCCTGGGTGGAAATACTCACGAACGTAGGTCGTCGCAAGACCAATCTGGTTCCCATAAGAAGAGTAACCGTGAGCCGCTGTTTTAGAAATGACTTGTTGTGGCAATTTACCAGCACGCGTTTCCGAAATCGGAGCTGTAATATCACCAGCGCCTGAGATACGCATAGCTTGGTAAACGTATGAACGGCCTGACAATGGGTCACGAATGGCTCCACCGATACAGGTAGCCGCTCCACCGAACGGTTCGATCTCAGTTGGATGGTTGTGGGTTTCATTTTTGAACATGAGGAGCCATGGCTCTTTCACACCATCAACGTCCACTTCGATTTCGACTGAGCAGGCATTGATCTCATCAGACACTTCCATGTCGTCCAAACGTCCATTAGCACGCTCATAACGACCAAAAATAGTCGCCATATCCATCAAGGTTTGTGGCTTTTCAGACCGACCTAGTTCCTCACGCATGGCAATATACTTGTCATAGGTCGCCTGCAATTGCTTTTGGAATTTAGAAGCTGAGAAATCAATCTGTTTCAACTCGGTCTCAAAAGTCGTGTGACGGCAGTGGTCAGACCAGTATGTATCCAAAACCTTGAGCTCAGTTTCCGTTGGCACACGCCCGATTGACTTGAAGTAGTCTTGGATAAAGAGCAAATCGTCCACTTCCATGGCCATGCCTTGCTCAGCCTTGTAGCGAGCAAAGTCTTCTGCCGTATAGCTTTCAAAGAAAGTCAATTTCGGAATGGTCTTGTCTGACTCTGAAAATTCCTGCTTGGCAATCCCTGTCGTGATGTCCTTGAAACGAGAATCAACTGGATTAAGCAGGTAGTTCTTGACCGCTTCTAACTCAGTCGCATCAATATCTTTATTAACCAAGTAAAGTTGAGCCGTGTTGACTGTCACGTCACTAGAACTTCCCAGCAAAAGCAAGGCTTCTTGAGAGGAAGCTGCACGTTGATCAAACTGCCCTGGCAGGCTTTCAATGGCAAAGAAAGCATAGTTGGCAAGATCCACCTGCACAGCCGCTTCGTCCAAGACATGATCCGTCACCTGTTCAGAGAAGATGTGTTTCTCTGCAGGTGCGAACAAATCCTCTGCCAAGTCAAAGACATCATAAACCTGCACGATACGAATACTTTTCAAGGTTGATAATCCCAAATTATGCTGGAGCTCTCTTACCAAACTCTCTGATTTGACCTGAAAATCAGCTTTTTTTTCAACAAAAATACGTTTATCCATCAATTCTTATTCCTTTATTTCAGCTCTTGCAATATTCCCAAACAGCCTTTAGGTTGTTATTTCAATTCCTGCAACTTTTCCCAAACAACTTCGTAAACATCTGTTAATTCACCTAAGCCACGACGGAAAACATCCTTGTCCATGTGGTTGCCATCCGCATCCCACAAGCGGCAGTTGTCTGGTGAAAATTCGTCTGCCAAGATAATCTTGCCATCCTTGTCGAAACCGAACTCTAGCTTAAAGTCAATCAATTTAAGACCAATCTCAGCAAACCAAGATTTCAAGAGCTCATTGATACGGCGCGTTTCTTCCTTCAAGTAAGCAATCTGCTGCTCATCTGCAATTTTAAGGAATTTCACATGTTCATCATTGATAAAAGGATCATCCAAATCATCATTTTTATAGTAAAATTCGACAATCGGAGTCTCAAATGCGATACCCTCATCTACACCAAAACGCTTTGAAAAGGAACCAGCTGTGTAGTTGCGGAGCACAACTTCCAGAGGAATAATGTCAACTTTTTTATTAAGCTGATCTGTATCTGAGATTTTCTCGATAAAATGCGTTGCTACACCGGCAGCGTTCAACTTTTCAAAGATAAAGGCTGAAATCTGATTATTTAACACTCCCTTGCCCGCAATCTGCTCCTTCTTGACACCGTTAAAAGCAGTCGCCTGATCCTTGTAGCGGGACAAAATCACCTGCTCATCTTCTGTCGCAAAAATATCCTTTGCTTTTCCCGAATATAACAACTTGTTTGACATTTTATTATTCGCCTTTCGTGCTTTTATGCTTTAAGTTTATCACTTTTAAATATATTTTACAAGTATTCCCCGTACATTGCAGACTAAAAAACAGGAAAAAGATTGGAAATACAACAGTTAAAAACTGAAAATATCTTGTTTCCATACAAAAACAGGACTTTTTCAAGCCCTGTTCTAGAATTCATTAATATAAGTCCAAATAATTATCAATTTCCCATTGGGAAACGAAGGTCGCATAGCTAGCCCATTCAATCCGCTTGGCTTCAACAAAGCTAGTATAAATATGGTTTCCCAAAGCTGCCTTGACGACCTCATCTTCAGTTAAAGCCTTAAGGGCATTGTGGAGGGTAGATGGCAGGTCTGTAATACCAGCTTCCTTGCGCTCCTCAGCTGTCATTACATAGATATTTTCCTCGATTGGAGCTGGCGCTTCGATTTTATTTTCCACTCCATGCAGTCCCACTTCTAAGAGCACCGCCATAGCGATATAAGGATTAGCCATAGGGTCTACTGAACGCAACTCCAAGCGAGTTCCCATGCCGCGCGATGCTGGTACTCGCACCAAAGGCGAGCGATTTTGACCAGCCCAAGCGATGTAAACCGGTGCTTCAAAGCCAGGCACCAAACGTTTATAAGAGTTGACAGTTGGATTCATGATAGCTGTATAGTTATAGGCGTGGTTAATCAAACCACCCAAGAAATAGTAGGCTGTCTCAGACAACTGCATTCCTTTTGGATCTTCTGGATCATAAAACGCATTATTTCCATCTTGGTCAAAGAGGGACATATTGCAGTGCATACCAGAACCAGCAATACCAAACTTTGGCTTAGCCATGAAAGTCGCATAGAGACCGTGCTTACGAGCAATGGTTTTCACCACCAATTTAAAAATCTGAATCTTATCACAAGCGCGAAGCACTTCATCATACTTAAAGTCAATCTCGTGCTGGCCGACTGCTACCTCGTGGTGACTAGCTTCCACTTCAAAGCCCATCTTAGTCAAAACATTGACAATTTCTCGACGGGTATTATCCGCCAAGTCTGTCGGCGCCAAGTCAAAGTATCCGCCCTTGTCATTCACTTCCAGTGTTGGATCGCCATTTTCATCCAATTTGAAAAGGAAAAATTCTGGCTCAGGACCAAGATTGAAAGACTTGAAGCCCAGTGCTTCCATATGTTTGAGAGCTCGCTTAAGGTTGCTACGAGGATCTCCTGCAAAGGGAACATGTTCTGTCGTATAAACATCACAGATCAAGCCTGCTACACTGCCATTTTCATCTCCCCAAGGAAAAACTGTCCAAGTATCCAAATCAGGATAAAGATACATGTCAGATTCATTGATCCGAACAAATCCCTCGATAGACGAACCGTCAAACATAGCCTTATTTGATAAGACCTTTTCAAGCTGCTCATCCGTTGCTGGAATTTCAACGTTTTTCATGGTTCCCAAAATATCAGAGAACATTAGACGGATGAAAGTGACGTTTTTTTCTTTTACTTCGCGACGAATATCAGCTGCTGTAATGGGCATGGGTAACTCCTTATAGTTTTAAAAAATAGTTTATGGCCGACGCATGTGACCAAAAGTTGGCAGAGAAGAGCCAAAACGACCTTGCTGTAAAATATCATTGTGGAGAGCTCGACGGACTTCCTTTTCACTAATCGTTTTGTGGGATTTAGCTTCACGCTCAGCATATTTCTTTTTAATAGCAGCGATATTATAGCCTTCAGAAATATAATCCTTAATTTCCAAAAGTCGGTCCATATCATTCAGAGAATACATTCGACGATTGCCCTCATTCCGAAGGGGAGTGATGAGGTTTTGCTCTTCATAATATCGAATCTGACGGGCAGATAAGTCCGTCAACTTCATAACGCTACCTATGGGAAAGACTGCCATATTTCGGCGAAACTCTTTTTCCTTCATTTTTTTCCTCTCTATGCACTATTATAACTAATTTTTTTTGTATGTCAATAATCAATGTGAGATTTTCTCACACATTTTAATTTATAGACTTAAAGAAATTCTTAATTCTATCCACATCCGAATTTACCACTATTGCAACAAAGACACCCATAAAGGTTTCAAAAACTCTAGCAAAAACGTATAAAATAGTATCTTCCGGACTAATGGAGAGAGTGATAATCAGCATAGCTGAAACACCACCAATCACCCCAGCCTTATTGTTCATAGCAACATTGGTCATGATCGTCAGCATCGTACAGATTGGCACAAATACCAAGGTCACCCAAAATTGGCCGTTCAATAAATTTCCCAACAGATAGAATAGCAAGGCATAAAAGCCCCCGACACTATTTCCTAAAATACGAGAAGTTCCGAAATGAACACTTTTATCAAAATCTTCTCGCAGGCTAAACACCGCTGTCAAAGCCCCAATTTGGAGCCCCTTCCAGCCAAACATACCAAAAATAAGTAGGACAATAAAGACTGCTATCCCTGTTTTCATCGTCCGCATACCCAAGCGAAATTTTGATTTATCGAATTTATACTTACTAAAATAGCTCATGCTTTTTCCTTTTTAAAAGTAAACTATCTTTATTCTAACATATTTTCTAACAAAAAGGCTCTGTCCATCGAGTTTATTGTTTGTATCCTACAAGAATGCATAGCCAGCTTCTACTGTATTTCTAACTCCATTCCCCATTATTGATTACTCGCTAGGAAAATAGAAGTCAAAAATCCCTTTCCTCAGAAACCTACGAAGTACAAAAGAAAAAGAGTTGGTTTCCCAACTCTTTTCCGTTTCAAAGATTATTTTTCAGTCAAAGCTGCAAGCCCTGGAAGAACTTTACCTTCAAGGAGTTCCATTGAGGCACCACCACCGCGTCACAAATACCTCCACTAACACAAAAAGGTGACATAGCCACCTTTTTGTTAACGTTTCAGTTTTGTTCCTTTTTCTACAAAATCAGGATTTTGTAGAGACTAACGGGCTGAAATTATTTTTCTGTAAGTGCAGCCAAACCTGGCAATACTTTACCTTCAAGAAGCTCCATAGAAGCGCCTCCGCCCGTACTAATCCATGAGAACTTGTCTGCACGACCAAGGTTGATGGCTGCGGCAGCTGAGTCACCACCACCGATGATTGATTTCACGCCTGGTTGTTTCACGATAGCGTCCATGACACCGATTGTACCAGCTTGGAAGTCTGGGTTTTCAAACACACCCATTGGTCCGTTCCATACAACTGTTTTTCGCACCAGTCAAAGGCTTCGTCAAATTTAGCGATAGATTTAGGACCGATATCCAAACCAAGGAAGCTTGGGTCTACTGCTTCACCTTCAGTGTCTTTCACTTCAGTGTAGTCTGCAAATGCGTTTGCTTCTTTTGAGTCAACTGGCAAGATCAATTTGCCGTTTGCTTTTTCAAGAAGAGCTTTAGCAACATCCAATTTATCTTCTTCTACAAGTGAGTTACCGATTTCGATACCTTGAGCTTTGTAGAATGTGTAAGTCATCCCACCACCGATAAGAACTTTATCAGCTTTTTCAAGCAAGTTTTCGATTACACCGATCTTGTCTGAAACTTTTGAACCACCAAGAATGGCCACAAATGGACGTTCTGGAGCTTCAACCGCTTCTTGGATGTAGGCAATTTCGTTTTCAAGAAGGAAACCAGCAACTGCTTTTTCAACGTTTGCTGAGATACCAACGTTAGATGCGTGTGCACGGTGAGCTGTACCGAATGCATCGTTTACGAAGATACCATCTCCAAGTGATGCCCAGTATTTACCAAGTTCAGGATCGTTTTTAGATTCTTTCTTGCCATCAACATCTTCGAAAACGAGTGTTTTCAACCAAGAGAACTTGTCCATCTTCAAGAGCGTTAACAGCGGCTTCCAATTCAGCACCACGTGTAACACCTGGGAATAAATTTAACTTCTTGTCCCAATTTAGCAGCCAAGTCAGCAGCTACAGGAGCAAGTGATTTACCAGCTTTGTCTGCTTCTTCTTTTACACGTCCAAGGTGAGAGAAGAGGATAGCACGTCCACCTTGTTCAAGGATGTACTTGATAGTTGGAAGTGCTGCAGTGATACGGTTGTCGTTAGTAATCACGCCATCTTTTACAGGAACGTTGAAGTCAACACGAACGAGAACTTTTTTCCCTTTCAAGTCAACGTCTTTAACAGTCAATTTTGCCATTAGATATGACTCCTTCTTTTTTTATACGTGTTAATTATATCACAAAATCTACAAAAGTGATAGCAAAAATTCATGGCTTTTCCTTTTCTCCAATCAAAGATAGATGAAAGACTAAACGATTCTCATTTTTCTGATAAATGCTAATGCTGCTAGATGATCGAGTTGATTTCCAATAGCCATTCCTTCAAACTGTTCTGCAAAACAAAAAAGAGATCCATTTGGATCTCTTCTTTATACAATTGAATTATTTAGCGATTTTTGCAAAGTATTCAAGAGTACGTACAAGTTGTGCAGTGTAAGACATTTCGTTGTCGTACCATGATACAACTTTAACCAATTGTTTACCGTCAACATCAAGAACTTTAGTTTGAGTTGCGTCGAACAATGAACCGTAAGACATACCTACGATATCTGAAGATACGATTGGATCTTCTGTGTAACCGTATGATTCGTTAGCTGCTGCTTTCATAGCTGCATTTACTTCATCAACAGTAACGTTCTTTTCAAGAACTGCTACCAACTCAGTAACTGATCCAGTTGGAGTTGGAACGCGTTGTGCAGAACCATCAAGTTTACCGTTCAATTCTGGGATTACAAGACCAATAGCCTTAGCAGCACCAGTTGAGTTAGGAACGATGTTAGCAGCACCAGCGCGAGCACGACGAAGGTCACCACCACGGTGTGGTCCGTCAAGGATCATTTGGTCACCAGTGTAAGCGTGGATAGTAGTCATCAATCCTTCTACAACACCAAAATTGTCTTGAAGTGCTTTAGCCATTGGAGCCAAACAGTTTGTAGTACATGAAGCACCTGAGATAACTGTTTCAGTACCATCAAGAACGTCGTGGTTAGTGTTAAATACGATTGTTTTAACATCGTTTCCACCAGGAGCAGTGATAACAACTTTCTTAGCTCCACCTTTAAGGTGTTTTTCAGCAGCGTCTTTCTTAGCAAAGAAACCAGTTGCTTCAAGAACGATTTCTACACCGTCAGTAGCCCAATCAATTTGTTCTGGGTCACGTTCAGCAGAAACTTTAACGAATTTACCGTTAACTTCGAATCCACCTTCTTTAACTTCAACAGTACCATCGAAACGACCTTGAGTTGTGTCGTATTTCAACAAGTGTGCAAGCATAACTGGATCTGTAAGGTCGTTGATGCGAGTAACTTCAACACCTTCTACGTTTTGGATACGACGGAAAGCAAGACGACCGATACGACCGAAACCGTTAATACCAACTTTAACTACCATTAGTGATTTCCTCCTTATGAAAATCAAAAAAATTTTTATGTGAAAAGAGTAACTTGAATCACTACAAATCACCTTTCAACATATCTATTATATACCTTATTGAGCAAAATTGCAACTGATTTCATTATTATTAACAAGTAACAAATTTTCTTTCATGTATTTTCGATATTTTTCATAAATTTCATATTTCGATTCCAAAAGAAAAAACGCCCGCTAGAAGCGAGCGTCATGTAGTGAAATTATTCACCACGGTGTTTCTTAATGATTTCTTCTTGTACTGACTTAGGTACATCTTCGTAGTGGTCAAATACCATCATGAAGGTACCACGTCCTTGTGTTGCAGAACGAAGAACAGTCGCATAACCAAACATTTCAGCAAGTGGAACATAAGCACGAACGATTTGGCTGTTACCATGTGCTTCCATACCGTCAACACGTCCACGACGAGCTGTTACGTGACCCATAACATCACCAAGATTTTCTTCAGGAACAGTGATGGTTACAAGCATCATTGGCTCAAGGATAGCAGGCTGTGCAGTCTTAGCAGCTTCTTTCAAAGCAAGTGAAGCCGCAACCTTGAAGGCTGTTTCAGATGAGTCGACATCGTGGTATGAACCATCGTAAAGTTTAGCTTTCACATCAACGATTGGGTAGCCAGCAAGGACACCATTCGCCATTGACTCAATCAAACCTTTTTCAACCGCTGGGATGAATTCACGAGGAACCACACCACCGACGATAGCATTTTCAAACTCAAAGCCTTTTCCTTCTTCGTTTGGAGTAAATTCAATCCATACATCACCGAATTGACCTTTACCACCAGATTGGCGTTTGAAGAATCCACGAGCTTGAGTAGAAGCGCGGAATGTTTCACGGTAAGATACTTGAGGAGCACCTACGTTTGCTTCAACCTTGAACTCACGACGCATACGGTCAACAAGGACATCCAAGTGAAGCTCACCCATACCAGAGATAACTGTTTCACCAGTTTCAACGTTTGTTTCAACACGGAATGTTGGATCTTCTTCAGCCAATTTTTGAAGGGCAATACCCATCTTGTCTTGGTCTGCTTTAGATTTTGGCTCAACCATCAATTGGATAACTGGTTCTGGAACGTTGATTGACTCAAGGATGATTTTAGCTTTTTCATCTGTCAATGAGTCACCAGTTGTAGTATCTTTCAAACCAATAGCAGCTGCAATATCCCCAGCATAAACGGTTTCGATTTCTTGACGACTATTGGCATGCAATTGCACAAGACGTCCGATACGTTCACGTTTACCTTTAGAAGTGTTCATTACGTAAGAACCTGATTGAAGTACACCTGAGTAAACACGGAAGAATGTCAAACGACCTACGAATGGGTCAGTCATGATCTTGAAGGCAAGAGCTGCAAATGGCTCTTCGTCAGATGCTGGACGAGTTCTTCTTCGTCTGTATCTGGGTTGATACCTTTGATCGCTGGGATGTCAAGTGGGCTTGGAAGGTAGTCAATAACCGCATCAAGCATCAATTGAACACCTTTGTTCTTGAAGGCAGAACCACACAATACTGGGAAGAATTCAACGTTGATAGTTGCTTTACGGATAGCAGCTTTCAATTCTTCGTTAGTGATTTCTTCACCCTCAAGGTATTTCATCATCAATTCTTCATCAGTTTCAGCAACTGCTTCCACCAATTTTTCACGGTATTCTTGTGCTTGTTCAAGGTATTCAGCTGGAATATCTTCTTCAAGGATATCTGTACCAAGGTCGTTGGTGTAGATTTCAGCTTTCATCTTGATCAAGTCGATGATACCACGGAAGTCATCTTCAGCACCGATTGGCAATTGAATTGGATGAGCATTTGCTTGAAGACGGTCGTGAAGTGTGCTTACTGAGTAAAGGAAGTCAGCACCGATTTTGTCCATTTTGTTGGCAAATACGATACGTGGAACTCCGTACTCAGTTGCTTGACGCCAAACTGTTTCAGTTTGAGGCTCAACACCTGATTGTGAGTCAAGAACGGTAACCGCACCATCCAATACACGAAGAGAGCGTTGTACTTCGATTGTGAAGTCCACGTGTCCTGGTGTGTCGATGATGTTTACGCGGTGGTTGTTCCATTGAGCTGTTGTCGCAGCAGATGTGATAGTGATACCACGTTCTTGCTCTTGCTCCATCCAGTCCATTTGTGACGCACCTTCGTGAGTTTCACCGATTTTGTGGATTTTACCAGTATAGTAAAGGATACGCTCAGTTGTAGTTGTCTTACCAGCATCGACGTGAGCCATGATACCGATATTACGAGTTTTTTCAAGTGAAAATTCGCGTGCCATGAGGTTAGTTTCTCCTATTTTTTTATTTTACAATCTATTATAACATTATTTAGAAAAAACGGATAGGCAGGACCTACCCGTTCTAAATGTTTTCATACTGTTGTTGGTTTCAACTTACAAGACGATCAGTTGAATTATAGCTCAGAATAATATTTTTAGCTAATTTGAACCCGAGCGAGGCCCTGCGCAAAAAAGACAAACTGCTTTGTGTTCTTCAAACACTGCATCAGTTTCCTATTTTTGCCTTGTGCCTTTAGCGCCCTTGGTATCATGATCTTACCAACGGAAGTGTGCGAAGGCACGGTTAGCTTCAGCCATACGGTGAGTATCTTCGCGTTTCTTAACTGCTGCACCAGTGTTGTTAGCAGCATCCATGATTTCTTTTGCAAGACGATCTTGCATGGTGTGTTCACCACGACCACGTGAAATTGTTACCAACCAACGAAGTCCAAGTGTAGTACGACGCTCTGGACGAACTTCAACCGGTACTTGGTAGTTTGAACCACCGACACGGCGTGCACGTACTTCAAGAACAGGCATGATGTTTTCCATCGCTGTTTCAAATACTTCAAGTGCATCATTTCCGGTAGCTTCTTTGATTTGCTCAAAAGCTCCGTAAACGATAGAAGCTGCTGTACCACGCTTACCATCAAGCATAACGCGGTTGATAAGACGAGTAACTAATTGTGAATTGTAAAGCGGATCTGGCAATACTTCGCGCTTAGGCGCACGGTTTTTACGACTCATTTATCTTTATCCCCTTTCTTTATGCTTTTGGACGCTTAGTACCGTATTTAGAACGGCCTTGCTTACGGTCAGTAACACCTGCTGTATCAAGTGCACCACGAACGATATGGTAACGTACCCCTGGAAGGTCTTTTACACGTCCACCACGAAGAAGCACCACGCTGTGCTCTTGCAAGTTGTGTCCGATACCTGGGATGTAAGCTGTAACTTCGATCAAGTTGCTCAAACGTACACGAGCAAATTTACGAAGGGCTGAGTTAGGCTTCTTAGGTGTCATAGTTCCGACACGAGTTGCAACACCACGTTTTTGTGGTGAAGATACGTTTGTTTGAACTTTTTGTGGCTGTTGTAACCAACGTTCAAAGCTGGTGATTTAGATTTTTCTACTTTTGATTTACGCGGTTTGCGAACCAATTGGTTAATTGTAGGCATCTACATTCTCCTGTATTTTTTTAATTTTGGTGATGATACACTTGGTGACAGCTACCATCTGTGTGTACTTTTGCAACATTTGTCAGCACGTCTCTGTACACTTTTGAGAGACCAAAAGTAAAAAGTACCGTTTATCATTGTAACACAGAAGCATATCCTCGTCAATAGGTTTTCTTAATTTTTTGCTTATTCTTGTAATCTTTAATAAGCGTTTAAAATAAAGATATTTTACTACTAGCAAACTAAAAAAACTCTCAGAACATGCTTCATATTGCATGATTGAGAGTTCTTATTATTTTTATTATGATTCCTCTACTAGTAATCACTGTGTCGCTTAAGCTCCTGAGGGAGCAGAAGACGAGCTGGGAGTATGCTCCGAACTTGTAGCAGGGGCTGGACTGTGATTTTCCTGTGGTTGTGATGGTGTCTCACTTGAAACTGCGGGAGCTACATAGGCTGGTGAGGGCGTTGGAGCAGGCTGCTGATCTGAATCAGGTTCAGAGGATTCCTCAGGTGTTTTCATTGCATCTTTTACGGCTTGAATTCGACCTTGGAACTTAGCTTTGGCTTCCTCATCTTTTACCTTATCAACCGCTGCTTGTGCTTGAGCTAAACTTTCATCGGTACGCTCTTCTTCTAATTTTTTAACAGCAGCTTCAGCATTCTGAATCGTATTATCCTCTGAAGATGCTTGATTTGTAGAACTAGCGTAGCTAGAACTTGAACGTCTACTGTAACTAACGTTTTTAGTAGAGCCAGTATTCTTCTGAGCCGGTTTTAAAAATAAAAGACCAGAAATCAAGATAGCCGCTAAGATCAATATAATTCCAGAACGAACAAAAATAGAAATTCCCTCTAATTTATCAAAAATATTTCTCATAATTCTTTCCTAAAGTTAATCAAATATATTCCCAATCTCAACATCAATCGTATTTGATTTAACGTCGATATTGGTCACCTTTAACAGCGATTTGTATTCCAGATGATCGCGATTGGCTTGCGCATTGTCCGCAAAGACCGCTACTCCTGCTAACTCCGAATCAAACTCAGACAGAAGACTAATCATCCCATTAACCGTTCCGCCTCCCTTGAGAAAGTCATCAACAATCAGCACTCGACTTCCAGCCTTTAGGCTACGTTTTGAGAGGAACATTTTCTCAATCCGATCTCCGCTAGAGCCAGAGACATAGTTGACACTGACTGTAGAACCCTCGGTGATTTTCAAATCACGACGGACAATGACAAAGGGAACATTCAAGACATTAGCGACAGCATTGGCAAGCGGAACCCCCTTGGTCGCCACTGTCATAACAGCATCAATCTTTTGATCTTTAAAAGCTTTGGCAATGATGCGACCGATATTATTGAGGATAGATGGTGTACTGAGCAAATCTGATAAGTAGATATAGCCGCCAGGGAGGATTCGATTACTCTCAGATAGTTGATCTCGGAGGTCTTGAACGATAGCCTTGGCCTCCTTTTCTGAAATGGAAGGAGTGAAGACAACACCTCCTCCAGCACCCGTAATTGTCTCAATCGTACCAATTTCGATTTCTTCAAAGGCACGTTTGATAATCACGATGTCTTCTGAAATGGAAGACTTGGCAGATTCATATTTCTCTGCAAATGTGTTTAAACTTGTTAATTGGTAAGGATGGTTAATCAAGTAATTGGAAATAACCACCATGCGCTCACTTCTTCTTAATTTCATTTTTTCACCAATTCGACTCCATCAAAATCAGCCACAAACTAATCTGAGAACGTAGCTCTTCTCGCATAGAGTAGTAATTCAATTCTTCCTATTTCAAAGTTTGGAGTGATTTCTATGAATATTTATTTTATTTTTTTCATTATATCATACTATATCAAAAAAACGAACATTATACTAAATATAATGCCCATTTTTCGTATTTCACTTATCAATTTTTGGTTTATAGAAGGAACGATTTTCCAATGCGAATATTTTATTGGTCATTTCTCCTGGAGCAACGAGAGACAGAGCTGTGGTCATCATCATCATTTCGGCATCCAGATTGTCAATCATGTGTAGGATTTCTGCTTCCATAATCTTTGGACGAACGGGACTGCCGTATTCAAGGAGACCGTGGTGGCTGAGGAGGACATGGCGCAAAACGATGACATCTTCCTTGGTATCATCAATTTTCAGCTCCGCCAAGGTTTTGGTCAGTTCCTCATCAATCAGTGCAATGTGACCAATCAGATTGCCTCGGACAGTATATTCTGTATTTTCTGGACCGCTCAACTCAATGACTTTGGCCAAGTCGTGCAACATAATCCCCGCAAAAAGAAGACTCTTATTGAGCTGAGGATAGATGTCACCAATCGCATCTGCTAGTTTTACCATGGTAGCTGTGTGAAATGCAAGTCCTGATTCAAAAGCATGGTGATTGGTTTTCGCTGCGGGGTAAGAATAGAATTCCTTATCGTATTTGCTGTAAAGCGATCGAACCACGCGCTGCCAGACTTGATTTTCAATCTTGAAAATCATTTGTGCCAAATATTCTCGCAGTTCTTTTTGATCAACGGGTGGTTTTTCTTTGAAATCAGCAGGATTATTAGGCTCACCCGCTTTTGGCAGGCGCAGGGTCAACTGATTAACCTGCGGGGTGTTATTGTAGACTTCGCGGCGTCCTTGCATGTGAACGACTTTCCCCGCTGTAAATTCTGCCACATTATGGGGCTGGGCATCCCATAATTTCCCTTCAATCACTCCAGTGTCATCTTGGAAAGTGAAGGCGAGGTAATTCTTCCCAGCTCTGGTCTGTCGGACTTCGGCTGACTTAATCAGATAAAAGCCTTCAAACATCTCATCTTTTTTCATTTGATTAATTTTCATAGTCTTCCCTTTCATCTGGAATATCGAGCAAGTGTAAATGAAGGTCTTGGTCAGACAATTCAATATGCCGCAGCGTTCTTTCAATGGCATTGGTTCGTCGAGTCAGTAGCTCATCAATGCTGCCAGAAGCGTTCTTCAGGTGCTTCTGAGCCTTGGCTAAAATACCTCCAAATTTATTGAATTCCAGCTTGACACTGCCCAGAACCTTGCTGATGTCATCTGCGCTACGCTGGATGTTTAGGGTTTTAAAGCCAACCGAGAGAGAATTGAGTAGGGCTGACAGGGTAGATGGACCCGCAACAACAATCTGCTCATCTCGTCGCAAGCCGTCGAAAAACTCTGGATTGCGAACCACTTCGGAATAGAGACCTTCCGTTGGCAAAAACATAATCCCAAAATTAGTCGTAGCTGGCGGAGCTAGATATTTACTGTTGATATCCTTTGCAAAGCGCTTGACACTAGCCAACAACGACTTACGGTGAAGTTCAATTTCTTCCTTGTTGCCCGACTCATAAGCTTCTTCCAAGCGGTAGTAATCTGCTAAAGGAAACTTAGAATCGATGGGCAGGTAGACATAGTCCTGCTCCGTCTGCCCCGGCAATTTGATAGCATACTCCACGCGCTCACTAGAGCCTGCCACTGTGGCAAATTCTCGCTCATATTGGCTAGCGTCATGATGTCTTCGATAATTTGTCCCAGCTGGAGTTCGCCCATAATGCCACGGGTCTTGGTATTGGAAAGAACCTTATTGAGACTGCCCACATCCCGAGCCACTGTCTGCATCTCTCCTAAACCACGATTAACAGACTCTAGTTGTTTGGACACCGTCTCAAAGGAGGTCTGCAGACGACTCTGCAAAGTCTTCTCTAATTTTTCCTCAACAGTTTGGCGCATCTGCTCCAGCCGTAAGTCATTTGACTCCTGAATCTGACGCATCCGCTCATCGGTCTTGTCTCGATTTTTACTGAAACTATCCGCCATTTCGGTTCGCAAATCCGTCAAATGGAGATGCAAATCTGTTCGAACTTCTGCTAACCGATCGCCCAGAACCAGTTCCAACTCTTTTTGCCGAAGAGCCTCCTGCTGTCTTTCCTGCTCAAAACGGTAATCCAGCTGGTCGGACAAGTGATCCTCCTGCTCTTCTAGCAAGACTCTAATTGCCTGCTCCTGCTGTCCCTGTCTCTGCCAGAAGAAATAGAGAAAGACCAGATTGATGATAAGCAGGATGATAATGATATACTCCATATCAACTCCTATCTTTACTGTAAATAACAACCGTATAACCCCTGTCAAAGGATAAAAATACAGGTCTATCTATAAATTCGTTAGAAGCATAGACTTTTTTAAAGAAAAAATTCCTTTCATTTAAAGGATATTTGGCTCCTTCAATGGTCAAAGGAACATCCTCTGTCGGCAGAAAGGCCAGATAATCCATGCCTACCACCGGCTTGATTTCATGACGGCCAGAGGGAACATAACGGATGCAATTCTGGGCATCCACTAAGATCAGCTGCTCCATATAGGGAGCGATTTATCATTGCTGGGCAAAAAAACATTGGCCAGAGCATGATCTAGACGACCGCCAAAGGCGCCGAAAATCGTCAGATAAGCATCTGGATAGCGCTCAAAGCAAGCCAGAGCAGCCAATTCTAAGTCCGTATCATCCTTTTCAGGCTGAGCCTGAATGACTTCCTTGGCTCTATCTTTGATATGCAGCAATTCTTCGTCAGAGACAGAATCAAAATCACCAACCGCTAGATCTAGAGGCAAGCCCTGCTTTAGCAAATAAAAGGCACCACGATCAACTCCGACAAAAAGATCAAAATCCCGATTGACCTCCGTCAAATCACCGCCAGCAAACAGAGCAATTCTAGGCATCTAACGCATCCCTCAAGGTCTGAACTTGATGGCTGACATCACCTTTGAAGACATAGCTACCTGCTACGAAAATATTGGCGCCAGCTTCTCTAGCCATCTGAATTGTCTTATCATCAATCCCACCGTCAACTTCAATATCAAAGTTCAGCTGATTGGCCTCTCGCAGAGCGACCAGTTCACGAATCTTACCCATGGTTTCGGGCAGAAAAGCCTGACCGCCAAAGCCTGGGTTGACTGTCATAACCAAGACCTGATCCACTAAGTTCAAGACATTTTTAATCGCTTCAACCGGTGTTCCAGGATTGATAACCACACTAGGCTTGACACCTGCCGCCCGAATCTTCTGCAGAGCTCCATGAATATGCGGTGTCGCTTCCACATGGATGCTGATAATATCTGCACCTGCTCGAGCAAATTCCTCAATATGATGCTCAGGATTGGACACCATAAGATGGCAATCAAAAACCATCTTGCTGTGGGGACGCATACTGGCCACAACCCCAGCTCCAAAGCTGATATTAGGGACAAAATGGCCATCCATGACATCCAAATGGGCATACTCCGCCCCGCTAGCTTCTAGCTTTTTCAACTCAGTCTCAAAATTAGCATAATCCGCACTCAAAACAGAGGGAGCAATTTTAAATGTTTTCATGATAGTTCCTTTCTCTATTTAGGAAGTTTTTTAGCTGTCTTTTTATAGGTTTCACGACGATTCTCGATTTCACTGAGAAACTGCAGGTAGTTTTCAAAACGAAAAGCAGCAATTTGCTCGGCTTCTACGGCTGGTTTGACAGCACAAGCCGGCTCGTGCGTATGGGTACAAGTTCGGAATTTGCAATCCCGACTGATTTCGGCAATTTCTGGAAAGGCGGCGTTCAGGTCTTCTGCCTTGTCTACTTCATAGTCTAAGGAAGAAAAGCCTGGAGTGTCCGCAATTTTTCCGCCATTTAGGTTATAAAAGCTAACCGCCCGTGTCGTATGGCGACCCCGCCCCAGACTTTCAGAAATTTCTCCTGTTTCTAATTGCAAGTTTGGTGCAATTTTATTGAGCAGAGTGGATTTTCCGACACCGGTCTGGCCCATGAAAACAGTGACTTTCCCTGTCAGAAGTGGCAGCAACTCCTCAGTGGTTTTAACGACCTCATAGCCGATGGCCTGATAGGTCTGTACATAGATATCCAAGCTCTGCTTATCTTCAAGCAGGTCTAACTTGCTGATGTAGATAATAGGATGGATCCGCTTATGCTCTAAAAGCACCAAAAAACGATCCAAGAGATTGGCATTGAAGTCCGGCTCCTTGGCACTCATGATGACAACTGCCTGATCAATGTTGACAATGGGTGGCCGTACCAAACTATTTTTACGCTCGGCTATTTTTAAAATGTAGCCTTCAGAATCCTTGTTCGCTGAAAATTCGACATGGTCACCAACATAAGGCGTTTGTCCTTTTTTGCGGAAATTTCCACGCGCTCTCGTCTGATACACCTGCCCATCTGACTCTACATAATAAAAGCCAGCCAAGGCTTTGATAATTATTCCTTGCAAGACTGCTCCTTTAAAGTTAATACAATTATTATATCAAAAAAATGATGAATTTAGCTTGCCAGTTTGATAGTAAAGGCGGAAAAATTATTCCTCATAAGATTTTTTGTAAAATAAATATATGATATTGCAAGCGCTTTCTAAAAGTATTATAATATATATGATAAGTACCAAATGGTTACTACTTTATTTTGAGGAGGGGACAAGGCCGATTAGAAAGGAAGGTGAGTATTTACTGGTTTCTTGTCCATCTGCTTTTTTACTGGAACATCCTATAACGCGAAGGTTCCTCTTATCCTAGAAGGAAGTTCTGACTACTTGGATGCTCCATGCTAGGTATAAGGAGGTTATTTATGAGCCTTTCATTTCTATCAAAGAGCAATCCGCTCATTTCCAACGTAAAAAAGGGGAAATTTTTAACCCCTTGGTTTCTATCTCCCTTTATCCTCTACTACATCACCCAGTACATGTCTCCGATTAGGAAGGCCTCAACTGATTTCTTTTTAGACAAACAAAGTTGGATCCCAGACTGGTGGAATATTTTAGACCTTTTGTCTTTCCTTTACACTATCATTGCCTTCTTCCTTTGGGTCAGGTTCATTGAAAAGCGGCCGATACGGACCATGGGATTCTCCAAGGGAAATGGACTATCAGAATTTACAAAAGGTGTCTTGGTTGGTGCCATCATGATTACGACCGTTCTAGTAGTCTTCTTTATCACAGGAGATGCCAAATTTGACCGTATTCAATTTAGTCTGCCTTTCCTTGTTTCTTGGATGTTAGTTCTCATCGGCTATATTTTGCAAACAGCTGCGGAAGAAATTTATATCCGCGGATGGTTGGTACCAATCATCTCCTACCACAAAAATGCCTATTTAGCGATTTTGATTGCTTCAACCATGTTCTCTTATTTCCATTTGGACAATAACGGGGCATCTTGGCTTTCGACACTTCACCTGTTTATTTTCGGACTATTCACCGCTGTCTATGCCATGAAGCGTGGAAATATCTGGGGACCTTGTGGCTTCCACTTTGCTTGGAATTTCATTATGGGAAATGTGTATGGCTTCCACGTCAGTGGATATGACAGCGAATCTTCCTTGATGTACTTCACAACTTCTAACCGTACCTTCATTACTGGCGGTCAATTCGGTCCCGAGGGAGGTATTCCGGGCTTAGTTGTCTTCATCTTGGCGCTGTTATGGGCCATCTTTATCCTGAAAGATACTTCAAAAGAACAAGAATCCCTCTATCCGCAAGCTATCGAATAAATGAACATACACTTGCAAACAATCACTGCTTAGACTTTGATAGCCACTTTTAATTTCTACAATTAGCTTTCAAAAGCCTCTATTTACCACTATTTACCTGTGCCTGCTCCAGCCAAAACTTGCCATTTTCTCTTGCCATTTTCAAAAAATATGTTATAATAAAAAGCAAGCGGAGGTGGTGGAACGGCAGACACGCATGCTTCAGGCGCATGTGCCCGTACGGGTGTGAGGGTTCAAATCCCTTCCTCCGCATCGAACAGGAACTCTTGTCCAAGTTGACAAGAGTTTTTCTTTTGAAAAATCATGAAACCGTCTTGCGATTTCTTTCAGAAAAACCAGCCTTTTTCAAAAAGGGCTGGTTTTCAAATCTTATAATCCTTGTTCCTTCAAGGCATCCGCCAGACGGGCAAAATCTGCCAAAGTCAAGGCTTCTCCCCTGACACTTGGAGACAATTCAGCTTGCTCTAAAGCAGCTGTTAGCTTAGCCTTGGTCTCCTCTGACTTCCCAAAATGACTGGTCAGATTGTTCCAGAGCGTCTTGCGACGGTGGACAAAGCTAGCCTTGGAAACCTTGAAAAAGAATTTCTCGTCTTGGACTTCAACTGCTGGCTGGTCTCTGCGTACCATCTTGAGAATGGCCGAATCCACATTTGGCGCTGGCACAAAGACTGTCCGCGGCACGATAAAGGCAACCTTGGCCGTCATGTAATACTGGACCGCAATCGACAAACTGCCGTAAGCCTTGGTATTCGGCTGAGCTGAAATTCGATCCGCCACTTCCCTCTGCATCATCACGACAAACTCACTAAAAGGAATCCCGCTCTCAATCAAATGCATGAGAATCGGCGTCGTAATGTAGTAGGGCAAGTTTGCCACCACTTTGATAGGCAGGTCAGGATTCTTAAACTCTGCTATGTACTGAGCCAGATCAACCTTGAGAATATCCTGATTGACCACGGTCACATTGTCAAAATCGCGCAGAGTATCCGCCAAAATCGGAACCAGTCGATCATCAATCTCAAAGGCCATTACCTCGGCAGCACTTTCCGCCAAAAATTCTGTCAAAGCCCCAATACCAGGACCAATTTCAATGACATTGACATTTTTATCAATCTCGGCTGTATCCACAATCTTCTGGAGGACGTTGGTATCCGTCAGGAAATTCTGACCGAACGATTTTTTAAAGGTGAAACCGTGACGCTCCAGAATGGCACGGGTCACACTATAATCTGCAATTCTCATTTTTTCTTCCTATTTTTCACTTAAATAAAATACTTTTTGAGCTTAAAATCTTAGACTTGTAAAATATTAACTAGCCTTTCTCCAAAACTAGTTCTTATATATGTCTTGTTTTTAGATCTTGCTCTTTCCATTGTATCCTCTGTAACAATAAAACGTCCGCCATCTACCGCCTGCCACATGGAATTATTAGTTGTTTCTTTCATTAATCCTAACGCGACAAGCCTTAGTACAGAATCTTCATTGGTATTATCATTATCATAAATAGTTAAATCTTTTTCAATTAGTGTACTAAAATCACTTACTAAGAATCTATCTATTACTTCAGAATATACTAAAAAATCTGTCCATTTTAAAATGCCATCTAAATAAGCGCGATATAGCCTCGCTAACATAACTGGTTTATCACATCCTATATATTTATCGACAATAATAACGATATATTCTAGTTCTTTTTATTCTAAATTTTTTTCTTGACTGTCAAACTTTTTCTTATATTCATTCAGCTTATATTCAGTTACAATACCTTTATTAATTTCCTGAATAAATTCTATCATTTTTTTCTAACATGATATCTTTCCTTCACTGTTTTACCAATATGATAAAGCGAGACTGCCGTAGAAATAAATGGAATTTCTTTTTATAACTCCCTCATTTAAGTTAGCATCTAATCCTGACTCTAAAATATCAATTACTAGTGGCTGTCCATATTTTTTTAATGACTCCCTAAAAGAATACTGTAAATTATTTTCATTCATTTAAGTTCTCCTAATAGATTTTATTCTAAGCAATTGTAATTTGATTTAGCAATTCTTCACCGCACATCTCTTAATTCTTATACCTCTCCATCACTTCTTCCACTTCCGCCAAGGTCACCCCAAACAGTTCCAGCCGCTTGAGCAGCTGTTTCCCATTAGAATAGCCGATACGGAGCTGCTCGCCCAGATACTCTCGGCGCTGACGGCTGTCGCTCCCTAGGAGCAATCCCAGCCGCATGAGGTCATTCTTTGTCACATCAAAATCACTGCTTGACTCAAAATGGCTGGTTACCCCTGCGAGGGCTGTCTTTAAGTCTTCAAAACTCGCATGCTCAATGCCTAGTGAGCGTCCTTTGGTCTTGGACTTGGGAGCTGCTTCGTCACGCTTGAGAAAAGCATGTTGGACAGTAGGAATTTCCGTCATAATCAGACGGCGAATCCGCTCGCCATTGAAATCAGGATCTGTAAAGACAATGACTCCATGTAAGTCCTGCAAGCGACGAATCCGTTCAATATCCGCATCACTGATAGCAGAACCTCTCGTTTCATAGGTCTCAACATCAAAATAGCGCTTGAGATTGGCTGTGTCATCACGCCCTTCCACAACGACCACTTGGGGGATTTATCTTTTCAATCAAGCCCAAACACCTTCTTTGCATTTTCATAGGTCGCTTGCGCTACTTCTTCGACCATCAGTCCACGCAGTTCCGCAATTTTCTCGACAACATAGCGGGTATAGGCTGTTTTGTTTTCTCGGCCACGCTTGGGAACAGGTGCCAGATAAGGCGCATCCGTCTCGACAAGGATTTTGTTCAAAGGCAGGTTCTGCGCAGCCTCCTGAATATCCGTCGCTTTTTTAAAGGTGACGACTCCAGAAAAGGAAATCATCATCCCCAGCTCGATAAAGCGCTCTGCCATTTCCCAAAGAACCCGAATAAGAGTGCATGATACCGCCCCGAGGGCCTACACCCTCACTCTTGATAATCTCATAGGTGTCTTCTAAAGCGTCGCGCGTGTGGACGACAAAGGGCAGATCTAACCCTTTGGAGAGCTGGATTTGTCGACGAAATGCTCGCTCTTGCACTTCCTTAGGCGCTGTCATCCAGTGATAATCCAGCCCAATCTCGCCCAGAGCCACCACTTTTGGATGAGCAAGCTTGTCCCGCAGATAGGCTTCCACCGCCTCATCATAAGTCCCAGCCTCAGTCGGATGCCAGCCAATCGTAGCATAAATCTGCTCATAACTGTCGGCCAACTCCAAGGCGCGCTCAATGGTCGGCCGATCAAAACCGACAACATTCATATTGCTAACCCCCATTTCTGCAGCCAACCGAAGCTCTTCTGCCTCTCGACCAGCAAACTCTTCCACATTTAAATGCGTGTGTGTATCAAAAATTTTCATGCTTTACTTCCTTGTATTTCCTGTTCTTCATTATACCAAAAAAGTCAGTTAAAGGAGCAAGAGCTTTACTTTCCCTCCGCCTACTTCAGCAGGTATTTGTTATTTTTTCAACGCCTTTCAAAAATAGTTTTACTGTTTTTTGATAATTTTTTATTATTTTTCGATATTTCGTTATTGATTATCGATATGTTTTGTGATATAGTAAATAAAAATAGAAATTATTTGGAGGAATCCATGTCAAAGACGAGACAAAAAACAGCTGAAGATATAAGCATTGTGCTTACAAAAATCAGCCTCAGCATTTTATTCATTGCTTCCATTGTCCTGATAGCCATCGGACCTTGGGTAGTCAGCCTAGTCATTGAATTTCCCTCTCCTTTCTTTCAGGGAGAAAGTCGCTATTGGATATTGTTGCTCCTAGGCTATGTCTTGGGCTGCCTGGCTCTTACCTGTATCGTGCATCTCTATCGGCTCCTCAGCCGCATCGGGAAAAATCAGGTCTTTATCAGACAGAATGTACAGTATATGCGCTATCTGGGCTGGGAAGTCGGAATGGTCGCCCTCATTTCTTTCTTTATGGGCTTGACAGTCTATATGCCCATGCTCCTCGTAGCCGTTTCTTGCTGCATTTTAACCTTGATTATTCGGGTTATCCGCAATGCTTTTGGCAAGGCCATTGAGCTGCAAGAAGAAGTAGACTACACGATTTAGGAGGGACTATGATTCAGATAAATTTAGACCTTGTCATGGCTCAAAAACGGATTAGTGCTGGACGCTTAGCAGAATTGATTGACCTCACCCCTGCCAACTTGTCCATCTTGAAAAATAACCGAGCCAAGGCAATACGCTTTTCAACACTTAATGCCCTTTGTCGGGAATTGGACTGCCAACCCGGCGATATTCTTGAATATATCACAGATGAAACCGAGGAGGAATAAACATGGAAACACCATCACAAGAACAGATGACGGGGCAACCCTACCTTCCTTTTGAAAAAGACCAAGAACGAAAAAGCATCTTCACAGCTTTAAATATAAAGGAACTGAAGAATTATAGAATCAGCTCTCTCATTCTCTATTTTTTGGCCTACTTTTATACAGTTGCCATCGACGGCAACAAGACCATTTACTTTTTTCCTATTGCGATTGGTTTAATTAGCCTGACCGAGTGGTTAGTAAGAAAAAGGCCAGAGAGCTTGCCTCAAATCGAAAAGGATGCCTCTGCTGAGCTCGAGTCCAAGCTTTTCCTGATTCTCAGTTTGACTCAGGCACTGGCACTCAGTATCTGGGGCTTTCACCCACAATTAGAAATTTTTCAGACTTTGACTCTCCACATCTCCTTTTCTTTTTATATCCTGTCACGGACGGGTTGGCTCAATCAAGGCCGCTTGGGAATCATGGTTTGGTACGATAGTATTCAGGCTTTTGTGATTCTACCTTTTAGAAACTTTTTCGCTGGTCTTCAGGTCTTTGCTCTGAGTGATAAGGCTTCAGATGCAACTACTGAAGACGGCGATTCTTCTAAAAAAGCACTCCAAAGTACGATGATCGCAAGCAGCCTTCTTATTGCTGGTACGCTTGTCTTCTTCGTTTGGTCACAACTCAGCCAAGTCTCTGATCGATTTGCTCTTTTCTTTAGTGATACAGCTGATGCCTTGCATCTTTTCTTTGACTTGATTTTTTCAAATCTTGATACAGACGCCATCGCTCTTCGCATCTTCTTGGCCCTACCTATCGGCCTCTATCTCTACAGTCTGATTGTTGGCAGCTTACTGAATCAAAAAAATATCAAAGTTACCTACCAAAGTTTTCAAAATAAATTCAGCCACTGCGAATGTTTCCTGCTTTTACAGCCTATATCATCATCGGCAGCCTCTGCCTGACCTACGCTCTCTTTTTCCTCGTTGGTTTAGGAGAATTAAGCGAACTCCTTAGTGCTGGCACTAGCCTCCAAACCATTTCTCCACAAAACGCCTCAACCGTAGCTGTTGCTGGTTTCTGGCAGCTTGTTCGTGTATCACTTCTAAATTTCGCTGTGCTAGCCGCCTTTTATTTGCTGGCCCAAAAGCCTCTCTGGGACCAGAAAGGCACTCGTCTAGCCAGCACTATTCTCTTTATTTTCGCATTTTTACTGGCCTTGCTTGCTGGCTGGAAACTCTTTGGCATCTATATCTATCTTTATGGTCCAACACCATTGCGCCTGATCTCAGCTTGGTTTATCCTCGTTCTACTGGTCTGGTGTATTCTGACCCTGATTCGCTTCTACAAGCCCATCCAAGCGATCCGAATCGGTATCTTCTACGCCCTTATTAGTTTCACGCTGCTCTGCTACCTCTATCCCCTGCTCTTAGCTGCTTGATAGAGAGCATCCTTACATGCCAATATAATTTTCAAAAAGAGGCTGGGACAAAAGTCCTAGCCTCTCAATTGTCTTTGGATTGTCGAGCAAGACGCAGTGGTTGAGTGGGCTCTACTACGCTGATTTCATCAGCTTTTACAGCCCTACTCAACTGTGCGGAGGTGGGATGACGAAATCGAATTCTAACGAATTACCGATTTCTGTCCCACTCTCTTTTCTTTTATTCAAACTAGATAAGATACACCTAGAAACCACCTAGACTAGCCCGTTTACCTTCCATTTCATGTAAAGTTCCTATTCTGCACGGACTCCTTCATAGCAATACTAGCCACCCTTAAACCATAGAAGCCTATTTTATCAAGAACAATAGAAAAACCAGCGGTCTCGAGTCTCCACTGGTTTCTTTATGGTAATCGTTTGGATTATGCAGCCAAAACTTTGCGTCCTTTACGACGACGAGCTGCCAATACGCGACGACCGTTTTTAGTTGACATACGGTTACGGAATCCGTGTTTGCGCGCACGACGAAGTTTACTTGGTTGATAAGTACGTTTCACGATGAATACCTCCTCATAGATTTTGTATTCGTTTAGCCGGCTATAAAGTGATCAGTTACTAAACATACTTTACTATTCTATCGGATTCTCTCCTGTTTGTCAATAGTATTGGAAGAATTGTTTCTTTTTGGAAACGAAATCATTCAAATCGTGTCGCTTCATAGAAGGGAATCAAGGCTGTCATAGCCTGCTCAAGCTCCGACAGAAACTTCCTGCTTACTTTTAGCCTCGGAAAGATTGACATCATATTTGATCAAAACCTTGCGGACTAGCCCTGCAGCCACCTGCTGGCTTAGATACTGCCTATTTTGCATCAGTAGCCTCGAAGCGTTGACTCACACCATCTATCTGGGCAAAATAGTAAGCTGGAGGTTGAATAGGCAGATTCAGTACCCGATTTTGCTTGCTAAGGCTATGCTCATCTTTCTTGCGCTCCATGAAGCTCACCTCTAGCGAGACCCCAAAATCTTCTGCAGTTCCATACAAGCGCAGAGCGAACATGGGCTCTGTGATTTCCCCATAGCCTCTTAGATAATTCCAAAAATGTGGGCGTAAAATCTGAGCCTGATTCAGCCAATTGCTGGTCCGCTCCAGACTCAGCTTGGGATAGAGAGCCTGAAAGTCCCGAACCAAGTTCGCAAACTCTTGCCGAGCAGCCTGACCTCTAGTTTTCAAATCTAACATTGTCTCTCGCAGTTCCCCTGCCTTATCTGGTGAAATGTATTTACTTCCTTGAACAGTCAAAAACGACTCAATAGCTGGAAAAAGTGACATGGAATTTTCTCCTTTCTGTATCTAAAAACCAGCTGAGCAGCTGGTTAAGATTTATTCCGAATCAATATCTACAACAACGTAGCGGTTAGGCTCATCGCCTTCTGAATAGCTAGTCACACCATCAATTCTTGAGATGATCCGGTGGATGATTTTACGCTCACTATTGGACATAGGATCCGTATGCTGGCTGCGACGGTCTTCTAGAGCACGCTGAGCCAATTTTTGCGCATAGCTTTGCAAAACTTCTGCACGATGCTCCACATAGTCATTTACATTGATAGAAATGTAAAAACTCTTGGAATATTGATTGTAAAGATAATTCTGAGCCAACAGCTGCAAGGCTTTCAAGACTTTACCGTGGTAACCAATCACGCGCCCTGGCTCATTGGTATCAATTTGCATATTGATTGTTCGGCGATTGTGGCTACTAGAAAGAGTCGCTTCAACATCCATTTCATCCACAATCTTTTGCACATATGTGGTCACACTTGCGACAACTTCTTCAATATCACAATCATCCTCAACCTGGATCCCCAAATCAAAGAAGGACGACTCAGCTATCTCTTGCTGACTAGGTGCCACTTCTGCTAAAGAGCTATCTTCCTCTGAGTCTTTCTGAGTCTGTGCTTCATCAACCGCTTGACTGGTCTTTAAGAAATCAATTGCACCTGTTTCTTCTAGAATGGTACTGGCATCTTTATCGTTTTTAAGAATTTCAGCCTTGACTTTCTCTGAGACAGCTTCACCTTCGCCCTCGGCCTTCTTGATAGCCGTCACCACTCGTCCTAAGTCGACTGTTGCTTCACTAACACTTTGTACTGGCTCGTTTTGTGCATTGATTTCCTCAGGAACTCCTTTTACCGCCTGTTGGTTGGCCTTGGCCACAGTCGTTTCAGCAATCGGTTCCACATCTACCTGCGCAGGCTTTTTGCCAAACAAACCGAGAAAACCTTTCTTTTCACGCGAAACAACGGTGATATGTGCTCTCATTCGTGGGATATCCAGCGTTTTTAATCCATTTTGAATCGCTTCTTCAACACTTGCTCCTGTAAAAATAACCATCTGCAAGGGTCCTCCTTTTTACTTTTTCTTTTTCTGTGCTTTTTGAAGGGCACGTTTTTTCTTCATTTCCAATTGGCGCTCCGCCTTTGCCTTTGCTTCACGTTCAGCAATAATCTTAAAAGGATTGCTCAAAGCAGGGTCTGACCGACTTGATAGGCGTTAGAAACTGTCCAGTAAAGAGCGACCCCACTCGCTGCATACACCGCAAAGAAGAAAATCAATACCGGCATCAGGTAGGTCATCACTGCCGTCCCACCATTTTTCTCTGGCAAAGCCTTATTAGATAGCCAAGTGCTAAAGAAAGTAAAGAGAGCAGCGAGAATAGGTAGGATAAAGGTCGGATCTGTTGTTCCTAGATTAAGCCAGAGGAAGTGACCTGTTTTTAGAAATTCAACTCGTGTCAGAGCTTGGAAAAGTGCCACAAGCACTGGCATTTGGATAAAGAGCGGAAGGAATGCAGCATAGGGATTGACTCCCATTTCTTTATAAAGCTTGCTGGTTTCCTCTGCCAAAGCTGCTCTGCTATCCATATCTTTGCCCGGATATTTTTCCTGAAGTTTCTTGATATGAGGTTGAACTTCCTGCATCTTTCTAGATGAGGTCGTCTGAAACTGGAAGACTGGCAACAAGACTGTCCGAATAATCAAGGTAAAAAGAATGATCCCGATCCCTGTACTTCCATTAAAGGACAAGAATTGAATCATCTCCGCAAAGAAATAAACTAATTTCTCCCAAAAATCACTTGAATTAGCGGTCACTTCGCTGGTGCCACAAGCCGTCAGAATAAGCAGCGAAGCCGCTAAAAGGAATCCTATCTTACTCTTCTTTTTCACAAACAAATCCTTCCTGATAAATTCTTGCAACTTTTAAGACATGCAATAAATTTTGTTCCACTTGATGGTAGTCTAGAGTTTCAACTCCCTTGCGAGCAATAACAACAAAGTCATCCTTGGTCAAGTCCGCCCGATGCTGAATCAAGACATGACGAATCTTTCTTTTGATACTATTGCGGACAACTGCATTGCCCAGCTTTTTACTGACTGAAATCCCCACTCGAAAATGACGCTGTTCTTTTTCTAATTTATAAACGACAAACTTTCGATTGGCAAAATTCTGCCCAGCTTTAAAAATCGCCTTGAAATCTTTTTCGCTCTTGACGCGATAGTTTTTTCTCAAAACTCAACTCCATCCACCAAAATTAACTCTATTATACCATATTTTCCCAAAAAGCCAATAAGGGCTAGGTACGAGACGAGCCCTCTTTTTGAATAGTTTTACCGAATGAAAGAAGGGGTTCGGAAAGAAGGGACCATCCGCGTAGCTCCAAAAAAGAGTCTGGGACAAAAGTCCTAGCCTCTCAATTGTATTTGGATTGTCGAGCAAGACGCAGTGGTTGAGTGGACTCTATTACGCTGACTGCATCAGCTTTTATAGCCCTACTCAACTGTGCGGAGGTGGGACGACGAAATCAAATTCTAACGTGCCCCACTCTCATTTTACACGGTAAAAAACGTCTGGGTGCTCTGAGATACCTTGGGCAATGATGAAGCGATCTCGACTGCTGTCAGTCGGATCCTGCCCGCTAACAGTCTCTCCTGCTGGCAGCTTTTTCCCTGCTGGAATAATAGACAGGGCAGCACCTGTAAGATTATGCCAACGAATATTTGTGCGATAAATTCCATTTTCATCCAGACCAGCGAAAACCAGCTCCAACTTGGCAACATCTGATACAAGTCCCTTGGCATCAAATGTATAAGTGACGCCATTGGCATCCCGCCAAGTACCAGCCATGCTAGAAAAGTCCCCAGAAGCAATGGCCTGCATATCTAAACTAGAGGTAGCCGCAGGTTCTTTATTTCCCTTGCTTTCTGGCTTAGCAGAAGACTCCTTATTTTCCGGCTCCCAAGGCTCCTGACTGCTAGAGATAGAAGTGTCTGAACTAGTTGTTTCAGTAGACAGCTCTGTCGAACTTTTGCTCGTCTCAGACTTTTTGGAAGAGGCTGAGCTGGTCGAGGTCGAGCTAACTTTGGAACTGCTAGAAGGCGATGTCGGTTTGTTTCTTTCTTTTGACCACAGGCCACTAACACAGACAATGCCACCAGAGTTCCAGCCAAGAGAATCATCCATTTTTTTCATCTTTAGCACCTCACAATATTTTCCTGTTCTTGTAACATTATTGTAACATAAATACAGCTTTTTAGAAAGCAAAAACCAGCTCGAAAGCTGGTTTATCTTATTGAATTTTTTTCAACATATTGTCGATATGCTGGATGGATTTTTTTCGCGACCTAATAGATAAATGGTATCTGGTAATTCTGGACCATGCATTTCACCAGAAACAGCGATACGGATTGGCATGAAGAGGTTCTTGCCCTTGATACCTGTTTCTTTTTGGACTGCTTTGATTTGTGGGAAGATGTTTTCTGTCACAAATTCTTCATCTGTCATTGCTTCCAGTTTTGCTTTGAAAGCTTCCAACACCACAGGAACAGTTTCACCAGCCATCACTTCTTTCTCAGCTTCCGTCAACTCTGGGAAATCTGAGAAGAAAAGGTCTGTCAATGGAACGATTTCATCCACTGATTTCATTTGTGGTTTGTAGAGTTCAACCATTTTCTCAGCCTTGTCGGTCAAGCGTCCTGCTTCTTCCAAGAATGGTTTGGCCATAGCAAAGATTGTCTCAAAATCCGCATTCTTGATGTACTCATTGCTCATCCAGTCCATCTTTTTCTGGTCAAAGGCCGCTGGAGATTTGCTGAGGCGGTTTTCATCGAAGAGTCTGATGAGTTCTTCACGAGAGAAGATTTCGTCTTCCCCACCAGGATTCCAACCAAGAAGTGCGATAAAGTTAAAGACCGCTTCTGGCAAATAACCTTTCTTACGGTAGTCTTCGATAAACTGGAGAGTGTTGGTGTCGCGTTTAGACAATTTTTTACCCGTTTCAGAGTTGATAATCAGGGTCATGTGACCAAACTCTGGTGCTTCCCAACCAAGTGCTTCATAAACCATGAGCTGCTTAGGTGTATTGGCAATGTGGTCATCCCCACGGATAACGTGAGAGATTTGCATATCGTGGTCATCGATTACAACGGCAAAGTTGTAAGTCGGATAGCCGTCTTTCTTTTGGATCACCCAGTCACCACCGATATTACCACCTTCGAACTCGATGTCACCCTTGACCATGTCAGTCCACTTGTAAATACCAGCTTCATTGACCGCCAGACGAACCGTTGGAATGATACCTGCTGCTTCACGCTCTGCGATGTAAGCTGCTTTTTCATCTTCGCTCATTCCAAGGTATTCATTGATGTAGCGAGGTGTTTCACCAGCTGCTTCTTGGCGCTCGCGCTCAGCAGCCAATTCTTCTTCTGTAACGTAAGATTTGTAGGCCTTGCCTTCAGCTAGCAATTGGTCGATGTATTTCTGATACAATTCCAAACGCTCTGACTGGCGATAGTTCTCATGAGTTTCTGGACTTTCATCCCAGTCCATTCCCAACCAACGAAGGTTTTCAAGCTGTGAACGCTCACCATCCTCAACATGGCGCTTGCGGTCAGTATCTTCGATACGGATGATAAAAGTTCCGCCATGATGACGAGCATAAAGGTAGTTAAAGAGCGCTGTCCGCGCATTTCCGATGTGTAAAAGCCCAGTTGGACTTGGTGCATAACGCACTCGAATATCTTTTGTCAATTTTCGATCTCCTATTTGGGAATAGCAGGGATATCTCACCCTGCTTTCGTATTCAAACGTTATTATTATATCACATTCTCGATCCAGAATCTGCTGAATCGTATGATTTTTTAAGACAGTCTTTCTTCGAGAACAAAGTCAATCGGCAGCCAAGCTAAGACCTTCTCCAATTGCTTTTCCCAGTAGTACCATTCGTGCTTACCAGGACTGTGGCTGTAGCTAATATCCAGTCCTAGCTTTCTCAAATTTTCCACGGCATGGTTATTGACCGCATAGAGAAAATCCTCCTCGCCGCACCAAGCCCAAAACTTAGTTTTGCCATCCGACTGCTTGGCCAAGGTTTCCAGCGAATAAGGGCTGCTGGTCCAGTCTTTCAAATTACCAAAAATACCACGCCAGTATGCCGGCTTGGCTAGGTCAGTATCATCTGGATGCTGATTGTAAAAGCTGAGTGCCCCAGACAAACTAGCTGCATAAGAAAAACGATTAGTCTTAAGCGCCAGCATAAAAGAGCCATAGCCACCCATGGACAAGCCAGCAATAAAGTTTTTCTCCCGCTTGTCAGACATATTGGGGAAAAAGCGTTTGAGCACCCGTGGCAGCTCCTCAGCGATAGCTTCATAGTAATGATAGCCATACTGGGTATCAGTGTACCAGCCATTGTTGGTATTTGGCATCACAACAATCAAGTTAGTCGAGCGAACGAGGCGCTCAATATTTGAGCGTTTGAGCCAACTATTGTGGTTGCCACTCATACCATGAAGCAGATACAACACAGGAATATCCGGATCATCTGGTTCGTCCACGCGCGACGCATCTGGATAGAGGACATTGACTCCCCACTCCATCTCCAAGGCTTCTGAATAATATTCTATCTGCATCACTGCCATCTTTTTCTCCTCTTGTAAAAACTACTGTTCTTGACTAGGCGTCACCGCTAGCCACACTCTGAAAGCAAATCCTATTCTGCGACCGCTAAAAGATAAGAAAAAGCCGATATTCGACTTTCTCTCTGCAAAATACTGGGAAAGCTCTTCCCACGAATAATCTAGCGAACTTCCATGACAACTGGAAGAATAGCCGGCCGGCGCTTGGTTTGCTCGAAGAGGAACTTGGCCAAACTATCACGGACGGTTCCCTTGAGCTCGCCCCAGTCAAAGTTATCCTGAGCCAGATAGTCTTCCACTGTCTTATTGATCAGATCAGTGCTCTCCCGCAGGATGTCACGACTCTTCTTGACATAGACAAATCCTCGAGTATGAACCTTGGCTTTGGAAATGATTTTCTTCTCCTTACGATTGACCGTGAGCGCCACGATAAAGATACCGTCTTCAGAGAGAACCTTACGATCACGCAGGACGATATTGCCCACATCACCGATGGCATTTCCATCAATCATGACATCGCCTGCTGACACTGCTCCAGATGGCACAAAGTCGCCATTTTCGTAGGACATGACGCTACCACGCTTCGGTATCAAGATATTCTCTGGTAAAATCCCGACTTCCATGGCTGCCTTAGCATGGGCATCCAACCCACGGTATTCTCCCTGAATCGGGAAGAGATACTTGGGTTGCAATAAATTGAGCATGAGCTGCAAGTCACGCGCATTGGCATGGCCAGATACACGCAAGTTTTGGGTGATCAGCTTGACCACTCCGCCGGCTTGGTAAATCATATTTCCACACGCGCTACGACTGCTTCCTTGGCAATAGATGGCGTTGTAACGATGTAAACCAAGTCTCCTTCTTTGATTTCTACATAACGGTGACGACCGATGGACATCTTGCGCAGACCGTTAATGGGCTCACCCATCCGACCCGTCTCCAAGATAATCAGCTCGTGGTCCTCAAACTTAGACATTTCCTTAGGTTTGATCAAAAGGCGTTCATCCGCCAAGGATAATTTCTTGAGGCGGATAGCCGTACGAACGATATTTTCAATATCAAAGCCTGTCAAAACGACACGACGACCTGTTTCTGCCGCAGCTTCAAAAACCTGTTGGATCCGAGACAGGTTGCTGGCAACCGCTGCCACGATGACACGCCCATCCCAATCCGAAATCGTGTCCGTAATCTCACGGCCAACCTCGCTTTCACTAGCCACTTGCACAGTGCTGTCAGCGTTGGCTGAATCACTCAGCAAAGCTAAAACGCCCTCACGGCCGATCTCAGCCAAACGGCCGAAATCTGTCGCATAAGATTCGCTGGCAGATTGGTCAAACTTGAAATCTCCCGTATAAACAATATTGCCTTCACGCGTCTTAACAACAATTCCCAAGCTCTCTGGAATCGAGTGGGTCGTCCGGAAGAAAGAGACAACCGTTTCGCCAAATTCAATCTCGGTATTTTCATCGATAACATGAAAATCATTGAATTTCTTAACAGCGTCATTGTTTTTAACAAAGAGCTTAGCTAGCTCAATCGTCAATTCCGAACCAAAGACTGGTACCTTAGCTTCTGCCAAAAGATAGGGCAGTGCACCGATGGCATCCGCATGACCGTGAGTCAGAAAGACACCCGCAATTCGGTCTTTATTTTCAAACAAATAATCCATGTTGGGAATGACTACATCTACTCCCAACTGCTCATTTTCTGGGTACTTGAGCCCAGCATCTAATACAAAAATGGAATCATCCACTTCAGCGACGTAGAGATTTTTCCCATTCTCACGAACGCCACCCAAAGTAATCAGCTTAATCGTGCTTTTACTCATTTTTACTCCTATCGATTTTAGAATCTCCTTTATCAAAGATTCCTTGATTTTATTACTAACGGTCCTTGGCAAGCCAAGTCGAATTACAGTTTTGCAAACAAAGTTTGCACATCTTAGTCATTATAGCATTTTTTCACGCTTTTTTCAAAACAAAGGAAACTCATAGAGCAAGCTAGAAATCTCAGAATAGGTATTTGATACAGCAAGTCTCTGCTCACTTCTTCCTTCCTAATTCAAAATGCGAAGAAAGGCAGCCTCCCAGTTTCATTTTGGAAGACAGCTTTTAGAAACTAAATCTACTCACAAGATAAAAAATAATAGAACCTAGCCTGAGACTAGATTCTATTATTCGAACGGGATGCCCTAAGCTGCTCTCCTGAAATCGATCAGAAGATTAGTTGGGAAGCCGCCCTATCTTATATAGGCTAAATGGATGAACAGGCCTTATTCAAAGCCATTATTTTGACTTAATTCTTTGAACCAGTGCCCTGATTTTTTGATAGTCCGTTCTTGGGTTTCTAGATTGAGCTCAATTAAGCCATAGCGGTTCTTATAGCTATTGAGCCAAGACCAACAATCGATAAAGGTCCACATGAGGTAACCTGTACAGTTGGCCCCGTCCTGGATGGCACGATGAAGCTGGCGCAGATGGCCTTTAACAAAGTCAATCCGATAATCGTCTTGAATCATGCCATTTTCACGGAATTTCTCTTCACCTTCGACTCCCATGCCATTTTCCGTCAGCATCCACTCAATATTGCCATAGTTTTCCTTGATGTTTTGTGCAATATCGTAGATTCCTTGTTCATAAATTTCCCAGCCACGGTGAGGATTAATCTTGCGACCAAGCATGACATAAGGCTCATAGAAATGATCGGGCAGAAGAGGTGAGTCTGGATGCTTCAAATACTTAGGCGCCGCAACCCGCATAGGCTGATAGTAATTGACACCCAAAAAGTCGACCGGATTTTCCCGAATAGCCTGCAACTGCTCCTCAGTCGTAGCTGGTAAAAGATCATGCTCGCGCAGAAGATCGACCAGCTCTGCTGGATAATGCCCCAAAACAGATGGATCCAAGAAAGACTTGGCTTGGAAGAGCTCAGCAATGCGAGCTGCCTTCAAGTCCGCCGGATGCTGACTGCGTGGATAAGCAGGTGTCAGATTTAGAATAATGCCGATTTTGTAGTCTGCTCCAACCTCATGACAGGCTTTCACTGCTAAAGAACTAGCTAGCTGGGTATGATAAGCCACTTTAACCGCAGCCCGAGCGTCCACTTTATTAGGATAATGTCCATCGTAGAAATAGCCAAACTCAACTGGTACGATAGGCTCGTTAAAAGTCACCCACTGATCCACCAAGTCACCGTAGCTTTCAAAGCAGAAACGGGCATAATCTACATAAGCATGGACTGTATCTAAGCTCTCCCAGCCTTCTTGTGCTTCCTGCAAGGCAAAGGGCAGGTCAAAATGATAAAGATTGACAATCAAGCGAATGCCCTTGGCCTTGATTCTTTCAAAGACCTTGCGGTAGAAGTCAACACCAACCTGATTAACCGGACCACGACCATCTGGAAAAATCCGTGACCATTGGATAGAGGTCCGAAAGGCCGTGTGGCCTGTTTCGACTAAAAGGTCGATATCTTGCTCCCAATTTTCATAAAAAGTGGACGCCTTGGCAGGGCCAATTTCGTTGTAGAAACGATGGGCTTCTTGGCTAAACCAATAGTCCCAAAGGTTGTCTCCCTTTCCATCTCCTGAAATCCGCCCCTCCGTTTGCGGACCCGATGTAGAAGATCCCCAGACGAAACCTTTTGGAAATTGAATCATATTTTATTTACCTCTCGATTTATCTTTACACCTCATTATATAAATACCTTCTGCAAAAAGAAAGCAACAGTCTATTCAAATTTCTCTACTGATTAAAGACATTTTTGATTTGGAAGACTAAAAGTTCATTCAAAAAACGCAGACAAATTGTCTACGCTTCATCATTTTTACTGATTAATAAACTGTTTTCTCTGTTTCGAAATCAAAGAAATGCGCCTTGTTCAGGTCAAAACCAAGGTCAATCCCTGCACCTGTTTCTGAGTAGTCACGAGCATCTACCCGCGCGATAAACTCGCTGTCGCCAACTTGGCAGTAAAGGTGAGACTCAGAACCTAAAAGCTCAGAGACAGAGATAGTCGCATGAACCACAGAGTCTGGGAAGGTCTCTAAGAAGGCAGGTTCTGTATTGATGTCTTCTGGACGAATACCAAAAATCAGCTTCTTGCCGTCATAACCCTTCTCACGCAGAACCTTCAGTGTTCCTTCTGGCACGGTCAATCGCAAGCCATCGGCAACAATTTGATTTCCCTCAAGCGTCACAGTGATAAAGTTCATGGCTGGGCTGCCAATGAAGCCCGCCACAAACTTGTTGACTGGATTTCTGTAGACTTCCTGTGGACTACCGATTTGTTCTACTCGACCAATGGTTCCAGTTCCAGCAGGGTTCTTGGTTGCTGACATGATAACAATGCGGTCTGCAAGCGTCATCGCTTCTGTCTGGTCGTGGGTAACGTAGATGGTTGTTGCTCCGATACGGCGATGGATTTTGGCAATCTCAGCACGCATGGACACACGCAACTTCGCATCCAAGTTTGACAAAGGCTCGTCCATTAGGAAAACCTTTGCATCACGCACGATGGCACGCCCCATGGCAACACGCTGACGTTGACCACCTGACAAGTCCGCTGGCTTGCGATCCAAGAATTCTTTCAAGCCAAGGATTTCAGCTGCTTCTTGCACCCGTTTGTCAATATCTTCCTTGCTGTATTTGCGCAGTTTCAGTCCGAAAGCCATGTTGTCGTAGACCGTCATGTGTGGGTAGAGGGCATAGTTCTGGAAGACCATGGCGATATCGCGGTCTTTCGGCGCCACGTCATTGACAACTTTACCGTCAATCGATGCTGTTCCTTCTGTGATATCCTCAAGACCCGCAATCATGCGAAGCGTTGTGGATTTCCCACATCCTGACGGACCAACGAAAACGATAAATTCCTTGTCCTTAATGTCCAAATTAAAGTCTTCAACAGAATAGTGCTCACTGTTTGGATACTTCTTATAAATATTTTTCAGATTTAATTCAACCATAAGATTCTCCTAACTCCTTTACCATATTGTAAGTTCTTTCTGCTTGATTATATCACGAATAGCAGGCCCTCACACTGACTCTTCTATATCTTTTTTTCTACTTTTTTTAGCATTCGATAAAAAAGAAATGGAGAGGCAGTCGTCTCAGCGATTTTCATCAGTCGACTTGCTTCCGATAGGCCTTAGGAGATTTGCCACATAACTTCCGAAAGACTTTATAGAAATAACCAACATTGCTATATCCAACTGCATAACAAACATCTTCTATACTGTCATTTTTTGCGAGTAGAAGCTGCTGGGCAGCCTTGATGCGCTGCTTATTTAGCAACTCTGCAAAAGTAGAATTCGTCTCACGCTTAATCAGCTGCCCTAAATAAACTGGATTGATATAGAGTTCTTTGCTAATATCCTTTAGGGATAAATCCTTTTGATAATCACGACCAATCACTTCCAAGACATTGGCAACATTCTCATTCATTCGATACTGGGCGAACAAATCTGAGAGCTGATCCTTCAGATAAGCCAGCAAGTCTGCAAAGGTGTTTGTGCTTTCAATCTTTTTGATAATAGTTGTCATATCGTCTGGTTTCAAATGCTGAAACAGATGGTAAACATCCATTATAAACTGAATGAACAACTGCTTGGTAATTGAAACTTCAGGCGTATTTTGCAGCACAATCTCTTTAAGCAAGTCTAACTCGTCCAAAATCTGACCAATATTTCCTTGGATAATCACACGATACATGGGCTCATAGTAGCTAAAAAGCGGATTGGTTTCTTGCAAGCTAACCGTTCCATAAAAAAGAGTTTTTTCTAGATTGAGCTTGAAATTCTGAAGTTGTCGTTTATAGGGAGCTGTAAATTCTTCCAGATAGAGCGCTTCTTCCTTTTGCGAAGATAAAAACAAATAACCTGTCTGTCCTAAAATACTATAAGGAACCGAAACTAGCCCTTTTTCTTGAGCAGCTGCTCCCAGCCAGACATTATCGAAGGATTTGAGATAAGTAGCTATCTCATCTTCACTTGTCTCTTCTTTAAAAATCAGCTCTAGTTGATTATTGGAAGAACGGTCAAATTCCTTTTCCAGTTTTTCTAGGATTGCTGCCAGTTCGACCTTATCGACTGGCTTTCACCAGATAATCTGCCACCTGCAAATTGAGGGCCGTTTTGACATATTCAAATTCTTGGTAACCTGAGAGGATGATAAAAGCTGCATTGGGCAGGGAATTCTTCATCTGCTCAATCATCTGTAAGCCATTCATCCCTGGCATATTGACATCGGTGATGACCAAATCAACAGGATTGTTCTTAATATAGGCGAGGGCCGTCTCTGCATCATTTGCCGTAGCTACGACCTGCATCTTCCACTTTTCAAAAGGAATCAGCACCTTCAGGCCTTCTGTGATCATGTATTCATCATCGACTAGTAATACTCTGTACATCTTTTTCTATTCATCCTTAATTTCTATAATGTAGGTTACTCCCTGATCCGTTTGAGATTTCAGTTGGATACTGTAGCGGTCACCAAAAAAGAGCAAGAAGCGTTCATGAATATTCCGAATACCAATGGATGTCCGCTGCTCTCTATTCTGAGCATCCATAAGCTCTCGGCTGGCTAGTATCTCTTGAATCTCAGCCAGACGTTCAGCTGGGATGCCTCGACCATTGTCTTGGATCATCAGCCTTACAGCGCCGTCTATCTTTTGAGCCTTGACACTGATGACATTGTCCTGCCTGCGATAATCGATACCATGAGCAAAGTAATTTTCAATCAGTGGCTGAATACTGAACTTAGGAATCATCATTTCTTCCAAACCTTCTTCAATTTTGAAACCATAGGCCACTGATTTGGGATGCCGAACCATGCAAAGATAGCTATATTTCCGGCAGAATTCCAATTCATTTTTCAAACTACTTCTGGATTCATCTGAGATATTATTTCTCAGCAAACTGCTAAATTCGTAGATAATATCTGCCAATTCTTCCTGATGCTGCATGACCGCATACATCCTGATAAATTCCAAGGTGTTGTACATAAAATGAGGATTAATTTGCGCCTGCAGAGCCCTCATATTGGCATCTTTTTGACTGATCTCCAAGCGATAGATATCCCGAATACTCTTATCCATACTATCCAACATGGTATTGGTCGTTGTTGCAATCAGAAGCAACTCCTGCTCCTTGGTCTCTGTCGCAATACGCTTCTGATTGTCACCATCTGTGATGAGATGGAGCGTATCCACAATATCAACGACCTGTCTTTGGTAATTGAGAAAAATCCTCTGCAAAGCGGCATATAAAACTCCAACCAAAATCAGACCAGAAAAAATAATCAAACCCAGTGCTGAAAACCGTCTTCTCTATCACATAATGCGCAGGGCACTGCTGTCTGGACAGTGTAATTGTAGATAGTTTCTTTTTTGATCCAATCATTTTGGCCAATTCCTTTTGTATCACCAAAATGTAGAATTTCTTTTTTATAAGGTGAAATAACGCTGAGAGCGAGTGGAACATCGCCCCGCGTATTATCGACAACCTTGTTGAAGACTTCCCCATCAATCCGAATGTAAATCGTTCCGATGACTTGATCGACAGCCTTATCATAAATCGCGATGGGAAAGGCATCGCGCGCAGGGTCTAAATTCCTCAGCAGGAAGCTGTTTGCCACCTCTCTCTTGCCTTGTAGAGACAAAAACAGTTTTGTAATCATTTAAAGCAATATCAATGCCTGTAACAAATTCATTTTCAACATAAATATCATTGATATTTTGATGGAGGGATACTTGAACATAAGTAGGTACATCTGCCGATAAGCGCCAGCTAGCGTACTCAGAGGGACTCATGATAAAGTAGTTATAAACCCCGTCCAATTTTGCTCGATTTTCAACTAAACTTTGAGCCAGTTGATTCGCTCGGCGATTGTAATAATCCACTTCGTCAGCCAATCGAGTCACTGCTTGTTGCGCAATCTGCTCAGTTTCCTTATAACGACTGTGCCAATCAGAATAAGACAAAATGAGACCCAAACATCCCACAATAGCCACCATAATGACAGCATAAACTTTTAGTAACGAGTGGAGCCAAAATTTCTTCATGGTTTTTCTGTTATCAACTTAGACTGAATGGTTTGGTAAATTGGGTCTAGAACATCACTAACAAAAAAGTGCCAAAGCCCAATAAAAGCAAAGAAGAGCAAAGCCGGCATAAAGTAGCTGGCAATCAAGAGCAGGATTGTCCCTAATAAGAGTTTCAACATGGCTGAAATATTGAGAAAGACGCCAATCAAAGATAATTTCAAGCTATTTTTATAAGAAAACTCAAAAAAGACCTGCAATTTCAGATAGACTGCATATATTGCTGGTGCCAAAAGCAAAAAGAGCAGATTTGCTATCGTCAATAAAAGGTAGAAAATAGTTTGGTGAGGAAGCTGGATAAGGAGATAAATCCCATAAGATAAAAGAGCCTGCACTACAAGCAAAGTGAAAAATACTTTGTTTGTAGCAAGGAAATTTTCTTTAAACAGATCCCATGCTTCTTTCCAGTGATATTTTTTATAGTCATAGCGATATTGCTGAAACAAAGTCATGAGCACACAACCGGCTGGAGCAAGTCCAAAAACAAGACCTCCACACAGAGCCAATACCCAAAAAATTGCGGATGCAAGCATAGCCATATAAACTCGTTGAAAAATCCACTCAACTAATTTTCCCATCGTTCTTCCTTTCTGCTGGTCAAATTCCATACATTGTAAAATTATAACACATTTTAACCGTTTACAAAAATTCCTATCACTCCAAAAAAGAAAAATCCTCCCCAAAACGAGACGAGGAGGATTCATCATGTTGCTTATTTCTTAGAAGCAAGGAATTCGTCGTATTGTTTTTGCATTTCTTTCAATACTTTATCGTATGCTCCTTCAGATTTCAGTTTGTCCATCATCTTAGGAATTTCAACATCAGGATCAACTGTACCAGTGTTGATAGCAGTGTCGTATTCTTTCATTGTGTTCGTAATGCTAGATACTTCTGCTTTAACTGGGTCTACATTGAAGTTAAATCCAAGAGCTGGTGATTCTGGTGCTTCTGCAAGAATCTTCTTAGAATCTTCGATTTGTTGATCTGTTACGTTTTCATTGATGTAAAGAATCCAGTTGTTACCTGTGTTCCAGCCAGACATGTGGGTATTACCATTGTAGGCTTTCAAAGTACGAACGCGGTTTTCTTTACCTTCAACTTTTTCCCAGTTTTCGCCTTCTGGACCATATACAAGGCCGTTCAGCAATTCAGGATTTGTGTTAAGCAAAGTCAACAATTCCATGGATTTTTCTTTGTTCTTAGAGTTGTTTGAGATAACGAAGTTCGCTACTTGAGTAGTTTGGCTCTTCTTGTAGTTCTTAGTCAGTTGGCTGATTTCGATCTTACGATTAGCTACACGAGAAAGCAAGCTGTTACCATAGTCAGCAGGTCCTACTGTTTCTTCGCGAACGAACCAAGAATCTTCAGACAATTGATAAGCTGTATCGCTAGTTGCTACGTCTTTTGGAATATAGCCAGCTTGATAATATTTATGGATGGTTCTGAGGCTATCCAAGAAGCGTGGAACTTCATAACGGTTTACAATCTTAGTTGTATCGCCTTCCAAGTCAATAACGAAAGGAAGTCCGTTAGTTACAGGATAATCAAAGTTATCAGATGGGATGAAAGTTCTTACCGATAGCGAAAGGAACAACTTTTGGATCTTTTTCTTTAGCAGCTTTCAAAACTGGTTCCAAATCTTGGTAAGAATGGATATTTGAAATATCGCTGATACCATATTTTTCAAGAAGTGGTCCGTTGAAGGCAAAGTTTTGTGAAGAAGTTACATTGGCATTAACTGGAACAGCATAGATTTTACCGTTGACAGTGTTTCCTTTGATGTAAGCTGGGTCTAAAGAATCGTAAAGTTTTTTACCTTCTTTTTTGTAAAGCTCAGTCAAGTCAGCATAAGCACCTTTTTGGGCATTGATGACATAGTTTTGAGCGAAGGCGATATCGTAGTTTTCACCTGATGAAGTGATAACGTTCATTTTTTGTTCGTAGTCACCCCAACCGATGTATTCGATATCCAACTTAGCATCGATTTCTTTGCCGATAATCTTGTTAGCATTTTCGAGCAATTTGTCCAAATTATCTGGTTTGTCACCGATTTGGTACATTTTGATAACCGTCTTACCATCATTCGTTTTAGATGACTTTTGGTTGTTACCAGTAAGACTACCGCAGCCTGCTAGGAGGCCTGAGAAAGCCAAGAAGCTAGCAGAAGCTAGAGCATATTTTTTCCAATTTTTCATAGAAAAATCTCCTTTTAATTTTTTATATACAAATTTAATGATGTGAGTTTTTAATGCTACCAGTAAAAACTCTGAGACTAAAGGGGCAGCTTATTCTTTGACGCCTCCGATAGTCAATCCCTTAACAAAGTAACGTTGGAAGAATGGATAGACGCAAGCGATTGGCAAGGTTGCAATTACGACCATGGCCATACGACCAGACTCTTTAGGGAGAGATCCTGTCAAGCCTGCAAGCTGAGCACTCGCTCCCGCACTCTTAGACAAGTAGTCCATATTTTGCTGAATCTTCATCAGCAAATATTGAAGGGGAACTAAGTTGTCACTGCGAATGTAGAGCAGCGCGTTAAACCAATCGTTCCAATAAGCAAGGGCAGTGAAGAGTGTGATTGTAGCGATACCTGGAAGAGATAGTGGCAAGCAAATTTGGAAGAAAATCCGAGTCTCGCTGGCACCATCAATCTTAGCGGATTCAATAATCGCTTCTGGGATCGTTCTCTTGAAGAAAGGTTCTCATCAAAATGATATTGAAAGGACTAAGCAGTAGCGGCAAAATCAAAGCCCACACTGTATCTCCTAAACCAAGCAAGTTGGTCATAACGATGTAAGTAGGGATCATCCCTGCTTGGAAGAGCATACTTGCCATTGCAAACAAGGTAAAGAAGCGTTTGAATTTAAAGCTTCGACGTGAAATGGCATAGGCGTAAGTTGTTGTGAAAAAGACATTCAAACTAGTACCTACTACCGTAATCACCACTGTCACAAAGAGTGACTGCAAGAGCTGATCTTTCAAGCCAAATAAGAATTCATAGCCCGCCCAGCTAAACTGTGATGGCCAAAAGGCAAAACCATTATGAACCAAACTGCTTTCATCTGTCAGCGAGATGATGATGACAAAGAAGAAAGGTAGCACACAGGAAAGCGAGAAGATGGCAATCAAGATGTTAAAGAAAAAATCGGCTTTTTTACTAAAGGAGTGAATTCCCACATTATCGACTTTTTCTTTTTGAATTTTTGGGGATTTCATAAGTTCCTCCTTCTAAAAGAGAGCAGATTCTTTATCAATTCTGCGGACAATCAGGTTGCTGACGATAACAAGGATACAGCCCACAACTGATTGATAGAGACCCGCAGCTGAAGCCATCCCGATATCACCTGTACCGGTCAATCCACGATAGACATATGTATCCAAGACGTTGGTTACGCTAAAGAGTGATCCTGAATTATGCGGAACAGTATAGAACAAGCCGAAGTCCGCACGGAAGATGTTTCCGACTGCTAGAATAGTCAATACTGTGATAAGGGAAGCCAAAGATGGCAATGTGATGTTCCGGATGCGCTGCCATTTTGTAGCACCGTCTACCGTTGCTGCCTCATAATAAGTCGGATCAATACCCATGATACTTGCATAGTACAAAATACTACTGTATCCCAAGCCCTTCCAGATACCAATGAAAAGGATGAAGGCTGGCCAGAAAGAGACCACTGTATAAAAGTTGATATTCGGATTGTGCAATAAATTGTTCAGCAAGCCCTTGCCAGGGTTCAAGAAAGCATCTACGAAGAAACTAATAATAACCCAAGAAAGGAAATACGGAAACAGCATGGTTGTCTGATAAATCTTTACCATCTTTTTCGAACGAAGTTCGCTAAAGATAATGGCAATTCCGACAGAGAAAATCAATCCTAAAATGATGAAACCGCCATTATAAAGAATGGTATTCCGTGTGATCGTATAGGCATCTTTAGAATTAAATAAGAACTTGAAGTTATTGAATCCCACCCATTCACTGCTCATAAGGCTATGGATGAACCCTTCACCACTTAGTTTAAAATTCTTAAATGCAACGACGTTTCCTAAAACTGGTATATAGAAGAACAAAACAAACCAAACAACTCCTGGTAAGACCATGAGCAAGAAAATAAAGTTTTCTTTCAGTGTTTTGATAACCTTATTCATTCAAATCTCCCTTTCTATTGTTTTGATATCGTTTTGATATCGTTTTCATGTTTCTATTATATGCCTTTTTCTATTCTCATTTAAACTCCTAATTATAGAAAAAACTATACAAATTATTTATCTAATATACAGATAAAAAGTAGAACAGAGGCATGAAAACTGTGATCAAACAAAATAATTACGTTGTGTAAATCGTTGACGCTGTAGCGATAGTATGCCACTGGTTGGCTGTTGTGGCTGCAAAGTCCTTGTCTCCATAAAAGTCATTGAAAGGCAAGATTTCTTGCTCTAATTCTTCTACAGAATCAAGCTGACCAGTCGTGCATTTCTCTAGGCGTTCCTGCGCCCGTTTGATACGCTTGAGCAAGCCTCCAAAGCGGATATCGATGGTATCCAGTCCGAAAATTTTATTTTCTAGCTGCCATTGGCGACTGAATTGCTCGGCAAAGTCTTCCACTTTTTGATAGAGCAAAGGCAAGTCTTTTTCAGCTAGTTCTGCCAAGCGATCTTTGTCCCCTGCACCATAGGCTTTTTGAATGCCAGATGTGACGGCAATCTTCAAGGCCAAGAGCGCATTCAGCTGAGCCTGAGTTTCAAAGAGATAACTATATTCACCAGCTTTGCGGCTGACTTCTTGTAAGGACTGAGCGGCAGCTTCAAAATGCTGCTTGTCTTCTTCAGGTCGGATATGGCGTTCCAGCAAAGGACAGAGAATATCCTGATAGAGGATATAACGATTTGGATTGATACCGCTGAGGTTTTCTGGTAAGCCTGGCATAGATTGGCCAAGTCTACTTTCATAAAATCATCAACATCAAGGCCTGTGCTCACCAAGAAATGCTCGGCTAATTTATCTAAATCATTTCGGTAGGCTAGTTCTGCCCAAATCTGCAGAGCAGGCAGGATTGAGAATTGTGAGGTTTCTCCACCGTTATCTCCCCAGCCAGTCACAATCACTTCCTTGACTTGATTTTGGCGGCAGGCTTTATTGGCTTCGATAGCCACTAAGCGACTGAAATGATTGTGCGGTGTAAAGCCAATCCACTTCCAAGCACCGCCTGCAAAGGCAATGTCTTGACTGATTTTATGATGATTTTGGAAGTTACGGTTGTATTTTTCCTCGCTATCTTGATAGTAATCCCAGTAAACCAAGGTCACACGGTCTTTGAGCCGCTCTAGATAAACTCGAGTTTCCTCTGGGATTTCCACATCACGGTCATACTGGCCATCTGCTGACATGAGCTTGAAGAACATATCGCTCCACATCTGACAGTGGAAACCGTACTTATCAGCGATATCCAGCACGCGCTCAAGATGTTGGCACATGAGGAGGCTGCGGTTTTGGAATCCATGCTGAATCAAATAACGTCCGAGACCAACCAAGTGGGCTTCGTCCATCCCGATATTTATCTTACGTGTGCGAAGCTGGGACATTGTCTTAAACATGCCTTCGATAAGGTCGTAGACCTTTTCTTCCCCGATCAGTAAAATATCCTCCACATCTCGAAGCTCCTGCACTTCCTTGACACCCCATTTGACAAAAGCTGATAGGTGCGCCAAGGTCTGAATACAAGGCACGAAGGTTAAATCAAAATCTGCGGCATAGGCCTCAATCTCTTGCAATTCTGCAACAGTGTAGCGACCTCTGAAATAGCCAAAATAGGGTTGGTCTTCTATCTCATAGGTATCTTCCATGTAAAGTTCAAAAGTGGAATACCCCATCAAGGCCAAGACTTCAATCATTTTCTTAGCCGAAGTCAGATTCAAGACGGCGTTGCGAGAGCAGTCGGCCATATAGGCCAAGTCCTCATAGGCCGCTCTTTCCTCAATCTCCACCTCATCCTGTCCTGCTTTGAGAGCGGCAGATAAGAGGGCTAAAGCACGATAAAGCTGATGAGGCTTATGATAGCTGAGTTGATAACGTCCCTGATGGCCTTCCACCTTGATTGAGACGGCTGAGCTAGAACAAGACTGACTTCAATCTCGCCCAAAGTCAAATATTTTTCTAAGCGAGCAAGAGCTTTTTCTTGCTTGCTTGATAATCCTAAGAATGTGGCCATTGGCCTTCCTCCTGTAACCAGTTTACTAAAGCACCATAAAGATTGGCTTCTCCTTGATAAGTGCAGGCGACAATCTCTGGTGTAACAGAATATTCTTCATATCGATCAACAAAGTAAGAAATGGCAGAGCGGACGCCTTCTATAAATGTTTTATTTTGGCTGATGGAACCGCCCAGACTAATCACATCTGGATCGATCAGATACTGGATATTGAGCAAACCTTGTGCAAGATTGCGGTTCATCCGCTCGATGGCTTCTTGGCAAAGGGCATTTCCTGCTGCAGCCTCTTGGTAAATCTTGCGACCATCCCAGTCTGCCTGCCCTGATTTTTCAACAACGTAAGCTACCATGTTGCCAGTTGAGGCCAGTTGCGACCAGTTGTTGAGTTTTTCAGCAGGTGCTAGGGTTGTCATATAGCCAAACTCCCCACCCAAACTGTGGCGACCACGATGAAGCTTGCCATTGATAATCATAGCTCCGCCAATCCCAGTGCCAATAACCACACAGGCTGCATTTTCTAGCTCTGGATGAGCCAGAAGTTCACTCAAACCAACACAGTTGGCATCATTTTCTAAGTGAACCGGCAGACCATAAGAAGCCAGCTTATCATACCAAGAAAAACCGTGAATATAAGGAACAGCGCTAATCCCACCAATGACTCCTGTCTCTCGGTCAACTGCCCCAGGCACACTCATGGCAATGCCTTGGTAATCCCGCTTGAAAAGACAAGAATCCAGCCAAGCCAGCAAGGCATCTAAATTATCTGGCGTAGCAATGTCTTGCTTTTCCAGTATCTCTCCTTCTTTGGACATAGCCGCAAACTTGATACCTGTGCCACCTATGTCAATTGTTGCAATAAGCATTCTTTCTCCTTTCTCTGTTTTCTAGAACTTGAAAGGCAATAGGGCAAGGAACTAAATGTTCAAGTATTTAGTCCATTGCCCTAGCCTCCTCTTTTTCAATCGTTTTTCAAGAGCTCTGTGCGAATTTCCTGTGGTCCTAAGATTCCATCCTTTTCTGGAAGCACTTCTTCCAAAAGGTTGACTAGGGTTTGGGAACCAGTTGTCACTTCTTGCTCTTCTTGAGTCATATTGTAGTAACGAAGTACGATTCCTGACTCGTCTTCCGCCACTTTAAGGGCTGTCGGGCAGATTTCTGCTAGATTCAGAGCAGGGTGGTCCAAGGCTTGTCCAGCCGTTGCAACACTTCCTTCTTGTTTGGAAATTTGCAGAGCTGTCAACGGTGTTTGGAAGGCTTTGGCCCGACGGTAAGCAGCAAATCGCTCTTGTGGCTGGTGGCATTCCACCGTGTACTCGACTTGGAAGTCACGCAGACACTGGGCTTCTGGCGTTGGGAAGTAGCCCCAGTCGCCCAGCTCACCAGTTGCCCGCAGAATGGTTACAGCAATCGTGTCATCGCCTAAAATCTCATATTCATTTAGACCTTTATTAGCTACTGTTACTGCTTTTTGGTCATCATAAAGGCTAACAAAGGCTTGTTGGTGCTGTGGATTTTCTGGATTTTCCCATGACGCAGCCGGTTGGTTGTTACGGCGAACCACTTCGTAAATGCTGTCTGAATCGTTGGTTTTACTGCTGTTGTGAGTTCTGAAAAGAACACGGATGCGGTGATCCTTAGCAGTATTGGTAAAGCCAGTCTTAAAGCGCAATTGCGGGCTGTCCGCAAAGACTGTCAACTCAGTTGTCAAGATCATAGTTGTCAATTCTGACGAACGGCCTGCTGAGCGCTTCATAAACTCAACGATGCCCTTTTGTTCTTGATCCAACAGTTCATCTGCACTTACTGGCAAGGTCAATTCATGGCTTAATTCCACCTTGGCATAGCGGGCATTGTTTCCAACACCTTAACGCCAGCCAGTTTTGCATAGATTGGCTCTGTATTTTTTGGCTGGAAGTAGATATACTCATTTCCAATATCGCCGCGATCTTCAAAGCGGAGGAAGCCTTCATAGGCTTCATGGGTCGTCTTATCATAGACGGTCAAGTCTTCATCAAAGCTGATAGTCACAAATGGAGTGTCAATTACACCATTGCGGTAGAGGCCTTCATGCTCTTCTTTTGCACCAGGAAGCAATTGGAAGGTTTTCCAAGCCAGAGGTGCTAGATGAATCGGTAACGTCACGCGCAACTGACGAGCGATATAAGCCTGACGAAAGCGGTCTTTTGGAAGATCATATTGGAAATTAGCTCCCAAATCCTCTATTTTGGCTTCAACATAACGACCATCCAAATCCTTCACAATCAAGTCTGGAATCACCAATTCTGCCATTCTCCTATAGGCTTCTGTCGGATGTGCTTCCTTAAAATCACAGGTCGCAAAGGTCACTTCCACAGAAACCGTATCTACTTTGTCATGGAGCCCAGTATTGATAACGGTGAAGAGCAGGTCACTCTCAGCTTGGCGGCTATCCAGCTTTTGCTTCCATTCTTCCAGCAGGTTGCCTTTGACAAATTCGCCCACTTGATTGACCTTGGCGAAGCGGATCTCCATTTCGCGGTGAACTTCGTCGACACTGCAGCCGCAAATGCTATCGTGCGGAGCATTTTGCAAAAGAGTCTTCCAAGCATAAGTCAGCTGGTCTTTGTGATTGTGACCGCCTGTGATAACAGTCAGCGGCTCAACTACCTGCTCTAGCAAGTTACTGTTTTCTTGGAAGGCCTGCTTCAGATAAATGCGGGCTGAAGAGGTATTAGCTAAGGTGTACCAACCATCCGTTTCTTGGCTGGTCAATTCTCCTTGAACTGTTGACAGTTCCTCAGGCAGAGCCGCTTCCACAGCTTGCATATAGTCATCGAAAGAACTGTGGACAAAGTTGAATTCTGGATAAAGTTCATTGGCTACTCGGATGGCTTGGCTGAGATCGCGCTGAACGGGCTGGTGGTCACAGCCGTTCATCATCAGCCATTGATTGGTAGAAGCATAGCTCTTCACGTCAGCCAGTTTCTGCTCCCAGAAAACTTTCGCTTCTTCTGGATCTACTGGGATTTCATTTCCATTGCTGTACCAGTTGGCAAAGAGAATGCCTAGAACTTTACTGCCATCGGCACCTTGCCAGTACATTTCAGAGTACTGAGAAGTGAATTGCTCGTCCTCCAAGACTTGGTTGTCAAAACCGATCGGCTTAACCCCACGGCCGAAAGCAGCTATATGAATGCCTGATTGCTGCAAAAGCTGAGGCGCTTGTCCCATATTTCCAAAAGTATCTGGGAAATAACCAATCTGAGTGGACTTGCCCCATTTCTTGCACTCCTGCTGACCAATCAAGGTGTTGCGGACATTGGCTTCGCTGGAAATCAAATAATCATCCTGCAAGATATAGAAAGGCCCGATTTTTCAGCTTGCCTTCATCAATATAGCGCTGCAGTTTGTCGCGATTTTCAGGACGGATTTCCAAATAATCATCCAAGACAATGGTTTGCCCGTCTAGGTGGAAGCTTTTGAATTCTGGATCATTTTCAAACAAATCAAAGAGATTGTCAAAAAGCTCGACCAACTGCATACGGTGGGATTCAAAGGGGAGATACCACTCGCGATCCCAGTGGCTGTGAGAAATGATATGTACAGTAATATTTTCCATTTTTGTTCCTCTATTTGTTAATTCTATACCTCAATTTTTAAATCATAATAATCTAATACTAATTCGCAGAACATCATGTTGGCCCAGCTGAACCATTCACGAGAATACTTAGTCGGGTCGTCCACATGGAAGCTTTCGTGCATAACACCTGTACCACCATCGCAGGCCACGAGCAAGTCCAAAATTCGACGTTTTTCTTCCTTATCGTGCGTGGTCAATCCTTGAATGGATAGGGCAATCGGCCAAATATAGCGGTAGAAGGTATGCGAGCTACCAAGTCCCGCAGCATATTTACCCTCGTAATAGTAAGGATTCTCTGGGCTCAGAATGGTGCGGCGTGTCGCTTGGTAGACTTCGTCATCAATTGAGCAAAAGCCTAGATATGGCGCTGCTAAAAGACTTGGTACATTCGGATCGTCCATGATGCTGGCATTCCCCAAACCGTCTACCTCAAAAGCGTAAATCTTTTCACCCTTGGCATTTTGGGTGTAGGCGTAGTTTTCAATTCCTTCCTTGATTTCCTTTTGCAGACGCTGCGCATGCGGAACGATCTCCTCAGCACCCTCTAAATTCAATTTTTCAAAGATTTCTGCCACATAGCCCAAGACAACCGTTGCAAACATATTAGACGGTACCAGATAGCTGTAAATACAAGCATCATCACTCGGACGAAAGGCTGACCAAGTCATGCCTGTTACTGCAAAGTCAGGGCCTTTACCATCATTAACCAAGGTATCTTCCTTGCGATCTGTATCACGGACAAAGCGATAAGAAGACTGGCTGTGGTCCTGCTCGATCGTCCAAACTCGTAGAATTTCTCTAACACCAGCAACAAAGGTAGCGTCTAGATGACTCGTTTCCCCGTCTCTTTCCACAAGAGATAAGCTAGCTGCAGAGGATAGCAGAGAGAATCCACTTCGTACTTGCGTTCCCAAATCCAACCAGACAGCTCTGTATGATCTGTTTCATGGTGACCTTTCCAGTTGTCAGCGATATTAAAGGCATTGGCATAAGGATCTTTGAGAATCAGCGTCATCTGACGTTTGACCAAGCCAGCAATCGTTTGACGGATTTTTGGATCTTGCTTAGCTACAAAGAGGTAGGGCTTGAGCTGAGCAGTCGAATCCCGTAGCCACATAGCTGGAATGTCGCCTGTCAAGACAAAAGTAGACCCATCTTCTAAGATTTCGACCGTGTTGTCCAAGGTATCCGTATAGCAACGCTCAAAAACAGAGACCCAAGTCGGATGATCTTGAGCTAACTGGGCGATAGACTCCAACCATTTCCCAACAATTTCTTTAGAATAAACCATATTCATTCTCCTTTTTCATACTCGTTTACATTCTCTAGTATAGGCTAAACAGTTTTTAAAATATATACACAAACTAAAGGCCTTTCGATAATATATTTTTGCCTTGTCCGCTGCTTCCTGATTCATGTTATAATCAAGACAAAGCAAGCTGGATTGAAGGAGATTTCCCATGAAAACAATACTAGAAACGATTGATACCCGCTATGGAACGGACAATTCCCATAGCTTTTCCCATGGCAATACCCTGCCCTATACAGGGGCACCGTTTGGTATGAACTACTTCGTCCCTCAGAGCAGCCATACAGATGGCTCTTGGTTCTTTAAACCGGACTTACCCATTTTCCAAGGTATTCGTCTGACCCACCAGCCCAGTCCTTGGATTGGGGATTTCTCTTGGCTCTTGCTCACGCCTGTCACCGAAAAGATCAGCAACCCTGATATCTATCACCGCCAGTCGTCCTATCGACCGGACGAGAGCATTTTTCAGCCACATTATTTGAAAATTCACTCCAACCGTTATCAAGTCAGTACGGAGCTGACTCCGACTACTTACGGAGCCTGCTTCCGTCTCACAAGCCAATTGGCACAGCCTATCAGCCTTATCCTGCACAGTGGGGCTCAGACCCATTTCCGTATGCTGGACGCCTACACGCTTCTAGGCAGTTTGAAAGAAGAAACCAATCCAGCCAAGCAGCCTCTGACCATGCATGTCTGCCTGCGCTTTGACCAGCCCATTCAGGTCAATCATGCCCTTGGCGAGGACTTGGTGCTAGACTTTGAACAAGGACAACTGCAATTTGCCCTAGCCACTTCCTTTATCTCGGAAGAGCAAGCCATGACGAATCTGCCCCAAGCTGACTTTGATGCGGTGAAAGAGCAGACCAAGCAAGCCTGGGAAAGCTATCTCCACCGATTTGATGTTGTAGAGCAGGGGAAAGTTGACCGCCGCATGTTCGACCAGACTCTTTACCGCCTTTTCCTCTTTCCTCAGACCTTTTATGAAATGGATGCCGAAGGACAAGAAATTCATTGGGACTTTACCCATCAGACTGTCCAGCCTGGTAAATTCTATACTAATATTGGATTTTGGGATGGTTTTCGTACCAATTTTCCTCTGCTAGCTCTTATCGCACCCAACACCTATCACGATTTTCTAGAAGGATTTCTGAATTTCTATAAAGAAACGGGCTATCTCCCCAAGTGGCTGGCTCCTGATGAACGGGGCATGATGCCAGGAACCTTGATTGACGGTGTGATTGCGGACGCCGCTGCGAAAGCTCTCATTCCTGACCTAGAACAGGAATTGTTCCAAGCCATGCTGGACACAGCCGAGAAAGAAGATCCTTCCAAACGTTACGGCCGACACGGGGCTAGCGACTACCAAACCTTGGGCTACCTGCCAACAGATTATCATGAAAGCGTCAGCCACACGCTGGACTATAGCTATAGCGACTTTTGCATTGCTAGCCTAGCCAGCAAACTCCAAAGAGGAGCAAGTAGCTCAGCGATATAGCCCAGCAGGCGCTTCATTATCAAAACCTTTTTCGATTCAGAAACGGGCTATATGCGGGCCAAAGGACCGACAAGGACAATTTCGAGCCGACTTCTCTCCTTACAGCTGGGGACGAGATTACGCCGAATGCTCTGCTATTCAAAATACGCTCAGCGTCTTTCATGATATCGAAGGCTTGAGAGAGCTCATGGGCGGTGAGGCAGCCTTTACCGATTATCTGACTAAGCTCTGTCAGGACCAGCCTTATTTTGATGTCACGGGCTACGGCTACGAAATTCACGAAATGAGCGAGATGGCGAATGCCCACTTTGGCCAGCTAGCCATTTCCAATCAGCCTAGTTTCCATATCCCTTATCTTTTCCGCTATAGTGCCAAGCCAGAATACACCAGTCTCCTAATCAAAAGCTTGAGAGAAGAAGCTTTTCAGGCTGGTTGGCAAGCTTTCCCTGGTGACGAAGACAATGGCAGCCTTTCTGCTTGGTATATCTGGAGCGCCTTGGGACTCTATCCGACTTGCCCTGGCAAGCCTCACTATGACTTAGGCATTCCGCTCTTTAACCATCTGCGCCTCTTCCTGCCACAAAATAAAAAATGGTTTGATATTTACGCTCATGATAACTACCCCCACTTCCAGTTTGTGAAAAAGGCAGACTTAGACGGGCGAAGCCAGCAACGAATTTCCCATGAGGACTTACTGGCTTCTGACAGGCTGGACTTCTACCTGTCTTGGTTGCCAAATTCATCTTCTACACAATCATAAAAACAGCAAAAGAGGCTGGGACAAAAGTCCTAGCCTCTCAATTGTCTTTGGATTGTCGAGCAAGACGCAGTGGTTGATCGGGCTCTACTACGCTGATTTCATCAGCTTTTACAGCCCTACTCAACTGTGCGGAGGTGGGACGACGAAATCGAATTCTAACGAATTACCGATTTCTGTCCCACTCTCTTTTCTCATTCTAACTCCCCTTGACCTCAATCTTGATCCTGCTTTGACGACCATCCTCACGGCTGGCGCAAAGGTAAAAATTCAATTCTTGCTGACCTGTAAAAGCCAAGGTTGATAAGGTCAGCTCTTTTCTCGTCTCACCTGGAGCAAAGGTCACATCCCATATTTGGTCCTCATAAGCCGTTCCGTGCGTTCCTGTGCCAGGCTCCGTAACCAGTCGGATCTGCTCCGCCTGCTCCAATCCATCTAAACGACGCAGACTAATCTGAGTCGATTGGCCCCCGATTACTGTGTCCGCTGCTTGTGAAAGTACCAAACCAGAAGGTCTCTTCTCTTCCTCCATAATCGCTGGTGTCCTGTACACGGCCAGCTTACTCAATAGTGGCAAGGCTTGGAAATCCGTTAAAATCAAGCGCAAGTAACGAGCCTCGACCATTTCGCCCAAAAGCAGACGCTTATAGCCAATCGTCTGACCACGTGCAAAAACAGTCCAGCCATCCTCCTTCTTAACCTCTAGGATAAAGCCTGCGACCCGTTGCCCTTTGGCAATCGGTTCTCTGATTTCTAGCAAATTAAAAGTGCAACTACGACCGAGGTCAATCTCCAAGACATAGGAAGTTTCCTCCGCATTCGGAGCCCAGAAGCTATCCCTTTTACCATCCGTCAGATTACTTGCTGGATAGCCTATCCTTTCACTGCTACTTGTGACTTCAGCCTCCGCAGCCAAGTCTTCATCGTAAAGGCTAGAAATCACCTGATGGAATTCCTGCAGGCGCTGGACGTCAACTGCCGCCAACAAGCCCTCCTTTGTCGGAGGCACATTGAGCAAAAGCGGTGTCCCCCGCCCCACCGAAGCCAGATAAATATCCAGCAAGTCCGCCAAGGACTTGGGTTGCTGACTGTCATGATAAAACCAACCCGAACGCAGGGAAACATCTGCTTCCCCGACAGAATAGTGCGTACCGTCTGGATCGCCATGGCAAAGATAGACAGGCGGTGTCTGCTCACTCAGACTTTTCCGGACGAATCTTCTGCCACAAGGGATCGCCAGCTCGACCACTTTCATTGCCAATCCAACGCAATTCAGTCGCCTCAGTTGAGAAAATGACAGCGTCCTTTTTGATAGCGACGAATGGTCTCAAACCAAGCTTCAAAACTCATAGGTAAGCTTTTGCGCACCTTCGCCACGCGCCCCATCCATCCAGATTTCTACAAATTTTCCCTTTATTGCCATAAAGTGGATTGCTCAAGATTTCTTCTAATTGCTGCTGATAGTACTCATTGTAGGCTTTTTGAGTATCTACGTGATAGAGCGGGACTATGGGCATCCCAAGGCGACAGATAAAGCCCCAAATCCATATCATACTGACTGGCTGAGCGGGAAATCTCAGCCAAGAGGTCACCCTCACCATCTCTCCACGGACTGGCAGCTACCGTGTAGTCTGTATAGCGGCTCGGATAAAGAACAAAGCCATCATGATGCTTGACCACGACAATGACCCGTTTAAAGCCTGTTTCTTTCAGCACCCTGATCCACTGGTCTGTATCCAGTTTAGTCGGATTGAAACGCTTGGGATCTTCTTGACCATTTCCCCATTCCTGCTCGTAAAAGGTATTGATGCCAAAATGGATAAAAGCTGCCAATTCATCTCGATGATAAGCTAACTGAGCCGCTGAAGGCAAGGGACCAAAATCCGCAATCTCTTCCAATTTTTTCATAAGTCTCGCAACTCCTCATTTCTTCCTAGTCAATCTCTTCTCTAGCTCCACTATAACAAAAAAAGAAGACGCTAGCAACGCCTCCTTTTTGACTTCCTAAAAAGCCACTCTTTCTTCTATAATTTGTGGAATACTGAAAAGTCCTGACCTAATCTTTGCAAATCGTTTTGCTGATATCTCAGAATTTCAAATTCCTTTGAGTACCTTTAACATCCCCTAGCAGATAATCTTGACAAACCTTAATCAAAGACAATCAAGGCCTTAATGGTCTTACGTTCATCCATGTCTTTATAAGCTTGGTCAATATCTTCAAGTTTATAACTGGAAGTAAAGACGCGACCTGGATTGATATCGCCATCAAAAACTGCTTTCAATAAGAGTTGTTTGTCGTAGGTTGTGACAGAGGCTGCGCCACCCGCCACTGTGATGTTTTGTGCAAAAGTGGAACCAAGGGCACGATTATTATAGTGAGGAACTCCGACAAAACCTAATCGGCCGCCGTTGTGAAGGACTCCAAGCGCTTGATCGACAGCTGCTTCTGTTCCGACACATTCAAGCGCAGCGTCAGCACCGCCACCGAGGATTTCGCGCACCTTGGCAATGCCTTCTTCGCCACGTTCAGCAACAACAGCTGTCGCTCCTGATTCAAAGCGCCATCTTTTGCCGGTCTTCATGACGGCTCATGAGGACGATTTGGGAAGCACCACGCATCTTAGCAGCGATAACAGCGCATTGCCCAACAGCCCCATCACCGATAACGACTACCTTGTCGCCTGGTTTAACATCCGCCACACGCGCTGCATGGTAGCCTGTCGGCATGACATCGGCCAGCGACAAGAAGGACTTAAGCATCCCTTCTGAATAATCTGCCGGCTGACCCGGAATTTTCACCAAAGCCCAGTTGGCATACTTGAAGCGCATATATTCTGCTTGCACCCCATCTGACCAGTTATTGCCAATATGGCGGTCACAAGTCCCGTCATATCCTGCTCGGCAGGCATCACAATCCCCACATCCATGAGTAAAGGGAGCAATGACAAAATCGCCTGCTTTCACAGTCGTTACTGCCTCACCGACTTCCTCGACAATACCGATCGCCTCGTGACCGCTAGTTGGATGTCCCTTTTCGATATCTGGACTGCGATAGCGCCATAGATCAGAACCACAGACACAGGTCCGAACAATGCGGATAATGGCATCATCTGGGTCTAGAATTTGCGGATGATCCATTTCTACTAGTCCAACTTGACCAGCCTTAAGATAAACTGCTGATTTCATTGCTTTTCTCCTTGTGTTTTACTAACTATATTATATCACTTTTCAGATAGATAGACTAAAAAAAGCCAAAAGAGCTGGGGAGAATTTCTCTTCTCCAGCAAGCGCCCAATCCCTACCTCATCGCTTTTTAAAACTGCTTTCTTAGTCCTCACTAGCTGAGGCCAGACTCCAGCAACACCCGCTGAATCCATCAAAATGACCTCTAGCGTGACTCGGCTAGAGGTCTGATTCACCTTGCTGATATGGGAGCAATCAGTTTATTCCTATTCGGAACTGACTAACAATTGATTGTTGATTATTTAATTTATTAAATTTTTAATTCCTTTAAGCGCTAATGATTTTCTTTTATCTTAGCATTAGAAATATTAATCACAAAGCAACTATCGGTTAACATCTCGAAGTCTGAAAACCATCTAAAAAGCTTCTACTTTCTATCCCACTGTCATAATCAGATAGGCTAAGCAGGCCTACCCAATGATTTAACCAATAGTCCAGTAAAGCAACGACGTATATGTTACAAATAAATATATCAGCAAAGCAAATCGAATGCGAAATTTAGTTTTTCCTTTCCCTATCTTTACTTATATTATACTCCTTCTAGCAAAAGATTGCAAGCGTTTACACCGTGTAGATTGAAAATATTTTAACTAAAAAGAATGAATATAAAAGTAAAAGAGACCCTAAAAGAGGTCTCCTTTAAACTGTAGATGATTTCTAGCCCCTACTATATATTAGCTTAGGCTTATTTATCATCGTCTTTATGAAGCATGTTTTTAACACCTTCAATAGCGCCCTCAACTGCATCTTTTGCATCTTCAGCAACTTCTTTGACTTTAGAAACAACTTTTTCAGCTGCTCCTTCTTTTTCAAGTTTTTCGTCACCGATTACTTTCCCAACACCTTCTTTGACAGCGCCTTTAGCTTGGTTGAATTTTTCTTCTGTTGACATAGCTATGTCCTCCTTTATTTCTTTTTGTTTTTAATTAATGTACGCGAGCTTTTTCACTTGATGAAGCAGCATCTTTAACAGCTTCTACACCTTCACCAACTTTTTCTTGAACGGCTGAAAAACCACCGCTAAGACCAGATTTTGCTTTTTCGAATTGCTCTGAAGCAAATTCTCCTGTTGATTCAGCAACATCTGTCACTCGATCTTGAAGGCTAACTGAGTCAGCTTCATGTTGTTCTTTCGTTTTAATATCAACAACATTGACATTTACTTCAACAACTTCCAAATCAGTCATCTTAGAAACTTCCGCCACAACAACATCTTTAATTTCCTTGTACAAGGCAGGAACATTCTTTTGATATTCCACTACTACGTTCAAGTCAACAGCCACTTGTTCTTTACCAACTTCAACATTAACACCATTCGTTACGTTATCAGTGTTAATCAATTTATCTGCTAAATTAGAGAAGAAGCCACCATCAACAGCTAGCAAACCTGAAACTTTCTCTAAAGAGAGACCAATGATTTTTTGAATGACTTTATCTTCGTAAGTCAATTCACCTTTTACTTCATGTTTTTCTTCATGAGCTACTGGAGTAGCTTCTTTTTTTGCGACATCTTTAAAATCTTTATTTGACATAAGAGACTCCTTATTTTTTATTTAATATATTATTTTGTTGAACATAGTATCCGATTCCTACTCCTATAGCAGCGCAAATCAAGACAAATAGTGTCTTAAAGAAGCCAAAGGATAGGATAAAGCAGGCTAGAACACCGCCCGCTAATCCAGATAGGATTAGATATTGATATTTTTTAAACCATTCCATTTTGGTACTTCCTTACTTTACACGACTAGTATTTTTTTTAGCCTGCGATTTTGGTTTGAAATCTGATACAGAGATTTCAAGCTTGACATCATGATTGAGACCGAAGAATTCTGTTAATCCAGTAGCAATTTCTTCTTGAATCAACTGACTTCTTTTGATGATGTTTTCTGACGGAACAATTGCTCCTTTAACAGAAACCATACATTTGTTTTTCCGGCTATTTACGGAAACTGTAGGATCTTTAATAAAATCATGGTCTGTCACCAGACTACGAACAAATCCTTCTATCGCTGAATTTTTCAGCATTAGTTTACCATCCGCATCAGCTAACTGAATTTCCAAACGTCTCTTAGGATAAAAAAGTATCACTAACATCAGCAACAATATTAAGCTTGCTAAAACCAGTGTCCCCCAGAAAACATATCTAGATAGATAGTATCCTACAAACGGAATCTTTTTCCAAGTGAATAACTGGAGGCCTAAACCGCTAACTTTATGAAAATCTAGTAAAACAGGAATCAAAATCGTCAAGATTAAAATACAGAAAATAAGGGAAAGTATTTTTCTTGATTTTGACATATTGAATCCTTTCATCATTAAATTATATTTGTACAAAAAGCAATTCTATGCTTTCTTTCCTACAAAAAAACGACACAACAGCAACTACAATAACTGCACCGATGATAGAAGGAATCAAAGCCATGCCAGCCAAACTAGGTCCCCAAGTTCCTAAAAGAGACTGACCAACAGCTGAACCAACTAAACCTGCAACAACGTTGGCGACAATTCCCATAGAACCGCCTTTTTTTGTTATTGATCCAGCAACCAGACCAATAAGCCCACCGATAATAATTGACCACAACATAGTGATGCTCCTTTCTAAATCAAAAATTATTTAATATTATTTTTTTGATTAATATAATTATATAATTTTTTTCGTAAAAAAAGTATAATCATTCAACTTGGAATTGTTCCCAAATTTATGTACTATAGGTACGAAAAAATAAGAGAGCGCTTCCATTATTTGTTTAAACGCGTATCGCGTTTTTTTCTTTTTTAAAAAAATACTATTGAATAATCATAATCACTCATAATATGATATAATTGTATAATAAAAAAACAATATATGAACTATATAAGAAAGAAAAAAATATTATGAGAGAATTATTATCTAAAAAGCCTCAGGCAATTAGAATTGTTAGAATTACTCTTTAAAACTAAACGTAGGTTTTATATTTCTGAACTAGCCGAACGATTGAACTGCTCAGAACGGTTGGTAAAAGAAGACCTATCCTATGTCAAGTCCTCTTTTCCTGACCTGATTTTTCACTCTTCTACTAGTGGTATTCGTATCATGAATACGGATGACAGTGATATTGAGATGGTCTATCATTATTTTTTCAAGCACTCAAGTCATTTTTCCATTTTAGAGTTCATATTCTTTAACGAAGGGTGTCAAGCTGAGGATATTTATAACGAGTTCTATATCAGTTCTTCCTCGCTCTATCGTATCATCAGTCACATCAATAAAACGATAAAAAAACAATATGATTTTGAAGTTAGTCTGACCCCTGTTCAGATCATTGGGAATGAGATTGATATCCGTTACTTTTTTGCACAATATTTTTCGGAAAAATATTATTTCCTGGAATGGCCCTTTACAGATTTTCCCAAAGAACCTTTGTGTAAGCTGTTAGCACTGGTCTATAAAGAAACTGCATTTCCTGTCAATTTCGCAACTCAACGAATGTTAAAATTGCTCCTCGTTACGAATTTATATCGAATAAAGTCTGGCCATTTCTTGGAAGTTGAGAAAAATTCTTTTAACAATCAATTGTTAGAATCCTTCATGCAGGCAGAAGGAATTGAAGACATTGTAGCGAGCTTTGATTCTGAATATCATATCTCTTTGAATAAAGAAGTGATTGGTCAACTATTTGTCTCCTATTTTCAAAAAATGTTTTTCATTGATGAAAATCTATTTATGAGCTGCGCAAAAACAGACAGTTATGTAAAAAATTCGTATAAATTATTAAGTGATTTAATTGATCAGATAGAAAGCAAATATAATCTAAAAATAGACAATAATGACAATCTTATTTGGCATTTGCATAATACAGCACATCTGAACCGTCAGGAACTATCTACAGAATTTATTCTGTTTGATCAAAAAGGCAATACAATCAAGAACTTTCAAAATATTTTCCCTCGCTTTGTTTCAGATATTAAAAAAGGGATTGAACATTATCTAGAGACTCTTGGTATCGATAATAATTCAATGAAAGTCAATCATCTATCTTATACTTTTATCACTCACAGCAAACATTTAGTGCTGAATCTTTTTACAAAAATCAGCCTAAATTAAAGGTTTTAGTCATGAGTAATTTTGACCAGTATCATGCAAGATCAGTAGCAGAGACACTTTCTTATTATTGCAGTAATAATTTTGAACTTGAAGTTTGGAATAAATTAGAATTATCAATCGATTCTTTAAAAGAATCACCTTATGACATCATCATTTCTAATTTTATTATCCCACCAATTGAAAACAAGAGGCTGATTTATTCCAACAACGTTAATACGGTTGAGTTAATATCCTTACTTAACGCCATGATGTTTATTGGAATAGATGAGTGAGCAAGATTTTCATAAGATAAAAAACCGCAATCTAGCGGTTTTTATTGATTTATTTGAGAAAATGTTAAAAAAAGATACAGTCCTGTGGAAAACAGAACTATATCCGTTTAATAACTATTCACTGCTTATTCCCTTTGTCAGCCTTATAAAAAACTGGTCAACTTTACTCAAACAAGCCATAATAGTCCGCTATGGTCATCTTGGCTTTTTCTTCCTGCTTGAGGTCTTGGATTATCTGACCTTCCTTCATGACAATCAGTCGGTTGCCGTATTTGAGGGCATCCTCCATGTGATGGGTAATCATGAGAGCCGTCAGCTGGTCTCTGCGGACAAAGTCGTCAGTTAGCTCCATAAGAGCTACACTTGTCTTGGGATCCAGCGCTGCTGTATGCTCATCCAGAGAAGCAGTTCTGGACGCTTTGAGCGTCGCCATGAGCAGACTCAAAGCCTGTCTCTGACCACCTGAGAGAAACTCAATCGGCGTATCCAAGTGTTTTTCCAGACCATTGCCAATTTTATCAATGGTCTTTTGAAACTCCTGCCGATAGCTATTCAGCCGACGAGGAACTAGACCGCGCGATTCACCACGAAACTTGGCAATCAGCAGGTTTTCCGCCACTGTCATCCGAGGAGCCGTTCCCATCTTGGGATCTTGAAAGACGCGCGATAGATATTTGGCTCTCTTTTCAGGTGAAAAGTTGGTCACATTTTCGCCCAGGATGTAAATGCTACCGCTGCTCAGAGAGAGCGTACCAGCAATCACATTAAAAAGGGTTGATTTCCCTGCTCCATTGCCACCCAAAATCGTGATAAAATCATGCTCATGAATCTCCAGCGACACATCGTTTAGGATGACCTTTTCTTCATCAAAGCCGTTATTGACCCGCTTGCTGGCATTTTTTAATTCTACAATCGCTGTCATTTGCTTAACTTAGCTCCTTTAAAGAATTTATTTTTTTCAAGGTTGGAATCATGAGGCAGACCGCCAAGATAACCGCACTGTAGAGGCGGAGATAGCTGGTGTTGAAGCCAAGAGCAATGACGCCCCAAATCAGAAACTGATAGGCAATAGCACCAACTACAATGGTAATCAGGCGCTCAGCCAAGGTCAGGCTCCTAAAAGAGCACTTCTCCGATAATCAGACTCGCCAAACCGACGACGATAACCCCAATCCCGCGGGACACATCTGCATAGCCTTCCTGCTGAGCAATCAGAGCACCAGACAAGGCAATAACGCCATTAGACAAGATCATGCCCATCAATTCCATGCGACCAGTATTGATACCGAAACTACGTGCCATATCAGGATTATCTCCAGTCGCGATATAGGCCTGCCCTAGCTTGGTATCTAGGAAAAAGAGCAGGGCTGCAATGACCAGACTGACAAAAATCAAGCCTGTCAGGAGATTGTTAATCTCCCCCGAGAAAGGCAAAAAGTCCTGAATCTGCCGAGTTCCCAGCAGACCTAGGTTAGCCCGCCCCATGATCATGAGCATGATGGAATGGCAAGAGGTCATGACCAAAAATCCCCGACAGCAGGGTCGGAATCTTGCCCTTGGTATAGAGAAGGCCTGTCGCCAAACCTGCCAGACAGCCTGCCAGTACCGCAGCTGCCGTTGCCAAAAAAGGGTTCACCCCTTTGGTAATCAAGGTGACAGCTACCGCCCCACCTAGAGGAAAGGAACCTTCCGTCGTCATATCTGGAAAATTCAAAATCCGAAAAGTCATGAAAATCCCCAGACCTAAAATGGCCCAGACCAGACCTTGTGAAATAATGGAAAGAATCATCTTATTGTCCTAACTAAATTAAAATCGTATTCTATTTTAACATAAAAAGCAGCCAATTTCAATGCCGAAATACCGACATATAAATTGACTTTCCTAGGTAATTACTGAACGACGGTCATTCGCCCTGTAGCAACGTCATACACTGCCCCTGAGATCTCTACATCATCTGGGATTAGGGGGGATTGGCGGAGAAGCTCCACGTCTTCCCGCACACTTTCCTCCACATCTGTAAAGGGAAGGAAATCCTGACCGCTAACATCAACGCCCAGCTCTTGATTGAGAAAAGCAGTAAATTCTTCATTTTTGAAAGTCTGTGCACCACAATCCGTATGGTGCAAGACTACAATTTCCCGTGTGCCCATCTGCTGCTGTGAAATAACCAGCGAGCGAATCATGTCCTCTGTCACCCGACCGCCAGCGTTGCGCAAGATATGGGCATCTCCCAGCGCCAAGCCCAGAGCCTGAGCCACGTGAAGTCTAGAGTCCATACAGGTCACGATTGCCACCTTGGTCTTGGGCTTAATCGGCAGGTGGGAGGTTCCATGCAGGTCCACATAGGCTTGGTTGGCCTTCATAAAATTTTCAAAATAGGACATTCTTTCCCCTTACTAGAATTTATTTGATAGTCAAACCATTTCCTACCATCTTATCATCTTTTTGGTGTTTTGTCAGTTTTCAGATCTAGATAAAGCAAAAATGTACGTTTTTTTATAAAAAATGGAAGAAAAATACAAAAAAGGTGCGGAAATTCATCCACACCTTTCTATGAACCTTTTGCGATATAGCGACTGAGTGAGCCCTGCAAAGCTTTGAAGATTGAGACTTTGAACATAGATTTCTCCCAGTGCCTCGGAAGGTGTTTACAACTCCCTTCTCCCGTTCCGATCGACTGCCAGAAACCATTTTCTAGATGGATATTATAATCCAAAGGACTGACTCCAAGCTACGACATGAGCATTATCAATGGTTACTTCTTGGTTATTTAGCTCAATTTTCCTAATCGATCCGTAGGCATTGGCCAAGAGAGTGCCCTGCCCTTGAGTCGTCATGACGAAGAGGCCACCTTGACCGCCAAATATTGCCTTGCCAACAGACTGGCGCTCCATGGTATAGTAAGCTGTACCGTCCAGAGCTAGAAAGGCACCGTCATTGAGCCGGTACTGCTTTTCTCCCAGATAAAGTGGAATAACTTGGCCGGGAACTTCTGGTGCTAAAGCTAGAAAACCGTTGTCGGACTGGGCGACAGCTTGGGTGATGAAGGTACTTTCACCCAGACACCATGGAACGGCCGACTGCCTTGACAAAGCGTCCCAAACCTGAACCGTTAGCATTGAGCTGAGTGTTCAAGGTTACATTAGGCGTGTGATAGACCATACTGCCACGCTGGATAAAGACTGTCTCACCTTGATTGAGGTAGAGGTCAACGAGTGGAAATTGCATGTTGCTATCCATGGAAAATTGCATAAGAGTTCCCTCCTTGTTTTTAAGAAAATTATAGCAATAATAAAATATTTTTGCAATCTAAAACAAAGAAAATCATCCAGCAAAGACTTTTTTCAAGACTTCCCCAATTGTTGTCACACCGATGACTTGGATAGTATCTGGAACCTTGAGCCCATTCAGAGAGTTTTTGGGAGCATAAATCTTGGTGAAGCCCCAATTTTGCTGCTTCGTTGATGCGTTGCTCGATACGGTTGACCCGACGGATTTCACCTGTCAGGCCGATTTCACCGATAAAGCACTCTTGAGGATTGGTCGGCAGATCCTTGTAGCTGGAAGCAATGGCGACCGCGACCGCCAAATCAATGGCTGGTTCATCCAGCTTGACGCCACCAGCTGATTTGAGATAGGCATCTTGATTTTGCAGGAGGAGCCCTGCCCTCTTTTCCAGAACCGCCATGATGAGGCTGGCTCGGTTAAAGTCCAGTCCAGTCGTGGTTCGCTTGGCATTGCCGAACATGGTCGGTGTCACCAAAGCCTGCACCTCAGCTAAAATCGGCCGCGTTCCTTCCATGGTCACGACAATGGAAGAGCCTGTCGCACCATCCAGCCGCTCTTCCAGAAAGACTTGGCTTGGATTGAGCACCTCGACTAGCCCGCCAGATTGCATCTCAAAAATACCGATTTCATTGGTTGAACCAAAGCGATTTTTAACTGCCCGCAAAATACGGAACGTGTGCTGACGTTCGCCCTCAAAATAAAGCACGGTGTCCACCATATGCTCCAAAGTTCGAGGACCAGCCAAGGTTCCCTTCCTTGGTCATGTGACCAACGATAAAGGTCGCGATATTATTGGTCTTGGCCAGCTGCATGAGCTCAGCTGTCACCTCTCGAACCTGAGAGACAGAACCTTGAACACTGGAAATTTCCGGTGACATCACCGTCTGAATGGAGTCAATAATCAGAAAATCTGGCTTGATTTTCTCAATCTCTGTGCGGATATTTTGCATATTGGTCTCGGCGTAGAGATAAAATTCACTATCAATATCACCGAGGCGTTCCGCCCGCAGCTTAATCTGCTCAGCTGATTCCTCCCCGCTGACATAAAGGACGGTGCCCTGATGAGAAAGCTGGGTGGACACCTGCAGAAGCAAGGTGGACTTCCCGATACCAGGGATCTCCACCAATCAGAGACCAGACTGCCAGGCACTACGCCACCACCCAGCACACGATTGAACTCGTCCATTTCTGTCTTGGTCCGGTTGACATCAATCGAAGTGACCTCAGCCAGCTTCATAGGGCCGAGTCTTTTCACCCTGTCAAGGAAACACGGGCATGCTTGACTTCTGCAGCCTCTACCTCCTCAACAAAAGAAGACCAAGAGCCACAGTTAGGACAGCGGCCCGAGATACTTGGGCGAATGGTATTCACAATTTTGACAGACAAAGGTCGTTTTTTTCTTAGCGATGATAAACCTCTTTCTATATCTCTATCTCACATTCAATCACTTGGCAAAAATCAATCTGCTCATCTGGCACAAACTGACGGATCAGCATGCGATGAGCTACAAGGACTACTGTCTGGTAATCTCGATACTTTGCCATACAGTCTACAAAACGAGCCTTCATCTCCTCAGCCGTCTCATACTGAATAGGACTACTGGGGAGCAAGGCACCATTATTTTCTAAAAACAGGCTTCGAGCTTTTTCAAAGTTCTCTCTTCCCGTTTGATATACCTGCCATTCGTGTAGCAAAGGCTCCACTCTCAAAGGGAAGGCCAGTGGCACAAGCCACATAGGATGCCGTTTCTAAAGCTCGCGTCATTGCAGAAGACACCAGCAAATCAGCTGAACGCAGTAAAGGATGCTGGCAAAGTTCCTGAGCCTGCCGTCTTCCCTGCTCAGATAAAGGCGCCAAATCCAGACCAAAAGCCAGTATAAGAACGCTCCTCTAACTCATGGTAATCAGGCTCACCATGGCGCACAAAGATCACTTTCATCTCAATGCCCAGTAGAGCCAAATCCGCCTGTCCGCACACCGTCGGCTTCATCCCCATCCGCAATCAAAAATGGTGCGAAAGACTGCCTGCACAATGCGGTCACCCACTTCCAGTACAACCTCTTGGTCCGTGATATTTCTGCATCTGAGCAAAGATATGCCCTTCATTTCCAGGATTGCCATAGTAGTCGCCGTCGATAACCCCAACGGAGTTAATCAAAACCAGACCTTTTTTACGAGGATTGGACGAGCGGTCATAGAGATAAAGCACCTCACCCGGCTGCATATAGGCCTTGACACCCGTCGGAACTAGCTTAATCTCCCCCGGCGCAATGATGGGTGCGCTCTGCCACTTTCAAATCATATCCAGCTGCGTGAGCTGTCTCTCTCTTGGGCAACAAATCGTCATTTGGAAAGCTGGAAACCAGCTCGAATCCACGAATTTTCATACATTTCTCTTTTCTATTTTTGCTGTCCCTATTATACTAAATTCGCAAAAAACAAGCAAAAAAACCGCCGATTGGGCAGTTCTCCCTAGTATAGATCTCTGATGATCTCTCCATTATCCAGATAGGTAAACTGCTCCGTCAAATCTGACGTGAAAACCTGATACATTTCCTTAAAACTCACAGCCAGTGAGTAGCGGTCAAGGTCTTTGCGGTCAATCCAGAACACTTCTCCTTCGTCGGATGAGACCAGCTCTCCTTCAAAACGATTGGTCTTGTAAAGAAAAACGATATAGCGCTCATCTTTTTCAGTATAAAACTGCTTGACACCACACAAGCGAGGCTCGTATATGGTCAAACCTGTTTCTTCTTTGATTTCCCGTATCACTGATTTGACAAAAGACTCACGATGTTCAACATGACCACCTGGAAAGCATAGGCCCGTCCAATCATCATTTACTTTATTTTGCACTAAAATGCGGTCCCCTATCGTAAACCATACACATATTTGTTAAAATAACTCGTTCTGCTCTTGACATCTCTGCTCCTCCATCTACCGACCGATTCGCTCGGTCTGCTGTGACTCATTATAACATAAAAGACATCAAATTGATGAAAATCCAGATTTCTCAGCCCTTCCAGCAAAAAAACCGCCGATTGGGCGGTTCTTATAGGGAGATTATTATGAAAAAGAAAAGTTTTAGGATTTCATCAAATAAAGTTAGGAGGTCTTCATTTGATGGTTATATTATATAAATCTTATCTTAAAATTAGCTAAAAATAATTTAAGATTTTATAATTCTTGCAAAAGATATTGAAATAGCTCTAAATTGCCCTTTTCTTCGTTGATCAAAAACTCTGGATGCCACTGAAGACCGATGATACGGCTGCCGTCCACAGCCTCAATCGCTTCGATGGTATTATCCCTTGGGTCAAAAGGCAGTTGCTCGAAAATTAGGCGCCAAGTCCTTGATGCTTTGGCGATGGACAGAATTAATCTGGCTGGCCTGACCAAATAAACCGCTCCACAACGCTGCCTTTCTCTGTACGAATGGAGTGCGAAGTCCCAAATGGTTGCCCCTGCCAATGATTGTCAATCTGCTGATTGAGCGTGCCACCAAAAGCGACATTGACCAGCTGCAGACCACGGCAGATAGCCAAGACTGGCTTACCCTGACGAATAGCCTCCTTTAAGAGTGCTAGCTCAAACTCATCCCGAGCCAGATTGTAATCATCGCTATCGATGGCCTTTTTCCTCTCCCATAAAACTGCGGATGAACAGTTTTGACCACCTGATAGGATGAGCTTATCAATGGTTTCTATATAGTCCTTGATCAGACTTTTATCCCCAACAGGAATCACCATAGGGCAGACCGCCGACCAGCTTTGATGCTTTCGGCAAATTTGCAGGATACAGATGAATGAATGTTTTTGCCCGCCTGATCCACTGGACAAAGATTAGCTGACACTCCAACAATTGTTCTGCACATAGATGATCCCTCCTTAACTTTGATATAGAATATCTTACCATTTCCACCTCTCAGTCGTCCAATAGTATTTTTTTAAGCTGGTCATAAAAATTTTTTATGTCAAGAACAGTTTCCCACAAAAAGAGATATAGTAGTGACAGACAAGAAAAAATCAGCAGAAGTCCGCTGATTTCATTTTTCTAATTCAAGCATAACGCTGACTGCGGTCAAGGCATAAAGCGGAGCTGTTTCAGCTCGCAGGATACGTGGACCCAGGCAGACTGAGACAGCACCTGCTTGGCCAAAGGCTGCTATTTCATCTGGCGATAGACCACCTTCTGGTCCGAAGATGAAGAGGATTTTTGCGCCGGCTGCCAAGCCCGACAGAGCTCGGATTAGAGCTGCAGATTCTCCCTCTTTGGCCGATTCCTCATAGGCCACGATGACTGAGTCAAACTGAGCCAGCTGAGCCAGAAAATCCGCCTTTTTATCAAATAGCTCGAACCTCTGGAATCAGATTGCGCTTGCTTTGCTCTGCTGCTCCCTGAGCAATTTTCTCTAGCTTTTTCGCTCTTTTTGGCTAGCTTTTTGCCATCCCACTTGGCCACTGACCAGTCAGCTGGGAAAGCCCCAGATAGCACTGGCTCCTAGCTCCGTTGCCTTTTTGGGCGATAAACTCTAACTTATCACCCTTGGGAAAAGCCTGAAGCAATGGTCACTTGAACCGGCAGCTCGGTATTGTCCACTAGCTCCTCCAAGATTTCCAAGCTCTGCTGAGCTGGAGTCTAACACCCGCGCCAGTCGCTTCACGCCATCATCAAAGACTAGTGTGACTTGGTCGCCCTCTTTGAGTCGCATGACTGAAAACATGTGCTTGGCCGTGTCCTTATCCGTGACCACCAGAGGAGACTGAGGGTTTCCTTTTATAAAATACTGCTGCATCTAACCACCTATCACGCCTGAAATGTCTTGCGTTTTCTTAAAGACGCAGGCATTCCATTCGCCCTGAATCATATGCGTTTCTAGGAAAAATCCTGCCGCTTCTGCTGACTCGCGCACCATTTCCCACTTCTCAGAAATAATCCCACTCATAATCAGATAGCCCTCATCCTTGACCAGACGATAGGCATCCTCTGTCAGATGGATGAGAATATCGGCCAAAATGTTGGCAACAATGACATCTGCCTCGATTTCTACACCTCGGAGAAGATCCCCCGGCGCCACATGGATGTTCTCCATACCAGGGTTGAGCTCAATATTTTCCTGTGCCACGCGCACTGCCACCTCGTCTAAATCATAGGCGTAGATATCCTTAGCGCCCAAGAGTGAGCTAGCAATAGAGAGAACTCCGCTGCCCGTGCCTACATCCAGCACCGTTTCTCCGCCCCGCAAGACCTGCTCCAGAGCAAAGAGGCTCATCTTGGTCGTCGGATGAGTGCCTGTACCAAAGGCCATACCAGGATCCAGTTTGATAATCTTTTCTCCCACAGTCGCCTCATACTCCGTCCATGACGGCACAATAGTCAAGTCATGGGTAATCCGAGCCGGCTCAAAGTATTTTTTCCAATTGTCCGCCCAGTCTTCCTCAGCCAGCTCCTGCCGAGTCAGCTGAATATCTCCTGTCTCCAGGCCAAAGCCATCCAGCTCAGCCAGGCGCTCATTGGCCTGGGTCGCAATGGCCTCTATATCCACTGTATCCGGGTAGTATCCCGTAATTCTGACCCGATCGCTCTGCTCAACTTCTGGAAAAAGCTCACCATACTGGTCGACCTGCCCCAGATAATCTGCGCTGTCATCGATAGCCACCCCCTGACTGCCCAGCTCAATCAGAATAT
>BNJU01000330.1_pt1 | contig 95808 bp, 122 predicted proteins | sample 8539281 | NCBI WGS metagenome assembly BNJU01 (sample SAMD00202456, study PRJDB9452) | human saliva metagenome | isolation source: human saliva | place: Japan
TAGGTTTTTCACCTTTAGTGTCATAACCTACACTTGCAGTGACTCCTACTTTTTGGTTATCCCATCCGATATTAAGATCTGTTTTAACATTTCCTTTTTCTATCTTCTTTTTCACCTCTGATATTAAAAATAGTCAGCATCTGTTCTAGCTACTTTAGCTTTATTTTTACCATTAGCTACTTTTCCTAATTCATTTTCGTAAGCCACTCCAATAGCTAACTTTTACTGAATTATTTCCAAAGAGATGTTTATAAGCAAGTTCAGTTTCCAAGTTTCAGGTTTAACTGAGAAATAATCATTAGATTTAACTTCTAATCTCATTTCACCAGATTTTTTCCTTTTATCTTTAGATATTCTTCCATATTCTAAATCTAATGCTGCATATGGTCTTTAAAGTGAAAGTCTTCACTCAATCTAAATTCTTTAGATATCTCGTTCTTTAGACCTACTCCATAAGTATGGTATTTTTCGCTTTAGCATTGAATACTTTCATCAACTACTAAAGTATTTTCTGTTCATCTTTATTGTATCCTGCAGAAAACATCTCCAGATATTGTCCAATTTAAACTATTATTTTCATCAAATGGAACTAATTTAAAGACTCCAAGTTTTCCTTGTAATTGTTCTTCTTTAGAATTTCCTAAAGTCTTTGAAATTTTCAATTTGTTATGAACTATACCAGCATACCAACCTACTAGATTCTCCAAGTCTTACAGTTTCATCTTCATGTACATAAGCTACACCATAAGCATTGCTCTTGTAATCTTCATACCAGCAGTATTTGTTTTGTACTCTCCTCTGAGCTCCAAAAAGTTTTAATCTTATTAGAATCTTTAGTTAGATTAGACCATTCATTTCTTAAATAATCAAATTCTTTATCTAAAATATCACCAGTTGCTTGTACTCTTTGTTGAGTATTAGCATATTGATAGACCTTTCATTTGATCAACTGCTTGAGCAAATAATCTCAGGTTCATCCCTTTTCCTATTTGATTTAATTTATTAAATAGAGTTTTTTCTCTTGAGTCTGCACCTTCAACTCCATATCTTTGTTCTAAATCCGTCCATGAAAGTTATATGTGTCCTTATCTTTTGCAAAAGACTGTATAAGGTATCTTAGATAGATATACTGCATTAAATTTACCTGTATTTGTATCTTGAGTTCCAGTTGCTATCAAGTTAAACTTCCAGAATTCAAATTAAATTTAGTTTTTCCATTTCTAGAAAAGAGTTGAAATTGTATTATTATATGGAGATAAAATATTTTTCTCCTACTTGTATATCTCTACTATCTGTATAGTTTGTTGCCTCTATTCCAAAGATTAAATTAACTTCTTTTAAATTAGTTAAATGTTCTAAACCTTGTATAGGATTTGTAAATTGTCTTCCAGAAGTATCAACATACATACCTAGTGAACTAGCTCTTGTCAATGAAGGAGCTTCTGCTAAGACAGTATTTCTTAAGTCTAAAGTTGTGGCACCAGCTGTTATTTCATTTGGTTTTGCTGGAATAGTATCAACAAGAGTTGGAACTACAGGCTTTCCATTTCTTTTAATTGTAGCTGTTCCATTTCCTGGAGCAACTATTTCAACTCCATTGATTTTTACCAGTTGGTTCTATTCTCTTTCTAACTACTCCTTCAGCTCCATCTAAGTTAACTGGATCATTTCCTTTGTTATCTCCACCATTAGCTAGAAGAATTCCTGTGTTTCCTTCACCTTTTATTTCCAATAGTTCCATAGTTTTTATAACAGCATTATTGTTTGCTACTACTCCAACTATACCATCTTTTTGTATTATTTGAGCTGTTCTTATAGTTCCATAGTTTTCTCCAATAGCACTCTCTGTTAAGTACATACCAATAGAGTCTTGACCACTTAAATTAATTTCTGCTCCTACATGGTTTATAGCCATTGAACCACTTCCAGCAGCATACATTCCTATACCGCCTTCTCCAACTACATCTATTTTTCCATAATTTTCAACGTGACCTGTTTGTTTTAGTACTCCATCTTTATCTAAATAACCTGCAGCCATTCCAATAGAGTAATTTTCATTAATAACATCACTTTTTCCAACTGTTATAGTCGGTTGACTAGCTGCTCCTAGTTGCCCATTTACTGCTTTTGATGTAGTACTACCTATATCTCTTACATTTAATATTCCTACATTTCCAACTCCAGCACTAAAGTCCATATCTGCTAGGGTTAGTGATTTCTCCACTAGCATAAATACCATAGTTTTTATTACCAGTTGTTCTTAATGGAGTATTATTAGTAATAAGTGCAGTTTTATCACTAGAATAAATAAATATACTATTGTTTCCTAATTTAGTTTCATCAGTAGAATTACTTTCTAAAACACTCTGAACAACAGGAGTTCCAGTTATTGGATCAGCAGGAATTTCTTTAGTATCTAATACATAAGCAAAAAGATTGTCACCTATAGTCATTTTAGCACCATTTATTACATTGGTAGCACTTCCTGAAAACAAAGATTCCCTTTGAATTATTTCCAACTTCTATTTCCCCATCTGTCACATTAACTTCACTAGGACTATCTACAACATTGGCTAATCAAAAATTCCTACACTATTATTTCCTAACTTAATTTTACCAGTATCATGCCAAATATATACTCCATATATACCATAGTTATTATCTCCACCAATAATATCTCCTGAATTATATAAGTTGGAACCATAACCATCTTTTGAAATTTCTGAAAAATTCCTATATTTGGATTATCTTTAGACACAGAACTTTTTAAATTTATTACTGATCCAATATCACTTCCAATATCTGAACTATGAGGGTATCATCTGTTCCAGCTGTAGCATATATTCCAATTCCTCCTTGATCAGAGTTGATATTTATAGTATTCATATTGTATACTTGACCACCAGTTGATAATATTCCTATAGCATTATTTTCCCCTGACATATTTATAACACCGTAATTATGTCCCCTATTAACAGGGTTAGAGCTGTATGAATGGTTATTAAGGAAATACATCCCAATAGCTGATTCACCATCCATATTAATAACACCAGTACTTTCATTTCTAAGAGATAGTGTAGAACCACCAGGGAGAGGATTACCATCAGCATCTATTCTACGTGTCATTGATAGGATTCCTATAGAACCCTTTCCACCCACATTAACAGTTCCAGCATTTGAAACTGCTGCACCATTTGAAGCATAAATACCAACAGAACTACCATTTACAAAGTTATTTTCTTTTTCAACATTAATAGTTGCACCTGAAGCAACATTAACTCTTCCACCATCTGCAAATAGACCTACAGAACCAACACCCACTGCACCACTAGTTTTATCAGTTCTATCAACATTTACACTTGTATTAGTTTCTAAATTAATTTCATCTCCAACATAGTTTGCTAAACCTACTGCTGTTTGTTCACCAAGGTCAGCTATATCACTGCTACTCAATATAGCTCTAACATTGTTTCCTGATTTTAAATTTATTTTAGCTCTTTGCATTAAAAAGGTGTCTTGTTAAAGACATAGTCATTAGTCCCTTCATTAGCAGGATCAAGAGCTCTACTCTTATCATAGTTACTATCTATATTAAATGCACCTATACCATCTATAGTTGCTATCTTATAGTTTTTAGCTCCACTTGCACCATGTACTTCTGCTCCACCAAGATAACCACTGAAAAATGTTCCTGCTAAAGTAGAAAAATTTAAAAGATGGAATATTTTTAAGCTCATAATAGAAACATCATTTGAATGAGCATAAAACTTAGAATTTGCTAAATTTATTGTAAAATGGATCTGACAATACTCCACTTCTTTCAAATCCAGTTGATTTACCATAAGGTTAATCTTTTGCATTTCTTACATCTATGTTTCCATTATTTTTTTGTATATAGAGCATAGCCATTACTATCATAGTCAATAGTTGAGTATTTAGCCTGTACATTACTAGTAGCACCATCAGAAACAATAGCTGAGCCTCCATTTGTAACTTTCATATAAAGACCATCTGTCAATGAAGTTCCATTTGCAACTATTTGTCCACCTTGTTCTGCATAAAGTGCTAAAACCTTGATTTGTAATAGTGCCATCATCTTTTTACCATCTATTTCTATTTTTAGATTGGTTAGTTTGCACTGTTATAGGACTTGTTGCAGTACTATTTTTAGCATAGATTGCTATATTTTTTTCCTGTTGATTCAGGCTTTAATTTTATATCAAGTTTTCCATTTTAAATCTACTTTTTGTATTATCAGAGTAAATAGCTACTGTATCTCTTGTATCCATATTTATATCACCATTTACTTTTGACATAATTATTTGGAGAAGAAGCAAGACTGCCATATTTTCCTATACCATTTGTATTTTCCTTTATCTCCAGCTAATGTTGATTTGTTTACATTAATGTTACCTGTATAATCAATTTTTTTCCACCATTAGCATAAAGAGCTATATTATCTTCTCCACCTTTTAGTTCTATATTTCCATCAGTAGCTTTTAACTTCACCCATCTTTTGAGAAAAATTCCTATAGATTTTTTAGCGAATTTTTCAATTTCTAGTTGATGGAACTTTTTACATGTAACTCAGCATCTGGATTATTTAAATATATACCAACTATTTCTTCAGCTAAAGTTTTTCATCTCCACCAACTTTATTGTGGTTAGCTACTTTTACTATTTGCTGCATTAAGAAGAGAGTTTTTCAGGAACATAGGCTGGTATTGTAGTATTATCTTTTAGCTCCTATTACAAATCTAGCAGTATTTCTATCATTTTCTTTTTATTCCATCTCCACTGTTTTCTATATAAAGTCCAGTAGTATTATCACCTTGAAGATTTATAGGTTTATTCATAATAAAATTAGACTTTTTGAGATAGTTTTTCCACGAGCATCTTTTTGTTATAAATAGACCAACACTATTTCTACCATATAGATTAGCTTCCCCATCATTTATAAAAGATACATCTCCACGAGCTAGAGTAGAACTTGCAGTGAAAAACAGCAAGATATCCTTTTTCTCCATACATACTTATTTTTACCAGTTTTATTATTAGCATATATATGTTGAGTACCTGTATAACCAGCTCCTGTATCTAGATTCATAAAGGAAAATAGCATTTGAATGAGTCTTAGTATTTCCTTCTTCATAGTTCATACTAATGATATTTCCACGATTTTTCTACAAGGTTAACTCTTTGTCCCCTATTTCCACTGCAAAAGTTGTTTGAACATATCTGATACCTGTACCACCTAATTCAACTGTACCTCTATTTACATGATATAGCTCTCCACCTTGGTCATTTTTGAAATCAGTATCATCAGTATATTTTCTTATTTCATTGAATTCTTCTGTTGATATATGTCCATCTGCTTTTTAATTTATCAAATTTATCTGTTGTATTACCTTCTGTTTCAAAGTGTATAAATATTTGTCCCATCTATATTATTATTTTCATTTATCAAAGATAATTTTGAATTTTTCCCAAAATATGAATAAGGATATCTTCAAGTGACATAAAAAATGTAGGCACATCACCAGCAAGATCAGTATTTTCAGGAGGTTCAACTCCAACATCAACGTTTACAGGTCTTACTTGTATTTGCCCTCTTTGATAGTTTTTAAGTTGGATTCTGTTTACAGTTCCACCTCTTCTTTTAGTACTTCTCCTTTTTCTACAGAAGTTTGATATAAGTTACCATCAGTATTTCCTATACCATTATTTGTATGCCAGTATGAATATCTACCAGCTACCCCATTGATCCATCTTCCAGGGAAATCAGCAAAACCGCTTACTGTTATATTTGGAGCGTTAATAGTTGGAATAGAAGGAGTTCTATTTCTCTAGCTTCAAAATAAGGTAATCTAAAAACATATGGTTCTTGATTCTTTCTAGTTGTTGTTTTTATCTATAATAACTGGGTGCAATTCTAGTAGTTACAGAAACTGAAGCATTTGGTTCTTCTACAATATTTAAGTCTGTACTTCCATAACGAGTACTTTTTAAATTTGGAATTGCTATATTTTTTAGCTAGAGGATCAAGAGAATTAGTTGATCTATTTATTATACCTCCTTCAGATACTTTATCCCTCTTCCTTTATATGCTCCATTCCAATTGTTGTACATATAGTTAGCCCCAAATTGCCATGATGACCAAGGTGATTTTACTACTTGATCTCCTTGTTCCATAAGTTGAACTAATTCTAGTTTTAACCCTTGAACTTCTTTAGCATTTTCTGTTCTAGCATTATTTATTTTTTTCTTGTAAATTTCTATTGAATTTCTTAAGTTTCCTTGCTTTGTGTTTATCTCTTCTGTTGTAGGTGCATATGTTTCTTCTATGTCAGATGCAATTTTAGAAAAAAAGTAGGTAAACTTGTGTTATTATCTGCACTAGCTAGTAAAATAGTGTTTTCACTCTTTACTATTGAAGCTTTATCCACTTTTAGTTTTTGGTGTAACAAAAAAATTGCTATATAAATCATTAGCTCCAAATTGTACATTTGCCCAAGAAGCTTTTTAATTTTTGTGTAGCTTTTTCTTTTTTTCTTAGTTTCTTTTTACTTCTGCTTTTTTTCTTTTTTTAGCATCAGTTAAAATATCTTTTTTGTTTTTCTATTTCCTGTATCTTGTTATCTTGAGAAAAAGGCACTTGTTCCTTTTCATTAAAAAAAGTACTGCAAGCCCAACTGAATATTTTTACATTTCTCATATCTTTTAGCAATAGAACGTAAAATTTTTTTCTGTAGTTTGTAGGCTATTATTTGTCATTTTTCTCCCTGAAAATTTTATTTATATTTTTAATTTTTTTATTAGTTAAATAATGTTGTTCATGTATCTAAATTGCCTCTAATTTTGCCTAAGTAAATAAATTTTGTAAGTTACTTTTATTATAGCAAAAAGTAGCTATTTTGTCAATAAAATCAAGGAATTTTTCTGTAAAAATGGCACTGTAAAAATTTAATAAAAAGTAATTTTATTATAAAAAAAGAAGGCTGATTTCTCAGCCTTCAAAAAGTAATATTAATTTGCTGGTGTGAAAAACTGCTTGCCCTTTTAATAAAAATGAAGCAATAAGGAAAAATAAGAGGAAAAAAATCATAAGAAGAAGTGCAGCAATTCTCCTACTATCATATGCAAATTTTTTTGTCTTTATCATTTAGAATTTCATGATTTTTTTAGGATCTTCAACATCATATTTTTATTATTATACTTTCTCCAACCTTATATTTTGTTCTAGTATTTCCACCATGTTTATTTAGATATGTAATACAAGTTACATTTTTCACTATCATGATATTTTTTTATCTAAACTAGAGTTAAAAAAATATAAAATTAGGTTTAACAATATACTTATGTTTATTTACTTCATATTGATATATAGGATAAGTAGCAAACATTGCACTTTTTCAGAGTTTAAAACCTCTATTATCTCTCCTTTAACTTCACCATCATAACTACTAATATTATTTTTGTTGTCCTCTTCGCATCATAATTCCAAATATTAAAAAAACATAACTGGAAAGATAGAAAAATGACTGCAAACATTAAAAGTAACATTCTATTACTCATAGCACCTGATGTCAATAATTCTATCATTTTATTCCCCTTAATAAAAAGTTATTTTTTTGTCTAATAAAGATGTAATTCTCTAACATATTTTTCCAACTTCAGTATTTCCTGTACCTTTGATAAAGAGATTTCCATCTTTTTTTCTATATTTATCCAAACATGCCAAGAAAATTTATCTTCTGAAATTTTAAATTAAAATAGGCTAGGCTATTTTTTTCTTTTATCGTAAGTTAAAGTCATTAGCTTTGTTCTAAGAAAAATAAAGTTATTTTCTTTAATCTTTTCCAGTGTATTCTCCATCTTTCATTTTTATAGATTTCTACTATTTTTTTCCATTTTCTTTAATAAAGCCAAGTTCCAAGTATATCATCTTCTTTAGCATAACTAACAATTCCTAAAAAGTAATACTAGTAATAGTATAAAGTATTTTTTCATTTTTACTCTCCTATTCTTATAATTCTACGATAAAAATTGAAATCACCATTAAGGTCTTCTTCCTCATAGTCAATAACTTGATTGAAGTATGGAGAACAAGATAAATAACCTAAAAAAATCTCCATAACCTCCACAGATATTGCAACCTCCATCTCCACCTTTAGAGAAAGATTTCATCTATCAATAATTTCCATCTTATATGGGTCATAAGCAATAGAAAGTCCAAAGAAATTTGGCTCTTCTAAGTCATATTTATCATTGTCTTCTTTAGAGAAATATAGCAAGTTCATATTGTAGTCCAAGTCATCTCCCCAAGGAAATAGGGTTCTGCAACCTCCACCACATAAATATTCCCACTCATCTAAACTAGCTAAAGAAAATCCTTCCTCTTTTTAAATTCTCACAAAGTTCCTCGTAGCTAATATCATCATATAACTCTATTTCTATGTCATTTCCAACTTTTTGTAAATCTAGCTGTTTCATCTAATGTCAGTCTATTGTAGTCAGAATTTTTTTAAACTCATTATAGTCCTTTTAGTAAGTCACTGTCAAAGTCTTTTTAATTCTTCTAAATTAGATTTTCTCCAAGCTACAGTTTGTAATTCTCTTTCAACTAACATGGGTTTTATAGTAACTTTTCTAAGTTTACTAAAAGTTATCTCTGATATATTCTCCTAAAACTGTATCTAAGTCTTCAGTTTCATCTAAACAATATTTTAAACTTTTTAAAGTTTCATCAGATAAGTTCTTAGGTAGTCCTTCATAACCTAGAGTTACAGTATCTCCAGGAACAAAAACAAACTCACTTTCCTTGTATTTAAAAACAGCTGTAAAAGTTGATTTTTGAATACTTGGAGAAAGTTTCAAATCTTAAAAAGCTCCATATTGTACTTCTTGGCTAAATTTTCTAAAAATCTCTTTCTTCTCTTCTATAGGTAAAAAGGGAATAAGCCTCATTGTATAGATTTTTCCATAAGACCTCCTAATTTTTATCCAATTCTACTAAATATTTTTTTCAATCTCTTCTAAATTCTCTTCAGAGAAAAACTTTTATCTTTTCTTCAGTCAATCTTTTTAGCTGTAATTCCTTGTCCTGGAATAATATTACCCTGAAAAGCTTCCATCGTAGATATGAGTACTACCACAAGAGGGACTTCTTTCTTTTAAAATAACAAAATTAACTTCATTTTTCCTTAGCTACTTTTTAAAGTTTCTTCAGCTCCTGCTAAAAATTCTTCAGTAATATCTCTGTTATCCTTACTAAAAACTTTATTCTCTCTAATTTCAGAGGGTACTCTTGGTATGGGTAAACCTCCAAAACACTCAGGGCAAACTTTCACAATGTCCACATTATATTTCTCCAACAATGTAACAAGTTCTGGTGTAAGATTATTTCACCCTGAATATTTCACATTGTCTCCTAATAAACAAGCACTTATCAATACTTTAATTTTTCTTTTTCATATAGTCTCCTTGCTTATTGAACCTGTCCCTTTACAAAAATGATATGATAAGGAAAAATTAGTGGGATAACCATAAGTATTTTTCCCACTATTTTAAATACTTTAGATGCAGAATGTTTTATCCTTATCATTCAGAATTTCATGTCTCTTAGGATTATTAGAATTATATTTTTACTATTATATCTTCACCTGTACGATATTTTTGTTTGACTAGTTCCACCATGATTTCCTCTATAAATAATACAAGTAACATTTTCAGAATCAAAATATCTTTGATTTATGGCTGAATTTTTTCTAAAAACTATAAGGTCTAACAATATATTTATGATTATTTATTTCATACTGATACACAACAAAAAGTAGCAAATAATTTCCCAACAACACCATCTTTTCCCAGATTTTTATAACTTCTAAAAACTTTTTCCTTCTACTTCCTTATCAAAATTTTTTTCATATTATTTTGATATATTTTTTTCATATATAATTCCAATTATTAAAAATATAGAAGCAAAAACAAAAACTCCAGCAATCAATAAAAACAAAACTCTATTACTCATTTTACGCCTCTCTTTTTATTTTTAATTTTTCTTTTTCATATGGTTCCCTTACATCTATTATACTTAATTCTTGTAATTTATCCTTACCTAATTTTTAATAGAAATTTCTTGAAATGTCTATGCTCATCTTTTTCAGTTACTTCAACTTTTTTACCCTTAACTAAAGGCTGAACGATATCTTTCAAGCCAAGCTCTTCTTGTTTTCCATAAGTTATAGTAAGGTAACTTTAAATTTAAACATGAAAACCAGAATTATCACATAGTACATAACCTTCAAATTCTTCTAAAGCTTTTTTTCTTTTTCAGCTAAGAAAATTATATAGCTCATCATAGTTTTTCTAATCTTGTAAGTTCTTCTTTTTTTAGTAAGTAAATCAGAAGAAAAATTCAACTTTTTCATTAGATTTTTCAGAGAATTCTAAATCTATATTATGAGTGTCTAAATCCAATTTATTTTCTATGAAAATCCAATAAGTATAGATGTTCTTTATCATATTTTTATTATATGAGGGTCATATTCAGGAGAGACTACTTCAAAAACAGCTGTACAATTATTTTCTATCATAGTTTGCTTTTAATAATTCTTTTACTTCATCTTCCACCTTTATTCCAAATATCTTGGAAAATATCTTTATACTTTCCAGAAGTTACTGACTTTGAAGTAAGTACAACTTCACCATTTACAACAGAGGCTAAACCTAAGAAACCATTGTATTTTTTTAAATGCTCTGATTGGATAAGTTGCATATTTCTTTAAATAACCTAAGTTTACATGTCTTTCTCCAAAGTTGAAAAAAATTTATTATAACTTCTGATTTTTAACTTCTCCACTATCTTTATCTACAAAATAGTCCCTCTAGCCTTTATTGTTAAATCATTCCATTTTTTTCTTATTGAATGCTTCTCTATTGAAGTTCAATGAAATTAAGTTATGCTCACATTCTTTAACATTAATAAATTGATGTCTTATCATTTCATTGATAAGTTCATTTGCAGTATTAAATTCAACTTTTTCTACAGCACCTGACATTGGTAGTTTTAAACCTTTATTATATACAGAGTTTTTTATACCAGTCTTTTTAATTTTTTTCCTTCATTATCAATAGTTAAAACCTTTAATTCTCCTCCAAACTCTACTCTATCTTCAAGGCAATAAGAGAATTGTCCATCATTTACACCTCTATGTCCATGAACTTGTATGAAACCTTGGCATAAACCTTTCTTATAGTTTTTCAGAATAGATTTCACCTATTTCAGTTTCATATTTTCCAACTCCATGTATCATTTCTTTTAGCTGAAACTAAGGCTAAATTTTGGAACAAGTGGTAAACCTCCATGAGTACATAAGAATTTTTTTACCTCTAAATTCAAAGGCAAAACATTGTCTTAACTTCTTGTATATTTTTCTTTAAAGAGGCTCTTACATAGTCCACATCATATTCTTTTTAAAAAGAGGTAGTAAAGTTGTTTCTTCAAAAGATTTTTGTATATTTTTTTCTTCATCATAGATGAATTTTTTTCATACTCTTTTTCTTCGTGATTTCCTTCAATTAAAAATAACATTAGGCTTTTTCTAATAAGTCTAACATTATATTGAAAGTTTCAACTGGCTGTATTCCTCTATCAAAATAATCTCCAACAAAGATATAAAGAGTTTTCTTCATTAAAATCTTTTTAAAACTTCTTTTCAATGGTTCAGCACAAGAATGTATATCTCCAATAATTACAACTTTTTCATATTGATTTACATCAGCTGTATAGAAATTTATTATCTCATCTATTGATTCTATTTTCTTTTAAAAGCACTTGGTAATTTTTCATTATTTTTAATAGTTTCATAAGTTCTTTCTATAACTCTTTCAGGTACATATTTATAGTCATCTCTTTCTTTATTTCTCTTTAAAGCTTCTTCTAAAGGAACATCAAACTCTAGACAATACATAGTATATTTGTATGTACTTGCTAAGTCTTTGTATTTATTCAAAAGCTTTAAGGTCTGAGTGAGTGGCATCTATTATAGTAAAATCTCCATTTTGCATTCTCATTTCTAAATACTTATATAAAAGTTCCCAAGTTACTTTATTGTATTTTTGACTAATTTCATAAGAACCATCTTCAAGTAAAACAGGGTTTGCAATATTTAATCTTATGTTATCAGCACTTAATGTGTATGGTTCTAAGTTATTTTCTTTTATCCAAGTGGACTTCCCACTTGCTTGTATTCCTCTTAATAATAATAATGTTCTCATATTCTTCCTTTCGATATCTATATATAAAATAAAGGTTGCTGTAAATAAGTGAAATAAAAAAATAGTTTCGTTACAGTCAGATAGTATAGTAAAAACAGTTCACTGCTAGCTAAATTTTCTTAACGATAAAAATCAAGAGTTCGCTGTAATTTCAGCCAAACTTGCTGACAAGTCAGCTTCAAACACGCTGAGAATTACTCGGCTCACTCTGTTTGATTTTTTTATCTAAAAATTTAGAATGCAGATTCACTTGTTTTTTTACTAATATATCCAGTGTAACTCGTTTATTTTTATTTCCACAAAATGTGCTTACAACAACCTTGGATTATTTTATATGAAACTTTTTCTATATTTCTCTAATATATATATTTTTGATTTCTATCTGGTCCAACAGATACAACAGATATAGGACAATCTAATATCTCTTGAACTCTTTCTATATATTTTTCTACAATTTACTGGTAAATCTTCGTATTTTTGATTTGAGTGATGTCTTCATCCCAACCATCAAGTTCTTCATAAATAGGTATAGCTCTATCTAATGATTTTGTATCAGCAGGTACATATTCATGAATTACTCCATCTATTTCATAGGCAGTACATATTTTTAAGCTTTCCTAATCCACTTAAGACATCTATCTTAGTCATAACGATATCAGTTAGTCCATTGATTTCAGTTGCATATCTTCCCTACAACTAAATCAAGCCAACCACATCTTCTAGGTCTACCAGTTACAGCTCCATATTCACCACCGATTCCTCTAATCTTATCTCCAAATTCATTCTTAAGTTCTGTTACAAAAAGGATCCTTCTCCAACTCTTGTTGTATAGGCTTTCATTACACCAATACCTTTTGTCTATTTTTTTCTTGGTGAAATACCTGCTCCTGTTGTAACTCCTCCAAGTGTAGGGAGATGATGAAGTAACATAAGGATAAGTTCCATAGTTGATGTCTAGCATCATAGCTGTGCTCCTTCAAAAAGTACAAGTTTATTTTCATCTAATGCTTTATTTACTATTGGGATAGTATCAACTATTCTATGTTTTATTTTGTTCAATATATCCTTTGTATTCTTCAAAGATAGTATCAAAATCTAGTGGTTCAATACCATAAATTTTTTTGTAAATATTTCATTTTTTTCTTTTTAAATTAGCTCTTAATTTTTTTCTTCAAATTGTTTTTAAATCAAGTAAATCAGCCATTCTTATACCATCTCTTGAAATTTTATCAGCATAACAAGGTCCAATTCCTTTTTTTAGTTGTTCCTATTTTTTTATCCTATCTTCAACACTTTTCTCTAATTTTATCCATTTCAATGTGATAAGGCATAATAACATGTGCTCTATCACTTATAATAACATGATCAGTTCTAGCTCCTCTTTTCTCTATTCTATCTATTTCGTCTAGGAAAAACTTTAGGGATCTACAACAACACCTGGTCCAATCACACAAGTACCAGCTTGAAGTACACCTGATGGAAGAAGTTGTAGAATGAACTTTTTCTCCATCCACAACAACTGTGTGACCTGCATTATTTCCACCTTGAAATCTTACTACATAATCAGCTTTTTTTCTGATAAAACATCTATGATTTTACCTTTTCCTTCGTCTCCCCATTGAGTACCTACTACAACATAACCAGCCATTTTTCCTCCTATATTCTCTGTTATTTTTTTAGATAAATATTCTTTAAACCTTATAATTTTTCCTTAAAAATTGACTTTAATAACTTTTAAATATAAGATGATTACGACTGTCCATTATATAGATCTGAAAGGAGCATAAATGTCGAGCTCTCTGAAACACTAATGGCAGTTTGCAAGTACATCGTTAATAGATTTTTATCTTTAAAAAATCTACATTCAGTAACTCATTTATTTTTTTAAAGTTATTTTATACTAATTTTCTTAATTTCAATATAATTTATATTTTTTTATTATGTTTGTGTAAAAATAATTGTTCAAACTCTGTTTTTATATTATTTTCAGCTTTTTTTCTGAATTATGTAAATCAGAAGTATGATAAACTACTTCATAATTTTTTTAAAAGTTTTTACTAGCTCTAAAACATCACTATAATAAGTATCGTGGTCAGTTTTAAAGTATAGAACTCCATCTTTTTTTCATAATCTTATCTAAAGTTTTCAAATAATCTTTCTTGTATAATTCTGTTCTTTTCTGTTCCTTCCCAAGGATCTGGGAAATTTATATACATCTCAGATATTTCATTTTCAGCTAAGAAATCTTCTAATTCTTCTCCTCTTTTTTTCTAAGGAAGGCAACATTTTTTTATATTTCTTTTTTGACATTTTTGTGTAGCTAAAACCAATCTTTTTAAATCTTAATTCTAAACCAATGAAAATTTTTTTATTAGATTTCTTTCAGCAAGTTGATACATAAAAGTTTCCACTTCAGTACCTATTTCCACAGCAATAGGATTAGAATTTCCAAAATATTCATTCCATTTTTGATTTTTTTAGCTTTCATCACATCATTATCATACATTATATACTCAGGATAATCAAGTAATTTATACATATAGATATTATAATTTGATTTCTCCGAGTGGAAGAAGTGCTTCCATAAGTCTTTTGCTTCATCTTTTTATATTATTCATAATTAAATTTTTCCTTTTTCACAATATTTAATGCTATCATTTTATTTTTCTTCAAAGAAAGAGTTAATTTCTTCATCTGAAATTTTTCCACTTTCAATATTCTTAATTGCTTTCAACAAACTCTTCGGCATCATTAACTTGAAAACCTATTTTTCTTCTTAGGATTTCCTTTTGCAATATCCACAACATTTTTGAGTGTATTTTTCCAAAGATAACAGCCTTTCTATAGAACAGAGGCTCAAGTAAAGTTATGTCCTCCAATATTCACTAAAGTTCCTCCAACAAAGGCAATGTCAGATATAGAATATAGTTTTCTAAGAACTCCCATTTTATCCACTAGAATTATATCTTCTTTTTCCAGTTGAGATATTATTTTTCTAAGTCACTGTATTTAACATAAGTTAGATTATTTTCTTTTATTAGCTCTTCTATTTTTAGGCAGTCTATCTAAATGTCTTGGAACTATTATTAAAACATAGTTTTTTTAATCTTTTTAAAAACATCTAAAAATTATCTCATCTTCACCAGTTCTTGTACTACCTGCAACAAAAACTTTTCTATCTCCAATATTTAAAAAAACTTTCTATATTCATCTTTTTCATCATCAGAATATTTTTTTCAAGAGATATGCTGAACTTTAAAGTTTCCAACATTCTCAGTTTTTCTTTTTCATCAGCACCTAAACTTATAATTCTTTCTCTATCAATTTCAGATTGCATATAGAAAGTAGTCTATCTTTTTGTAACATAGACTTTTCAATAAAAAAATTTAAGTTTTTTTATATCTTGGATAGCTTCTATCTGAAATTCTACCATTTACAACTATAATTCTTGAATTTTTTTCTTATTAACTTCATTTATAAGGTTAGGCTAAAAGTTCAGTTTCTACTAAAACTAAAAGTTTTAATTTTGATTTTATTTAAAATTTCATTTATTTTTCTTTTATCATCTATTGGAAAAGTATATAACTTTTATCTTTTTCTTATCAGAATATTTTTTTACAGCATTTTTCATAACCAGTATCTGTAAAAAGTTGAAATTAATATGTTTTTCCTTGATATAGAATAGAATTTTTAACTAAATCCTCTGATAAATTTCACTTCCCCAACTGATGAACAATGTATCCATATATATTCTTCATCTTTTTAAATCTGAAAAAAATCTTGACTTAATCTTTTTATCTATGAAGGTTTTTCATCTTCTCCTTCATAAAAAGGTCTATACAAAAGTCAAGCCTATTTTTTTCTTAATAAATTATACATAGATTTCCCTCATTATTTTTTTATTTTAGCTTTTTTCAATTTCTTTTGATATGAAATTAACTACATCTTCTATTGTTAAATTTGTGCTATCCAGTTCAATAGCATCGTCAGCTTTAACAAAAAGGACTTTTCATCTCTTGTACTGTCTATATGGTCTCTTTCTTTTATAGATTTTTAAAAACTTCATCGTAAGTTATTTCAGTTTTTCTTTTCAAGAAATTCATTATATCTTCTTCTTGCTCTTTCTTCAGGACTAGCTATTAAAAAAATATCTTAACTTGTGCATTAGGAAAGATAACAGTTCCAACATCTCTACCATCTAAGATAACATCTTTATTATTGCTAATCTTTCTTTTGTAAATCTACTAAATTACTTCTAACTATCTTAATACTTGCAACCTTAGATACATTATCATTTATTCTTTTTTTCTCTTATCTTTGTACTTACATCAACATTATCTAGATAGAATTTATCTCCTTGCATATCTAAATTTACAGTATTTAAAAACTCTTTCTACCTCTTTTTAAATCACTGATATCTATATTATTTTCTAAAAAGATAAAGAGTTATCATTCTATACATAGCACCAGTATCTATATATGTTAAATTATATTTTTTTAGCAAGAAGTTTTTGCTATAGTACTCTTTTCCACTTCCTGCAGGTCCATCTATTGCTACAATTAAATTATTCATTTTTTCATCTCCTATTTATTAAAAATCTTGGAAAAATAAAATTACTGATCTGATTTTTTTACATTTTACATTATATTATATCATAAAAAAAGTATTGAATAGTTTTTAAATTTTTGCTATAATTCAAATAAGTAAAATTAATAATAGTGAGGTAGAATGCTGTGAATGTTTTGAATAGAATATATAGTGTATTTTTAATGATTGTATATTTTTTTGTATAAAATATCTTATAAATAGCTTGTTTTTACGTTAGGAATTAATGAAGAAATTCCATCAATTACTAGAATTCTTTCTAGTTCAATATCATTTTCTATATTTTTGGATATTTTTCAAAAATTTAAAAATAACAAAAAAAGATTATTCAGGATTTAATTATAATGCTAATTTTTACAATAGGAGCCTATTTTTATCAATAGATAAGTAGAAAAAAATTAATAATATGGAGGTAAAAATGTTATGAGTATTGGTAAAAAGATATATATGATGCTATATTTTTGGAATCTATGCAATTATAAATCTTACTTGCCCTAGGATATGTTGTAGATGGTTTATTTTTTTAAATTGGGTTTTGAGGATGTATTTTCTTCAATAAATGAAAATATTTATGGGGCTATTGGAGGAACTGTTATTATATGTTGTATTATAAATAATAGGAAAATAGAAGAAATACTAAAAAGATAAAAAGAAATATCTATTTTTCTATTATACTTATAGTCCTTGCAATAGGAACTTATTTCTTTGTTCATAATTGATAAAAAGTATTGAATAGTTTTTAAATTTTGGTATAATCCAAGTAAGCAAGATTAATAATACGGAGGTAGATAATATGAGAAATGATGTTTGGAAAAATTAAAATTGCTACTTATTATTTTATAGGTATTATTTGTTTGGGATATATCATTGAGACCTTGCTTTATAAATTTAGATTTGAGCAAACAGCTCCTAAAAATTTATGATAATATCTCTGCTGCTTTTTGGAGGAGTAATAGCTTCTATATTTTTTTATAAAAAGAAGGTAATAAAAAAATTTGATATTTATTTATTAATTATACTTATAGTCCTTGCAATAGGAACTTATTTCTTTGTTTATAATTGATTAAAAAAATATTGAAAAAGTTTTTAAATTTTGGTATAATTCAAGTAAAGCAAAAACTAATGATACGGAGGTAGATAATATGAATACTAATGTTTGGAAAAAATTGGATATGTTATTTGTGGTTCTATAGGTCTTTCTCTTTCTTGGTATGTTTTTTTATAGCTTGCTTTATAAATTTGGATTTGAGCAAACAGGTCCTAAAATTTATAATATCCTTTATTATACTATTTTTAAATTTAGTACTTTTTGGGACTTATTTTTCAAAAAATGAAATAAAACTGATACTTATTTTTATACTTGTACTTATGGTTCTTGGAATAGGAGCTCAATTCTTTATTCATAATTAATATAAAAATCCCCTAATTATTAGATTTTCATTTTATTTCTTTAATATATCTTCAAAGTCATTTTTCAGTAAATTTATATTTTTGCCACAGAATTGACATTCTGCTTCAATTTCCTTTTCTTCTTCAAAAATATGTTTTAATTCTTCTTTTCCAAGTGTCATAATTCCTCTTTGAAATCTATCAGAATTACAATCACAATTATATTTTTAATTCTTTTTCTTCCAATATTTCATATTCTTCAACTAAGCTATCATCAGCAGTGTCCATATCATCATATAGAAGATTTATTATTTGCTCTAAGCTCATACCACCTTTCATAAGTTCATTCATAGGTCTTATTGCTAGCTTTTTCTTTCTAATTTTGTAATAAAATCTTCATCTGCTCCAGGAAGTAACTGCACCATAAAAAGCACCTGCACATAATATTTTACCATCATTAGTAGCTTCACAAGCTATGAAATAATAGTAGAATTTTGCTCTGAGTTATGAAATACGCACTTATATCATCAGGCAATGAAGAATAATCTACATTAGTAATTGCAACATAAGGTTCTTTTTAGCTCCCATGTCTTTAATAATTCTCATAGTTCCTTTTCCAAGACCATCAAAGTTTTCTTCGCTTGTATTTATAAGGTAACTTTTTATATCTCCATTAGCATCTGAATTGACAACTATATTTTTTATATAACCATCAGTATCTGTTCTAATAGTTAATTTTATCTTCACCTTTTAAAGTAGCTCCCCATTATAGCTGCCAAAGTACAAAAATTTTCCAAATGTTTTCATAGAATATTCGTCAGTATTTATGTATGTCTAAGGCTTTTTGAACAACATCAGTTGTGTCTGCTACAAAAATCTAGCATTTTTACTTAAACCTCTTATTAATCTTCCCATTATCTCCTCCATAATTAATTAAATCTTTTAATTCTTCATAAGTTTTCTTATTAACTAATTTTGAAATTCAATATATCAGTTATTCTATCATTTTTATCTAAATATGTCTGAATTTTTAATTTCTTTTTAGAAAATCCATAGTATTTTAAAGTTAATTCATCAGCCGAATTAATATTTAAAACCTTTTAGTTGAGTGCTAGAACCCTACTTTTAAAAAAACTTAGATAATTTTTGGTAAGTTGCATCTCCTATTCCTTTAATTCTTTTTAAATCCTCTAATTTGTCAAAAACCACCAGTTATTTCTCTATATTCCATAATTTTGCTAACATAAGACTTAGATATTTTTCTCTAACATATCTTGTTCACTAGCTTTATTTTATATCTAATAGTTCTTCTTTTTCATTCTGCATATTTTGAGAACTCATAATCAATCTGTAATCGTTATTACTAAGTGCTGGCACTGCATAAGAATTAGCAAACAAAGCAACTAAATAGTAAAAAGCCTATAATTTTTTCATATTTTCTCCTTCTTAAACATCTCTATTTTTCCTTACATCTTTTATCTAATTCCCTTATATATAGGGCAGGATCTTTTGGATTTACATATCTTTCAATGTATAGTCTATACCGTTTCTTTCTTCAATAACAATCTTACTTATACCACCTCCACCTAATGCCATAGTATTTTGATTTTCTTCTATCATTTCAATATTGAAAATACTTTCTTTTCCTTCTTTAGAATAGCCAATATTTTTCTCCCCACTCAATGATATGTCTATACATATAGTAAGGTTTCATCTTTTTTCTCTTTAACTATCTCTTGAATATGTTCTTCAATTAAAGCTCTATCTATAGAGTTTCTTTCTTGGCTTTCTTTAAATAATTTAGAAGCTCTTTTAAATGCTAAACAGTGTATAGTTAAATTATCTATGTCATAGGGCATTTAATTGCCTTAAAGTATCTAAAATTTCTTCGGTTGTTTCTTCAGGTAGACCTATTATTAAATCCATATTTATGATAAAACCTAGTTTTTAGCTTCTTTGAATATTAGGTCAAAGTTTTCCTATTAAATCTTCTATTAACTCTTTTTAAAAGTTTCTAAGTTAAATGATTGTGGATTTAAACTTATTCTATCCACTGAATATTTCTTCATTATTTCTAATTTTTCGATATTTAAAGTCTTCTCACCTGCCTCAAAAAGTGAATTCTTTCACATCTGACATATCTATATTTTTCAGTAATTTCTTTAAAACTCTTTCTAAATCTATTTCTGTCAATGTACTTGGAGTTCCACCACCAAAATATATAGAAGAAACTTTTCTTATTATATGTTTTAGAAAAATCTCCTATATTTGAATTTCTTTTTAAAAGTGCTTCTACAAAATCATTATAGAATCTTCAACTCCACCACCTATTTCATAGGAAGCAAAGGAACAATACTTACATTTAGTTGGACAAAAAGGTATTCCCAGATATAGATTTATATGTTCTTTGTCTAAAAAGCTCCAATTCTTTTTGCAACAGTTTCCATAAGATTTATTTTATCATCTGTAACCAAGTAGAAGTCTTTTAAAAATCTTTTCTAGCTTCTTCATAGTCACAGCCATTGATTAAAAGTCTTCTTAAAACTTTTAGTTGGACGTACTCCCATAGAGAACCCCAAGCATAATTTTTATTTTAAAAGTTTTTAATAGACTTATTTTTACACATAGTTAAAATTTGGTCTTCTATCTTATTCTCTAAATCTATATATGAAAATTCTGTATTCTTATTTAAGTTTTCAGAGCTTACTTTTATCTTAATTAAATTTTTCTTCTTTTTGGATATCAAAAAGAATTTTTATCTTCAAGAAGCTCGAAGCCATTACTCTAGTAAATTCTTCTATACTCATAAATTTATTTCTACATTTGTTTCTATTAACAGTTTAATCACTCTCATTTCTATTTTCTTAAAATATTTTTCCTTTGTTATCATATAGTTTTCTATTCCACTTTCAATAAGACTTGGAATTTGATTTTAATTTATTATTGGTAATTAAATTTGCACTGCCCTTTAGTGTTATTTTAAAAATTTCAAAAATAACTTTAACTTTCTTAGTTTTTATCTCTATACAGCTCTTGAGAAAAGATAAATCTCAAAACAGAAGCAAGTTGCTCTTTATAAAATCTTTTTATCAGACTTTTACCATAGAAATTAATCTATTTATACTTTCAACAGCATTCATAGTATGTAAAAGTAGAAAAACTAGATGTCCAGTTTCAGCTAATTTTTAAAAGCTGAGAATAGACTTTCTTCATCTCTTATTTCACCCAAAAACAATAACATCAGGATCCTGTCTTAGTGAACTTTTTAAAGCTTTTTCAAAACTTTCAACATCTGTTCCTAATTCTCTTTGTATGATTAAAGCTTTTTATTCTCAAAAAATATATTCAATGGATCTTCTATTGTTAAGATTTTAATTTTATTATTCTCATTAAATTTCTCATTATATTAGCAAGAGTTGTAGATTTACCACTTCCAGTAATTCCACTTATTAAGACTAAGCCATCTTTTAGAGCTAAGATTTTTCATCAATAACTTTATTGATGAATTCATCTTTTAACTTTATAGATTCATCATTAATTACTCTTATAACTAAAGCTAACTTTCCTTAGTGATTTATTCTATATCTTTTGATTTTTTAGAGTCAGTGTAAGCAAAATCTTCTTCAAATTTTTCCTGAGCAGATTTTCAAGATATCTCTCTACTAAGTTTTGACTATCTTCATATGCTACGATTTCTCCATCTTTTTCTAAAAATATATTCTTTTCGTCTTCAATTATATGTATGTCTGAAATATTATTTTTCTTACATATTCAAAATATCTTTTCCATAGCTATACAATCACCATTTTTCTTATTTTTTTAGCCTTCTTTATTATTATATCACAAAGTAGAAAAATAAAAATGCTACACCGAAGTGTAGTTGATTATTTTTAGATGGTGGTTGGGGAAGGATTCGAACCTTCGAAGGCTGAGCCGTCAGATTTACAGTCTGATCCTTTGACCGCTCGGGAACCCAACCATCTGTATTTAATTGTAATGGTGCCCGTAGGGGAATTGAACCCCTGTTTCCAGAGTGAAAATCTGATGTCCTAACCACTGAACGAACGGGGCACTGGTGCCGCTTATCGAGTCGAACCAATCACCCTACTGATTACAAGTCAGTTGCTCACCAGATGAGCTAAAGCGGCTCGTGTCATTCAAGGACATCAACTATAATACACTATATCTAAAAACTTTGTCAACAACTTTTTAAAAATTTAATTTTTAAAAATCTTATTGATCTCTTCTTCTTGATATAATCTTTTTGTTTCATATTATCTAAAAGTTCTTGATTTACTTGGATTTTTCTTATCTTCTTCAAGTTCACCTAAGCTCTTTTATTATTTCATATTATCTAGTCCATTTTCTTCTAAAAATCTTCTTTAGCTCTTGAAATTTTTTTCAAAACTTATAGCTTTTTAAAACTCTTTCTGTCCAACTCTATCAATAGTATTTAATTGAATTTTATCGTATCTAATATTTTCAGATTTTAAAAATTAGCTATATCTACAAAAATTTTTGTCATGTCATTAATATTTTTCAAGAATAAAAATTTCTATCCAAAATTTTTCCTTTATACTTAGAATTATTTAGGTTGATGAAACCTTTTCTAATTTCTTCCACACTTGTCTTGTAGTCAGGTCTAACAATTTTTCAAAAATATCTTGAGTTAATGTATTTAAAGTAGGAACAATTAAGTCTATATATTCTAACTCCTTTTCATAAGATTTTCATCTGCTAGAAGTAAACTATTAGTAATTAAACAAATCTTACACTTCATATTTTAAATCTTCTTTTCATAGCCTTAGAAATATTACCTAAATCCAAACTTAAAAGTGGGTTCTCCACTTCCAGAAAAATGTTATATAGTCAGGCTTTTATATCTTTCAATACTGTTGATATTTCTTCAAGTATTTCATTCATATCTTTAAATCTTTTTTCTTTTCTAGTTGAATTTTTTAGTTGCTCCCACTCACAAAAATACAATTAAGATTACAACTTTTACTTACGACTGAGTCAACTCCTAAAGATATTCCTAATCTTCTTGATGGAACAGATTCAAATACATGCTTATACATTTTCTCACCTCATGTCCTTAATTATTATATATATTGTACTCAATTTTTGAAAAAAATAAAAAGTAACTTGTAACTGCGATTACAAGTTACATAAAGTTATCTATTACATTACTTAAAAATTAAAAATTCAAAGTAATATAGACACTTTTTGATAAAAGTAATAAAATTGATATTACAATTATCATTGCGATTAATAAGTTTCTATTCAATCTTTTTACCTCCTTTTGAAAAAGGTTAATGGGATTGTCTAGGAATTACAAGATATTATAGCATGAATTATTGACATTCTTTAAAAAAGTTATAATAAGTTAAAAGATATAGCAATATATCACGCGATTAATAAGAAAAATAGAATTACAAAAACACTAGCGATCTGCGATAGCTAGTGTTTTTATTTTTATTTGGTAACATATGTTACATAAAAGAATTTTATATAAATTATATAATAAATAAAGGAAAAATTAAAAATCATAAGAGGTGAAGATTTTTGAAAGAAAAATTATTAGAAAAATTGAAAGCTTAAATGGAAATGGAAAAAGTATCAAGAAATAATAGACTTTAATAGAAGCTTTACCAATGAACAATTAAATACAGAATTAATGGGAGAATTAGGAAGAGCCTACAACAATATAGAAGAATATGAAAAAGGTTTAGAAATATTAAAAAGCATAGAAAATGAAGTAGGAGATACTGCACTTTGGAATTGGAGAATAGGATATTCTTACTTTTTCTTAGAAGATTATACAAAAGGCAGAAAAGTATTTTTAAAGGTATATGAGCAAGAACCAGATAATGAAAAAGCTTTGTGATTTCTTAGTGAGAACATATATAGCCTTAGGAGAGATCGAAAGAGGAAAATGGAGATTCAGAAAAAGCTATAGAATATGCTCTTGAAGCTAAAAATATGCTAAAACTAGAGAAATAAAAATAGATACAGAAATATTCCTAGCTAGCCTATATAACAGACATATGAGATATACAGAGGCTGAAGAAATGCTTAGACCTATCTTAGCAAAAATAAAAAAGAGACATAGAAGGAAATTATGAGTTAGGCTACAGTTTATTAAATAGTGCAAGAACACTCGTGACTCTAGCACTCGTAGGGTGTTAGTCATGAGACTATGTACTCGTAGGGTATGAATTGCACGAAGATTTTTAGTAAGCATATAGGGAAACTTGTATGTAGACATGAGAGTAAAACTGTGCAACAAAAGAAACTGGATGCTGGGAACTCTTAAAAGCTAGTATAACCACAACATAATACCTAAAGTGAGAATATGGTATAGGTGTGATGGTGGCGAAAGCAGAAAAATATACTAGATGGTGCAAGGTTAAATCCCTAAACATTATGATAATAGACAATCAGCAGCTAAGCCTGAAAAGGAAAGTTCAACGACTATCCCTCGTGAGGGAGTACAATACAAGCGATTGGTATTGGAGTGGTTTCGCCTAAGGTGTTGAGATACACTATGGATAAGATATAGTCTGTGCTTGTTAGAGATAACAAGAAGTTCAAGACTAATCTCCTTAATTTATTAAAGTGTATATGCCAAAGAGAACTGCATAAGTAGTAGCGTACTTATGTGAACGACGCTTCCCACTGTTGTGGGGTTTTAAAAAAACTTTTAAAAATATTTAAAAAAATAAATAAAAATATTACTTTTTAGTAGATAAAATGTAGGATATATGATATAATATCTCTGATAAAAAGGAGGTGATTATATATGTATTTAACATTAAAACAACAAGTAAAAACATCTTAGTAAAAGAGTTTAGAAATTTAAAATATTTGTGCCATATAGCTAAGAATTTGAAAGAAATCAAGCTATATATAATGTTAGACAACACTATTTTTAAAAATAAAAACTATTTAAGCTATAATGAAAAACTATAAGATACTTAAAAATAGTGAGAACTATAAAAAGTTAAATTCTAATATGGCTCAACAAATTTTAAAAAAAGTAGATGAAAGTTTTAAATCATTCTTTTGGACTTTTAAAACTTGCTAAGAATGGTCAATATAATGGTAAAATAAAATTACCTAATTATCTTGATAAAGATGGTTTTTACAACTCTTGTTATAGGTTTTGTTAGATTAAAAGATGATATGTTGATAGTTCCTTATTCAAATTCATTTAGAAAGACACATAAGGAAATCACAATAAAACTACCACCAGTATTAAAAGGCAAGAAGATAAAAAGAAATTAGAATAATACCAAAACAACATTCTAGGTACTTTGAAATTCAATATACTTTATAAGGTAAAAAGAAAGTTCAAAGGGAATTAAATAAAGAAAATGCACTAGGAATTGATTTAGGTATAGACAATCTTTGCACTTGTGTTACAAATGCTGGAGCTTCATTCATAATAGATGGTGAAAATTAAAATCAACAAATCAATACTATAACAAGATAAATGCAAAAATTACAAAGTATAAAAGATAAGCAAAAATTGAGCGAACAACATTAAGACAAAAGAGAATAACTAGAAAGAGAAATAATCGCATAAATGATTATCTTTCAAAAGCAGCAAGAACAATTGTAAATTATTGTCTTAATAATGATATAGGAAAAACTAGTTCTAGGGATATAATGAAGATTTTCAAAAGAAATTCAAATATAGGAAGTATAAATAATCAAAACTTTTGTAAATATACCGTATGGAAAAATTAGAGATAAATTAATATATCTATGTAAAACTATATGGAATAGAATTTCAAACTACAAGAAGAAAGTTATACATCAAAAGCAAGTTTCTTTGATGGAGATGAAATTCAATATATGATAAAGAAAATCTACAAGAATATATATTCAGTGGAAAAAGAATAAAAGAGGACTATATCAAACAAGCACAGGTAAACTCATAAATGCAGATTGTAATGGAGCATTAAATATTCTAAGAAAAAGTAAAGTTGTGGACTTAAGTGTCCTATACAATAGAGGTGAGCTGAACACACCTAAAAGAATAAGGGTAGTGTAGAGCTATCAAACTTCTTAGAAAGATTTTTAAATATTTTTAAAGATTTTAGAACTCTGCAACTCTAGCACTCGTAGGGGTGTCAGTCGTGGGAGGTTCAGTTAAACAAGAAAGATATGAAGAAGCATTAGAATATTTTTTAAAACTAGAAAAATTAAATGATGCTGATGATTGGCTTTTATCAAAAGATAGGAATATGTTATAAGAATTTAGATGAAAAAGAAAAGGCATTAAAATATTACTTAAAAGCTGTTGAACTTGATGAGAAGACACTTATTCAATATCAGATATAAGCTTGGCTTACAATTTTTAGGAAAATATGAAGAAGGATTAAAATGCTTAGAAAGACTTGAGGAACTTTGGTCAAGATGATGCTTGGACAAATGGTGAGTTTGGATATTGTCTATCAAGACTTGAAAAGACATGAAGAGCTATTAAAAATTAAATCATGCCTTAGAAGTGGAAGATGAGGAAAAAGATATGCTACATATTCATAGCTTACTTGGTTGGAGTTGCAGTCAATTAGAAGATTATGATAAGGGACGCTGAGCATTATATTCAATCTAAAGAAGGTAGAGATAGTGCTTGGATAAATGATGAAATAGGATATTGTTACAAGAAAAAAATCTGATCTAAAAAGCTTTTGGAATTCTATTTGTTAGCTGAAAAATATGATAAAAATGATCTTGATCTTGTATCAGAAATAGCTTGGGTATATAGTATTTTTAGGAGAATATAAGGAAGGTCTAAAATATACAGAAAGAGCAGTAAAACTTGGAAGAAATGATGCCTGGATAAATATACAATATGGAGCTTGTTTAGCAAATTCAAATAGATTTCAAGAAGCTATAGAAAAATTAGAGTATGCTTTAAGTTTGAGATGAAGAAAAAGATTTAGCTTTTGCCCTATAGTCAACAGGTTGGTGCTATCGTCTATTAGAGAGTTTATGAAAAATACTTGGATGCCTTATTCAATCTCAGAAGAAGGAAGAAATGATGCTTGGATAAATTTTTGAAATAGCAATATGTTATGAAAATTTAGATGACTATGAAAAAGCCCTTGAATATGCATTAATATCTTATGAATTGGATAAAGATGAAGTGAATGTATTATCAGAAATTGGTATAATTTACAACTATTTAGGAAGATATGAAGAAAGCACTTCCATTTTTATTGAGAGCAAAAGAATTAGGAAGAGATGACGAGTGGCTTAATACTAAATAGCTGTGAGCTTAGGTGAAGTGGAAATGTAAAAGACAATTGAAAAATTGAAAAACTTTGACTATGATTGACTGAAAATGAAATAAATCAAAGAATTTTTATAAATTCTGAATTAACGGCTTTATGGAAGCTTAGAAGAACCACAACCAGAAGAAGCACTTTAAATATCTAAATGTAGCAAAAGAACTAGGAAGAGAAGATGAGTGGATATATTCACAAATTGGATATCAATTAGGTTATAATCCTGATAAATCTGAAGAAGCCTTTGGAATATTTTGAAAAAGCTATAGAATTAGGAAGAGATGATGCTTGGATTTTTGAAGTGAAAGGAATAATATTACTAGATTTAAAAAGATATGGAGAAGCCTTTAGAATCATTCAAAAAGCTGATGACAAAGATAATAATGGTTGGTACCTATATTCTATGGGTAGATGCTTAAGAGGTTTAGAAAGATATGAAGAAGCTATAGAAATTCTTTTAAAAATCAAGACAGATATCATTAGATGAAGAAGATGTAGTAGATGGAGAAGATTTTGAACTTTGTACATTGCTATATTGGAATAGGTGACAAAAGAGAATGCACAAAAATATTTAGATTCAGCAAGAGATGCTATTATTGAACGTGGAATTCTAAAATGACTATTTTAAAGAAAAAAATTGATGAAATAGAAAAAGGAATATCTTCTAGACATACTTTTTAACTAAATAAATTTTTAAATAAGAATTAATTTCTTTGTAAAAAGAAGTTGATTTTTATTTTTAGATTATGTAACATTTATTATGTGAACTACTCATCGACTAACACCCTACGAGTGCTAGAGTCGGAGAGCTTCATAAGATAACTGAAAAAGTGTTATCTTCTAAGAAGTTTGGTTTTAAAACCCTTATTCTTTTTGGCTAGTCCACAATAGCCACTACTGGATAAGACTTGTGTCTACACTGCTACTTTTTATCTGTATATTATATTTAAAAAGCAACTATACAGAACAGTGAATATTTTACAAAGGCTACTGTTTACTAGTTTAACTCCATATATTTAGTTGCCAATGTTCTAAATATATTATACACTAAAACTAGTAAAAATTGCAAATTTTAGTGCAACATTTTTCAATGTTGGTGTTATTCATACCTCTACGAGTACATGTCTCACGTTTAACACCCTAACAGAGTGCTAGAGCCACGAGTGTTCTAACACTATTTAATAAAAAGTTGTAATAAATGGTATAATAAATATTATAAGAGGTGAAGATTTTGAAGCAAGAAATATTAGAAAAATTGAAAAATTACATGACTTAGAAAAATATCAAGAAATAATAGACTTAATAGAAGCTTTTACCAGCTGAACAATTAAATACAGACTTAATAGGGCAACTAGCAAGAGCCTACAATAATGTTGAAAATTATGAAAAAGGTTTAGAGCTATTAAAAACTATAGAATTTGAAGAAGGAGACAGTTTTCTTTGGAATTGGAGAGCTGGATATTCTTATTTTTCTTAGAGGACTATACTAATGCAGAAAAATGTTTCTTGAAAGCATATGAATTAGATCCTAGTGACGATGCTACTTGTGATTTTTTAAAAAGCAACATATACAAGTTTATCAAAACTTGAAGGTAGAAATGGAAATTCAGAAAAAGCTATAGAATATGCTCTTGAAGCTAAAAAATATGTCTATGATGAAGAGGGAAGAATAGAAGCAGATTCATTTTTAGCATCAAGATATGATAGATATGGAAAAATATGAAGAGGTTGAAGAGATACTTAGAAATCTATTAGCTATAAATAAAGAAGATGACTGGACACTTTCTGAGTTAGGTTATTGCTTGTCAGCACAAAGAAAAATATGAAGAAGCATTAGAATATCTTTTAGCTGCAGAAAAATAAATAAAGAAGATGTTTGGACTTATAGACAAATAGGAATATGCTATAAGAATTTGGATAATAAAGAAGAAGCTTTAAAATATTATTTAAAAAGCCGTTGAACTAGATGAAGAAGATAAGTATTCTATAGCAGACATAGCTTGGATTTATGATGTTTTTGGAAACTATGAAGAAGCATTGAAATATTTAGAAAGACTAGATGAGCTTGGTGAAGAAAATGATGTTTGGACAAATATAGAATTTTGGATTATGTCTATCAAGACTTGGGAGATATGAAGAGGCTATCGAAAGGATAAATCATGCTTTAGAAATAGAAGATGAAGAAAAAGCACAGGATATATCTATAGCCAACTAGGATTTTGTAAAAAGAAAATTAGAAGAATATGATGAAGCTATAGAAGCTTTCCAAGCAAGCTAAAAATGGGGGAGAAATGATGCTTGGATAAATGTAGAGTTAGGATACTGCTACAGACTAAAAAAATGAAATAAAAAGGCATTAGAATGCAATTTAGAAGCTGAAAAAAATTCGATAAAAAGATCCTATATTATGTCAGATATAGCTTGGTTCTATGATAACTTAGACCAATATAAAGAAGGTTTAAAATATGTAAAAAGCAATAAAACTTGGAAGAAATGATGCCTGGATAAATGTAGAATATGGAGCTTGCTTTAGCAGGTTTAGGAAAATATGAAGAAGCTATTGAAAAGTTTGAATATGCTTTGAGTTTAAAAAGATGAAGAAAAAGACTTAGCTTTTATCTATAATCAACTTGGTTGGTGCTATCGTCTATTAGGAGATTATGAAAAAGCCCTTGAATGTTATATTAAATCTAAAGAAGAAGGAAAAATGATGCTTGGACAAATGTTGAAATAGCAATGTGTTATGAAAAATTTAAATGATTATGAAAAAAAGCCCTTGAATATGCATTAATAGCTTATGATTTAGATAGAGATGATATACGTTCATTATCAGAAGTTGGTTGGATTTATAATTGTAAAGAGAAGTATGAAGATGCACTTCCATTCTTATTGAGAGCTGAAGAATTAGGAAGAGATGATGAGTGGCTTAATACTGAAATAGGTATAAACTTAGGTAGAAGTGGAAAGATTAATGAAGGAATTGAAAGATTGAAAAAGTTCTTTGACTATGGTTGATAAAGATAATATTAGCCAAAAATCTTTATAAATTCTGAATTAGCTTGGCTTTATGGAAGCTTAGAAGACCCACAACCAGAAGAAGCACTTAAGTATCTGAATGCAGCAAAAAGAACTAGGAAGAGATGATGAGTGGATACATTCACAAATTGGATATCAATTAGGTTATAATCCTGATAAATCTGAAGAAGCCTTGGAACATTTTGAAAAAGCTATAGAATTAGGGAAGAGATGATGCTTGGATTTTTGAAGTGAAAGGAATATATCACTAGATTTAAAAAGATATGAAGAAGCCTTAGAATCATTCAAAAAGCTTATGACAAAGATAATAATGGTTGGTACCTATATTCTATGGGTAGATGCTTAAGAGGTTTAGAAAGATATGAAGAAGCTATAGAAATTCTTTTAAAATCAAGACAGATATCATTAGATGAAGAAGATGTAGTAGATGGAGAAGATTTTGAACTTGCACATTGCTATATTGGAATAGGTGACAAAGAGAATGCACAAAAATATTTAGATTCAGCAAGAGATGCTATTATTGAACGTGGAATTCTAAATGACTATTTTAAAGAAAAATTGATGAAATAGAAAAGGAATATCTTCTTTAGATATACTTTTCAATTAATAATTTTTAAATAAGAGGTTGCTACAAAATTAAAATTTTGTAACAGCCACTTATTTTTTATTTTGTAACAAATGTTACAGAAAATAGTTTACAAAAAGAGTATAATTTACTAAAATAATAAAAGAACATAAAGAAGAGTTTATATAAAAAGGAGAGGTTAATATGTATATTAGTAAATCAATGTCAATAAAATCAATAGTGGAAAAATATCCAGAAACAATTCCTGTTTTTACAAATATTGGATTTAAAGGATTAGATAATCCTGCAGTTTTACAAAAAGTTAGAAGAACAAGGAATCACTTTGGAAAAAGCAATGATGATTAAAAAGAAGATGTAGATGCTTTATCCCAATGTTACAACAAGCAATAGCTTCTGTTGAAAAGAAGATGAAGGAGTTAAAGAAGCGTCACTTATGGGACTTTTTACCTTGTCCAGTTAGAATTCCTTTATTAGAAGGTTTTGAAAAATATTTAGCAGATAACAAAAGATATAAAAGTTAAATATGAATTGAAAGCAGCTTACTCAGGACTTGGTTGGATAAAAAGATGAAGTAATAGATAAAAATGATATAGACAAATTAGCAGATATGTTTATTTCAGCTGGTTTTGACTTATTCTTTTGATAAAGATTTAATGGGTAAATTCAAAGAACAAGGTATATTTAAAGATATGACAGGTATTGAAAAATACAATACAGATTTCGATAATGAAAAATATTCACTTAAAAGATCCCTCATGGAGATTACTCTATGATAGGAGTTGTACCAGCTATATTCATAGTTAATAAGGCAGCTCTAAATGGTAGAGAAGTTCCTAGATCTTGGGCAGATTTATTGAAACCTGAATTTGCAAAATCTGTTTCATTACCTATAGCAGACTTTGACTTATTCAATTCAATCTTAATTCATATCTATAAATTATATGGTTTTGAAGGTGTAAGAAGTTTAGGACATTCTTTACTTTCTAATTTACACCCTGCACAAAATGGTTGAAGCAAAAAGAGCCTGTTGTAACAATAATGCCTTACTTCTTCTCTAAAATGGTACCAGAAAAAAGATAAAAGAAGTTATATGGCCAAAAAGAAGGAACAATTATATCTCCAATATTTATGTTGACTAAGGCTTCAAAGGCAAAAGAATTAGAAAAAGTTATTAAATTTATGAGTGGAAAAGCAGTTGGAGATACTCTAGCTAATCAAGGATTATTCCCAAGTGTACACCCAGAAGTAAAAATCCTGTAAATGGTAGACCCTATGCTTTTGGGTTGGTTGGGACTTTATCTATTCAAATGATATGGGAGAATTAATTAAAAATGTGAAGAAACATTTAAGGAAGGAGCAGCTGAATAATGAAACTTATAACAGTATCGAGATGACCTTCATCTGGAAAGACTTCACTTATTATCAAAAACAATAGAAAGTTTAAAGGCACAAAATATTAAAGTTGGTATAGTAAAGTTTGACTGTCTTTACACAGATGATGATGTTTTATATGAAAAAGCAGGAATACTTGTAAAAAGGATTATCAGGGTCAGTTTGTCCAGACCACTTTTTGCAAGTAATATAGAAGAAGTTGTGCAATGGGGACAAAAGCTAATGGTGTGGACTTATTAATCACAGAAAGTGCTGGACTATGTAATAGATGTTCACCTTATTTAAAAAGATATTAAAAGCAGTATGTGTAATAGATAACCTAAGTGGAATAAACACTCCTAAAAATAGAATCTATGCTTAAATTAGCAGATATAGTTGTTATTACAAAGGGAGATATAGTTTCTCAAGCAGAAAGAGAAGTTTTTGCATCAAGAGTGCAAACTGTAAACCCTAAGGCAGCTATTATCCATATAAATGGTTTAACAGGACAAGGAACTTATGAATTTGGTTCTTTAATAATGGATAACAATGAAGAAATAGATACAGTGTTGGAAAGAAAATTAAGATTCCCATTACCTTCAGCAGTATGTTCATATTGCTTAGGGGAAACTAGAATAGGAAATGAATACCAACTTGGAAATATCAGAAAAATAAATTTCGAGGAATAATAGGTACAAATGAAGGAGAGGAAAGGAAATGAGTATAGATAATAATGAATTAGATGAGATGGACTTCGACCTTCTTGATATACTTGGAGTTACTGAGCAAAAAGTTGAAAGCATAACGTTACTCCAGGATATAACAAAAAAAGGTGAAAAGAAGGCTATGAAGAATTAGTAATAAAGTCAGGAGAAATTGTTGCAATAGTAGAGATCTACAGGTTCAGGAAAAAGTAGACTACTTGCAGATATAGAATGGGGAGCTCAAGGAGACACTCCAACAAAGAGAACAGTTCTTGTAAATGGAGAACTGATGGACGCTAAAAAAAGATTTTCTCCTAGTTATAAATTAGTTGCACAACTTTCTCAAAATATGAACTTTGTAATGGATTTAACTGTAAGAGAATTCATAGATTTGCATGCTGAAAGTAGATTAGTTTTAGATAGAGAAAGTGTAATAGAAAAAAATATTTAATCAAGCTAATGAGCTTGCAGGAGAAAAAAATTTACTATAGATACTCCAATAACAAGTTTAAGTGGAGGGCAATCAAGAGCATTGATGATATCAGACACTGCAATTTTAAGTACATCACCAATAGTTCTTATAGATGAAATTGAAAATGCAGGTATAGATAGAAAAAAAGCTTTTAGACTTACTTGTTGGAAATAATAAGATAGTTTTAATGGCAACACATGATCCTATTCTTGCTCTTATGGGAGATAGAAGAATAGTTATAAAAAAATGGTGGAATTAATAAAGTTATTGAGTCTACAACAGAAGAAAAATATCTTGGGAGCATTGACAGAGCTTGATGATGTAGTTCAAGGTATGAGAAACAAATTAAGATATGGGGAAAGACTAGAATTAGATTTTTGAAATTAAGAAGAAATAGAGAATAATTGACAAAATTTAATTGCTGTAAAGTTTATCTTTTATAAAGGTAGTATAGATTAATTATACTACCTTTTTATTTATTAGGAAAGTATAAATTTAAAGAGGTCAAATAGAAATGTGAAGATATCAGTTTAAGTAAAAGATAATATTTTTCAAAAATATCTAAAAATAATTAAAAATTGTACGACAAAAAGCTCTAATGAAAAATGATCATTAGAAATTGTTAGAAATAAATTTTATGTATGATCCGACCATACCAATCAGCGCTTACATAAATTTCTTGTATATCCATCATAATTTTACAATAAGGACACATAAATGGATGTACATCAAAAGGTATCAATAGATTGTTTCACATAGAAAGAATATTCAGATTTAGAAAAATTTTTTCTTGTATTTTTAATAGTATCTTTTAACTTTGTTGTAATATTCGCGCATAAAAACCAAATCTATTAATCATTTTAAAAATTTTTAGGTGGTAAATGAATAAGAATTTGTTGAACAAATCTATCTATGTCCCATAGTTACATATTTTTTTCTTTTTTTATTGTCAGCTAAGTCATTAAAAGAAAAAGTAACTTTTTATTATCATAATTAACAATTTTTATATTCAGCAATAGGGTGCACAGCAAGATATCTACCCTAAATATTTTACGATTCCTTTAGGTGAATTAACATTACCAGAACCTACATTAAAGAAGAATCTCTTATTTTCTTTATATAGTTTAGAAACAGTTTTCAGAGCTAAATTTTTGATTTTTAAGATTAGGATAATTACCATTTTTTAACAATATTAAGCACATGATATTTTTCATTGTCCAGCAATAGAAGAGACATGGAAGTAGTCTAGTTTTTAAAGATAAAATTTTTAGTAAAATCCACCAAGAGAAACAAGCGCATGAATATGAGGATTCCATTTTAAATCTCTACCAAAAGTATGAATAACAGTGATAAGTCCATAGTGGACAATATCAGAGTTAGTGAAATAATCTGGAGAAGATTTAGGAACTTTAATTTTTCTATTATTCTTTTTATAGATATTATGAAATTGATATTCTAAAGTTTTTATTGACAGCGTCGCTAGTTTAGAAAGAAGCTCTCTATCGTAAAAAGAAAAAAAGGTCTTAATTCTTCAGGAATGGTAAAAAGAATATGTCTGTGAGGTACATTAAGAATATCATTAGTCATCTTTTGTGTCCAAGTAGCAGAATATTTAAATCCACAAGAAGGACAAAGTCTAGATTTACAAGTAATAGGAATAGTATGATAATGACCACACTCAGTACAAGAGTATTTAATGAAACCAGCTTTAGAATCGCGACAAAGCATAAATCTGTTGATAGAATTTTTAATGTATTCCAAATGGTTATGAGTTAAAAAGGCTTGATAAAATTTAAAATTTGTGGTAAATTTGCTATGGATAGTATTTCTTTAATCATGAGATATTAGTCCTTTCTGTATGTTTTAGTCCAAATAAATTTTACAGAAAAGAGAGCCAATTGCAAAAGATAAAATCTGCAATTAGCTTTTTTATAAATAAAATAAAACAAAAAAATAATAATAGAGGTGAAAGTTATGGATCAAAAATTTTGGGATAAAATTGATAGTTTTGGGCAAAATGGGGAATATGATAAGATTGTAAGAGAAATTAAAAGCTACCAGCTGATAAGATGGATATGGAATTAATCAATGTTTTTAGGTAGAGCCTATATGTATTTAGGAGATTTAGGAAATGCTCTTGACACATATTTATCATTCATAGGAAAAGCTGAAGAAGATACTCTCAATGCAGATATATGGCTTTATTCAGAAAGCAGGTTGGACATGTAATGAGTTTGAAGATTTTTGAACAAGGTTTAAAAATATTTATTAGAAGCTGAAAAGTTAGGGTAGAGATGATGAATGGCTTAACACTGAAATAGGTCAATGTTTAGGAAGACTTGAAAGATATGAAGAAGCTATAAAAAGATTAGAAAAATCATTAAAAATTAATTGAAGCAGATGAAGCAGAAAATGGGGATGAAAAGGTTAATGAAAAGATTTTTCATTTATTCTGAGTTAGGATACTTATATAGTGTAAAAGGAAAAAAATGAAGAAGCACTTAAATATTTCTATACAGCAAAAGATTTAGGAAGAAATGACAACTGGATATATCTTCACCTTTATCACAATCTAAAAACTACTAAAGGAGAAGAAGACATTAAAAGTATTTTTGAAGAACAAGCTAAAATAGATGATAAAAATCCTGTTCTTCTTGAAGCTTTAGGAAATATCTATATGTTAGAAGCAGCGAATTATGAAAAAGCTGAAAAACTTTCAAAAAGCTTTTTGCTCTTTAGTGGAGATGGACAACAACTATTTAACAGAGGTAGAGCATTAGCAGCTCTAAAAAATATAAAGAAGCAATAGAAGTTCTTTTACAATCAAGAAGAATCTCTGAACAAGAAGGAGATGTAACAGATGGAGAAGATGTGGAACTTGTTCGTTGCTATATAGGATTAAAAGATAAGAAAAATGCTGAAAAATATTTAGAACTTGCAAGAGAAGGTGCAGACAATGTTGCTGACGATTTTTATAGATGAATATGAAGAGGAATTAGATCAATTAGAAGATATGATAGATGAACTATAAGATTACCTAAGAGGTGAAAAATTATGGATCAAAAAAATTTTTGGGATAAAATAGATAGTTTCAGACAAAATAGAGAATACGATAAGATCATAAGTGAAATTAAAGAGAAGATACCAGAATTTTTGGGATAAAAATGGATATTTCTGAAGAAGATGGAGAATATGATAAGGTTATAAGAGAAATTAAAAATCTACCAGCTGATAAGATAGATAAAGGATTAATTTATGTTTTTTAGGCAGAGCTTACATGTATTCAGGAGATTTTTAAAAATGCTCTTAACACATATTTGTCATTTTTAGGAAAAGCTAAAGAAGATACTCTTAATACAGATATATGGCTTTATTCAGAAGCAGGTTGGACATGTAATGAGTTTGAAGATTATGAACAAGGTTTAAAAATATCTATTGGAAGCTGAAAAAAATTAGGTAGAGATGATGAATGGCTTAACACTGAAATAGGTCAATGTTTAGGAAGACTTGAAAGACATGAAGAAGCTATAAAAAGATTAGAAAAATCATTAAAATTAATTGAAGCAGATGAAGAAGAAAATGGTCATGATAGGGGTTGATGAAAAAGCTTTTCATTTGTTCTGAATTAGGAAACTTATATGGTGTATAAGGAAAAAAATATGAAGAGGAATTAGACAAAATAGAAGATATGATAGATGAACTATAACATAAACTAAGGGGTGAAGATTTGAAAGAAACATTATTAGAAGAAATTGAAAGATTACATGACTTAGAAAAATATCAAGAAATAATAGACTTAATAGAATCATTACCAGCAGAAAGATTAAACACAGAATTAATAGGGCGTTAGCAAGAGCCTACAATAATGTAGAAAATTATGCAAAAGGTTTAGAGCTATTAAAAAGTATAGAATTTGAAGAAGGACATAGTTTTTCAATGGAATTGGAGAGCAGGCTATTCTTATTTTTCTTAGAAGATTTTTGTGAATGCAGAAAAAATATTTCCTGAAAGCATATGAATTAGATCCTGATGATAACGATACTTGTGATTTTTTAATAGCAATATATAGAAACTTAGCAAAACTTGAAAATGAAAAATCGAAAATTCAGAAAAGTCTATAGAATATGCTCTCAAAGCTAAAAATATGCCTATGAAGAAGAAGGAAGAATAGAAACAGATTCTTTCTTAGCTTGGACATATAATAGATATGGAAAATATGAAGAGGCTGAAGAAAATACTAGAAATCAGTTAGCTGGAAATAAAGATAATGGATGGGCATATACAGAGTTAGCTTTACAGTTTATCAGAACAAGGAAAAAATTTGAAGAAGCTACTCTGAAAATTGTTTTTAAGGCTGAAGACTTAGGTAGAAATGGTGATTAGCTTTTTACAAGAATAGCAATATGTTATAAAAATCTGGGTAAAAATGAAGAAGCCTTAGAATATTATTTAAAAGCTCTTGAATTATCTGAAGATGATATATTTATAATGTCAGACATAGCTTGGCTTTTACGATATTACAGATAGATATGAAGAAGCCTTTGAAATATTTAGAAAGACTTGAAGAACTTGGTCAAGATGATGCTTGGACAAATACTGAATTTGGATATTGTCTGTCAAAACTTGGAAGATATGAAGAGGCAATTGAAAAATTAAATCATGCTTTTAGAAGTAGAAGCTGAAAAATGATGATAAAGATGTATCATATATCTATGCTCGGCTTGGTTGGTGTAAAAGAAAAATTAGGTATGTGTGATGAAGCTATAGAAGACTTCAATAAAGCTAAAAATGGGGTAGAAATGATGCTGTAATAAATGCTGAAATAGGTCATTGTTATAAGGCAAAAGATGAGTATGAAGAAGCATTGAAAATACTATTTACAAGCTGAAAAATTTGATAAAAAGATCCGCTTATAATGTCAGAAATAGCCTGGCATTATGGAGCTTTAGGACTATATGATGAATCTATAAAATATATAAAAAGCAATGAGACTTGGTAGGAATGATGCTTGGATAAATATAGAATATGGAGCTTGTTTAGCAGGTTTGGATAAATGAAGAAGCTATTGAAAAGTTTGAATATGCTTTTAAGTTTAAAATGACGAAGATAAAGACTTAGCTTTTACTCATGGTCAACTTGGTTGTCATCGTAACTTAGAAAACTATGAAGAAGCCATTAAATACCTATGTTATCTAAAGAAGAAGGTAGAAATGATGTCTGGACAAATCTTGAACTAGCAGTATGTTATGAAAATTTGAAGATTATGAAAAAGCTCTTGAATATGCATTAGTAGCTTATGAATTGGATAAAAGACGATATAGGTGCAATATCAGAAGTTGCTACTATTTATGATAATTTAGAAAAATTATGAAGAGCCCTTCCATTTTATTGAGAGCTGAAGAGTTAGGAAGAAACGATGAATGGATTAACACAGAGATAGCTTTAAACTTGGTAGAGTGGAAAAACTCATGAAGCTCTTGAAAGATTAGAAAAGTCTTTGACTCTAGTTGATGAAGATAGAATTAACCAAAAGAATTTTTATAAATTCTGAAATAGCTTGGAATTATGGAAGATTAGAAGAACCACATCCAGAAGAAGCTCTTAAATATCTAAATATAGCAAAAGAACTAGAAGAGAAGATGCATGGATATATTCACAAATTGGTTTATCAGTTAGGGTTATAATTTAGAAACAAGAAAAAGAAGCACTAGAACATTTTGATAAAGCTCTTGAATTAGGCCAAAATGATGCTTGGATTTTTGAGATGAGAGGAACAATTTTATTAGATTTTAAGAGGTATGAAGAAGCTCTAGATTCATTTAAAAAGCTTACGACTTAAATGACGATAGTTGGTATCTATATTCTATAGGTAGATGTTTAAGAGGCTTAGGAAGATATGAAGAAGCAATAGAAGTTCTTTTGGAGTCAAGACAGCTATCACTAGATGAAGATGATGTTGTAGATGGAGAAGATTTAGAGCTAGCTCATAGCTATGTTGGGATTGGTGATAAAGATAATGCACAAAAATATCTGGATTTATGCCAGAGATTCTATAGATAAACAAGGAACTTTAAATGATGATATAAAAAGAGAAATTAAAGAAATAGAAAAAGGAATACTTTCTAAATAATTAAATAAATCTTTTAATAGAATTGACTTCTATGAAGGAGAGGTTGATTCTTATTTTTATTAAAAAATTTTTAATAAAAAGTTCTTGACATTATCATAAAAAGGGGCTATAATAACGAAGTATCAAATACATAAGTCGGAATATAGCGCAGCCCGGTAGCGCACCTGCCTTGGGAGCAGCCGCAGTTCAAATCTTGCTATTCCGACCATTGAAGTGCGGGAATAGCTCAGTTGGTAGAGCGTCAGCCTTCCAAGCTGAATGTCGCGAGTTCGAACCTCGTTTCCCGCCCAAAAACTTATAATGGTGACCGTAGTTCAGTTGGTAGAGCGCCAGTTTGTGGCACTGGTTGTCGCGGGTTCGAACCCCGTCGGTCACCCCATTTGCGTCATTAGCTCAGTTGGTAGAGCACACGACTTTTTAATCGTGTTGTCACAAGTTCAAATCTTGTATGACGCACCATCTTTTATTTATGCGGGGATGGCGGAATTGGCAGACGCGCTAGACTTAGGATCTAGTGTCCCAGACGTGAGAGTTCAAGTCTCTCTCTCCGCACCATAAATATACTAGCCTTTAGGCTTTTTTTAATTCTATTGGGGTGTCGCCAAGCGGTAAGGCAACGGACTTTGACTCCGTTATGCGTTGGTTCGAATCCAGCCACCCCAGCCATATAATAAACTATTTATACTATGTTGAGACTATCAAAATTTATTTTGACAGGGGTGGCAGGGTAAATTTTTACTCAATATAACTATTTTTAAGGGTTATCTTATATTTTTGATAACCTTTTTATTGGTTGTTTGTCAAATAGTGTTGATAAAAAGGTTGTATAATAAAAGGTGTTGATAGAAGAAATTTTCTATTAATGCCATTTTTTAATAAAAAGTTGAGACAACAAAATTTTCCCTATAAAATTAAATCGCTACAAAATAACCATAAAAGCAAAGTGATTTCATTGTCTCTATCTAATCTTATCAAAAATATCTTAAATATTCAAGATAATAATATTTCTTTTTCCAGAAAGAAGAATATTGCCAAGTTACTAAAAAGATGATTATCAAATTAAAGTTTTTAAAGGATTTTCTAAAAACAGATTACTGCACTTGTCCTCACTGTAGTTCCAAAAATATTGTTAAAAAAATGGTTCAAGACATCGTAAAATTAAATATATTCCTATTCTAAAAATTACAATATTGAACTTGAGCTTACTATACAAAAGATATATTTGTAAGGATTGTAAGAAAACTTTTCTCCCTTCCACTAATATTGTCAGTGATAACTCTAATATATCTAATAATCTTAAGTACACTATTGCTCTTGAACTTAAAGAAAATGTATCACTTACATATATTGCTAAGAAATATAATATTTCTGTTGCTTCTGTGCAAAGAATTATGAATATTTGCTATCCTGATTTTTAAAGTTAATAAAGAACATTTACCAGAAACTATTTGTATTGATGAATTTAAGTCTGTCAAAAAATATTGATGGCGCTATGTCTTTTGTTTTGCTGACTATCAAAAATAAAAAGTATCATTGATATTGTTGAAGACAGGAGATTTAATTCTCTTACAGAATATTTTTCAAAGATTTTTCTTTTTAGAAGCAAGAAACAATGTAAAAATATATCTGCATGGATATGTATGTTCCATACATTAGCTTTAGTGAATTCTATCTTTCCTAATGCAAAAATAGTAATAGATAAATTTCATATTGTTAATCTTATTAATAGAGCATTTAATCAAACTAGAATATCTATTATGAATTCTATTTCAAGATGATTCTTCAAAAAGGAAGCTAAAACTATTTTGGAAAGTTATTTTTAAAATATTATCCTGATCTTTGTCGAGTAAACTATTATTGTCAAAGTTTTAAGCACAAATTAAGTAGCAAAGATAAAAGTAGATTATCTTTTTAGAAAAAGCCCTGAATTAGAGTTTCATTTTAATATTTACCAAGATATTATTCAAAGCAATAAAGCATATAACTTTAAAAGATTTGATGAAATAATAAAAAAATATTTAGCTAGTAAAGAAAAATTTCTAAGAAAATGATAATAGCTCTAAAAACTCTGAAAAAAATATGAAATATATTGAAAATATGTTTGAATCAAATATTACTAATGGTTTAATAGAAGGTTTAAACAATAAAATAAAATCAATAAAGAGAACAGCATTTGGATATTCAAATTTTCAGTAATTTTTAAAAAGCGTGTATTGATTCAAGAAGGTATTATTCAATTAGCGCTTAATTTTTTAATGTAATACAATAATGTGATTTAGTTCTAAATAAAAAGAGAATTCTTAAGTTTTTTTAATTCTCAAAAATTCTCTTAATTCTATCGGGTCATAGTCTAAACTTTTTTTATCAACACTATTTGACAAAGCAACCCCTTTTTAAAGATTTTTATATTTAGTTTTCTCTTTTATAAATTTCTCGTATAAATTTCTAAAAGAAGAAACAGTGAAATGGTAGAATTGCCTTAAAAATCATCTAAACTATTGAAAGAAATATATTATTTGAAGAATCTTTCATTTCAATAGAAATAACTTAAAATCTTTTAGAAAAATAGCAATTCCAAAATTAGTAGGGTCATCATTTTCTATGAAATTGGATATTTCCAATTTCACCTATTTTTATTATAAAATATAATTTTTAGGGTATCCTTTAAAGTACTTTTATCTTTCCCAATTAATTATTTTTCTTGCTTTATAAACTCTATCTTTATGAAATCTATTTTTCTTTTAAATTACTATATTTTTATTGTCAAAGAATCTTTATAATCATCAAGTTTGTTTGTGGTTAACAATAGATATTAGATCATTTTGAAGTACACAAAAATTTCTATCTATTTCAGCAATACAAATGATAATTACCAAATACATTTTCTAATTCATACTTTCTCTAGAACTCTTCCAAATTTTGAAATTCTTTTTGAATTTGATATTTTTCAGAATAATCAAAACCTAAGTTTTTATATTTTTCAGGGTTTAAAATAAATATTTTCTTTCTATTAAAATAAATTAAAAATATAGCTTATTCTTTTCTATAAATTCCAGTACTTTTACCTCCTTAAATAAAAATTAAATTTTTAAAAATATAAACCAATTACAAAAACTTTATGTTAGCTTAAGTTTAACAGAGTTTTTATTATTTGTCAAAATACAAATCTATATTTCAATAATTATGTTATAAATGTTAATTATTTGTGAAAATTATTTAGAAATTTTATATATTATATTTTAATATTTATGGTAAGTTTGCATAAAAGAATGTTTTTGGGGATATAGGGATGGAAAATGAAAATAAAGAAGAAAGTATTTTATATGACTTAACACCAATAAATGATATTGAGTTAGATATTTATGAGAGAAGCTGTAAATTTTAGTTTTGAAAAAGTCAGAAAATAAATACTATATGTTTTATTTTGACATTATAATAAAAATATTATAAAATAATAATACAAAATATATTATCTACATATTATTTGAAAAAGGGAATGAGGTTGTTAAGGAAGAAGAGATTTTTAGATTAGCTGCAGTTTTGTATAAAAGATGGGAACTATAGGTTTCAAAGACACATTAAAAGATTGTAAAAGCAATAGAAAATGATAATATTTCTAAAACCATTTCTGAGATTATTAGTGCAATATTTGATTATACATAAATTTTTCAGAGGATGAAATAGAATTAGTTATAAAAAATTCTAAAATTTTCTCAGATTACAAAGCTTCAAACTATAAAATATAATTTAACTGAGAAGGATTATGTAGAAATTAAAAATAAAATTGAAAAATAGATTTAAATTTTTATATTAATAAATATTTAAAAGATACTAAAAAGTAAAAATTTGGGAGGAAGATAAAATAAGTTTTCACTTTTTATATATATAGTATATCACTTGAAAATTATAATATGCATTTAAAATAATGATATTTTTCAAATTTATCTAAAATTACTGATTTTGAAAATGGTGATATTGACGATAAATGGTAAGATGAATCAGCGGAAAAAGATAAATTAATTTTTGATATTGTTAGTCTTTCTCTGAATATTTTCATTAAAGCTACCTAAAAGAACTTAATAAAACACCAAATAAGTAATAAAATATTCTTTTTAGATTCGATATTATATATAGAGCTATTGGTTTAAATGGTGAAGAAAGGAAAATCTTACTTTACAATTTATAAAAAGATGCAATGACTATGGGATAATTTTAAAGATATTAAATATTACTGAAAGTGAGTTTAAAGATTCTATAAAATATAGAACAAATAGGATTTTTCATGTGATAATATAAATACTTCAAAAAGTTTTTGAAAATATCTTCTGATGAGATGTATTTGTCTATTATGACTGGAAGAAGAAAAAGATTAAATGTCGTTCTCGTGAATTTGAAAATTTTTATTTTTGCTGAATATGAAAAATTAAAAAGAAAAATAGAATTACGGTGGAATATAAAAATAATATTGATATGTGGATAATAATGAGATGAGAAGTATTAAAAGATGACATATTAGCTTTTAAAATACACCTATTTTCTTCTAATGGAGATTATGGCAAAAATATGATACTCAAAATGATACTCTCTTTATTAGAAGTTAGGAAAAAGTAGTGATATAAGTAAAAATATTAAATATAAATAATATTCTCAACAGATCAACAATTAAAAAGATTGGACTTTTCAAAAAGGATATGAACAAGCTATAATTCTATTACCTAGTGAATGGATGACTATAATGATTTCAGATGAGAAGAACAAATGATGATTATAAAAGTTTTGCTAGTTTTCTTAACTTAAAAATAAAGAGGAATCAACATACTCCCCTGAAATGATTCATATAATTTTAGTAGGAGTATCTGAAATGACACAAGATATAAATCATCAAAATTTTATCAGGAACAGATAATAGAACATGATATTCTTGAAATTATGCAAAATAAAAAGATACCAAAGATGAAATTATTGATAAAGGTTAGAAATTATGTAAAAAGTAGATATGATAATGAACTAAAACTATATATCCAAAAGAAAAATAAAAGTAGAGATTAGAGAACTAAAGGATAAAGAGTTATCAGATAAAATTATCTGGAGCTTTGAAACGAAAATGGATACTATATGCTTTAATAATAATAGGAATACCACTTTTTTGCATGTGTGCAAAGAAAGTAATTGAGTTATACAGAAAAATTTCAAACTATATATTGAGTTTAAAAATGAAGCTGCAGAAATTTCTTTTTACTGATTATGGAATATACTAAGGATAATAGGAGTTTCATCAAGATACTGTTACAATGATTATTTCCAAATTCTAAAATGTATTTAAAAAGTTAAATGGGTTTAAGAATAATTAAATTTTAAAATTAAGAAAAAAGGCTAACTTAAAAATAGTCCTCTACACTACTCGATGGACTTTTAAAAAGTGTACTCCTACAAAAATTCTATTTTGTATTATAATTTATATTACATTTTATTTAAAAATTGTCAATTAAGAACAGAAATTAAAAGACCAGACTATCTGGTCTGAGTGTCATAAGGACTTATTAAAAATATCCATACAACCGCTAAGGTCTTATTTGTAACTTGTGATACCATAAAATTATGATAATGTCAGATTTTGTAAAAATACTTTTGATATTTTCATCTATTTTTATTCATTTGTTCAGCAGTGAGTTTTATATTTTGAGTCCATGATTTATAACAGGTTTTAAAATTCTTTCTACTCATACTCTCTAATAATTTTAATAGAGCATAACTTTTTCCACTACTTGTTTCAGTTGTTAAATTTTTCTATGCAGCTAATAATATCCACTATCATTTTACTTTTCCAAGTCTTATTGCACTAGAAGTTAATGGAACTACAACTGCAGATTGTCTTCTAAATAGCTAAATAACAGCATAATATGGATATCTAAACTCAGCTCTAATTCATATCCAAAATCTACCCAAACAACTCTACCTCTTTCTAAACTGGTTTATTTGGTAAATTATTTCAGTTTTCCTATAATTTTATATTTTCATTGAGATTTCTACATTTTTCTTGAATAAAATAAGCCTATTTCCCAAAGCAATTTTGATTCCATCTTCCGATATTAATTTTCTAATAATTTTACAATTGTTTTTACTTTTTAATCAATTCTAAAATAGTGATATTTTACTCTTTCTTCTCAATTTTTAAAGCTCCTTTTATTTTTATAATTCTAATAATACACTTATTAGGAAATCTTGTCATTAAAATTTCATAATAAACTCTTCTTTCTATAAGTATTTTTCTTATATCTAGAGCAATCATTTTATGAAAAATAAGTGGTACTAATTTTCTGTAATTTTGAGGATTAAATTTCTTTCTCAAAATTTCACTTTTCTATTTCTTCTTGCTTTTTAAGAGAGTTTTATATTTCAATAACATCTTCTATTTTTATATTACTAATAATATTTTACTTTTCTTCTTCTTTTTGCATAACAAAAGTATTATCAATTTCACAAGTATTATTAAATAAATGTTTTTGACGTTACAGCTGCTATCTTTTTACATTTTCATTTTCTTTAAATTTCATATTGTTTTCAAAATGACTAATTAAAAATCATGAGAATTTTTTGTAATAATTCTTATCTTAATTTTATGTTTTATAGAAATCTATCTCAAATTCTTTAAAAAGTTCTTCTATTTTTCTTAAATTATCATCATTCTCTTCAAAAGTCATATTTATGATTCTTCTTCTATTCATCCTGATTATTTTAATATCTATATTTATTAGTGCTGATTTTCAACTTCTGGTTGAGTATCTAGAATTATTATCTTCTTTCTTTTGAGAAATAGGTTGTAAAAATTTTTCTCCCTCTTTTTAATTCTATATCAATATTTGATTTTCTTTCTTCATATTCAGTAGGAACTTCAAAACTAAATAAATGTTTCTACTATTTTTCCAGATTTTCTAACTTCAGTAATGGCAATATTTAGCTTTCTCAATTCTAATAAAAGCATTTCTGGTAGAAGTTTCTTCATTTTTCTTAACAGATGCTAAATGAGCAATATTTATTTTTCAATTGTGAGATCTTCCGATTAAATAAGTTAAAAAGACCTAGTAGCTTCCCAAGATAAATTTGAATCATCAACTCCTATTTTATCAATTTGAACATAAAGATTTTCCCTTTTTAAAAACTTTATATATAGACAAAAATACTCCTCTAAAAATTAAATTTTATTAAAGAGAAATAAAAATAAAAAGTGTGAAAATTTCTTTTCTTAATTTCTCGGACACTCTAAAGTGTTTTTATTCAAAATAGATTATAAACTGAACAAGTTCAGAATCCAGCCACCCCAGCCATAGACAAAATATCACTAGAGAAAAATCTCTAGTATTCAATCATACTATTGCAAATCATAGTGATCTACAATAGTTCTTTCTTAATTATCAGCTGATATTTGTTACTTTTATGCTAAGTATTGTTTGACTGCTTCTAACTCAACTTTTTAAACTCTATATTTGTAAAGAGTGCTTTTCAGATTTCTTTATTTGTTTCTTTTATAGTGTCTATCCAAGCATCACTTAGCTTTCATAGGCTGTAGTATCTAAAGCTGCTCTGCTGCTTTTTGAGCTTCTAAGTATTTTATTAGAGCTTTGTCATTTTCTATTTCCTTTGTCACAGCAACTTCTCTTTTTATAGCATTTTCCAACTTTTTAGCAAATTTTCCCATTACTTCTCATTTTTGATTCATAACTTTTACCTCCATAAATTTTAATTTTTCTTTTCTAACTTTCACGTTTTGTTATGAATACATATAACTTATTTTTAGTTGTTCCTTTTCATATGGACAAATATGCTTCTATAGAAAGTTTTGAAAAAATTTTTAGTTATCGAAAATAGAACCTTTTTTCAATACCCATCATTCTTTTCATTAGAACATATTTTTGTCTTTTCTGAGATAGTCCATGTATCATTTCTTTTGTCATTTTCAATATCCATTTCTTGTTCAATAACAGAGTGCTTTTCCTATAAGTAATCCTTCTATTTCATTTAGAAGATTTGATCTATCTTCAGTTGTATTTGTCATTATTTGTTGTAAAGGCTTCAAAGAAATCAACACCTTTACTTTTTATCTTAAGTTCTGCCTTTATCCCCCATATCATTAATACTTACTACATCATATGAAGCTTGATTGAAAGCTTCATATAACTCTACACCAAAAGTTGAAGCTTTTGCTTCTAATTCATTTTGAGATGAATTTTAATTTCTTCTTCCAGACTTGTCATATTGTTTTTAAATTCAGTTGTAACTTCTTCTTTAATCCCATTAAAATAATATCAAATTCTTTGTGTAAACCTGTTAATTCCTTTTTCCACAACTAATAAAGATTACCCCAGATACCAGCATAAGACCAAACAAAAATACCTTTAAAAATTTTTTCATAGAATCCCTCCTAAATTGTAATAAAAAGTTAAATAATTTTTAGTTTTTGTAGAAATTAATTGTCTTGTATAAGTTTTTGTATATTGAATCAATTATATTATAATATCCCATATATATTTTGCAAATATATCTTTATATTCAATGAATAAACTAAGTATATAAAGATAATTTAAAAATAAAAAGGGTCGTTGCAAAATTAAAAATTTCAATACTAAAGTAAAAATAAGTGAGTTACGAATGGAATTTTAGGTAAAAATCAAATAGAATGAGCCGAGCAAATTCAGGGTGTTTGAGCATAGCGAGTTTCCTGATTGCAGCGATTCTTGATTTTATCGTTAAGAAATTTACTCAGTAACGAACTATTTTTACTTTTTATAATTACAACAACCTAGCTTTTTAAAAATTGATTATTTAAGTTTTTCAGCTAGAGAGTTATCTTCTATATATTTGTATAGGTCTTGATGTCCTAACATAGTTTTTCCTAATAATTCTTTTAGCTTGTTTTCCAAATTCTTTTAAAAGATCTCTGTTTTCTTTTGTAGTTTCTTTTACCATATTTTTAAAATGTAATCTAATTCATGTACTTCTGAGAAATTGATAAACTGCGTCTCTGTTCATTAATTTCCTCCTTTGATATTTAAATTAGTGGTGATTAATTTTACTATATTTTTGTATTAATAGCAATAGAATTTTTAACTAAATATATTACATTGTCTTTGAATTTTTCTTCTAATTCTTCTTGTATTTCCTATTAACTCAAAAACTAGATACTATAAGAGAAGAGACTTTATGATATCCAAAAATTTCTTTATCTTCAAAGGTCATGATAATCGATAGAGCCTACATGTTGATAGACATTGCTCATTATTTCTTCGATATCTAAGTCTCTATTTTCTTTTATAGCCTTATTTACATATTCTCCTGATAAAGAGTAGTTAAGGTGCATTCCATATATTAACTTTTTATATTCTCCTATATTTTCTAAATTTTTAATATATTCTATTCCTTCTTTTGAATTTCTGATATCTCTATTATTGTTAGATCATATGTCCCTGATCCAAGATAAAACCAACATTTTTATATTTTACTCCATTTTAAAAGATATTCAATTTCTTCTTTATTAGTAAGTTTAAGACCAGACCATCATAGATTTTCAAATAAGTAAAATTATATTCTCCATCTTCAAAGAATGTCATTTATTATTGAAAATAACAGCTGTTAAAACTTCTTTATCAGAATATTTAAAATCATAAGTCATAGCTTCTGTAACTTTTACATTGCAAGCATGGAAAAACCACATATTCAACTTCTAGTTCTTTAGCTCTTTCCAATTCTTTCTTATAGTATTCAATCAATTCTATATGTCCCTCCACAAAAGAGATTTAAAGTATTTTTTTCATCTTTTAAGTTCATCATACAAAAAGTGAAATCTTCTAAATATAATTCCATCCAGAAGGGAAAAATCTCATATGATAACCCTTTATATATTCCTTTAGAGGAGAGTTATCCCATCATTTAATTAGCTCAAAACCATCAAAACTATATTTTTAGAAAGATATTGCATATCTTTCTCAAGCTCTTCATTTGAACAGAAATCTGCCATATTTAATAATTTATACATATTTTACCTTTTCTATATTATACAGAAATCTAAAGATTTAGAAATTTCATTATAGTATACCTTAGTTTTTATTCAAAGACATTGTTCAAGTTTTTCTTCTGTGATAACTTCTTCAACACTTCCATCTTTTACAATACTTCCATTAGATAGAAGTATCAGCCTTGAACAATGTTAATAGCTGTTCTCAAATTATGGATTACAATATCACAATTTTATCCTTAGCTCTTTCTTTTGAAACTTCTTTTAATAAGTCTTCTTCATGTCTCATGTCAAGATAGCTAGTAGGCTCATCTAAAAAGTATCACTTGACTTTCTTGTGTAGAATTTTTGCAAATAACACTCTTTGTCTTTCTCCGCCAGATAGTTGTAATATTGATTTATCTCTAAATTTTAAAGTATCTGTAAGTTCCATATTTTTTCTGCAAGCTCAATGTCTTTTTAGAATATTCTTGAAATCTTTCTAAATAAGGATATCTTCCAAAAACAACGATGTCAATACAGGAAGTCAAATTCAATATTAGTGTTTTTGGTTCATGAAAAGAAATATCTCTTGCAACTCTTTTTCACTGTATTCTTTAAGGCTCTTATTATTGAAAGAAATATCTCCACTACTTATTGAAATTTATACCATTTATACTCTTTAAAAGAGTAGTTTTTCCAGAACCATTAGATCCAATTATACCTATAATTTCTCTGACTGACATTTAAAAGCTTATATCTTTTAATATTTTTATTTTCTCCAACAGAATATGATATATTTTTACTTCTAAAACATTTTTCATAGGGTTTTTCCCCTCTCTTCTAATTTTTACTATTAAATATATAAAATACGGTGCTCCTATAAGTGCAGTTACTATTCCCACACTTATTTCTTTAGGGTTGCTAATACTATTCTTGATAGTAAGTCACTGAATGTTGAAAACAAGCTCCTGCTAAAAATGAAGACTTTAATAGCTTTCATTATCTGAACCTATTATTTTTCTTAAAATATGTGGAACTATCAAACCTACAAAAAGTTATATTTCCACTTATACAAACTGATATAGCTGTCAGTAAGGCTATGATAATTAAAATTTTAGCTCTTATTTTTGATATTTATTCCTAAAGATTTAGCTTCTTCTTCTCCTAACAACAAGATATTTCAATTCTTTTTCCATAGTAAAATAAAATAGGAGATAGAATAGCAATAGGTATCAGACCAAAAAGAAAATGTTCCCATCTTCTACCATTCAAACTTCCCATTGCCCAAAAGATATATTCTTTCATTTCTGTTTTCTGCAAGGCTTGTTAAAATAACAGAAGTGATTGCTCCTACAAAAAGCTACCTATAGCTATTCCTGATAAAATTAAAAAGTAAAGTTATCAGTTCTTCCTCTCAAAAGTGGAAATCTTATAGATAATAGCCGAGATTATTAAGGCAAAAAGCTCCTGAAAATAAAAGGCATTGCAAAGATATTTGTTGCAGTGAAAACCCAATGAAATTGCTATAACGGCTCCTAAACTTGCTCCACTTGATATACCAATAATACCACTATCAACTATTGATTTTTTAAAGGCTTTTGCATTGTGCACCACACAATGCTAAAGCCCTCCAACTATAACAGCGACCATAATTCTTGGAAATCTAACAAAAATACTATTGGAACATAGCTTTTCTTGAATATCTCTAAATTAAATAGTCCTGTTTTTATTTAATAATATTTTTACAACATCAGAAATCGGAACTCTGACAGCTCCATAAAAAGAGAGAAATTATTATTCCTATTAAAAGAAAAATAGAAAAAGATTGAAAATTAATTCTATATTTCATTATCACTCCTTGAATTGATATACAACTTTTTGCTAAGTTTTCAATATTATCTATCATATATTGAGAAGTTGCTGAGATATCTTTATATTAGCTAAAAGTAAACTTTTTATTCTTTACAGCTTTTACATTTTTTAAGCTAGGATCTTCAAAAATAATTTTTGAAACTTTAGCCACATTATCATATTTTTAGCTATAGGGAACTATAATAATATCAGGATTTAATTCTATTACTTTTTCCTTTGAAATATCTTTGATACTTATTAATTCCTGCTTCAGATATGACATTGATCCCATTTATCAATCTCACCATATCGTCAAAAGTTGTATTTTTACCACTTGTTGAACCAAATGTAGTATACATAAGAATTCTAGGTTTTGATCCTTTATAGTTTTTTAGCTATCTTATTTTTGTAAAAGCTTTTTAACCTATTATCCATATTTCGCTATTATTTTTTTCACCATTTTCTTTTTCTTCCACTAAGATTAGCTAAGTCTCTGATTAACTTTTTGTTCTTCATAACTATTGGCTGTCTTATAGATATATCTTTTTGCACCTGTTAGTTCTGAAAGATGATTTGTTTTTTTGACAACCAATCAGCTACTAATTATTAAATCAGGTTCTAAAGATATTAGAAACTTCTTCGTTAGCTTCAACTTTTGTAAATTTTTAGCCTTGTTTACAATATTGGAAATTTCTTTTATCTTCATTAATTTTTCCACTTAAACCCGCTATCCTATTTTCAGAGAACAAGTCCCAATAGTATTTCATCTGCACTTAAATTCAAACTAACAATATGATTATATTTTTAGCTTGTGCTCCCTTAGCATTTTACAATGGTAAAAGAGAATAGCAAAATTAGAAATAAAAATAATTTTTTTCAATTTTCTTCTCCTTTATAAATATAGGCTACTGCGACGTCCATTATTGTTGAAAGAGCCTTTGTGGAGCTCTTGAAACACTAATGGCTGCATTAGCAATAAAAATCTATTTAGTAACGAACTATCTATATTATTTTTAGAATGTATATTTAATTCCTGCATATACACTTCTTCCATTAGCAGGGTAGTAAACCTTTCTTGGTCTAGCTCCCCAAGAACTTCTAGTTGAAGTTACAGCATCTGCATATTTTTTATCAAATAGATTGCTAACTCCTGTATAAAGCTCTATTCCATTTTTCAAAAGCATAAGATAAAGTTAGCATCAACTGTTATATAATTATTTCCTTTTTGAGAAAGTAGTTATCAAAAATCATCTTCTGCATAGGCATTACTTTGATAATAAGCATCTACATTAGCAGTAAGCCCTTTTGCGAACTTGTAAGTTGCTCCTGCATTTACTGTCCATCTTGATACTCCTGCAAAATTCTTTTTCCATCATAAGTTCCACTTGTTACCTTTGGTACTATATAGAAACTCTTTCTCTCAATGTTAAATTATCAAAATAGTGTGCCATTGATAATTGTGCTCCAATTCTTCAACTTTTTCCATCAAAAGTTTTTGGTTATTAGAACTGAATGGGTTAGTCTTATCATAATAAATTTTCATTTTTAGAATTTATGTAGAATACAGAAGTTGCTACGAAGTATTCTTGTAAGCATCTCTTAATCCTATTTCAAAGATATCATTCTTTTGAGTTTTACGAGTCATACCAAGCTCCAGCATCTTGTATTGTTGGAGTTCTTAAAAGCTCTTGTATAGTTAAAGAAAACATTTCCTGTATCAGAATATAGATAGTTTACTCCAACTCAAAAGCTATCATTGCTTACATAGTCAGCTGACTGAGGTTTTATTTCACTTAATTGCCAAGTCATAGGGATTATAAACTTTTGAACTATATTCATATTTTAACTTTTTCTCTACGATAACCTTGAGTAAATTGCCACTTACCAAAAAGTTGATTTGTTTGTAATGTAACCTGCAAATGATTCTCTTTTTATCATCAGGTGCTTTTTGACTTACTCCATTTACAAAGACATCATCTTTAAAATCTCTTTTTCCATCTCTATAATCAAGTCCCAATGTAACATAGCTATCTTTTGCATAAGTGTATTTAACTTCTGGTCTTAAGAAAATATTCAGAAGTTGAATTATTTTTGAAATTTATCTTTATTATGATAGTATCCAGCTGTTAGGAAAATATCAATTTTTATCATTTATTTTTTTGATTGTATTTAGCATTGACAATATCATTTTATACCATAAGTATAACCACTCCAAGAACCTACTTGTCTTGGGTTCTTATCAAATTGTTCTTTTGCTTAAAGAACCTGTATAGTAATCTTTATCTTCACTATGATTATAGTTGATTGCAATACTTCCATTATCTAATAAAGTATTTTTCCTCTTAACCAAAGACTATCTGTTTTTATCTTTCTTGTTTTTCATATTGAGGGACTTCTATCTCTATAATCTTTAGATGTACTTTCCTGAATAAGAAGCATTTAATAGAAGTTTATCTCCTACTTTTCCACCTAAATGAACATTTTTCTCTTATAGTTCTCCAAGAACCTACTTCTAATCCTGCTCCACCATATACAGTTTTGTTTGTTGGTGCTTTAGTGATTATATTTACTACCCCACCAATAGCTCCATCTCCATACATAACTGCTCCTGCTCCTTGAAGAACTTCTATTTTTGAAATTTCTTCAACTGGAACAGAATTCAAATTAAATCCTGCAAGTCCACTTACAGGTATACCATCTAACAAGATAACAGTATTAAATTGTGCTAGTTGCTCCTGAACCTCTTAAATCTATTGTTGGAGAAGAACCGTCCATTTCTCTAACAACAACTCCAGGTACTCCTCTAATGCATCAGCAATAGTTTTTGCACCTTTTTCTTTAATTTCTTTTGCATTTATAACTGTCATATTTTTAGTTGTTTCACGAACAGAAGTTCCAAAACTATCAGAAGTTACAACTGTTTGTTTAAGCTCCAAAACTGGAGTTTCTTCTGCAAAAGCACTCACACTCCCTAATACAATTAAAGCCAATAACATAAATTTTTTCTTCATACTTCCTCCTCTTAAATATGTGATATTTTATGCATAAAATAAAAAGATTAGGAAACAGAAGATGCCTAATCAAAAAAATATTAATAATGGTAAGTCTCCTGACTTAGTTTCAACCTACTTTTACACCTTCCCAGTTTCCCAGTGGTATTGTAATTTCGTCCACCATACAGTAGCATTTGCTGTGTGGGATTCTCACTCAACTTCCTTTATTAAGCCAATAAGCACCTATTTGTTTCTTGCCCTTATGGTACTATATTAGAATATAATTGTCAATAAAATAAAAACATCACCAATTGCCGTTAGTGATGTTTTACCTCTGTTTACATACAGTTTACACAGATATAACTTTTGTATATCTAAATCAATTATAATATTTTTATTTTTTAAATGTCAATGGTATAATAGAAAAAGCCTCCCTATTGAATCATTAGCCAAATTGGAGGTGAAAGATTTTTGAATAAACTACACAGTTTACACTCTGATATTTTTAATAATTTTATTTTTATTATTAATATCTAAAAAAATGTCAGTTTAACAATTAATTTTAATTTTTAATTGTTTTTATTGATTTAATTTTATGTGAGTTGTAATTGCCGTTACAACCTGCTTTTACCCTAAAAAGAGTTTTCAGAATATCATCTTACTCACTCTTTAATCTATTACTTAATAATTACTATTTAACAGCTATAACTCCAATTTCAACTTTTTACATCTTTTAGGTAATCTAGCAACTCAACACAAGCTCTTGCAGGTTTAACTTCACCTAAATATTTGTCATAAACTCCATTTATTTTAGTGAAAATCATTCATATCTTTTGATATAAACTGTTGCACTAACAACATCTTTAAAATCATATCCAGCTTCTTTTTAAGATAGCTCCTATGTTTTCTAAAGATTGTTTTGTTTGTTCTTCAACATCTTCAGAAACTAATGTCATTGTAGCTGGAACAAAAGGAATTTGTCCTGATACATATAAAACTCCGTTTGCTTCAATAGCTTGAGAATAAGATCCCTAGTGCAGCTGGTGCATTTGTTGTGTTAATAACTCTTTTTCATCTTAAACATCTCCCTTTTTAAATTTATTGTTTTATAAAAATTAACTTATTTTTACATTATAGAATTTATTTTGTTATTCTGTCAAATATTTTTTACATATTGAAGTAGTCTAACAATTCTTTTTGACATCTTTCTTCAACTTTAAAAATATATTTAACCATAGATTTCCTTGACTATCCTTTTATTTCTTTTAGCAGATAGAACTTTCTCAACATCACCTAAATAGTAAAAATTTTCTCCATTATTTTTTCTTTACAAAAAGACATTTATCTCATAGAAATTTTCATGCAATCTTACCTTCAATAGTCAGTTTATTATCTTTTTTCAAAGTAACGGCTAGATTTTGAAAACCAACTGAAAGTTTGACTGTCATAGAACTCATTTGAATAGTCAGCTCTTTCAGATAAATTATCCATAGTGATGAAAAATTAAAAAGTTTTCTTTCATTTTCAAAAGGAGTGTAACCACTAACTTGGAAACCATTATTGAAATTTCAAAGTTAAGATACCAAAAATGCTTCTGCTTAGTATATTCTCCAAAAAGTTTTATGCTTTCTTTTACAAAAATTATTGTAATTATTTTCAGCAAAAAGCTAGATTATATTTTTATTAAATCATCTATTAAAATTTTTAAAATATGAGTTACTAATATATGAGCTTTTTAAAATTCTCATCTAAGAAATAGTAAATCATCTTTTCTATATACACAGGCTCAAATGACTTTGTTGTAGATAGAGTAATAAATATTTCTTTAGATAGATGTTCAAAAAGCATTTTTATATTATTCTCTTGATTAATTAAAGAATATTTATCTTTGCAATATTTTCTCAACTTCTTCATATTTAATTTTCTTTAACAAATAGCTCTTTTAATATCAACATCTCATGTACTCTTTTTGCAGGAGTAAAGAAAGGTTGATAAGAATATTAAGAATTTCTTTTCAATGCTATTTAATGAACCTGCTCTATATTTAGGTGCTATATTTTTAAGACTTCGTCATAATCTTTTTGTACTTTAAAAATCACAGTGGGTGACAACATATTCTTTATATAGAAATCATAGAGATAAGGGAATTTACCCTAATTGACTTTCAAGCAATTTAAAAGTCTTCTTCTATAAGTTTTCTATTAGAAAAAAATTGACCTTGTTGATATTTCTCAAAATTCTTTCCTTTGAGATTTCATCAAAACTTATAGAGCTTTCCCCAGCTAAAAAGTCTGTGGCATTCATAAGAAATCTTTTCATAAAAGTCTTTATCATAGCTATTATTTTGAGATATTGCTATTGGAATTAGAAGTTTTTCCATAGTTACCAATGAAAATCTCAAAAACTACAGTATAGGCTTTATTTTTTATGCTTTCTTAAACCTCTACCCAGTTGTTGAATATATACTATTGCAGAAAGTGGTAGGTCTTAAAAGTATCACTTGATTGACACAAAGGTATATCCACTCTTCATTGAATATATCACAGATATGATATATTCATTTCTCCTTCTTCTAGCTTCCTTATAGCTTCTTCTCTTTCATTATCAAATTTCTCAGAACTTAAAGCAAGAGCTTTTACACCTTGTTCTAAAAATTTCTCAACTAATATTTTAGCTTCTTCAACCTTTTGAAACAAAAACTAGGCAATGTAATTTCTCCACTATATGAATAATACTTACTTTTTTTCTAAAAATATGTCTCACTCTTTTCATCAGAAGTAAGATTTTTATAGATGTTTTTCATCTATACTTTTCACCATCAATTACAATATCTGAAATCCCAAAAATAATGGAAAAGGACATAGTAGTTCTTCTTTCATAGCATCTTGCAAACGAATTTCGTAAGCGACATTGTAATTAAATAGTTGATAAATATTAAAAGTCATCTGTTCTTTCAGGAGTTGCAGTTATACCCAATAGAAACTTAGGTTTAAAAGTACTCAAAAATACTTTGATAAGTCTTAGCTCCACCATGATGAACTTCATCTATAATAATGTAATCAAAAGTAGTCTTTTGGAAAAATATTCAAATTCTTTCTCCTTATTTAAAGTTTGTACCATAGCAAAAACTACTTCATCTTTATCATTTATTTGAAAATTAGGATCAAAAAAATTTCTAGCTTTTTATCCTTTTAAAATTCTTTGATAACTGATTTTAGATCTTTCTAAAATAACTTTTCTATGTGCTACAAAAAGTATTTTCTTTGCCTTAGCTTGTTTCACATCAAAAGGCTGAAAGATAGGTTTTTACCAGTTCCTGTTGCACTGATAAGCAAGGCTCTATCGTTTTTCTGTTCTTGTTTCTTCCAAATTTTTTTAAGGCTTGTACTTGCATAGAATTAGGCTTAATTTCATTCAAATCTATATTTTTGATTATTAGCTTCAATTAACTTTTTAGTTGCTCATATCTTTTTGATAATCTTTCTATATCTTCTTCTGTGAGAGTTTTTTAAATTATCAAATTCTTTATTGAAAAGTTTCTAAAACAGATTTAACGATCTTTCCCATTCTCAAGAGAATTTACCTTTATATTCCATTCAAAATTAACAGTCAAAGCTCCTTGAGTTAGTTACTACTTCCTACAATTAAAGTCCAAATATTTCCTTTCTAAAGAAATATGCCCTTAGTATGATGTTTTCTATTAGTTGCAACTTTTAAATCTATATTCTTGTATGATAGAAGTTTCTTTAAAGGCTTTTTGGCTCTGTGAAAGTCAAGTAATCTCCCGTTAAAAATTTTTCCTTTAATTCCTTTTATTTTTCAAGATTTTTTTAATTCTTCCAAAAAGAGAAAATACCTCCCATAGTTATGAAAGCAACAGAGATTACAAATTCGTCACAATCCTCAAAGTATTTTCTAAGTCTTGTAACAATCTTTTTCTTCTCCATTGGCTATTAACTCATATTGATATTTCTCATCTGAATCTATATTAAAATCTATACTACTTGTTTTCAATGCTTCTAGTAAAATATTTTCCACTTTTCCACTTCCTAAAAAGTTTTCTTTTTATTTTACCATAAAATTTTTAAAAAGAGAGTTTTCAAGCTCACCACACTCTACTCACTCTAAGGGCTGTTGCAAAATAATAAAAAGTAAAAATAGTTCGTTACTGAGTAAATTTTTTAACGATATCCAGTAAAATTGTAATAAAAAGAAAATATGCTATAATTAGTCGAAACAAAGTAATAATTGCTAAATTAATGGGCAAAAAGTCAGGACTACCACATATGCCTGACTATCATTAATTTGTGACTTTTTTCCAACCTATAGATAACCATTTGCTATAAAAGATTAATGAATATTCATACATATGACTAAAATATGTAATATAATATAATGTGAAAAATCTTTAAAAAGGAGAAGGAAATAGAAAAATAGAACTTTTATAAAAGTTTTTAAACTCAAAAAGACCTATTCAAAAATCTATACTTTCTAGAATTGAAAATACTTTAAGAAATGATTTTCATATATATAGTAATGCTATTGAAGGTAACTCACTTACAAGACAGGAAACAGAAGTCATATTAGAATATGGGGTAACTGTAAAAGGAAAACCTTTAAAAGATCATCTTGAAGTAAAAGGACAAGAATATGCTATTAACTTTTTGAATAATATAATTAAAGAAAATGAAGTTTTATCTCTAGACTTATTAAAGAATTTCATAGTCTTATTTTGAAAATAGTTGATCCTGGAGATTGCTGGGCAATTTAAAAAAATTTAAAAACAAGATAGTAGGTTCAACTTTGAGACCTCTGATCCATTTTTTTGTGGAAGAAGATTTAGAAAAATTTTTAAAAGATTATTTTTCTTCAACTGAAAATGCTATTGAAAAGATAGCTAAATTTCATGCTAATTTTTGAAAAATACATCCTTTTTCTGATGGAAATGGAAGAAATAGGTAGATTGATAATGAACTTTGAGCTTATGAAAGCAGGATATCCTATCTGTATAATAAAAATGAAGATAGATTAGAATATTACAATAGTTTAAATGAGGCTCAAGCAAATAATAAATTACAATGAAATTATAAAATTTGTTGAAGAAAATTTAGAAAAACTTTTTGAATTTACTTTTGACATATTTCAAATAATTGTGGGAAGAATTTGAAAGTGTTTTGTAAGGGAGGAAATATATGATAACAACCCTATGTTATTTTGAGAAAAGAAAATAAATATCTTATGTTACATAGAACAAAAAAGAAAAAAATGATATAAATAAAAATAAATGGTTAGGAGTGGGAGGAAAAATTAGAAAAAGGTGAAACTCCTGAGCAATGCCTAATAAGAGAGGTAAAAGAAGAAACAGGACTAGATTTAATAGATTATGTTCATAGAGGCATAGTAATTTTTAATTATAATGAAGATGAGCCACTAGATATGTATTTATATACTTCTAAAAATTTTTCTGGAGAAATCCAAGAATGTTCAGAGGGGATTTAAAATGGATAGATAAATCTGAAATATAAAGTTAAATCTTTGGGAGGGGATAGAATTTTTAGAATTGTTAGAAAAAGATGCTCTTTTTCATTTGATTCTTAATTATGAAAATGATAATTTGTTGTCATCAGAATTGAAGTTTGTTGAAAAATAAAATAGCAGATGTATAAAAATTTGGTATAATAAAAAGAATGAAAAATTTATAATTAACTTAAATTTTCTAATTGGCTACTTTCGCCAGCCATTAATATTTCAAGAGCTCCACAAAGGCTCTTTCAATATTAATGGACATCACAATAGCCTGTTTAGAAATATTCTTTTTATTATAAAATTTAAAAAAAGTGAGGTAAATAATGTTTATAGATGAAGTTATTATAACAGTTAAAGCTGGAATGGTGGAGACGGTTCAGCAGCTTTTAGAAGAGAAAAATTTATTCAATTTGGAGAACTAGATGGTGAGATGGAGGAAAAGGTGAGATGTAGTCTTCGTAGCTGATTCCAATATCAACACTCTTTATTGACTTTAAATTTAAGAAATTATTTAAAGCTCAAAATGGAGAAAATGGACAAAAGAAACAAATGTATGGAAAAAAAGGTGAAGATTTAATTATTAAAGTTCCAGTTGGTACACAAGTTAGAGACTTCACAACAGGAAAATTAATTCTTGATATGAATGTAAACGGTGAGCAAAAGAGTTTTTACTAAAAGGTGGAAAAAGGTGGATATGGAAATGTGCACTTTAAAAAAACTCTGTAAAGAAAAGCTCCAAAGATTGCAGAAAAAGGTGAAGAAGGAGCAGAAATAAAGGTTAGTTAGAATTAAAACTTTTAGCTGATGTGGCTCTTGTTGGATATCCATCAGTTGGAAAATCAAGTTTTATAAATAAGGTTTCAGCTGCAAATTCTAAGGTAGGAAGCTACCACTTACAACTCTTGAGCCAAAACTTGAGTTGTTAGACTAGAAGAAGGAAAAATCTTTTGTTATAGCAGATATACCAGGGCTTATTGAAGGTGCTCATGAAGGTGTAGGACTAGAGATAAATTCTAAGACATATTGAAAGATGTAAAAATGATCTCATCATATAGTTGATGCTGCTGAGATAGAAGGTAGAGATTGTATTGAAAGATTTTGAAAAATCAATGAGGAATTAAGAAAAATTCAGTGAAAAATTAGCAAATAAAAAGCAAATAGTTATGTACATAAAATGGATTTAATTTGGGATATGGAAAAATTTGAAAAATTTAAAAGCTATTTAGCAGAAAAAGGAATTGAAAGTCTATCCTGTATCAGTGCTTTTTAAATGAAGGGTCTAAAAGAAATCTTTTATAAAAACATATGATATGTTATCTAAAAATTGAAAGAGAACCTGTGAAGAAGAAGTAGATATCACAAAATTATTAAAAAGAATTGAAGATAGAAAAAGAAGACTTCGAAATCACAAGAGATGAAGAAGACGCAATAGTTGTTGGTGGAAAGAAAGTAGATGATGTTTTAGCAAAATATGTAATAGGTATGGACGATGAATCACTTATTACTTTCTACATATGATGAGAAATTTTAGAATGGAGGAAGCTCTACAAGAATGTGTACAAGATGGAGATACAGTAAAAATAGCAGATGTAGAGTTTGAATACTTTGAATAAGGCTATAGTCATAGCATAATCTACTGGAGTTGGAAAGACTAAAATCTCAATAGATTTATGCAAAAATTATTGAATGCTGAGATAATTTCTTCCGACTCTGCTCAAGTCTATAAAGGCTTAAATATTGAACTGCTAAGATAAGTGAAAAGAAAAGCAAGGAGTAGAACATCATTTAATAGATATAGTTGAGCAATAGTAAAATACAGTGTTGGGAATTTGAAAAAGATGTAAATAGGATATTAAATCAAAATCCTGAAAAGTAATGTCTGTTGGTTGAGGAACAGGATTATATATAATTCAGTAACTACTGGACTATCTAGTTTTACCAGAAGCAGATAAAACTGAGAATATTTAGCAAGTTTAGATAATCAAACTTTGCTTGAACTAGCTTTTAAAAATATGATGAGCAAAGCTAGTGAAAATTCACCCCTAACAATAGAGTTAGACTTGAAAGAGTTGTTGAAGTTTTATGTTGACTAATAAAAATTTTCAGAGCTTTCAAAAGAATATAAGAACAATAATCTACCTCTAAAGATATCGAAAGAAATAGAGAAGAACTTTATGATAGAATTAATAAAAGAGCTGACATAATGTTTGAAGTACATGAAGAAGAGGTAGAAAATCTTTATAGTATATGGAGAAAAATTATATAGTTCTGAATATAATTCGGCTATATCGAACTTATAGATTAGCCTTAATGGACTTAGTAGTCTTAAAGAAGCAAATTATAGAAAATTAAATTAAATTCAAGACATTATCAGAGAGACATCCATGGTTTAAGGCTGATAAAGAATATGTGTGTCAATCTTTCAGAGGTCAGAAGAGGAACGTTAAAAGAGGCTACACATTGTTTCGAATATCAAGTCTTGATTTAATTGTTTTTATGGAGAGATAAAAAGTAGAGGTGTCTATTATGATTATATTATTAATTGCAATGGTTTTTATTAATATCATGCTCTAATAATAACTATGTACAAAAGGTTTTTCAAAATGAAAACAAGCATTGATTTTGATGTAAAGACAAGATAAGCAAATAATTTAAGTGGAAAATAACTCTTTGGCATATTAAAGAGAATATGATGCAGATAGTTATAGAAACAGATATGGTTTTAGAAAAATTACAGAAATATCGACTCGTTAAAATTGAAATATACTTTGTGTCTCAGCCATCTTATACAAACATCGAGTATCCAGTCTCGATATGAGCTCCTGAGCCATGAATTGATACTTTATTATTTCTGATCGATCATCTGCGACAAACAAAAGTAAGAAATGGTTAATATTTGACTCAGCAAGGAGTGGAGGCTACGAACAATGCTGATGAAGGAAATACAAATAAAATTAAAATATCATCTCCATCTTTAGAAGGTTTTGTTCACAGAGTTAGAGCCATGTGATCAGAGTCTATCAGAGAACATAATAGGCAAAGTTAGATGAGATACTAACTACTTATCAGCTGTAGACGAACCAACTACTCATGGCAGTAGAGTCTGCTTAGTAGTGATAGTCATAGATGAGATAGGAAAGTAGGCTAAATTATTATATTAACACTAGCTTTCTTAACCGTTGAAGACTTTGGTCGAGGTTTCGATGAAAGCTGGAGCAGTAAAGATGTACGGGTCATTTTATCAACTGCCAGAGTTAGTGACGTGGAAATCGAAAAGAAAAGAAAGAGGCACTAGTGACATAAGGTAGAGCAGACATTAGGAGGCAGTATAAAGTTGGAAAATAACTTCGTAAAATTTTGAAAGAAATGAAAGATGATATAATGCAAATTATAGAGATTAACGGAGAACTGGATGCTTTGTTGTCTCCAAATTAAAAGAGACTCATTAAAACTTATTGAAAAGATACTGGCTAAGTATATTGTTGATTTTCAGTAGGACTTTATCCATATCAACAGTTCCAGCTTGGTGAATTTTAGGAGGAAAGTTACAAAAGCAGTTAGGAGAATGGGTGGAGATATGGCAGAGTAAATCTATTAAGGATACATATCCAAACCATATTCGAAACAATTGTCTAGGAGCGAAATATTTGAAATATACGAAATGTGGTAGCATACTAAAAGCTCTCAAAATAAAGGTGGTCTCATGTAGGGCGAACTTATTGATACTAGTTTAGCTATATTAGCCTTTAGCTTTAGTCTTATAGTATTCTTAAAAATCTGCATATAGAGAGACAAACTGAGAAGCTGAAATGATCGAAGATGAAGAGAAAAGCTAAATTGGTAAAGCTAGTGAAATTTGTAGAAGAAGCAGATGTAGCTGTCTCTAAAGCTGCAAACTCGAAATTAAAGGCTAAAGCAGTGCTTACCACATACAAAAGCAGAGGCTGCAAAAGCAGCTAGAAATTTAAAAGAGTTAGCTCAAAAAGAAGCTAGAATAGTAGAAGAAGAAATTTTAGATGGAGAAATTGGTAGTGTTTGAAAACAAAAGTTTAGAATTAGATTAATAAATGAAACTGGTTAACAAAGAAAAGAAATTGATGAGAATTTAAAAAGTTAAACAAGGAAGAAGAACTTTCAAGGAGTGAGTTAACTTACTACAGGCAGATGCAAGAGAAATCTTACTACATATAAGAGAAGAGCCATCGCTGATAGTGGCTGTAACTATTAGAGAGTTTGAAACTAAAACTGATGAAGAAAAAGAAAAATCAGCCAGGTAAATTCCATCAGCTACATTGGAAAAAGCAGCAGTAGACTAGTGTGGCAGATGTAACAGTGTCTGTTAATCAGTTCTACCTTAATGATGAAATGAGCAGGTACAATTGGTAGAGAAGGAAGAAAATATAAAGAACAACTGAAAGCTCTGTTGCCAGGAGTTGATGCTATTACAGATGACACTCCAGAAGTCGCAGCGCATCATGTTTTGATGGAGTTGAGTAGAGAACTGCAAAGACTTACAATAGATTAATTACTGATGGTAGAATACATCCAGGTAAGATAGAAGAAATTGTAAACAAATGGCAGAAAGTGCAGTAGCGGTGAAAAGAAATAATTGCTGCTGGGTGAGGAAGCCTTTAATAGGAACTTTCTATACCATCTACATGCATCCGAAAATTATGGAAAACTCTAGGAAGATTGAAATATAGGAATAGCTATGGTCAAATGTATTGACCCACTCCACAGAGGTTGCAAAAACTGCCTCAACAGCATGGTCACTAAAATAGGTGCTAATGTAGAACCTGGTAAAGATGAGGTCTACTTCATGACATAGGTAAGGCTCCTAGCAAATGAGCTAGAAACTTCACATGCTGTGTTGCAGAGAATTTGGGAAAGAAATTCTGGTAGACAGGCGTTAGTTGTAAATGCAATGGCTCACGCTCACAAAATGGTTGAATTCGAAACTGCTGAAGCTATTCTTGTTCAAGCCGCTGATGCTGCATCTGCACTGCAGACGAGCCAGAAGGCAGAGAAACTTTAACTGCTCATACTGAGAGATTAGAAAATCTTAAGCAAACGGCTGACCTACTAGATGGAGAACTCATCTGTGCTATTCGCTATGAAGAGTACTCCATTAGATAGACCTGATCCTGATAAAGTAGTGGTCGATGAAGCAACTCTAATGTCAAGAGAAGTAGCTAAGAAAAATAGAAGTATACTATGCAGTATCCAGTGACAAATTTAAAGTCACTGTTCCAAGAGGAAACATGAGCAGTGGAGCATGCAGTAGTATTTAATTAAAGATTTAGAGGACTTTTTGGAATAAGAACCAAAAGCGTGTCTCTCTCTATTGCCAAAATCGTTCATTTTATGTTAGCAAATAAAAATATATAAGAGTTTTTAATTTTTATAGAAGTGTAAAATTAATGCTCTAAGTAGTTATCCATGGAGGTGCTTTTTGCGTCAGAATTAGGAAATATAAGAACAGCAGATGAAGTGAGTAAACGATAAAGAGCAAAAGGCAGCAGGAGATGTTGAAGGTGTTTGCAAACTAGCTGCGTGAGTTGTTGACGAGTTAGTAAAATGCTTTGAGCAAAAGACCTACTAATGGAGTTGGAGCAGTTGGTTGGAGAAGCAGAATGTAGTATAGTAGCTTCATCGGGTTATAAAATATGCTATCAAACTCAAAGGCTGTTGAAGCAGTTCAAAAAGCAGTTTTGAAGCTGATACCCAAATTAAGTGGACTAAAGCTAAGCTTGTTAGTTAATAAGCTTTTACATTCAAAATATTGTGTAGTAGTTAGAAGTTGTCAGCAGAAGAAACACAACTGGAAGTAATACAAGACTAATTTTGTGTGGTATATATTATGTTGATTAATATACATCTTTCGCTTGGATAGGAAATATTTTCAGCTGTCTCTAGTTGCTTTTAAAAGCTCACATACTGCAGGTCACAACGTATATGATAACCCTGGTGCTGAAAAAGTGATAACAAGTTTCCAATATAGATGATTATTTGGTTTTAGCTGTGTCTATCTTTCTTTGTATGTGTATCAAATTTTTGTGTCTCATTTTGATAGAAAAGATTAAGGAAAAGAAAACTGAAAATGGACTATTAAAAATATCAAAGGCTACTATCGATAATTATGTTATGGATTTATTGAGGAAGAGAATCCTGACATTACAGTGGAATAGCAATAGTAGAACTCAAAAGGTAATATGTTTTTATTATTATAGAAATCGAACTGTAGCTAAATGAATATATTGTAATACAGACTTTCACATTCTCAAAATTTGAAGACAGACTTTGATTGAAAATCGTAGTGATGTTAATAAAGGTAGAAGTTATTATAGCATTGAAGCAAGAGAAAAGAAAGCCACAAATGATGAAGCTCGTATCTGAAGTCCCTGCTGTAAATGTTGAGGTGATAGCTGTGAGGTGAATAATTACTGTGCTGACAGATATGTATCAGAAGTTTTCACTGTGAAAGATTATTAATAAATTGGAGTAGCTCTACGGGTCTATTTTTAGGCTTCATAGTTGGCTTAACTGTGAGTCAATTATGGTATATTAAAAGCTATTGTCACCTTTTGTACGCTTTTATAGGCCAGGTTAGAGATTCTCCATTTACAAAAAGATGAGAAAACGATTATAGCCAGATTAAAAGAGGACTAATCAAATGAACAGAAATGGAGAAGAAACTAAAGAAAAAGCAAAAAGTTGTAGACTAGGCTAAGAGAAGAGTTTTTAAAATATAGTTTTTGGAGTTGAAGAACTGAATGCAATCCTGAGGAATTAGAAACAAGCTTTGATATTTACTTTATCTAAATGATGAAGATGTCTGGTATCAACTGTAAAGTGAAAAGTCAGTTAGAGCTTTACAGTAGCTCGTTAAATGGAATAGTTGAAAATTATGATAACATCAGATACTATCAAAGCTACATACTCACTGGGCTTTCATGCAAAGAACAGGTGTACTTGTGGAAAGAACTGTTAATCAGTAGCAACTTATGGAGTTTTCATTAAAGGCACATACCGGCTGAGGTTGCTACTGAAGATTGTTGAGTGAAGCGTGGAAGAATATGGTAAATGGAAAAGTCTTGCGAATTTGTAAATGGTATTTGGCAATATAGAAAAATAAATATTAAATAAAATGGTGTTGAGAGTTTTCAACATTATTTTATAATTTAAACAAGTTTTGTTTAATATACCTAAAGCAGCTAGTACAGTAGCTGGTTTTCAAGTACTTTTGTAATTTAGCTGGCACCTTTTATTGAAATCTCTATTATAGTTCTATAAGTTTCCACATTTTCACCTCATTTCTGTTACTATATCTAAGTCTATTATATATAAATATTTGAAAGTCAAGGCTAAAATAAAATATTTTATTTTTTCCTTAAATCTTCGAAAGAATTTAAAACTAATCCTTTAATACCTTTTCAAGTAAAAGAGGTAATTTTCAGGATTATGCTGTGCCATGAATACCCATTGGAAGAGATTTTCTGCCATTTCTGTAGAATCATAGTAAGTGTTGTCCATCACCTGAAATTGCAAGAAGACGACAACTATTACTCCTGAATCTTCATTTCTGTAAATGTCTTAACATTCTCCACTGATTTGACCCTTCCATAAGGTCAGAACATGAGATATAGTCTTTTTAGGATTTTCATATATATAGTTCATACAATAGGTGATAGACTTATTGACATCAGTACCACCACCCAATTGGAAACCATATGTAAATCAACAGGATCATCAGATTTTCTGTTAAATCTGGCACAATATTAGTATCAAAAGCAGCAAATAACATGAGTCTTTTAGCGCCGCCACATTTGCTAAGACATGCTTCATTACCGAAGAGTATATACAGGATCCTCCATAGAACCACTTTGGTCCATATACTCCAAAATAACCGCAAATTTACTTGAAGTTGGATTAGTACTAGCCTCTCAAAGAAATAGTAATGTCTCAGGAATAATCACCCTTTATTATAATTCTTATCTCTCTGGATAGTTCTCAAAGCTGGCGCTGAGGCTGAAGGTGCATAGGAGAATGTTGTCTCTTATTGAGCGCAGCTCTAACAGCTCTTCTTATATCACCTCTCTAACAATTTATTTATTTCTTTCTACAATGATAAAGGCTCTCACATCTTTCTTTACTATGTTTAGAATTTGATCCTTTGCAGCTTACAATTGTAGATGCAAGACTTGTCATACCAGGTTCAACCTGTTCCAATATTTCAGGCTCAAAATTAATTGTTTTCTGAAACTCACATCTATCCATAGCATCAGCTTCGAATAATTCATCTAATTCCTCTCTTTATCAACAAATCTCCCCACATCTCCAAGCCATTTTACTTATTTGAGGTTAGTTAGCCCTTCCAGTCACTCAAGGCAGCTTCACATATAACTTTTCCTGTGGGATTATAAATGCGACCTGTAGCCTTATCCATGTTTGCCAATTCCTCTTCTGCTAAGAGAAGAACAGCTTTCAGAGTTCATAGAGGGAGAAGGTATCTTGAGTATCTTTTCCTAAATATTAACTCTCCAACGTTTTATATCTTTCTTTATAGTCCATCATTCTCACAATATCATCAAAATCAAAGTCATCAAGGCTTGAAATTATTTCAGCTTTCTTCTTCTTTAAATCTTTATTCACAGCAGACACTTACAGCAATCTTATTTAAGTTTTCTCCCATATTTCATGCTTGTCATATCATCACATCATGTTTTCATTAGGCTATGCACCTCAGCAAAGGCTCTTCTTTAAAACACTAAGGCTCTCTTAAACCTACTCTCTCATCTAAGGCTGAGATATAGTCCAGTTTTTCCCAAAGCCCAAGTTCGCAAATTATGAGCATAGTGATTTTTCATTGATAGTCCTCTCAAACCAACTTCGTGTCAAATCAGCAGGTATAGCTTTGTGATAATCTCTCTCTTCAACCCCAAACCAAGCCCATCATTAGGAAATTTTTCCAGTTTCAAGCAAGATTGCCATAGCAAGTCCCGATATTTTAGTGTTTAAATTGTCTCTTTGCAACTCCTAGCAAGAAGTGCATACCATCTTTCTCATCTAAAAAGTCATGATTTTCAACCACATTATGTATATCATTGTAGCCTGCAGCAAGCTCAATAGCTGCATTAGCATCACAGAATGCCTCAGTAGGCACGATCACAAGCTCTTAAAATAGCTGCTCAAGTATTGGTATATAAGTACACTCTACTAATTTTCTAATATCTCCATAACGTACACATTACAGAAAGAGACAGTTGAAGTTTTAGAAATTTCATTGAGGGAATATCGTCAGCCATGCAACTTTGTAAAGCTCTGGAAATGCTTTCTGTTCAAACTCTTAGGCAGCTCCACAATAGTCACCTTTACAATTTCCTGCAATCTGGAGATATAGGAACTTGAATCTTTCTATTTCTTTTGGATTTTAATTCAAAAGCAGTTGCAAATTCTAGTAGCTCCTTTTAAAATAGCTTCTACTGATTTCGGCTTTCGGCTTCAGGAGTCCATTGTAAAATCCAATCTCTCCGCTCCAAGTTTTATTATCTCTGCACTTTATCAAGAAAGCTAACAAAAGAAATTTTCAAGAACTTCTAATCTATGGAAAAAGTACAACGTTCTAAGTCTAGTCAAGCAGCAAGCTTCTCAGATTTTACTCTTTATGTTTTCTCTTAAATCTAATCCAATTCTGTAGCAGTCAATGCTTTGATATTTTTCAAGTTTCGTCTTTTAATATAGAATAGAAATCAGATTGTATGTAGAAGTTTGTATAGAGTCTTGTAGTATTTTTCCAATCTTTCTTTTCCAACTTCTGTGTCACAGGGTAGCTAAGATTATTATTTCTGAGTGATCACTGGCCTGAGCCATACAAGTTATAGCAGCATCTTTGCATATCTAAAGAGTAGGAATTTTTACTATTATGCATATTAGGCTAAAGAAATTGCAAGCTGTACTGCTTCAATAATTCCAGTGCAGATGATACCATATTTCCACTCTGTTTCTTTTGGAAAATCAGCTAATCTGCTTAAATATCCATAAACCGGCATATAATATATATCTTCCTGATGAGTCTTCCAGGTTAGTAGCCTGCATACAGCCAGGTGCCTTTTATTTCCAGCTCCATAGTTAGAATAAGCTGATAACTTATAGTGAGATGAGCCTGAAAACTCATCAATCTTTCTATGAATATAGCTATTTAACCAGAAGGATTTTCCTTTATTTTGTATATAAAAAAGATGAAAGTAGGTCACAAAAATCATATTCAACTCATTTTATCATAGAATAGCTTTGATATTCAGGAAATGGAGAATTCTGCAAAAGGACATATAATAGTTCGGTATAGGCAAGCTCCAAAGTCTAGGCCACTATAGCAATGTGGAGGAACAACTGCTGTAGCTGGTACCATCCATTAAATCTGTAAAACTGTGTAGGTGCTTTCTATGTCAAAACTTGCTGCACTACACTCTAGGCATTTTCATACACATGCCTCCTGCTGGTGAAAATGCCTAACCCATATGAGGTTTATTCTCATTTTGCTCTACATCCCCACCTTTATTTGGTTAGTATTATTAGTTCTTTACATTCTTGTGTGTACAGGTTTAGCTATCTAGGAACTCTCTCATAATATTTTCTAAATATTCTGTCCAGATTTGTCCATCTTTACTATCTCTTTCAACAATAGCCCTTGCAGACCAGCAGCAAATAAATCACAGTAGTCAGATATTTCCATCTCCCATCTTCCAGCTAAGGCTTGTACACATATATTTGCAAAGTAGAGATATAGCTTCTGCTGCTGAAAGAACATTAGTAGTAGTAGCTTTTATTTTGTCGTGCACCCAAAGCAAGACCTTTGTCTAAGTTCTCTAAACACTCGTGCAAACTTTTCTATAACTTCACCTTCTGCACTTTTGCACGTGCTCAGGCTGCCAGCAAGTTGCTCAACCTCTTTGTTCTAACTATACTCATTTGTGCTCAAGAGAGTTAGGACTCTGGTAAACCACAGTCGTTAAACGACGCTTTTAAGGCAGCTCAGACATCTCGTTAACTCCTTTATCTCTTGTAAAGTTAGCAGCTGCAAATTATAGAGGAAAGTACCTAGTTAGGAATTTCAAATTGAGTTCAGGTACTGGATAATCTCTGATAACAAGATTAAAAGCATCTTGTAATTCCTGAGGGCACAATGAGATATTTCCTTCCACTCTGCACAGTCACGCTCCATCTTTCCATAGCTCGAGCATATAGGGACTCGGAATTATGCTTCCTTTGTAGGTCCTTCTTCAGCAATAAGCATTGCATGTTCCAAGAATATCTTATTTGTTCTTCTGTTGTTCCTTGCGTATCTTTGAAGCTAACCTCCTCTGTTGAATTTCCATCATACGCAGCAGCCAAATGCTCAGATAACCAAGATTTTGCTGTCTCCTGGTTCTCCAATTAAAAGTAAAGTCGATTCATACTGTGTTGAAATAGCTATTTCACCAATCTTTTATTTCAATATACTTAGGAACTGTAGTTTGTCACCAACTTTTCCACCACAATATATGCTAATACCGACTTTGGAGACATCTTCCAAACTCCAGTAGGTATAGGATCGCCTTGATGAAGCATCTATTTCTTTCCTTGGAACAGTTGCTCTGCTGTCAGCCCCTGAACTTTCTTTTTACTTCATATGGCAACTCTTTACTATCTCCATAACCTATCTAATCTATCATCACCCATATGTGAAAGCGTTTGTAAAAGTCTTTAGTTGAATCTAAAATATATCTCAATATTATCTTGGCTATATTTAAAGATTCTATTGCAATCATTTCCTTAGACCCATTTTCAATGCAACATTTGTAAAAATCTATATCTTCTTTAGCAATGCTGAAATAATATCCAATCTAGTAAGCTTTTTCTTTTCTACTCCAGGGAAAATCTATCTTTTGCAATGAAACTATTTCTCTTTTTGTAATTCTGTTGCTGATTAATAACCTTTCGAATATTTATTAGAAAGACCTTTATCATATAGTCTTTAGACGAAAATCACTAAATATATCAGCAGGCTTGTTAATAGTATCTTGTATAATAACAATTTCCTTCAGTGAAAGTAGCGACAAGAGGAACGTAATCTATCACAGTATATGAAGTTCCTTGTAGTAGTCTTTCATTTCTAGTAATAGTTTTTATCTCTTGAGGCTCATTACCTGAATGGTTGCGCTGAGTGCAAAAGAATGTGCATCAATCTGTAGCACCAAGCTCCATAGACTGCACATTATCCTCATCATTTGGTGCTTATCAGTTCATTTCATATCATATATTTGTTTAAATACTTTTAGCAATAGTACTTACATTCTTAAGATGCTCACTGGCTCTTTTAGGCGCGGAAGTCATCTTCTAGCTAAGTTAATTCCAACAACTGCTAAGCATTTTCAAGTCTATTTTAATTCATATAAAGGTCTGCACATCTCATTCACCTTCTCCTTAAAACCTTTATAAGTCCTTTTACTTTTACTCCACTATTTAATTTATCTGACTCAAGCTTTGCATAACTCTTGCTGATTTCATGGAATAGTTTTATATTTTTCTACTAATTCTTCAATTTGAGCTAAATCTTCTCGATATAGGGAATTCCTATTTGGCGAAATCGTAGAAATATAATTTAATCTGCAGCAGAGATTAACATATGTGTCCTACATCCATCTTAGCTCTACAAGAAAGTCTATAATCTGTCCAATCTATTCTATTTAAAAATTCTAGCATCAGAAAATAAGGTGGGCTGAAGAAGTGTTGTATTATAGTGTAACCTCCAAACCTTTTCTTCTCAATCCCTTTATATTTGGATTATGCTAAACATACTCGTAACTCCATGAGATGAACTCATAACAATCCCAATTTCGTGTTATCTCTGTGTTGGTACCTAAGATGATATCGTACCACTTCTTATCGAAGCCATCTAACTTTATTTGTATAGGATAGCCAACGTATAGTATCTGGCCATTCTAAAATATATTCTCGTTTTCTTCTATCATAATGTACACGTAAAATTACTTGGAACATATCTCAAAGTCTTCTTGAACCTACGTTCTTTCTCTTCTTTAGAGAGTAATTTCTCTGATGAAAGTAGTACAACAATTCTCTTATTTTCTTTCTCTTTCTTTTCTCTTGTTCTGCATACTTATAGAGAAGAAATTTTCAGCACAGTTTGTGCCTTTATCTACTAAGTGAAATTAAGAATTTTGCTGTAAAAATTCTCCATATTCTTTTAGCTAATTCTTTAACTACACTAATAACACTTTCCGTCTAAGTCTTTGCTAGTGTAGAAATTTAAAATATTCTCTATTGATAAAGGGTAGAGTCTCGTTAGACAATAAACTCTTTCATTTCTATATTTTAAAATATAAATGGAGATACTCTTAAGAATATCATATCCATGCGTCTTCTTCTGCTGTTTTAATGTTTTATTTTTGTTTCTGTTACATAATTTTCTATAAAGTCATGATAATCTAATGCCCATTGTTGATCTGTTCCTCTTAAATATTCAAGATTATCCAAAGTTTTCTAAGGAACTGATTCTATTCTTCAGCAGCTCTGCTTATCACTCTATATGAAAAGCAGCTTCAAAAGCTGGCTATTTTAAGTTTTACCTTCATGTAGCTAAATCTGCAGTGATAATCGATCATTGCTTTTGGTCAAAACTTAAATATCCCATTGCATCTCTCTTTCACTTCTAGAGCCTGGCTTTCTACAAGCAGTACGTATGTATAGTCATTTTCTTCCTCGTGCACAGAGCACACTCAAGTCTAGAGACCATATTTCTTACCTTGTGGATCAAAACCATCTTTTAACATATAGGACTATCTCTTTCTCGTAAGCTCGTCTACCATTCCATATCAGCACTCAGAGCATTTATCAGGAAAGTCCGTGTATCATGTGTAAGCTAGCATTTACCAAATCATTCATTATTTCAGAGGATTACTTACCATGCATCCATTATTATATTTTAATCTTCCTCCACCTTCTAGTAAAGGCAGCAGAGACAAGAGGGACTTTGACTCACTATAACGAAGTTCCTATAGAAATTCCTTTATTGTGTAATAGTGGTTTATTTCTTGAGGCGTATCCTGGAAATAAGTTGTGTAGCTTGAGTACAAAGAGAACAGCATCAAGTAAAGTAAGCAAATCTAAGAATAAACTCACATTTATCTTCACTCATCTGTACTTATCAGTCTCATTTCCATATCATATATTTTGTTTAAATACCTTGGCAGCAGTACTATATCTTTGTTGTCTCGTCAGCTCTTTTCGAGACGTGAAAGTCATCTTTAGCTGGGTTAATTCCAACGACTGCTACATTTTCAAGTCTATTTTACCCATATAGTAGGTTCAAACGGCATTTCTTCCTCCTCCTAAAATCCTAAATCGAGTCAATTTTATCGTCTGTTATGATACTATGTGCTTCTGCATAGATAGTCCTGTCTGGAACAATTCTTACAAACATAACTTGATTTTCTAAACATCTATTTGGTAAAAGCCTTCAGAGAAAACTTTTTGTTAATTTCTTTGGAAACCATTATTTCTAAGCTCTATCATTTTTGACCTATCCACTAAAATGGGCTATATCTTCCTCTCTTTCTACAAACATAATCTTTTTCAAACTCTAAAAGCAAAGCTACATGATTATCTGTTAGAATATTCTTTAATCTCATTTTAGCAATCTTTGTCGCTTCTTCTATATTTTTGTATAAGTTTTATTTTCTTAAAAGAAGTTTTATTCTTTTCTCGTCAAAGTTTGCACTAGCCCATCTTATTCTTTTTATCTCAATCCACTTGGATAATAAGTTAAAGTAGGTACTGTATCGTAAAGAAAAATTAGAGTCGCCCTGCTTTAATATATTTTTAGAGCAGAAAGAGGCCTATAAGTTACTGTATATGATATTTTCTCCACTTTCTATATCTATCCAATATCCATAGTCAGTGAGAGATTACTATAGCCTCATCATACAGTTACTTCAAATATGAACTGCATAAGTTTTGCATTTTCTCAAACCTTAAGTCACTTTAGTTGCTCTAGTCTATACTCCACCCAAATCTTCATATAGAGCATCGTCACCATTTCAAGATTTCTCTCAAGCTCCTCTTTAGATATTCTCACTCTCTTTTTCTATTGCTCTCAATCTTTTCTAAGCATCTCTAAAGTTTGTTGATAGTGTACAAATGTATCTTGGTCTCCTTATATTCTTGAATTTCAATATCACTGGAATAGAATTTGCACCAGGTAAATAGTAATCACCTAGTTGTTTAACAACACCTTTATATTCTTTTAAAGAGACAGTCTCCATTGTTGAAAAAGTCCCAATTTTAAAAGTTGAGTGCTTATATTTTTACTAAATTTCAACCTTTCGATTTGTTTGTTAATTTTCTTTGTGCTCTAGCAGCAGTTTTGAAACTTTTGAAGGTGCGCTTTTCTTTTCTTTTTACAGCCCTTCAGCACTTTCTTTCTTTTCTTAGCCTTAGTCTTTTCTTTCTCTTTTGTTAAATATCTTCAGGAATTTCTACATTTCTCGCAAAGCTCCATCAGCTATTTTCAAACAATACAGGCTAAACTGTGCTTATAAGGAAATTGTCTACTTGGACAAGTACATCTCATAACAGGATTTCTTCTATCTACAAAATCAGCTGAAACTATGTAATTTGATTTTCCACTTCCTTACATTCTCCCCATATAGAAAAGTGTCATCAGTGAGTGTAGCTACTTTACAAAAGATCCACTGCTACAAATTTTTCTTTGCATTTGCAACAGCAGATGAATTAGGTGCAAGTGCAAGTAATTTTTCTTTATCTAACTTCTTCAAAATAAAAACCTCCTTAGTTTTTGTATTTATTTGATTATACTATAATAGCTTTTATAATAAAGAAGAAAAACTGTTGCAAGGTTGTAACAGTTTAAAGTTTTTCTGTTTATAACTAATTTTAATTTGTTTTCCACAAATGCTATACCATATATGTTATATCTTTTTATACCATTTTTGCTTTTTAGTGATACATCATATTTTATCTCTCTATTTGTCTTAATGCTTCTTTGATATTTCTTCTAAATTTTTCTATGCTATCTGTTGATTTAAATTCCATTATAAAGGCTCTTTAGTTTTTATTCTTTGGCTCTATTACAAAGTCATATCTTCCTAAACCACTTTCTATATTTGATTTTGTAATATACTCACCTTCTAAATACAGTCCCTATACCCATAATCAATCCATGGTAAAAAGCTTCATTACCTTTTCTTAGTGTCATTATAGCCAAATCGAAGTTTCTGTAATCTTTTCTTCATATTCATCTATTCTATTTTCTGTTAAGGCTTCCATTAAATACACAACTTTACTTCCTCTACCGAAAATATTTTTCTAAAAAGTATCTCTAAAAGTTCTTTTTGATTTCCTTTATTTGCAATCTTAAAACATAATTCTTATGATCTATTTTTCTTCTACTGTTAAATAACCACTGAAATAACATCAATTCCCATAATTCATCTTCACTTAGTAATTTTGATAAATCTGATGTCCCTGATATATTTTGTTTTAATCCTTCTCCATTAAATAATCTTTTTCATGCTTCTATTGTGTTCTTTGTTATAATACATCTTTTATCAAATCATTTCCTGATGTATCCACCCAATAAGCTCTCAATTCTTTAAATCTTAAAAATTTAATATACTCCAAGGATTATATACTACTATCTCCAAATCTTATATCCATCATACCACTCTTTTACATTTGATATTTCTTGCTCTATTCCATAATATTTAAGACTTTTTCTACTTCTTCTTCTGTTAAACCATAGCTATCTGTGTAGACATCACTTAATATTGTATATGTCTTTAGAATTATTTAAATCTGAGAATATTCCAGCTTTTTAATCTTTTATTATTCCCAGTTAGAACTCCCATTTGTAAATAGCTATTATCTTTTAATACTGTACTATAAAAAGTCTTAAAGAAATCTTTGCTTTTTCCATAATATCCATTTATATAGGCTGATACTAATGGGCTATCGTATTCATCTATTAATACTACTACCTTTTATTATATTTTTCCATATAGTATTCTTGTTAAAAACTTTTAATGCTTCTTTCTAAATCTTCTAATTCAGTATTTTTCAGAAGAATATTCTTTAAAGTGCAAGAGTATCAAAGTTTCATTCTAAAACATTTAATAAATATTTATACTCTGAAAATAAATCAGAAAACTGTTGATCTATAGCTTTCTTTCCATCTTGTTTCCCCAAGTTGAAAGCTTTTAAATCTTTTAATGATAAAAATATAACTGGGTACTGTCCTTGTTCTTTAAAGGCTTCTGCTCTATATATACAAATCTTTTAAATATTTCTTTATTTTTCTTCTTATTTTCTATATCAAAGAAGTACTTTAACATAGACATATTTAATGTTTTCCCAAATCTTCTAGGTCTTGCAAAATAATTTTGACTTGTGAGCCATCTTTTATTACTTTCTTCTATAAATTTTGTTTTATCAAAATAATAAAGAAATCTTCTTCTATTAAATGTTTTAAAAGTCACTTAGTCCTATTGCTAACCTTTTCATAAATTATCCTCCTTTATCGTGGATTGTTTAATAGTATATAGCATATTTTATTTTTATAGATGTTCCGAGCTCTCAATATCTAAGACTAATATAGTTATAATATTTTTGTCTCATCTCAAAAATTGCTCTATATTTACCAATTCTAAGTCTACTCTCCAACTTTCTGAAGTATGATAATCCTTAATATCATACAGATTTATTTTTGTAACATCTTTCGAAATCTCTTCAAAAAGCTTTAAAAGAATTTAGTGCCTCTAATTTATGAGATTTATAAATTTTACAGCTTCTTTTTATAAACAACTTTATAAGATTTCATCTAATGTTAATTCAACTCCTTCATCATCTTCATACAGTTTCAATATTTTTTATTATCTTTGTATTTCTTCTCCTCACTTTATCCATACAGTTTAATTTTTATATATTCTGCTAAATCCATTTCTCAACTTCTTTAATAAATTTTAATGCAGAATTTCTTAAAGCTCGAGATAATGTTTGACCTGTCTTTTTACAATAATCATTAAAAATAATAGCTTCTTCTTCTTTCAATGTTATATCTTATAGTTGCCATAAAATCCTCCATTCTAATAAGTTATACTTCATACATATAATACACACTATAAGTATAAAAAGTCAAGAAAGGAGCTAAATTATGAATATTTTTATCAGTTATAACTGATAAAAACATATACATCTTTTTATAAGTTATAACTGTGATATAATTTGTTTGAGGTGATATTATGACTAAAAGAGAATTATATATAGAAAAATTAAACCTTTATCAATAAAGATATTATAAAAGTTATAACTGGGATAAGAAGAAGTGGAAGTCAGTTATCGTTAAAACTTATTATGGAAGAGTTAAAAGCAAAATAAAATAGATGAAAAACAATTTATCAATATTAATTTTGAAAATTTGATAAATATAGAATTAACAACAGCAGATAAATTACATGAATATATTTTAAAAAGCTAGTGAAATAAAAAGAAATGTTATATTTTTAGATGAAATTCAAGAAGTTAAGGATTGGGAGAAATGTATTAATTCTTTAAGGGTAAATGAAGAATATGATTTTGACATCTATATTACAGGTTCAAATGCAAAATTATTATCAGGTGAACTTTCTACATACTTGGCAGGAAGATATGTTGAATTTGTGATATATCCATTTTTTCATTTAAAGAATTTTTAGAAACATTGAAAATCTATTCAACAAGATGTATCTACAAGAGCTTTTTCAAAATATGTAAAGTTTGAGGTATGCCATTTTATATAATTTAGCTTTTGAAGAGGAAGCTAGTTTACAATATTTAAAGGACATATATTCATCAATTATATTAAAAGATATAACTCAAAGGAATAAAGATAAGAGATACAGACTTGTTAGAAAGAGTGATAAGTTATCTAATTATGAATGTTGAAATAATTTTTCCGCTACATCTATTTCAAAATTCTTTAAAAGTGAAAATAGAAAAGTATCGGTAGAAACCATATTAAATTATATTAAGGCAGCTGAAGAGCTCATTTTTAATATACAGAGTCTCAAGAGATGATTTGATTGGAAAAAGTTCTAAATGTCAATGAAAAATATTATATTGCTGACCATGGAATGAGAGAAGCTATACTTGGAGTAATCAAAGGATATTAATCAAATATTTGAAAATATCATTTACTTAGAGTTATTAAGAAAAGGTTATAATGTTAGAGTTGGAAAGGTAGATAATTTAGAAAGTTGACTTTTGTTTGTACAAAAGGGAAATGAAAAATATATGTTCAAGTGGCTTATCTATTAGCTTCATCTGAGACAATTGAAAGGGAATTTACTTCGCTTGGAAAAATAGATGATAACTATCCTAAATATGTAATTTCTATGGATGAATTTGATATGTCAAGAAATGGAATAAAACATATAAATATTATAGATTTTTACCTGAATTAGAAAAATAGACACTATTGATTGCAGTCATCAGTGCTTTTTGAGATATTGCTATATCTTATAATTAATTATTTTCTTACTAACTCTCCCAAAGCTTTTGCTAAAACGAGCTGTGACATCAAAGCTTTTCTTCTGTGTGAACATTGTAATAATAATCCAGTTCTTAAATCATAAACACTAATATTTCCACTGAAAAAGTACACTCCTAGAAAAACTTTTATAATCTTCTTTTATCATTTTATCTACCACTTTCATTAAGAAAGTTTCATTTCTTTTTCTAAGATTAGCTTTTTCAACTTCCCAAAAGTCTATTTCCATTGACCTTCCACTTTCTAGATTCAAAACTAAGTTCTAAGTCATCTCCATTTTGCTGAATATTCAGGAAAGTATGCAACAAGAACCTCGTGAAGGATTAATTGGTGCTGCACCACTGTCAATTTTATTGCACCATTCAAGATGTTAAAGAAGCAAAGAAATATTACAAATCCGCTAAAAATATGATAATTTTCTAACTTACCTCCCAAGTTTATCTCATACTTTTTCAACTTCAATCACTGCTTTTTCTATACCTTCTAAAAAGGTCACCTAAACTTTCTTTTGTAAAGTTATAAAACACACAGTCTTTCATTATTTCTACATCAAATATGCTTACATAACCTGTATATTCATAATAAAGTGATAAAGAAACACTATCGCTATATTTATCTATATTTAATTGATCAAAGACAATAGCAAGAGTTTCATTACAGTAGCTCTCTACGAAACTTTCCAATCTTTGAAAGTAACTTAGATCTTATAGCTTTTTCTAACCAACTGTTGCTCCTTCAACATATGCACCCTTTCTGTGCTCTTGTAAATGGTGCTGGAGCATTTATAGTTGTTACTTCTATCTAGAATTAGGGAATATAACAACTGAACAAGAAGTAAAAAGCAACATCATACATATAAGTAATAAATTTTTAAAATTTTCATAATCTACCTCTCTTTATTATTTTAATATTTTTACCTTGTATTAGTAAGATTATTTCTACTATCTGCTACTGCACGTCTTCTTTCTATTTCTAAATCTCTTTTTACCATTTTATTAAATGTAGAAACACTCGTGGCTTTAGCTGTGAGATGAATAACACCAACATTGAAAATGTTGCACTAAAATTTGCAATTTTACTAGTTTTAGTGTATAATATATTTAGAACATTAGCAACTGAATATATAAAGGTTAAGGCTAGTAAACAGTAGCCTGTGGGAAATATTCACTGTTCTGTATAATTATTCTTTTTAAAATATGATATACAGATAAAAGTAGCGGTGTAGAACAAAAGTCTTATCCAGTAGTGGCTATCGACCAGCCAAAAAGAATAAGGGTTTAAAACCAAACTTTAGAAGATAACTACTCTAGTTATCTTATGAAGCTCGGACTTAGCACTCGTAGGTGTTAGCATGAGTAGTTCTACAATTATTTTCAAAAAGATCTCCTTCCTTTACTTTTATATAACTTTCTACTTCATCTAATGCAGTATTTACTATATCTTTTTAAAAGCTCATCTGGTAATTTTGTTCTGTAGATAAGAAAAACATTTGAAAACAACCTTTTCTTTTTGGCTCTTTGCACAATATTATAAACCATAGACTATTCCATTACGATTTTTCCAAAACTTTTTGAATATAAGCTCATTAGTTTGAATTTTCATCTGTATATTCTAATCCAAATGCTGGTGCAAACATCGTTTTGAATGCAATTCTAAAGTTTGAGGTCATCCATTAGTAAAATACATAGTTACAAACCCAAATTCATATCAGATTCTTCTAGGAGAAAGCAAAGAGTGCCAACATCATTGACATCTATTTGATAACTGTCCCTGTATCTTATTTAAATCCACATAACTTGGTGCTGAAAAAGAATATACACCTAAGATTAAAAATAAAAATAATAGAATTTCTTTCATACTCCACCTCCAAATATAAAACAAAAGGACTATTTGCAACATTGCAATAGTCCCCCTCATTACTACTATTTTATATTTTACATTATATTTTAATTTTGTCTATACTTAATTGAAGCTAAATAGAAAATGTGTGTGTGAAAGAGTACTTATTTATTTGTTACTTTTATTTTTGATCTTTTTGCTTTTTAAAAGAATAATATGAAGAAGCTACTCAGCCAACAATAGCTAATGCTATTCTTGCATGTAGATTTTGAATTTTATAAATAGAAAAATTCATTCCACAAGATAAAAATAGTATAGCTTTTATTTTAACAGAAAGAGTTAAACCTTTTCCTGAATAATAATCTTGCAAATACATGAGCAAAATATTTATTATTCATTATCATATCATGATATTTTTAGATGATCTCCAAAACAAAATAAAGCCACAAGCAAAAGGGAACGGTTGGTAAAACCCGAGAAGATTACTCCAATTATTACTAAAGCAACTGCTACGAAAAGCTATGTATAATTTCTAAATTTTCTCATATAATCTCCTAAAAATTTTGTCTATTATATATCGTTATTTAAAAAGCAAGAACTTTTTAGTCAAAATATTAAAATACATAAGATTGACAAATGTCTACTAAAAAGAGTAAACTATTATATTAGTAATTTAAGGAGACTGAGATGATACAAAAGAAGCACCTAAGGTGAAAGATGATAAAAATATAAAAAATGTTATAGCTGGTTATGAGTGGGTAAAGGAGGAGTAGGAAGTCTACAGTTACTACATCTTGCTAAAAGAATTGAGATCTCAGTTGAGTTATGGATGCTGATATAACAGGACTTAGTATACCAAGACTTATGAACGTTAGTGAGCAAAAATGGTAACTGATGGAAAAATATGTATCCACTGTTGTTACAGAAGATGGGATAGAAATAGTTTCAATAAATCTTAAGGATAGATGAAAATGAACCTGTTGTATGGCGTGATGACCTGTATATTGCAGGGGGCAGTGATGTGGAATGGTGAAGTTGTTTGGAGTGACTTAGATCATCTTTTAAGGATATGCCTCCAGGAACGGAGATGTCTCCTCTAACTGTTATTGTAAAAGCTTTAATATCAGTGACTCAATTATGGTTTCTATACCACAAGATATGGTTTCAGCCGATAGTTACTAAAGCTATAAAATGGCAAGAAAAATGAATGTCACCTAATAGGTTTACTTGAAAATAAGGAGTTATATAGAATCCTAGATTGTTGTGTGATACAAAATATATTTGACAGATGAAAATGATATCCAAACTTCTTAAAAGAAATGATGTTAACTTCGAGAACTTCCTATGACAAACAAATTGCAAGAATGACAAAGGGAGAAAGTGCTTATCCAGAAGAAAACATTCCCAAAAATTGCAGATATGGTTAGTGAAAAGAAGGTGTAACCATAAGTCTAAAAAATGTGAGGCACGCGGTAAAAATAGAAGTGGCAAAGCTTATTAATTTCAAATGAGCTTATAACCAAAAAAGAAGCTGTTGTGGGTAAGGAGAATTTTTTTAAACGGAAAACCAATAGTATATCTCATTTCACTTGCTAAAATGAAAATAATAGCCAGCTATGTTAGGAAAATAGATATTGGTTATTGTTTCAATGGAAAAGGAGAAATATCTAGAAAGGAATAAAAAGTCAATAAGACTGGAGATCTTTAGGAAGTTTCGAGCTAATAATAATTATTCTGTAAAATCTTTTAGATATCAAAACTTATTGAAATTGGAGAAAGATAGAGATGAAATAATGGAAAATCAAACTTTAAAATACAGGTGCAAGTATTTAGTCTTGCTGATCGTGTTGACTATGCAAGACACAAATTGTTAGTAAAATTTAGTGGCAAAAAGCAATTTTAGTTATAGTTCATGTCGGGCTTTGGGCTGAGAATCATTAGATCCTCAGCAAATTAGTAAGTGAGTTTTAATTGGGTGAAATTGCTTTAGATGGAGAAGGAAAATATAGTTGATGGCAAAGCCTTGTTGTAAAAAGGAAAGTGCAGTTTTAATTGCTAATATCTCATGCTGTTGGTAGAAGAACTCCAAAAACTCAAATGATGTTAATTTAGTAAGAAAATAAAAGAAAATTTGAAGAGGTTGTTAAAATTTGTACAGCCTCTTTTTATGTTTACTAAAAAGAAAAATAGATTGAATAAATTTATTTATAAAATACATAAAAAATAAAAATATAGATATTGCTTCTATCTTTTATGATATAATATTATAGTCGTCAATTTAAAATCTATGGAGATAAAAATGAATAAAAGCAATTTTTAGATAGAGATGGAACACAATGAAAAGACTACATTTACAAATGTGAAGATTTAGTTTTGAGAAGGTCTGCAGAGAAGCTTAAAATTTTAAAATTTATAGGATATTTTAATATTGCAAGCAAATCAATTAGGTGGTGCTTAGAGATATTTTAGAGGAAGATCGAAGGCTTAACAACAATATGGAATGAAAGTTAAAAGAAGAAGCTATTGAAATAATAGACTTATTGTTGTCTCATCATCCTGATGGGCTAGCTGAGAGCAAAAGCTTGTGATTGTGAAACCTAACAAATGTAAGATGCTGAAGATGCAAATTGAAAAATATATTATCGACAGAGAAAAAATCATATATGAGGCAGATAAGGCCTCCTCAGATATAGGAGCAGGTTTAAAGTCTAAATTAAAACTGTTCTTAAAGATTGGTTATGGCTTGAAAGATATGGAAAAGATAGATAAAATGAAACTTTAGTTTGTGGAAACTAAGATCAGAAGTATTAAGAAAAGTTAAATGAATTAATATTTGAAGAATTTCAAAGAAAGTCTAAATAAAATGCTGGGCTGGACAGTAGAAAATTACAGAAGGTCTATATTTTTTGCACAACAATGGAAACTCTGTTAAAGATACGATATGAGTTTAGCCTGTTATAGCTGATAAAGGATGAAAGAATAGTAAAAGTTGCAGATACTATTACATGGCAAGATTTAGCACAAAATATAGAAATAAATTAGATATACAAGTTACAGGAATAACGAAGCAATGGAAAACTAGTATAAAAGATATAGTTTTATTCTCATTTAAAAAGCTAAGACTTGAAACCAAGAAAACCATAATAATCACATAGGTTTACCTTTATAATTTTTAAATGTTACAGATGGAAGAAAAGTTTAGTCTTTGAAATGTGGGAAATTTAGTTCTTGAGAAACTAAAGATTAGGAGAAATTCTGGAACCCTAACTATGCAATAATAACAACATTGGAGATTCAATATATGAGCCTTTTAAATAAGAGATAATGTTTTTAAAGCCAAAACAGAGCTTAGAGTTCGTGTAACAAAGAAAATACTTTGTTTGTAGGGTGGTGATGATGTATATTTGATGCTAGATGAATAAAGGGTCAATGGAAGATAATAATTTTATAAATAGAAAGCCACAATTTTCATAAGGAAGTAAATTTATTTTAGATGTGAGCAAGAATATAGAAATGTCTTTACTAGGTAAACATAATATTTCTAAATACAGCTATCATTGCAAATAGAATCTAGCAAAGAAATTGGACTTAGGTGAGGAAGAAATAAAGAAGGTCGAAAAGATATAGCAACAAGCAAGGAGATTTCAAGAAATAAGAGTAGAGGTTATTTATATCAACGATGCCATAATGCAAGTCCCCACTTCTATGAAGGCAAAGAATACACTTTAAATGAAATCTATGAATGACAAAGGTATATTATATTCTAGAGATATGCTAGAATTGGGGAGAAGATGAAGTAAAATATCGTGGAAGTCCTAAACTCACTACTTGATAAAAGATAAAATTATATATCTATGATAGAAAAGAATGAAAAAGCCCATGATATATTTATGAAAAATGTTTGAAGAATATAGGATTTGGTACCATCCTAACGAAAGAAGGGAGTTTTGAAAAACATCAGAATGGCAAGTAATTTTATTGAAAGCCCAAGAGGAACAGCCTCCAGAGGATATGAAGAAAGAAAGAGTGAGGGACAGCCATGTTATATTTTTAGCAGAGTATTTTGCAGAACTCTAACTTTTGTCAATTTATTTAAGTAAACTTTTAGCTTTGTAACATCTTTTTGTATAGTTTTTATTTGCAGGAACCATTTATAAAATATTTAAAAGCAAAAATTTGGTGAAGAAATAAGAGATGGAGACCTAGTCTACATTTTTCTTTAAAAAGGTAATCTAAATCATGTGAGCTTTGATTTATAGCCCCAGTACTTTGATGTCATTGGATAAATGACTTACAAAAATAAGTTGATTCTATTTGTTTTAATTTCTGCGCTATGTTGCGTTAGGTTTTATTGATGACTATAGAAAGTTTACCGTCAGCAAAAGGTTTAGTGAAAGAAAATTGTTATTTCACAGTACTATAGGACTGATGGTATGTACTTATCTTATACTATATTGTTTCATGGGTAGACCTATGATAGATTTTTTCACTAATAAATCCTATAAGTGCTCATCCATATTATATTGGACAAGAATGTTTGGTTTCTAATCAACTTATACTTATGGAACATCAAATGGAAGTTAATATAACTGGGATTTGGACTTGATGACTGGCTATAATGCTGCGATAATATGTTCAATCCATCCTAGGTGTAGGCATACTTTACAGGACATATAGAATTAAGTCTACTTGTATTTATTCTATATCATTGGTTCAGGAGAGCTATCTGTATTCTTCAAGGCAGCAGTAATATAAGTAGGTTTAGCTTTCGGTATATTCACATCCAAAGCAAATATTTGTGAGATACAGGTTCTTTAACTCTTGGAGGAATTTAGAGTTATAGAATTATCTAAAACAAGAATTGCTACGCTAATCTTAGGATTTATATTTGTACTTGAAAGCACCATCAGTAATACTCGTTGTCTATTTAAATTAAGAGGAAAGAATATTTAAATAAGCACCCAATCACCACTCATTTTGAGTTGATGAACATACCAGAGTCAAAAGTTACTTAAGATTTTGATAGCAAATACTTATATTTGGAATAATAGCATTAGGAAATACCAAGATGAGAGTGGAGACTATAATGAAAAAGTAACGATTTATGAATGAAGCGTGAACAGGGTTAAAAGCACCGTAGAAACAGAAGGTTGCAGTTATTTGAAGATGATGTGTGCCCAAGGAGCATCTGAAGAAGTTACAATATTTAGATAATATAGAGTCTCTTTATTAAAAAGTCCCAATACCACAATGATTTTGTTAAAGAGTTCGTGTTAGAGGAAATTAAAGTCTTAGAGGAAAGAAGTTGCATACAACTATATGGTAGAAAAGAATTTAAAACAAAAAAAAATTATTGCGATTACTGGTACTAATGGAAAAGGGCCAACCACAGCAAGTAAAAATATCAGATCTATTAAATCAAGTATGATATAAAGCTTGCTATGCTGGAAATATTGAAGATCAGTTGTCCAAGTCTTATTATACAGTAAGATTGACTCTGTTTTAGGAACTTATTCGCCCCACCAGAAAATGTTGAAAAATTTTAGACCATATATTCCCATGATAATCAACATGTACCAGACTACATATAGGAAAGATATAAGAGTTTTGATTAATAAGGACACAAAATTTAACATAGCCAAAAATCAATGAAAAACCACATTTAGTAGAAAAATATTGATGATGTAGAAACTTAGCAAAACAAATAAAGGCTAAAGAATTTCTGCACAAAAATCTAAAGAAGCAAAATGTTTATGTTGAAGACAATAAAATTTATGTGGAAAAGATTTTATAATTGTTAAGAGATAAATTGAGTCTAAAGGCATATATAATCTAGAAAATACTTGGTTTATGGTAGCTACTGCTGGAAATTTTAAATATAGATAGAGAAAATTAAAGAGTTTTTAATGGCAACTCCTAGAAATATAGAACAGAAATTGTTCTTTAACTATGGAAAAGTAAATTCATAATAGATTCCAAAGGCGACAAATGTAGATTCGCAAATACCCATATTCACAAATAAAGATAGTATCTTAATCTGCGGAGGTTATGATAAGGGAGTAGATCTAGTAACTACTAGGCAGAAATGGGATTAAAAGAAACATATGTATATATTTAATAGGGTAATAGCAGATAAGATTGAAACTGAATCAGTTAAAGAGAGACATAGTTTAGTCAGTAACTATAAATTAGAAACTATAGAAAATCTCTCTAGATATGAAAAAGAGATTTGACAAAAGATCTGATGAAGTGATCTTATTTGAGCAACACTCGGGTTATGATCACCAATTTTGAACATAGAGGGAAAGTTTTAAAGAGTTATTTTAAAATTTTGGGTAGGTGTACAAAATGAGTAGTAAGTAATTTACAAAGAAAAAGGGAAACAGGAGGACAGCAGTATATCCTGCTCTAGCTGCTGTAAGATAGATTAAAATTAAAAGGTGTGGGAAACAATATTTTGTTGGAAGTACAGAAACGGTGGTCATGAGATAAAGTCTCCAGAAAGTGGGCATAGATTTACAGGTCTTGATATATCAGTTCCTAAAGGCCAAGAATATAAGAAAATATTTAAAAGTCATAAGAGTATTTACAAGATTATAAAAGAAGAGAAACCAGAAGCAATTATAGGTTTGGAAATTATATATCAGTACTACAATTATTGCCAGTAATTTTACTTTAGAAAAAATATATTTGCAAGAACAAATGTAAATATAGGTTCAGGCAAATAGATTATTTTATAAATGGCAAGCTAATTTTTCTTGCTTTGATAAAACTTATGATGATATTCCTATCAAATCTCAAGATAGATTTAAGTAACAGGAACCCACAGAATAGGTAGGAAGAGTTGAGATATGCTACTGAAAGACAAAATTAGGCACTAACGAAAGTTTTATTGATTGCTAGTAAAGTTTAGGGGCACAAGAGCATTAATAATACTGTTATGGTGCATGAAAAATCGTATTGGTGCCATTAGAGCTTACTGGCTACAGGAAATAATTTTAATGAATTAAAAATTTGAAAACAAAGAAAGAAAATGATAGGATAGAAACTCACTTTAATGATATGTTAAATAATAGGCAGTGTTTGACTTAGTTATATGTAGAGCAGGAGCATTGACAATATCTGAAACTTTATATAGAACTGAAAAACCTTCAATCATAATTCCTGCGGTTCAATAAAGTTGGACAACATGAAATGCAAAGTTCTTAAGGACTATAATGCAGCTTATGTCTATATAAAAGATGAGTTAGATGAAGCTACAAAAGCTTTGAAGTAATAAGAAAATGATGAAAAATTGAAAAGATGAGAATTAGGTTGAAACTACTTCGAGAGTTTTTCTAATGGAGCAGAAGAGATTACAGGTATATCCGATATTTGCGGAATTAAGGCACGAAAATTTATTCTTATTGAATAAATGGCATAGTGTTGGAGGACTTAAGCAAATAATGAAATGTGTAAAGGTTATGTGATGTAAAGGAGTGATATCTGTCTCGAATTATGTAAATAGAAGAGTCGGTCAATGGGAATAACTGTTACAATGAGCATGATGAAGAAAATGTGTGATAGACTTTGTTATAGCCTCTGGGCCAGCTATAAAGGAAATTAACTCGAATATGCTTTGCGCAAGAAAAATGGTATGTACCCCTAAAGAGGAGAATTGAAGAAACTTCTAAATAGAGAAATTGTGAGAAGTATAGGAACTGCGGAAAAACTATAATTTTCTTATGCTTTCAGCAATATGCTAAAAAGATCCTACACAGTTGTGTAAATTTACTAGAAAATAAAATCAAATGCTAGACCTGGAAAAAAGTGAATATTTTATAGCTGAGTGCAGATGAAAGTGATAATTCATTTGTTTATGAACCTGGAATACTCAGCAATTACTAATATAGATGCCATGATCATTTAGATGTGCATGGAAATTTAGGAAAATATTAAAAATCTTTTATAGAATTCCACCCACATACAAAAGGAATTTGGTAATATGTATGGACCCTAAAATTTGATGGATGTAATTCCAAATTACTCTGAAGGAAAAATCTGTAATAAAATATTCAAATAAAAGATGAAATGCAGATATATATGCTAAAAATATCAGAATATGGACAGAAAACTGTTTTTGAAGTCTATGTAACAGAGTTAAAGGAGAATTTTCTAAACATTCCTGAGAAACACAATATACAAAACTCTTTACCTGCACCCATTTAGCATTAAAATTTGGACTTAATAGATGGAATTCATAGTTTTAAATCAATTTAGTGTCTAAAAAGAAGACATGATGTGTACTATATGATCAAGAATTAGAAAATGGTTATGGTGGTAGTAAAACCAAGAGAGTTAGGTCCATGACTATGCTTATCATCCAATGAAATAAAGGCACCCTGCAAAAGCTAAAAGTGTGGATAATTCAAGATTAAGGCAATACTAACCATAGACATAGTAGAGTACACTTATTAGATGAGTTTTCTAAAGATGCTTTTGTAGATGTAGATATGTAATACACTCTATATATGCAGCTGAGAAAAGAATGAATTTAATGTTTCATGAAGCATTAAAAGAAATACAGCAACTGCGCACGTGGAAATTTATGAATGAATGAAGTGACATAAAGATATGTACTAGAGTTAAAAGACTCTATATATATTTTTATGAGCTGAGATATATCAACTTTAGCTCATGAAGTTGAAGAATTGAAGGAATGTTCGATGAAAATTTTCGCATAATTCTAAATGAAAATTATTCAAAATATGAGAGTTTGAGGAAAAGCTAAGACTAACTACAATTTCTTGGAAATCAAAAAGTAAAGAAATAATAGATGTATATAAGAATGAAGAAAAATACGAATATCTTTATTTTGTGAAATGGGACTAATGTTTTATCTACTGATGATTTTATGGATAAGACTTTTGTTTGCACAAAAAATTAAATAAGATAGAAGATTTAGATCTAATCTATTAGAGCGAAGAGGTAAACCTAAAAGATTCTAATAGATTTTATGAGAGATAAAAATTATTCTGAAATTGAAAGCCCATTTGGAAGGCTCATTCTAATTGGGTGACTTACATATGAATGGTGGAGCTTTGGAACAGAAATATTTGATAAAATATATCATTAGAAGTGTTTGATGAAAATCATTGCAATAAGAGAAATAAAGAAGATTTAAAAGTAGTATATAGAAAAACAGAAATTCAAGATAAAAAATTATAGTTTTATGCAACTTAATGATGATATTTCGACTGCTTAGAGTAAAAAGAAATAAGAACTAAGAGAAAGTAAACATCCTTAGATAAGCCAAGTTTAGGAAGTACGTTTAAGAACCCTGAAGGGAGATTTCATGAGATTAATTTCAGAATGTGGTCTGAAGTGGAACTATATTAGGTAATGCCTAAATAGCAGAAAACCTAACTTTTTGTATTGAATTTAGGTGAGTTACATTGAAGATATTACAAATATTTTAACTTTAGTTAAAAATCAGTATTTGAAAAATTTAAAAATTAGAAGAAGAAATAATAATCAAGTTAAATAAGAAGTTAAGAAGAAATGAAATAGGCAGTTTCTAGTGGGGGGAACCTAATTGAAAGAAATATCCCCAAGTAGCTTTTATATAGCTATTTTGTGGTTTACAAAGACAAGGTTATGATGCATATGGAGCTGTACCAGACGAGGAATAATAAGTGACAGCTGAAAATGACTATGACTTAGCATATTTAGTTCTACATGGTGGAATGGAAAATGGTAAGATATACAGTATTAGATATTTTAGGAAAAAATATACAGGTTCTGAGTAATTTGCAAGTGCTTAACTATGGATAAAAATAAGATCAAGCAAATCAGTAGAAAATATTGAATAAGAGTACCAAAATCATACAGAGATTTAGACTCATTGAAAGATTTCAGTTACACAAGCCTGTTGATGAAGGTTCAAGTAAAGGACTATTTTTATGTAACAAAAGAAAAGAGGCAGGGAAGCTCTGAAAAAAACTTAGAAACTGAGTAATTGAAGACATTATATTGTTGGAGAAGAATTGACAGTTGGAGTTTAAATGGAAAGGCTTAGAGTATTAAAAACAATCCTCAAGCAGATGTTCTATATGACTACGATCAAAAATATGCAAAAGGTGGGTCAATTCCAATGAATTCCCAGCAAAAATAGAGGATAAATCATATAAGGAAGCTTGTGAAAATAGCTGAAAGAATTAAGGAAAGAATTTAAAATGAAAGGAATTTGCTAAAGTGATTTTATACTAAGTGAAGGTAACTTATTTGAAGTAAATTTTCTCACTAGGAATGACAAAACAAGTTTTAATTCCTGATTTAGCAACTCTCAAGGATATACTTTGATGATGTTGTTGGATTAACAGTTGGAAACATTTTTGAAAATAATTAGGAACTTAATGAAAGTAAGATTGTTGATATTGAAATATAATAATGTATTTAGTATATATGTTGCCTCAAAATTTCTTTTTATAGATTAGATTACTTTAATATAAATAAAGTGGAATATTCAAGAGAGTGCAAAATGTTACAACTAGAATTGACAAACTAAGTCAAAAATTATACAATAAGAATACATTTATATTGAGGAAGTAATGAAATAAAAGAATTTTTAGAAAAAGATGTAAGGGAAGGAAGATGCAATTGAATTGATGAAAACTTTAGGGGAATGAATAGATGTCAAAGAGGAGACTTATCTTTATTTTTAAGGTAAAGTTATAGGAAAAATATTTATTTAGGTGGATAAATAGAGATATTTGCTTACCGAATGAAAAAGATGTAGAAGAAGTAATCTTTCATTGTGGCAAATTAGTGAAGATGAAATCAAAGAAATAATAGAATTTTTAAATGAACTCTGATTTAGTACATTTAAAAACATTTCTCAAATATATAAAGCAAAATGATAGTGCCGTTTGTTATAATATTGACTGATGGAGTTAAAATAAAACTAATAGAATAGGTAATAAAGACAGTTAATAAAGAAAACAACAAAGATATTTGATAGCACAACAACTTTATTTTAATATACGAAAGAAAGTACTGCTAGATTTCAGATTTATCGACCATATAATAAACATTTAGGATACAGCCAGAGATGATGTAATAAGAAAGGGCTCTGGACATCGGTGTACACAGGTTGTGTCATTTACGGAGGAAATGGAGTCTTGATTTACAAAGCGTTACTGACTATGTCAGCAACATGGTGGCTTGAGGAACTAGAAATTATGATATAAACGCCTTAAGTGAAGCTCTTAGAACTGCAATAATAAGTAAAGAGAGGTTAACTCCAATAACAAGACTTTCATTATTTTTAGCACTAGGTTTCCAATAAATAGTAAATGTCAAGACTTTCATTTCAGAAAAGAAATTGGAAGAATCTGATATGGATAAGTTGTTAAGAAAAGCAAAAAGACAAATTTTTGGAGAAATGAAGATAAGTTTAAGATACTTTACAAAGAAGGCACAAAAGGTTGATTTAATTAAATATAATAAAGCAACCTATAGGTACAAGGAGAAGAATTGCAAGCAGATGTATACTTTGAAGGGAAGAAGCTTGTAAAAATTCAGAGAAGTCCCAAGTGTGGTCTTGGAGTGGATATAAGATATATCTTGACTATGCTTCCCAGCTAAAGGAACTTTAGATGAAGAAACAAGAAAATGGAGAAATATGTAGATATTTTCGGTTATGGGTCAACAAGCAAGGTAATTATGAAAATTGCAAAGTTCTCTATGCTAAGACAAAACTACTAGGAGAATTACACTATGTTTCTGATTTACTGGTCACACAGCACTCTAGAGAAGGTGCAGAAGAAATATTATTAAAATTAAAAAATAAAGAATTTGAATCAGATGAAATAATGAAGTATGGGTGCAAAAGAATACCTTTAAAAAGTATAAAGATATAATAGCATAGAATAGATGATATTATAGAATCGGTATAAACACTACAATTGATGAATCTGGTTTAATGGACTTCCTGGCTATGTGAGGTCTAATATGGAGGAGGAAGATAGATGGAGGCTGAACAAGTTTCAATAAACCAGATATCTGAAATAGAAAGATGTTGGCCAATACCTTTAAGGTATAAAAGACAGTTTCTATAGAAGGATGCAACTGTTGGTAAGATTCTAGAGGATATGGAAAGAAATATAAGAAAAGTATAGAGAGAAATCTGAAAGAAACAAATATGCAAATCTCCAAGAAGAGATGTGGATAAGAGCCAAAAAAGATAGTGGTCAAGAAGAAATAGATGTTTTTAGAAACAATTTAGAGTAATGGAGATCTAAAGAAAAGAAAAAAGAAAGAAAAATAGAATCATAAGATGTATAGTAGAATTTTTCTAGTGAAAAATAAGGAGGAGTATTTATGCTGAAGGAAATAAAGATCTTGCTAAAATAAAGTTATAGGTGTTGAGGTGGGAGGAGGAAATGCCATCATGACATGCTTTTATTCAGAAGTAACAGGAGTAGAATATATAGGCTAATACAGATAAGACTTAGAAAAATCATTATGTGATAGAAAATTACAAATCAGAAAAACTAACAAAAGGGCAAGCAAGGAGCAGGGGCTGAACCTAGCTAGGAAGACTTGCAGCAGAAAAGAGTTATAGAAAACCAAGAACTTTTAAAAGGGACAGATATGCTGTTCATAATCATGGAATGGGTGGAGGTACTGGACAGGGAGCAGCTCCAGTTATTGCAAAAGTGGCAAAAGAATTAGATGTTCTACAGTTGCAGCTGTAACAAGACCTTCTACCTTGAAGGCAAAAGAAGAAAATTCAGAAAGTGGAATTGAACTTTGGAAAGACAAAATGTAGATAGTTTACATCATATCACGATAAACTTTTACCTACCAGATAAAATTATAAATCTATGCTTAATGCATTTAAAGAAGCAAACAATATCTTAAGAATTGGATAAAAAGTTGCTGTGATCTAGTTTTAGGACAAGGATTCATAACCTGACTTCTGTAGGATATTAAATCTGTATTAAAAAACTAGGAATCGTTGTTTTAGGACATGGAGAAGGTGAAGGAGAAAAACAGAGCCATAAAAGCTGCTGAAAAGTTAGGAATCTCCATTACTAGAAAAATCTATCCAAGGAGCAGATACATTTATCAATCCCAGAACTTCAAGAGTTGATTAAATGAATTACAAATAAAGTTACAAGCATAAGACAAAGCCTACTGAAAGAAAGTAGGAAGATGTACTATTGAATATAATAGCACCAATTGTATAAAATTGAAATTACTTTATTATATAAATACTAAAGATGAATGAAAACCCACAATGAAACATTCATTGTATGGAACCAGTTAAGACAATTGAACCTATAAGAGAATCAGAAAGAAAGAAAGAAGTACTGATGATATAATGGGAGACCCACCTTGGATGAGAAATAATAGAAGATAAATAAACAGTGCGATTGATTTAAATCAGTCCTTTTTTTTATTATAATATTACAGATGGCTATTATATTTTATTGAAATTATTAGAATAATACTGCTATAACATTGAAAAGAAATATAAAAAATCTTAAGCATTGAAATACAAAAGGGGAAAAGGAAAATGGGAAACAATCTTACATAGGATTGAAAAGGACGGCGTCTCTAGCTGGGGTAAGATATAAATCTGTAAAAATATTCTATAGGTTTAGCAATTCTTTTTCTAATGTTAGTGGGTGCATTCTCTGAAGAAGCATACAAAAGCATGTTACTCAACAGCACAAGAGAAGAATTAAAACTTCTGTTGGAGATACCCAAACAAAGAATGTGTTGAGATAATACAAAAAGAAAGGTACGAATTTAGAATTAGTAAGAATTGATGGAACAAGGGCCCAAGCAGTAAAATCTTGGGCATCAAGTGGCAATTTGGAATGAACTATTTTATGAAAATTGGGAGAAACATATGCTGTAGAGAGATAAACTGCAAAATATCTTAATGGACTATATGTGGGAGGAGATTGTTAGAAACGCTATGGATGCTCTTTGCAAATCAAAAAGTAAGCAGTACCCATTAACTCTGGAAATGACTATTAGCTTTGAAAACATAAGTAGTTCGTCAAATGCTGTGTAATTGAAAGAAACACAGCAATAAACCTATCATGTAAATAGAAATAGAACTGGGGGATTAGTAGATTTATT
>BNJU01004397.1_pt1 | contig 95732 bp, 120 predicted proteins | sample 8539281 | NCBI WGS metagenome assembly BNJU01 (sample SAMD00202456, study PRJDB9452) | human saliva metagenome | isolation source: human saliva | place: Japan
TTGACATGAGATTTGCGCGCAAACCCCACGTTGAATGGCCCAATTTAAAGTTCAATATTATTATTTCATTAACGTTAACTTCTTATATCATAAAGTTTTTTTACCTTCAGCATATAAGTGAGCGTGTCACCCACACTTAAACCAGTTATAAGTGTTTATTATTTGATTGTATTTTTAGCAACATTTAGCCAGATATTTCAAAAATCAAGCATTTGTCTGCGGCTTTATCAACATAGTAATATGCTTAAACTATACACCACGGACGTTAATTTTAATATGTGCCTGGAGCAGGATCTGTACTTTGGGAATGGTATTCTCATTTGCATTACCGAGGTATAGATCGGAGACTGAAGGGTTTCCATTTCTTATTAATATTATTATTTGCATTTACATTTACATTAATAAAAGGTTATACAACTCTTCAGGCTGATATTGTAAACAGGTTGTCGATTTACCTATAAAATTAACTTCGCTAGTAGTATCTTATTAACTGTAACTCCTGCATTTTGGTACTTGTTATACGAACCGTTGTGTATTATCACTTTCCTCTTTCTTTTCCTGCCATCAGTTTTTTTAACAAAATCATATGGATTTATTTTAGGCACTGTCGAGACAGACCACTGTTGCACATCTTCAAACAAGTTTGTACTGGAAAACAGATATCATCACGTTACTAAGCATTACTTTTGTATAAATATTTCAGAAACCAATGTATTGTTTTTCAGCAATATTTTTCCTTTCGATTTCTAAACATATATTAAGTAACATGAAAGTTAAAAGTTAAATAAACCACTGTTATGTATACTTTTCGAATGTATAAACTTGACTTTTTAGTTTGTTGGTAATATATTAGCATAAATTTGATTTATTGCAGTGATAATGTTTATTTTTGTTAAAAATGAATATAACAGCAGCAAAGCAGAATATTATTGGCTAAAGATTTTCAACACCAGTACGCCTTTAAATTTATATTTACACTTTAATTACAGCCATGTTTATAGTGATTTTATGCATGGAAATTCAATTTGTGAAGAAATGGTGGAGAATTAGGTCTTGTTAATGATAAGATGTTTGAGAGACAAAGATACTTCAGAACCTGATGAACCAGTCAGCAAACTTCAAGAAAATCCGGCAGGCAGGTATCTAGCCGTTATTAAAGATGATATTGATGTTGATGATAATTGCCAAAGTCGAAGAGAAAAACATACAGGTGGTACAATAAAGGCGACAAAGGGTAAAAAAGTTTCACCCAAAGAAAGAACGCACCATTAGCAACTGAGAAAATGTTGAAGACCTTAAGGTTGAGGTAAAGAAACAAAGGAATTACGGCACATATGAAGAAGCAAACAACTTACCCAGCATTGATAATATTGAAATGAAAGATACAAGCTTGGCAAAAAGAAAAATAGAAAAGAAATACTAATAGTTAAAAATATTAGAAGAAGTACTGGTTTCACCAGTTCAAATGCAAGTGCAAGTCGCTAAAGCCAGCGCTTTAGAAGACCACTTATTAGTTCTCACGTGTAAGTGCGCAGGATATTTAGGATATCCAGACATCGTGGGAATAGACTCCTTCCATCACCACAAGGCACACTTGTTATATAAAAGAGAATCTGGAACAGTTACAACAGTAATGTATGGTAACAAGACAGTGGTAACAGGAGTAATAATAGACCATAATGGTATATCAACACTTTATGGGCATAATTCAACAGGTGTGCATTATTAGGATGGCAGTATCTAAAGGACAAACAATAGCAGGAGAGGATCAACAGGTAATTCAACAGGCAAGTTCATTTTGACAGACAATGGAAAACCATAAACTACAGAATGTAGTAAAAGGTAGAATGTAAAATCGTTCGACTTTAAAATCTGTTACAAAAAGAAAATTAAAAGTATCAAGCAGGAATACAATAGAATTACGTATGTTAAATAAACTGAGAGGAATACATTAGTCTTAAAATGCATCAAAAGATAGATAAAAGGAGTGCAAGAATACAAAATGCAACTTTTACAATAAATAATGGTGATTTTGTATTTTGCAGGATCATCAGGTGGTAACCACTATTAGAAAATGATATTAAAAGAAAAGATCCAACAACATGTTTATATATAAATGGCACAGATACAACAAACTTAAAAGAAAGCAAAATTCCTTGTAGAAGAAGTATGAGTTGTTTTCAAGATTTAATTTATAGCTGAAAAAACAGTATATGATGGGCACGCTAAATGGTAATGTATATGATAGGAGCAAGTAAAAACATATAAGACAAGCACCTGAGGTCTCTCTTTCACTGGTTGGACTATAGGATAAGGCAGATAAAAAGTTGTATACAGAAGAATTACTGTGAGGGAACAATGTGCGTGCAAAAAGAGAGCGGCATTAAAGCAAGAGCTGAAGAACAACTATCAATGATACAGCAGAGAGAGATGAGCCTACAGGTGGCACGTAGATCCCCAAACAGCTTGGGATATTATGGCACTTTTAAAGAGATAAATAGGAGAGGCAATTAAGCTGTAGCCGGCAACATGCTAAAGATATTGTTAATAGTATGAATGAAAGAGTTATAGAAATTGATAAAGGCAAAATCTATTATAAGAGAGATGATGAAAAGGTGGATATAGGAAGTGAAAATTAGTGTAATAGGATATTATTTAGTGTGCAAAAGAAGGATTTAAAACCCATTTAAAACAAAAATTATTTCCACTTTTGTAATAATGCTGGGAGCCTCAAGACTTAGACGGTATTTTCAGCTACTTATAACTGTAAACACATTGCATAACAAAACCGAATATGATCAAGGTATGCAAGTGTTAAACTCAGATGTGACAAAAGATGATAAGGAAAAAACTCGGAAAAGTGAGATGTGCTAAGAAGTACAGCAACACATTTAAAAGTAATCACATTAGATGATTCGCGAAAATGTTTTAAAGAACTAATTGAAAGGATTTCGATAATCCAGAATTTACCAAATTCATATATAGTTAAAGTAAAGATTAAGCAAATCTAATAGAAGGTGAGATGAAAACCTGCAATGTCTGCAGAAACCAGCAAAGAAGATTCAAGTTTTTTAAAGTAGTTACAGCATCAAGGGTTATAACACATTTACAGGGGTTATAACAGTTATAATGCAGTGATAGTTTCAATACTTATAATTTCAAACACTACAAATTAACAGTTTTTTGCAAGGAAGAAAAGAAACATCACTAAGTTAGTTAATGGAAAATATACAGCAACAAATAGCTTGCTAGCCCTTGTTAGAAGGTATGTTTACAGGCAGCATATTTTCACAATAATAGTAATAATAATTTCAGCAATATGTTATAGTGCATTATCTGGGGCGCCCTTGCAGACAAGAAACACAGTACAATATGGAGTGTTACCATGTCAGCATTTACTTTTTAGTAAAATTCGTTAAGGCACTTCCAAATAGCAGAACATTTGAATTTCAATGTGGGACTCGAATACAGAAGTACAATATCCAAGAAGAAACATTTGAGGCAGTGATAAAAAAAACAAAGAAATAGGGGTAGAATTGATCTCTCTCAAGTTTTCCTTCTCATAAGACACATATTGTATATTATTACTTACATTAACAGTAGACATGCACAACAGATTTTAAATACAAAACAAGAAGAGAACAAAATAGTGTAAAAGGAACAGAAATATAAACAAGGTATTATATGTACAAGCAAATAATTAAGTAATGAAATTTCTAAATAAATGATGAGCTTTACAGAAAAGTGTAAGAAACTATTAATAGTTATCTTAGATAGATAATTGAAACTGAAATAAAATACAGAAAACTATAGAAGAAAAAAAAAAAAAAGAAAACATGAGATAGCTACAGAAACATTAAAAAACGTTTAAAATCAATATATATGAATGGTGATAGGCAATATTTAGAAATATTGTTATTATCAGTAAAATGTTATAGATTTTCTTTCAAATTTATAATATGTTAAGAGAAATAACAAGACTTGATAAAGAATTGCTACAGAACTTACAGATGAAAAGAAAAAATAACTATATAATGAGGAATTAGAAACAGTGAAAACTTATAGCAGAAAAAGAACAGAAACAAAAGCTAAAAAGAAAGTGTAAAAAAAGCAAGAGAAGAGCACTTAAAAGTAAGTGACGAAGAAAAGAAAACACTCTGAAATATTGATGCTTTAAAAGAGAACACAAAAGAAAGAGAAGAATTTGAAGAAGAGAATGGGTCAACACAGCAAGAAGAAGAATTTCCAGTAATAAAAAGACAAAGAACAACAAAGAGAAATCTTCTGTGGAAAGACATCTGAAAACATCAGATTCGTGACCCAGTTCATCAAGTCAAACTAGACCCACTAAATGCAAAACCAATGGCTACTCCAGGAATATAGTACAACAACAGAATTTAGTATATCCATAGATATATCAAGCAGACCCTTTCACATGGGAGGAAACTAGAATCCGCTAAATAGCAGATGGTATTGTCCTTATATCTGAAGATTTCAAGAGGAAATCAAAATGGTGAGAGTAGAGTTTTGCAGATATATAGTAAATATATCATCCAGCAGAAGATGGCGGCTCACGAGGCACATAAGAGTGAAAGATATGCAACTAGCAAGAAGTAAAAGAGTGCGTGCGTGCGAGGAAAGACGAGTGGTGGGAAGGTTATTCAACAGGTAACTCAACAGAAACTATCTTCACGGTGAAATACACCTTTGAAGCAGCAGGCAGGTAGAAACTATAAAACCAAAGATATTTCTAGTAGATACTTAATATAAAATAAACAAAAGAAAAATAAAGTAAAATTAGTAATAAAACGGAAAAGAAGCTAGTACAGAAAGAGAAAATATGAATGGGACGAAGTTACTAAACAAAGGATTATAACGCAATAAAAGGTATAACTTTACCTCAATATGGCTGGTTTTTGCATTATAATAATATATAGTTTTAATAATGCTAGTAATATATCTATCATTAATATATTAAATATATAGTATTAAAAATATTTTAAATACAAATTGAACAACAAAATAATAATAATACAGATGGTCCTGTTTCTGTACAAAATTTTAGAAGAGAAATAAAAAGGAAAGTAATAGAAAAAAAAAAATGAAGTTTACAAGATATAACACAACATTTATGTAGTTGTATCACTCAAAATAAGATAGCAGAAAATGATTCAGGGAAATATCTAAAACTGACACAGTTAAAGAATTAGAAGAAAATTAATGACCAAAACTTTTTAAGAAATAGAACTATATTTAAAGATATAAGGCGTGCCAGAACAAGGTTACAACAACACTTGCTAAGACTAGACTAAATATGTATAAGGAATGGACACCGAAACATTAAATTTAAAATCAAAAAATTTGCTTGAAATAAGCCAAATTACTATATGTTATAAGAAATGATGATAAAAGTTTTAGAAAGTCTGATAGACAGAAAGATTAGAAGTGATAACAAAAATAGAGACGAAAGAATATGAAGAAGTTACAAAAAATAAGAGGAGGCACACAAATATTTTAGTACCTGCAAAATTTTGTTATACTAAAAAATGCTAAGATAAATGAATGCTAGAAGACAGGAAAATCAAAAGAAATTGGGTAAAGAATTAGAAGTATTAGGTAGAAAGAAAATGAGACAGAAAACAAATAGCAGAAAAATCAAGATATATAAAAAGGATACCTAAATATGTAGGTAACATTAATGTGGCCAGTACCTACATCAAATAGCACAAATGATAACAGCATTTTCGGTGCAGGAGCAAGTCAAGGATACCGGAAGTAATCATTCTGGTGTAGATATTGCACACCTAAAGCAGAAGTCTGGAAAAATACAAAGCTATAAAGAAGAAGTTTGAAGAGTTGTCGTCGTAGCAGATAAGAAAGGAAGTGTGTAAGTTACCGGAACGGTATAGTTATAGACCATGGAGGACGGAGTATATAATTCTTACCGACATGGAGCAATATTTGTGGTTCAGTAGGTCATCATGTAAACAAAGGCAGGATAATGTATAGCAGAATCTACAGGACCACACTTACATTTGAGTGTAGAATTGTGTGGATCTCGGATATTCTAATAGGGTAGATCCATATACATCAGATAAAGAACCAATATCAAATCAAACAACAAAATAATGTAAGAAATACAATAACCAAAATATAATAATAATCAAACAGTAATAACATTTACACAATAAAACTATTGTAAGTAATAGACAGTAGATAGGAGAAAGTAGAAGTATGATGACCTTTGAAATGATGGTGCAACCGAAGACCTATTATTTGGCAGATAAGAAAAAGTGAAGAAGAAACATATAGTAAAATATTATGAAGATCTGTTTACATAATAACTCTTTTAGTGAGAATAAGCTAAAACAGTAATAGATAAGACAAGAAAGAGTTATCTTAAGTTTTATGATGATAACTTTAAAACGAATATGCATAATATACAGTATATATATACAGGAAGAAGAACCTTGAAAATTTAAGGATCAAACACCGAAGATATAAGAAGAGAAAATAGAAAGAATGGCAACAGAAGAAGAACAGGATGCCGGCGTGGGTGCGGGGTGTAAGGGGTGCGTAGCAAGGTGCGGTGGGTAGCGGTGCAGCAAAGACTACCTTTTCATTTCATATTGCTGGCTGGCTGTCCACCTGGAAGAAGAACATACCCGGCTAAGGGTTGTAAAGGCCAGGGTTGTAGGCTAGCAAGGGGGGGCTAAAGGGCGTTGCTTTCAAGGGGTATAATTGGTATGCACTGTATATATATTTTATTTCTATACTGCAGGTAGTTTATATGATTATACGAACAACTTATATAATATTTGAAAAGAATTATATGATATTGTAAAAGCAGGAAATTCATTAATCGATTCCCATAATAAGTGAGAGATGATGGGAAGGAAAAGAAAATGTGAAAAATATTATTAAAAAATTTAGTAAAAGAGCAAAAAGGACAAAACAATTAGGAGATTATAAACATGACAGGCGCATACAGATAAACAAGATCTGCGAGAGTAATGAAACAAAACTGAGAACAACCTGAAACTTGCAAAAGTGCTACCACAGAGGCAGCAGTAGAAGGTGAGAAAGAAAATAGGAAAAGAAACAATAAAAAGAATTAACCAACTTCATGTTATTAGCAAAAATTCCTATCATTTTTAGGATGATAAATGATTACAGAAACTACAAACACGACCAAGAGGATAAAGAAAATAAAAGGGCGAATAATAATCCATTTAATTCTATAATAGAGAAAAAAGAATTAATAATATGGCTAAAAAGAAAAAAGAAACAAATAGAAGCCAAATTTGCAGAGTTTAAAATATCTCCAGATACCAAAATTACTTGGAATATCTGAAATGAGTTTTTCACAACATTGAGAGAAAGAAAAGCAATTTATTATAAGAAATTGTAAATTGCTTTTATTATATATGTTTAACCATATAAGAAGAAATTATAAGAGGTTGTAATTTAATGACTTATTGCAGTTTACACAAACCTGCACCATTTTAAATTTACTTGCCTAAATTAATTATATTTTATGACTGACATAAAACTAAAAATGTATAACATATTTTGTAAAAAGACAATACTACGCCCAGAGATTTTAATAAGGAGGATCTAAGGTGATATAGAAAAAAGAAAAGAATGCTAGTACTAAAAGAAGAAAGAGAGGTAGTTTTACATTAAAAGAGTCAAAAGAGGAGACAGTCTGAAAAATTTCAACAATGCTTGAGAATGAACAAGAATATGTGAGCTTATCAATAAGATAAAGTTACATTGCTTGCTGTCATTAAAAGAAGAGGACATGATATTTTTTTGTACATTAGTACCATTTAAGCATTAATTGTAAATTATAATTAGAATATACAATATTAGCCACTTTAATATTTAAAGAGATAGAACCAAATTGTTTCATTCTTTTATTATATTAATTATCTTTATAATATACAACAGGTTTGATATAATAATTGTGATTAAAAAGTATAGTTTAACTGTGTAACGCAAATTAGAGGAAATATGAAGGTAATATTATTAGAAGTATGAAAAACAGGCAAAAAGGAGATGAAATAATAAAAGTAGTGGATATGCAAGAAACTCCTTGATAGCTCAAATAAGAAGGCAAATTATGCAGATAATAATTTAAATAAGCTTGAAGGTAAAAAGAGGAAGAAAGTCACAACAACAATATTTAAAGTATCTATCTTGAAACATGCTAAAGAAATAAAGAGATTGAGAAAAGAAGTAATTCATATATGCTAAAAAGGAAGACATAGATTATTTGGCACTATAATGTTAGTGAGATAGCAAAAGAATTAAAGAAAATATAATGGTAGATATAGATAGGGAAACAAAATATTAGAGAATGTTGTTGGGGGTCATGAACATATTATGTTCAAATTAGAACAAGGAGTTATGGCAGATCAAAGTAGATATAATAGGAGAATAGAAAATTAAGATGGAAAATGTAAAACATTTGATAATATGGTAAAATGCCACCATGTATATAAGCAGAAAAAGCCTGAGAGGCAAAACTTAGACCAAGAGCTTGTTAGTGAAGCAATGGAAATGTTAAACCAGAAACATTTTTATGGTCCAGTCGGTCAGTCGACGAAAGTAATGCAAAATGCAAAATTAATTCAGTACCCGAACCAATTGATATAATAACAAAATGTATTATGCCAGCGACAATGTAAAAGCAAGTTGGTGGGACTTGAATATTTAACATCACTTTTAGAAAATGTAACAATACTCTACAAATGGTCAGCACAGGATATAAATACTACTTGAAAAGTATAAGTTAAGAACAGTAATAGGAAGTGTGGAATTTGCTTAAACTTAGGGATTTTCAGGTATGGGAACAACAAATTGATAAGGACCAAGTTGAAAAAAAGATATATCAATCCGCAATGGATTCTATGGAGAAATATGAAAAGATAGAGCAGCACAGATACATTAAATGGTAATCTGAATGACTATATAGAAAAAGTGGAATAACAGACCAACAGGACTTTGTAGATTTTGATAGAAAACAACAGGACTTAAAAAAACGAAGTTTAATAATAGCAAGACCACGGAATGTGGAAACTACTAGCACTTAATATTGCAACAAACAATTGCAAAAAGAAACAACTTTATATATTCAACATGGAAATGTCTAAAAGGAATAGCAAACGTGCTGCATCAGTGTTATTAGACAACCAAACTATCAACAGGTAACAAGATAATGAATGTGAAAAGATAGCAAGAGACCTGAAGTGCTTTCAGAGGCTGAACAGAGGCTGATGATGGCCCAGGTATAAAGACAGACAGATCGCTAAAGAGTAGCAGAAACAAAAGATAGCAACCTTCGGACTTATAGCGATCATCTTCAACTTAGAACCAGTGTCTAGGAAAAAAATGGCAGAGAACAAGAAATACTAGAAATTTAGTAGAAGTTTGAAAAAACTTGCAATGGAATGAACGACATTATCACACCGTTCCTGTTCAGAAAAAGGAAAAGGGAAAAGACCAATGCTTTCAGACTTAAGAGAAATCAGGAGCGAGAACAAGATGCTGATATGGTACTTTTATATATATCGTGATGAATATTGCACCCAGATACAGAAACCAAATATTGCAACCACACGTAAAACATGAGGGAGGCTCACTTGAACTATGGAGCTTTATCGGAGGAAGCTAACAATTTGATAATCTGCGGAGATAGAGAGGATACAGGAATACTATTATGGGAAATAATCATCAAGAGTTGATAGCAGTACCACACACACACATACACATAGTTAATATATCAAAGGTTAGAGAAATATATTAGGGAATTAAAGAATACTTCCTTTTTACAGGGCACCAAAAGCAAGTGTTTGTAGTCTGAAGTATCAGGTGGAGCAGATCCAATGACAATAATACAATAAATTTAAAAAGAAATAGCAAAAACGGAGAGTTAGGTCCTAGTTACAATGCAACGAAAACCATAATATAAAAGAGGCAGTGAGATGAAGACTTTGTAAGAAATCTTCGAGAAACTTTAAATATTCCTATTATATATATAGTGGTAACATTGAAGAAGATGTTGTGCAAGGCAAAAAAGAAAAAGAAAGACATGCAAGAAGAGGCAGCTAGAATAACAATAAACAATAAATATATTAAAGAAAAAGAAGAAAAAACTATTTAGAAGATTTGGTAGAAGAGAATATAATATAATGCAAACATAATGGTGAAACAATACGCAGGAATATGTAGAGGTTCACGGAAAACGGACTTTAAAGGTACGAAAATCATACACAAAAATAGAAGAACCGGCGTTATCTATTAGTTACCTATGATTGATATATACAAAGAGTTTCAGATATTTAGAAAAATAATATCATACATATGTAGAGAGGAACACAGATTGTATCAGAAATGATTTATAATGTTCAAACCAAAAGTAAGGGAAGAAAGAATGGATGATTATATAAGAAATACAGAAGAAGAAATGCATGATAATTGAAAATCAATTAAAAAATTAGGTATAGGAGCAAAAAATTAACAGATATATAAGGAATTTATTTTAAAAATAAAAAGGTATGTTAAAAAGATTACAATAACACTTATTGAAGATATAACAGGAAGTTTAAAGACTTTTCAAATACAAATATGAAGACATTACAACACTGATATTAAAAAAAATGCAGGGAAATAAGAAGATGCGAATACGGATTAGAATTTGGGATAAAAAAGAGATTTTATGTTTCAAAATATAACAAATATAATTTCAAAAAAACAGAATAAATATTGTAAAATAGAAAAATAAAGGAATAGTTAATTTAAAATTGAATTATGTTATAGATAAAAATATAAATATAATTTGCTTGCATATAAAATACATGTGGCAAATAAGATATTGGTTTGTATATATATATATTGTTTATAATATTTAAAGGTTAATTATAGGAGGAGAATATGATTGAAGCAATGGTAAATAAAAATACGGAAAAAAAAAAGAAATTTATAAAAAATATATCATTTTGATGAAGACCGGAGAAATTGAGATCGAGTAGGACCAAATGTATGTCAAAACAACTACAACAAATATGTGATAACTGGGAATAGATATTACAAGTAAATATTACAACAAAGAATTACAGAAAAAGATCCCGTAAAAGCAAAAGAAAACATAGGGGTCGAACGAGACTCACTCAGACTTATTTGCAAGTCGGAGTTTCAAAAAAATATTTTGATTTTTATGATAGAAATACATGTTGATAAAAAAATTAGGGCAGAAAAAACTTTCTAAAGAGTTGGAATTGAAAATATTTAAATGATAGTATATCAGATTTATCGCGCGGGTACAAGACAGTGCATACAGGTGTATCACACAATCCATCTGTGCGAAGATGATGAACTAATGACAGAATGATCCGTTATCACATATATTAAAAAGGAAAAGATGAGAGAATACAAAATGGAAGCAGCATTTTTTCTCAACACAGTTTTAGAAGTAGTAGAAATCCCGAAATGACTATAATAATCTCAGAAGGTAAAAGGTAAATTAGAAGATCTTTCAAGCTATGTCCAGGTTAAAATAGTAATTATTTCAAAGGATTGATAATAGTATGAGGCATAAATGAATTTTCAAAGAATTCATTAATGATAAACAACTTAGTGCTATTACAACTATACAAAGCTAAAAACTTTTTAAAGAAGAAAGAAATATATTATATGGAATATATCTTTATATTTGATATTTGTACTATATGGCATTGTCAAATTTATTAACAGTATTGGAGAAACAAATATGAATTGAACCTTTCGTGCCAAGCAAGATATCACCCACAATGCTTGTAGTATTTTAGTTATAATGCGCTTTTTGTAGAATTTTATAATTATAAAATGTTAATTAAAACAACATTTATGCGAGACTATTCTGGGTAATAACTAAAAAGATATATAGTAGATATTTCGTCAATATAATAACAAGTCTTAAATTCTCTATTACCAACAGGTGAATAATATTTTAATAATATTCAACAGGACGAAACATTTAGGACCGGCGGCATCATTAATATGCTGATAATTATTATAGAACAGTTGTAATAATACCAATAGTTATAATAGTAAAACTAATATATGCTTATAGGCACCACATAACTAGCAAGTATCAAAATTGATAACATTTACAACATTTTATTGGTTTTGGTGGTGAGTATTTACTTGGTTTGATATATATAATGAACCTGTGATGAAATCTCTATTAATAAATAAATGAAAAATTTTACATTTCAAATGTAAGATTTACAGATCTATTACGCCATTGTCATTTACATTTAAGGAAATATTAAATCAACAGGCAACATTAATATTTACAGTTATTATACAGGAAGCAGGAATAGCTGACACCACAAAGAGGCGTTACTAAAAATTTCACTTAATATGCCACAACCAAATGTTTGGCGTTCCTGCATGGAAGAAAATCACGCTGGTGTGTATAAAATATAGGTAGAAAAAAAGGAAGAGACAAGACATATTTAAGTTATAGATAAAACTTCCATAAGTTGCTCACTGTATATATAATACTCTTTCTCAAACAATACTCCAATAGTTGTTCTGCACACTTTTAATAGGATTTTATTCTGGAATGAATAGACAATTTGAAGAGTTTGAAAAAGAACAGATGGTGAAAATTATAAATATATAGTAGCACAAACAGGTGAAGGAAAGAAGATAAACAATAGCAGAAAGTTAAAAATGATGACCAGATAAACTTTAGAATTTTTAACGAAAGGTAACAGAGTAGTACCTGTAACATCAATGAATGATATAGGAGGAAGCCAAGATATTTAAATAATAAAAATTGTAGGAATTGATGGAATAGCAAGATTTTATAAAATGGTATCCCAAAGAAGTAAAAAACAGATTTCAAAGCGAAATAACAGGAATAATTATAGGTAAGTTGGTGTTGAGTTACATTATTTGGGTGAAACTGGTCAGAGGGTAACTGCAGGTAATATCTAAAGATAAAGATATCATCATTTTAAAAACTCCAACAACTTTGAAAACAATATCAAATGAACACATCACCTAAAGTGTTATCACTTGGTACATATTTATTATATATTATTTAATATTAGCTGCTTTTGGGTGAAACATTAATTACATAATACCTGTTAGACCACCATCACTATAATCATTAATACATAGAATTTGGGAGAATGTTAGATTTATTAAGACCCACTTAATTGGAAATCAAAGTCAGAACCAAAAGATCTTAAATCTATTTTATGGACATTACTTTATGATTGCCAACTGCAGCCGTATGGACATATAGCAACAAAAATGCTTTAACTGATTCAACAGCATATATTTATAGGTATAAAATAGGGCGATGAGACACTTATGCTTATGCACGTATTTAAAGCAACTAGCCATTAGACTTGGAGAAAGCACCATTAGCAAATTTTACGTATATTAATAATGAAGTCAAGATAAAAAGAAAAATAAATTAGAAAAGAGCATTGTTCTTTCCTTTATATATTACTTTAAATTATATTAATATTAAAATTATATTAAAAAAATGTGTAAAAAAGAAACAAAAAAAAAATGCATCAATGATGCTCAGATTGAGGCACCTAAAATACAACTTATTATAGAATTTGAATGTGATTATAACAAAAGAGGAGGTAGAGGGTTGAATATAGACTCAAAAATGGAAGATGGAATATCAGAAGTTGATTCAGACCCAAATACAATTTTGGAATCATGGACAGCCTGAAAAGAACAAACATACATTTAATGCACCTGTAGAGAGGTTTTGAAAACAGAAAATTTTATGTTTAAAGAAATAAACTTAAAAGAATTTTTATTCCAAGCAAATAGACCATCTTTTAAAAATTAAGTCCTTATAAAAGCATTACGCGAAGTAAAAGATTTTTGAACACAGATATAACTGCAGAATTTAAATTAAATATAATATAAAGAATTTAGATATATAGTTTTAGATTAATAATATAAAGCTCATATGTTTAAATTTAAAAATTATTCATAAAACTTAAAAAAGTATTGAGACGGTCTTCAAAAGGCATTACATGCTACGGTCGCACAGCTCAGTTGGCGGTGTAGAGCATCCGCCTTGCCAAGCAGGAGGAATGTAGGTTCCAAGTCCTATTGTCACCAATTATTACTTAGAGCCATGGCGGAGGAGTACGGTCTGCAGTTCAGTTGGTTAACGCAATGTCATGCTAGGAGGTCGAGGGTTCGAGTCCCTTCCGATCGCCACCGGTATAGCCCAGGCATCCAGTCTGCAGGTCTGTGGGCACCACACGTTGCGTTCGAACCAGCGGGAATAGAAGAAGTCAATCAGAGAACGACTTTTATATAAGCAAAAATCGCCGCACTGGCGGAGAAATGGTAAAGATATATGATGAATCCATAAGTGAAGTGCAAAAAAACAATTATTTGATATTTCACATAGAATAATGCCTTAACAATTAACCTTTTATAAAATATTTATACGGAATCAGGCAGGATAAAAAAATAAAAATACTAAAAGGAGCCAAGGATTAATGAAAAGAGAAAGAAAGAAACAAAGATGAATATATGAGATATGACTTTAGTTGGCAAAACACTAGCAGGTATTAAATTGTAGTAAATGCACATTAAGTTCAACAACTGGTAGAAAAACCAGCATTTTTAGAAATGGGCCCACTACCAAGAAAACCACCATTATAATCAACGAACAGCTTTATCAAATCACGGATGGTGATATAAGAAGCAAGAAACCGCGATATAAAATGTTCCATAATTGATTTAGTGTTGCACCTGGGCAGTATACTAGTAAATATTCTGAATGTTATATTTAATAAATGGATAATTTTACTATATATTTGAAAACCTAGAGCAAGAACGTATAATAATAGTCTCTACTGTAATATATCCAAAATGCTAAAAATGTTTTATTAAGGTTCACATTGTAGATATAAGAATTAAAGAATATGTGAATAGAGCATCAGAAAGAGATTTCAAACAGCAGCAGTGAAAATGATCTAAGATTAACTCTACTTTATGAACAGCATAACCAGATGATGAAACTTTGATAGTAATATACAGAAGAAGCCATACTATATTCATTATCTATCAAGAAAGCATGATGAAACACTGAAGCTAAATAGAAAGATTAGCGTGCGAAGATGACAGTCAGGGACAATTATAAATCAAACAATGTACCAGCGAATACCATTTGCTATCATGGATATTCTTTGCCAAAGAGTTATTTATTGGAAAATGCTTAACGTTGATGATAGATACAGTTGGGAACAGATGCATTAGTTTGGTTAATTCTCAGAAAGCCGTAATTTTGGCACAACGTACATCACAGGGAATCATTAGTAAAAATTTATTTGAAACAATTAGCAGGTATACAGGTAGAAAAGTTTTTTTGATGGCTGATTATGTATTATTGCAGTGATTTTAAGTAGATTTTGTGAGCCGTGGGAATAGCGATGCTGTAATACGAAAGATTTATTTGGGAAAAATAAAGACAAAAAACTGGTACGGTAGAGGATAGGCTCAAATAAGTTTAATCAAATATAAAAATATATTATTAGACAGAAGAATTGGGGCAGAATTCATTTCTAAATTTTCTAAGGCCAGAAGTAGGTGTGATGAAAGACGTGGCATATACTGACATATCATCAGTTAAAAATAGAGCATTTGAAAATAAAGTAAATAGGATACTGAAGGCTTTGTGGAGAGATTTATAAATGATTATTATGATATTATACTGGCGAACAATTAAATGAAAATTTGAGAAGAAAGAAATATATAGACAAGAATTATTAGATATAGGCAAAGAATTTTACAAAATATAGCACGAGTTTATTTTGTGATGAATATTCCAGAAAGAAATTGTGAAATTTCTTTTTACGGAAAATTATTTGTATTGAACCAGAAAAAATTTTGCAAAAATATGGAATGTCTGGAACTAGCTGATATGTTGCAATTTAGAAAATATGAAATCATTGCCCAACATACAGAAAAGGATTGTCGCACCACGACAAAATACGTGAAATAGATGAACTGCAATTACTTTGATCTAGAGGAAGTATTCCAGAAGAAATAAGGAAAAACTAGAACAGGAAGGAAAATTAGATGCGGGAAAAAGGTATTAAAAGACCAAAAGATATGCAAAGAAGTAGAATGAGCGAGCTGATAACCAAATTGAAGAAGAAATAACTGAGGATTGCTAACATTAAAGAGACATGAAGTGCTTATGCTGAGGTTATTGAAGCATTAAATTACATTCTTCAATGAATGAATATAAAAAATACCAAAAAATGTATTTATGGAAGAAACTGTTCAAAAAGCGCAGTCTTTACATATAATATTGCATACGATTTGAAAAACAAAATATTTCTTGATACTGCTAAAACATTCTTGGAATGATTTAGATTATTTGTTATAGAAATAATCTAAAAAGAAAGAATTCAACACAAAAAGAAAATGAAAAGAAAAAATGTATGAGAATGAAGTTACAAACATAATCCAGATAATCGGCCGAAGATAAAAGAAACTTCAAAAACAATTGAAGAAAGACCAAAAGAAGTTGATTTAGTAGAATATAATGAATTTTACTCAAAAAGATTTGGAATAAAATAATAAGTATATTTAAAAAAATAGATTGATTTTACTTCAATTAAGTCAAGAAAGCCAAAAAGTTTTATATAACTATACTTTGTTAGCACTAATTTGGGCTACATTTGTATCTATTTTATTTATTAATATTTAGATAAGGTTAATTAGTACACTTTATCTTTTTAATTTTTTGGATTTAAATTTAATTTTTAAACATTTCATAAAGATTTACAATTGTATATTAATATATATTTGAGCAAAGAGAAAAGCGATTATGTTATACATAGAGCAGCGAAATGCATTATATAATACAAGAAAATTTATTATTATATTATTAATGTTACGAATACTTGTGTATATATTCATGTTTATTATGTTGGTTTTAATGAAAATTAGAATGTTAGAGCAGCCCTCAAACCCAACACTGAGGTTGAAGCAAATAATGGTGATACATTTAAGCTTGATATTAAAAAACATTTCAATAGGGGAGTTGAAAAACATAATGGCGAATACAAAGATAAATCAAAAAGGTGAAAGTTACAAGGAAACCAAAAATAGAGGTTAATGATATTCCAGCATTACAAGAATGTTATATAAGTAAAATAAAGTGGAGTTGCAGATCAAAAGAAGAACGAAGTGGGAAGCTTAATATTGTAAAAAGGGAAGACATAGAAAAAAATGATGTAAATAAGATAGTAATACATGAATTAGCAAAAAAATGTATGATATTAAAGGAAGTATTAGTTAAAAGTTGAATAATGGCACCGGAAGATCAAGCAAATGGTGAAAAATAATAGAATAGAGGTTGTAGGAGTGCTTTGTGCAAAAAGAAGAAAACAGGACTTACATCTGATTATACAGAAAATATGGTTTTTGCTTTTCGATTATAGTTTTGTTAAAGAAAGAAGAAAAAGTAAACTGTATATATTTTAATGATCCTAAAAAAATAGATAAGGTTATAGAAGATATTAAAAACAGGTATAAATACACAGAAGAAATATCAATTTCTGTACCACAAAAGGATTTGATGATACAATAAATTCTGCACCTGGTGAAGCACACTATTATTACATATTCAGTAGTTTTAGAAGTATAATTATCTTCAATGATTTTACTCTATGGATTATGGCACATGAACAGGGAATATTGCTTTCAATAGGTGTTAGAAGACATAAGACGGCACCAATCATACTAGAACTTATATAAGACATCAATACCAAGTATAATTATTACAATTATAGTTCGAAATAGTATAGTTAAAAATATATTAGCAATATGTTTGAAAGAGCAGATATAAGTTCAAATATAGATATTATAATAATGCTTAAACATATATGTAATACTTGCTTTTTTTTCGGGTAATAATAGTAATATTCAATATTATTTTAGCGAAATACTTATTAAAAGCCTAAAAAAATATTACGGTCAAAAACATAATATATAACTATAAAATTGTAATAATTATAAAAATAATGTTTATAATAAAAATATAAAACACAAAAAATAAAAAAATGATAAATATAGAGGAGAAATAAATGGGAATATTGGTTTAAAAATGAAAGTTATGCTATACTAAAACTATATGAAAAGATTTTAAAGACATATCTATAGAATTTGAAGAAGGCAAATTTTATAATTATATAAGTCTGGAAGTGGTAAATCAAGATTATTACTTTAGCAGGTCTTGATGAACCAACAAAAGGAGAAAGCCATTATTTATGGAGAAGATATTAAAGATGTTGATATAGTTATCATAATAGAAGAAAAATATATCATTTATTTCCAAAATTATAATCTTATAGATTATCTTACACCACTTGAAAATATACGTTTAGTAAAGAAAAAAGTAAGTAAAGATATACTTTTAGAACTTTGACTTTCAAGAATAAATAAATAGGAATGAATGAGACTTTCACGGAGGACAACAGTCAAAGAGTTGCAATAGCAATATACGGTAATTTGAAGCACCAGTTATTTTTAGCAGATGAACCAACAGGAAATCTTGATAATAATACAGCTATTGATGATAGGAAATATTTAAAAATAGCTAACCAATGAAAAATGTGTGATTGTAGTTAAGGTTATAAAAGAAGGCAGATGAAGTGATTATATATGTTTGAGTTAAAAAACGTGCTTATAGGAAAGATGATTAAAGAAAAAGAAGAGATTATGTTAAAAATATGTAACAAGAAAACAAAAACTTTAATAGATTATTACAGTAATGATTATAATGGCAAGTTTAAGCCTTAAAAGTATAGCTATAAAAAAAAGGACAAGAAGACCTAAAGAAACATTTAAAATATAAATAAATAGTTTTGATGCAACAAATAGGAGAGTAAATCAAGGAACAAAATAGAGGAGCAGGAATGGCAAGGTGAAGATATTAAAAAAATAGCTGAAATGATAATACTGTAGATATAAAAAGGTCAATGTTAATGGAGATTTATCTGAAAAGAAACAATAACTAGTAATAAGATAAAAGTTATCAAAGTGAAGAAAAGCAAAATGTTTAAAACAGTTGTTATGATAATGGGGTAAAAGTGTAAATGACCAGCAAAGAAGAAAGATTTGTGTGGTGGTGGTGTGTAGAACAGGTGAGCATTCAAACTTAGAATAATACACTGAACAGGCATAAAATACTTAATAAAGAACTTGCAACAAAAATAATGGAAAGTTGGAGACAAATTTAAGATAAATCAACATCTGATGCAGATAATGAAAACACAAACGTAGAACATAAATAGACTATTTGATGAAAAAGAATAAAAAGGAGTATCACATGTACTTGAATTATATGAAACAATGTGGTATCAGATATAGATGCTGCCGCGCAAGATTATATGGATATACTTCCAGATAATGTTATATCAAGATGCTACATTCTATGTTAAAGTGATACAGATGCCGATGTACAAAAATGCATAAATTTAATAATATTGTTCTGAAAGAAGCACCGACGCAGTTCCGGCACTATCCAGCATTACAACACCCATCTGGAATGTATAAAGCGCAGATAACCTATTATGGGAAGTTTAATATTTGCAGGTATAGTTCTTATGATGATATTATTCTGGCGGATAAATGCAAGAAGAAGAAATTCAACAATGCTTTCTGCAGGATTTCAAACATATATACAGGACAGTTGACATGAACTTGTAATTGCAAGGTAATAGATATATTTGGCAAATTATTCTGCAAAAAAAAAATATGGCAAATAATATACTTACAAATGTAACAAAAGAATAACAAAGGTGAAAAGAAGTGCAAATACCAGGAGCAGAATTAGATGGATATAATAAGACTCTGGCAAAGATTGATATAAAAAGATAAAGAAGATACATAAGTAAGTATATGTTATATAACATTTGAAGTATTGTTATACTTATAGCACTTTTGGTGATCTACAAGATTATGAGAAAACCCAAACATTACCGCAGATACTGAACAGCAGCACACAGATAGGGGAGAAGCAGACAAATATTAATAATATATGAGAAAGGCAAAAAATATATTTAAGGAAATAGAGCATAGTTGAAGATGAAGAACTATGGGTATGTGGGTAAGAACGGACATTTGAATACCTTAAAGAATTAAAATATAACCAGATTTAGCAGATGACTAGATGTATAACTAAGTTTAGTACGAAATAAGAGGATTAATAGATAAATTTACCTAAAAAGATGAAGAAAGTTTTAAAAAGAAATAAGAAAAAGTACCTGTACTGATGATGACATCATATAATGATGGAACAATATAAGATAACAGCATTTTCAAGTCTTTAGATTTGATATAGAAAAACTTTCTCTTTCATTACTTGGAGATGTAAATAAAAGCAATTTAAAAGATATATCATGACAGAGATGGAATATAAAAGATAGTGTCAGATTTTGTGGTATACTGCAAAATATATGGAAAGCTATAAATGCAACAAGAAGAATTTGAAATATTAAAATGCTTTAAAACAGGAATATAGTATTAATAAGAAAACAAACACGATGACGGATGAAATGATGGGAAATACCATATGATAGTTATAGATGGCGTAAAAGAATTGAGAAAAAACTTCGACTTGATTGCATAAAACTATATGCATGCATGCAAAATGGATACAAAATGGAAATGAACAAAGGCAAAATATAAACTTTTCCTTTAAATATCGAGACATTTACAATATTATCATTTTTGTTACATTGATTATTACACAATTTATTTTATTTCTGCACAGATGAATGAGAAACCGCAGATAAACCCACCCAACAAATCATCTCATACACAAGAATAGCAGCACAGTGAACTCAAAACACAAAACACATATTGTTATTAGAAGATAATGGAAAATAGGGATGAACTACAAATCAAGGAAGATTTTAATATAGCTAATGAAAACATAATTTGTTATAATTAAAGAAGGAAAACAAAGTTATGATAATGCAGAATTGGTCTCAACTCATTTTATTAGATGTTACACAAGAGGCAAATATAAGCCAAGATTCTCACCCCATACTCCCTTATATACTAAGTTTATCTTTTCGTAATTATTTATATATACTAAATTATAATAAACTATATTTAAAATACCAAGAATAGATAAATGATTTAATTTAGAAAAGATGCAAGACTTGAGATATAAGAAATGCAAGACAGATAGGGAAACTTAAATGAATGCAACAACAGCATTGAGTATGTAGACTCATGTTATAGAAAACCCGACAAAAATAAAACAGCCACTAAATTTGAAAACAAAGTGACTTTTTAAGAAGCACATGGAACCCAAAACACCACTGCAAGTCTAAAAGATTATATTAGAAAATAAGGAAATATAACAATTGAAAATATAAGATATGATAATAGGAAAATCAATAGAAATAGGATATTATTTAACTGAAATGAGGAAATACTGAATATCATCATTTTATGAATTAAAAAAAAGAAACTTTTAAAATATGCAAGGACGAATTAGCAAATTATAAAAACATACATATATTACACACACATGGCACAACTCACGAAAAGAAAAAATATAAAAATAAACTATAATTTAAAAGATGAACAAATACATATATCAAAATTAGCACTAAATAATTATAAACGACAAGTAATAGTGTTAAATAATATACAGATCAAAATTGAATTATAACATATAGTGGTTGAAGATGCTTATTTTTACAGGAAAGAAGTTGCAAAATTTAAAGAAGATTCAAAATAGAAAAAGCCCGGACCTTTGTAATAAAAATAATAATAGTGAATATCTAATATATATTAAAGATTAATAAACTATAATATAGAAGAAGTTTGAAAAAATAGGTATTTGAACTTAAGATACCTATAAAAGAGTAACAACAAAAAATTAAGGATGAGCATAACAATTTAAATTACTATCATTCATTCCTTTGTTAGTGTTTTGTTGCAAAATATTTAAATATGGAAAATATAGAAGATATTTATAATGAAAGAAAACAAAGAATGAAAATAGAAATGTATTTACAAGTGGAGTAATCAACATTAATTTCTGTTGACCACATTAATTGAATAATAAGATTAGAATGAAACTTAGGAAAAATGGTTTATGAAGAAAAATTATTACTTCAAAGTTTGAAAAAAAATTTGCGTCGGTAGAAACGAAATGAGTATGGCGACTTACCAGTATATAGAGATAATAAATGTCAAAATATACCCATATGTTATTAGAGATTTTAATATGGAATTTGAACAAAGGAAAGAGAAGGATCTGTTGGTTCTCAAAGTGAATGAAGGTAGCCTAGAGTAGTTTGCAATACATGATATAGAAAGACATTTTACGGGTGAAAAATGGTATAATTCTATTTCTTTAATGCAGCACATTTTGAATTCTTATTTTATTAAAAAAGATAAAGAAAATCAAGAATTTGATGAAATAAGAATTTATGATATTAATGATAAAAAGATTATTAGTCTTTCATGATATTAATTGTATAGAATATATGTTGAGAGAGACGACGCACCAGGCGCAAAAATATGCGCGAACATGACAGGCCAAAACACAAACACTAGAGAATTGAACTGACCAATGATATGATTAAAAACCAGATAGACAGAAAACTAAGTGAAATAAAAAGAAATTAATTATCAGATCACTATACAACATTTTAAAATATGTTGGATAATAAGATCAACATGAGGAGATGTTGAAGAAGTGAAGTCACATATGTAGATAAATGGGCAAAAGGATTATAAGTTCAAAGGTTTAAAACAGAGAAAGATTATGCAACGTTATACAATATTATCATGGCGGTGTGCGCGCGTGGCAGCAAAGGAGATCGGAAGAATGACGCAGTTGAGCATTGATGGAAGATTGAAACACCATCTTTGAGAAAAATGGGAACAGCACGCTGGCTAATATATTTAGGCATGTCATGTAGCATCGGTAAAAAATGTATAACTATTAAATGGAAGAACAGCTGATATGTGCGCGTGCGCATTGCAACAAAACAATGGCAACCAGACAGCTATAATAGACAAAGAAGATTCTAAATATATGAAAGGCTATCAATACAACTGTCATAATAAATACAAATAGAATTAATGTTGACAAAAAAAATTAGTTTTGGCAAGACAAGAGATTTTGAGAGAGAAAGAGAATTGGAACTTATATTCATAATAAACAGAGAAAACAAAGAAGAAACGAAGAGAAGAAAGATCGATAAGAAAAGCTTGATGACAGATGATCAACCCATTAATGGTACTAATACAGATATGATATATAGGAAGAGCAATGCACATATCCAAAACACAAAAAGAAGATTAATACAGAAATAATACAGAGAGACAGAACTTTTTCACTGTGAGAGGGTTTAACAAAACATTTTATAGAAAATACAGTAAAGAAAATACAAGAAACAAAGATAAAGCTATATAATATCTCTGGCAGATAATGCACTATGCGAATTGTTACCAACTCAAATAATAGATAAGAAAAATAACTAATTGAGAGAAGAAAAAATGCAATACTAAGACATAGATTTGCGCGATTATCCATGTGATGCTTAAAGAAAATAAAATTTTGGTAATTAATGTAAAAACAAAACAGCAGTTTAAGGAGAACACTACAATTATTTTTAGTATATATAGATGGAAAATGCGACTATTGAAGATTCAAATATTTTTACGTAATGTCACTAATTTTAATGAAATAGTAAAGGTAGAAAAGATATACGAATATAGGAAGACCTAGTGGATTGTGACGCTGATAACATGGAAATAATTATCACATGATTACAAAACGAGATAAGACGAAAATAGTAATGATATTGTAACAATTGCAAATGTTAAATGAAGAAAACATATCTATTGAATGATTCAAGATGAGTAGTAGAAAAGAATATAAAATAATAATGGGTACAGTAAACCTTTGGGAAGAATGTCGAAGAGACCAGATAAAAAAATAATAAAAAAATATAAAATATATATAGATTTACAGAAGAACAGATATATATCAAGAAGATGATAATTATATAATATAATGTAATAATAGTATATATATTCAAGATGACAAAGGTAGGATATGAAATATTGAGTCATTCATTAACCTAGATACTTGAGAGAATGGACAAATACAAGAATGAAGAAAAGGAGCAGAGGAAAGCGCGAAGAAGTACTTCTGTCATTTAGATATGGAAATGAATGATGAACAGGTGAAGAATAAGGATGAAAATGATTAAGAACAAAACCAAATGAATGAAACAAAACGAGATGAAAGATACATTTTTCAATGAAAGCGCATATCTATTAATATTTAATCCGCATTTAGCGCAATTTAAAAAACACATAAAGATTTACGATCATCATTGATTAATGAAAATCAAAAATATAAAATATTTATTAAATCAATTAGATGATGACAGGAACCGGAAAACGTTCATATTAAGAAATGTTAGCACTATTGTAAATTTTTCTATTTTTAACAAAGAGCAGGAAAAGAACGAACAAATTCGCATGGATGGGTGATAAAAAGAATAAGAACCGAACACCACCATCGCGCAGCAAAGGCAATAAAGCCGAATTTTGTTGAGAATGACGCAAGCTATTAATGGGCAAGAATAAGAATTTTGCGTACTAAATGAAATCTTTTATTGAATATAAAAAGTTAAACGGCGAACGTTAATCAGCAGCAATGATGGTATATACCGTAGTAACCAACATATAATCCTAGATTATTGTCAATGACGAATATTTATTTTATTTACGATCAGCCTGATATATATAGCATTAAAAGAGATACATTGATAGAGTCGAAGGATTACCAGCCACCGCCAGCGTACAATATTTTCTCGACAGTTACGATACAAATCAATAAATAACAGAATGAGCGTTTCGCTTAATATTAGCTACATATATTATTGGTTGGGAAATGACAAAAATCCGCGCAAGTAGTACCGGTCACATTGCACAGCCCAAGAAAGCCAATGAATATTACAATACACACAACATTCTGGGTAGTGTTGTATTTTTTTAGATGATATACTTTTCAACCAATATAGCAAGATCGAAATATGAGGATGAAACACCTCACATTTAGAGAAATAGATAAAATAGGAAGATGAACAGATTTATCTACCACAGTACCAGAGATTAAAAGAAGGGGGCTGCTCCATGTTTTTTATTACTTCACATCACATGATATTCCACCATGAGTTTTATTATCCAGAAGAGACATTATCTTATGTTGAACCTAATCTTCTGGCTATTTATTAGGATACTACTTTTTAATTTATGCCTTTTATGCTTTTTTTTCTATTTTACCATTTTATACCCCCATTGAAGTATAGACAACAATAATATAAATTATGAAAAAAAAAAAAAACGAAAAATAAAAAACAGTAATATACTTAACAAAAATTTTTGACTAATTAGTCAGGAGAAGGCGATGATCATCGCGTTTGTGTACATGGAAACAATCAAATCAGTTTTTGAACAAGGCGATGTGGAGCTGGCACAGTTTACTGGAATGGGAACTTAGAAGGCAATCTTTTATATTGCACTTAGACCCATTATTGTGGAGTCGCGGTGTCGATAATTTAAACCGTATCAAAATATTTTTATACATGATTTCAAGATTACGGCGATATAACTGGTAGAAATATTGTTCACTATTGAACATTATTACATATACTATTTCACTTGATAATAATAAACTATAGCAATAGACATTAGGAAAATGAACGTTAATATGAAGTAAGAAGATTGCACACGACGAGAATAATAGGACATCTTTATTTTGCACATGACAATTATTATTAAATTAATTCTTTGAGGAGATGATAAAAATAATAAAAATTTATAAGAGACATAAAAATAAAAGAATCAAATATGAATTTATTTCAATATTAGTATTTAAATGGCTAATAGTCATTTTAATTACATACGGGAGAAGGAGTTATATTTGCAGTCTATTATTTTAATTGCCGGCATATGATTTCTATAAGGCAAACAATTAAAAAGAAAGCACTATTTTAAGCGCGTTGCTGCAGAAGATGGTTGATATTACTGAATTATAATTTATTCAATATTATATTGCTTATAATATTTAATAAATGAATTATTGTTTTTTATGAAATATAGGAATTATCAGAGCAAGTATGGAATTGAAGAGTATAATAAGGTTAAGAACCTTTAATTATAATTTTAATTGCCGTTATAGGCAGGCTGGTATATATCTATATGTTTTTAATATTCTGAAAACAATGATTATATTTTAAATTTTAAACTTTAGCAAACTACTTTGATGGTGACTGCTAACTACAGTATAAAATAATAGTAGTTAGAAAGATAGACTGCTAAAAAGGAGGAATGAGCAGAAAGAAAAAATACTAAAATTTTAATAGATGAATATATAGAACAGTGATTCAAGTTCTGTACTTATATCAAATATCTGGCGATATATCAAGAAATGAACCAGCCGGAGTTCAAAGCCATTTCAGGAAGGGTACCATCAAAATTTTTGGTTTAAGATAGGGTATTATGTAGACAACTGATGAAACTTATACAGAAAGATCTGTAATTAGAATGCACACAAGGAAAATTGAGAAAAAGCACAGAAACCTAGAGGAGCTGACAAGATTAAGGAGGCAAATAATATCTGAGATAACACACGGTGCGCGCACAACCTCAAAAGATATAAAAGAGAGGGACAACAGCTGTAGAGTTTATAAGAATAGGTTTAGATACACTATGGTCCTTATAATCACAGATATGGACTTAAAAGAAACAACCATGAATTTGATAAAGAACTTCTGATAATATATTAGCAGACTTAAGAAAATTCATTTGCTTAAAAGAATACCCTGTCCTTTTTAGAAATCATACCAAAAATCAGAAAAATATATTAAAGAATAAATAGACAGAGAATAGAAATTATAACTAAGATAATAGAAGAGAGAGAGAGAGAGAGAGAGAGAGAGAGAGAGAGAGATGTTATTCGGCAAAGATATAGAAGGTGCAACCGAACTCCGACTTCCTGAACTTTCTGTACGATGAAGTTAAACATGAGTATATAAACATACCTAGTATTGGAGGAAATCGATAAGTACTGAAGATCAGCAACAACAGTTAAAATGTTGGAGAAGACATAATGATTTTAAAATTTATATTATAACAAAGACCAAGTCAGAGAAGGAAAAACATTGGTAAGATTACACACAGCTCCAAAAGAATGGTGCTACCATGAAAGAACGGCAAATAGACTGAAGAAGAAGGACACCAATACGACAGATGAAGAAAAAGCATGGAGCTAGATGAAAAATAGGAAATGGAACAGAACTTGAAGAGGCAAGACACCCTTAAAGAAAGACATATTACAAACATCAAAAGAAAACAAAACACAGCATTGAAAAATAGATGTTAGAAATTGCCAATTGTTATTGATTCTCATGGGCACACATCTATAGAAACAGAAGATAAAACTCAATATAGGTCTTGTTGAACAGATTAAAATATTGAAAAATCAAGGAAGAAAATAGGGTAAAGTAGAGAAGAATTAATCCAGAATCCTGCGAGGCGCCACTTCAATATATGAAATGCAAATTCTGGAAAAATAATTTAGACGAAAAGCAAAGGTAAGATTAAAGATAAGATAATCTGCCATGCTATGGTACTGTGGAAGCAATAATAATATATGTACAAAGATAATGAAATGATGCTATAGATTAAAACCACTAAAAAGAAAAATAAAAAAAAAGAAAAAATAAGAATTAAATATATAAAGAATAAATAAGTTAAAGAAAAGAAAAATAAATAAAATAAAAAGAGTAGGAAAGAGATAATATGGGAAAAATAGGAATAGACTGAGGAACAACAAATTCATGTGTATCTATATGGAAGGCGGAGAAGCAGTAGACACCAAATGTGAGAACCACACCATAAATGGAAAGGACCAGGACAAATAGCTAAAAAAAGATGGTTGCAACCCAGATAATGGCAGTAAAAAAGAGAGGACAACAGTGACTTATACCACAGCATCACGCCAGAACAGGTCAAACAAGAAAACTATTTAGACAAAAAAAGTTATATATAACAGTACCGCATATTTTATATAGCGACAACAAAGATGGCGTGTAGGATCAGTCGCACTTAGACTGAACCACAGCAGCAGAGAGACTGGTGACAAAAAAAGAAACAGCAAAAGGAGACTAGGTGGTGGCAAGAATGATGTAATTACCAGAAATAGAAGACAAATAGTTTGATAATAAACTGGTGGTGATGACTTTGATGAAAAAATAATACCTAATATTGAAGATCAGAATCAAAAGCAACGTCACAACACTTTTCAAAAGATATGAAAATGTGATTAAAAAGGAAGTCATAGAAAATGCTAAAAAGAACACACAAGAGGTCAAACAACAATTAATCACCATTTATACAGCAGATGCTAATGGACCAAAAACATATGAATATAACTTAACAAGAGCTAAATTTGAAGAATGAATTAGACCATTAGTGGTGGCTAGAACCAGTTAACCATATTAAAAGATGCTAAACCATCTTCATCAGATATTGATTTATTACTTGTTGGTGATCACTATACCATTAGTACATAGCTAGTTAAAAGATATGCAAAAGAAAAAACCACACAAAGGTATAAACCCTGATGAATGTGTATCAGGTACCACAATACATGTGTGTATTATTTCAGGAGTAGTTAAAGATTTAGTACTTCTAGATGTTACTCCATTATCACTTGAATTGAAACATATGGTGGAAGATTTACTAAATTAATTGAAAGAAATACAACACCAGCTAAACCACATTTCGCACCAGAAGATGGACAAACATCTGTTGATGTGTCTACGTACCGCGAGACAAAATGGCCGCAATGTCGTTATTGTAAGACCCACGCAGAAGAAAACAGCAACTGCGCGCGTTGGTAAGCCCGGTAACAACCAGCACGATATTGACGTGCCGGTATGTTCATGCTTTCAGCTAAAGATACAACATCACCAGAACAGGGCAACAACCATAACTGCTACTAAACTAAGAAGATAGAAGCTATAAAAGAAGACATCAGAAGATAATAAGAGAAAAGAACAATTAAATAATGGAAAACATCACAGAAAATGATCAAGAATTCCCAGGAGATAAAATATCTTCAGAAGAAAAGCAACCCAGAAACAGAAATACTAATTAAGAAAAGAACTACAACAGAAGATGTTGGCAAAAGCATTGCCAACAGAAAAATTAACACAAAAAGATTTACCAAATATCTGAAAAATTATACAAAAGACGAAAAACCAAACTGGGCGAAATGCAGGTACGGAGGAAGAAAGCAATCTATGATGCTGGGAACAATCTGATGATAATAACTAATAATTGAATTAGAATATAGCAAGCGCCATGAAAACTGGAGGATGGATATTCTCCAGTTATATTTATGAATATTAGAAATATAGATGCAAGGGTGGAAAGGTTAATATGAGTAAAAAAGATTATGAAGTATTAGGGGGTTGCCGGCAACAGCAGATGATAAAAAAGGATATAGAAAACTGTAAAAACACCAGATGCAAATAGTATAATAAGGAAGAAGCAGAAAAGAAATTTCTACAAAGAAGAAATAAAAGAGAAGGCAAGTATTATCAGATGATACAGAAAACAATATGATAATTGGACAATGCGGGAATGTACCGGAGGAGGTGCTCAGAGGATATGGTCTATGGAGGAGTGCCTTTGGATTTTTCTGATTTTATTTTTCTTCATTGATTGGTGTATAGAAGATACTGATATATTTCTCGGAGGAGACTGGATCAAGAATGATTCAAAGGAAGAAAATATAAATAGTATAAAGATGGTTTTTTTTTTATTACTAATATTCTAGAGAAGAACGATAATTGTAAATGAAGAAAAAAAAATTAGAATAGCAGCAAAAGTATATGTAATGGAAAAGTAGTACAAGAAGTTACAAGAATTTTGAGATGAGCCATTAAAAAAATGTTCTGGGTAAATAATACATGCAGACATCAACATTGCCCTGGTGACGGTAAAAGCGCAGAATTAGAAGAGAGAGAGATACCATCAGGGTGTTGATGACCAAATGTTATAATATGTGCAGAAGCCTGGAAAAAACGGCGGACCAAACTGAGATTTAGAAGGTTGTAAGTGGGGTTAAATCAGATAAGATGAAAGAAAAGGTAATGATATATATATATGACAGTCACTCTACATCATATACAAAAAGGCACTGAGGAGATATAGTTCCAATTTGTAACAGGAGAAAAGAGATACAATATCATTGTTGAAGAACAGTGTGGGTACGGTCTTAAATAAGCAAAAATAAAAGGTATGGACGAAAACATCCAAAAATCAAATACACAAGGAGACCGTATTAATAGAAATAGATGTAAATTAATCAAAGAGCAACTAAAAACAAAGAGAACTTTAGAAGAATTATCTAAACAATGGGAGAAGATATCCAAAGAAAGAATTTCGAGCAAAGCATATTTGAATAATTGTTAAAATATTATTTAAGACTCAATATTTTTTGTTAGCTCCGGAAGAGGTCAATGGTCATTAATTATTTCTTATTTGATATAATAATATATATTGTTTGTAGAGAGAATTATATTGAAAAAATAGAAGAAATAAAGAACAGTGGAAAACAGTAGGTATATTAATTATAATAGTATTTTGTTTATATAAGTGAAGGTGTTTTAGAGGTATGGCATATAACTTAAAAATCAGTTGGCGCACAGATAAAGCAAAGGCGAAGATAAAAATGATTGAGGTTTAACACAACATGAAAGTCAAGACAATATAGAAAAGATATATATTTACAAAATCAAATACATATTTATTAAAGAAATAGTAAAGACTTACTACAGTAACAATACACACAAAATAGCTATATATACTGCTATTATTACATTTAGAGATATAAATGTAATAAATAATAATGGAATACACAACAACAAAGGTACAGTTTAAGATTAAAGAAAAGATAGAAAGAAACAGGATTTTTAAACCATCGATCATATAATATCACATAAATGCACCGATGTTACTTGCAATTGTTATAGGACTTGTGTTATATGGTGGTTGCAGGGTTGCAAACTTATAATAGGTACAAATAATAAGGAATTCTAAGTAATGTAGGTCTTTTAGATACAAAGCATATTAAATTTTATCTATAGTATATGTTAAACTATATATATCAAACTTGTTAGTACTTAGTTTTAATATATTATCCATATATATAGTATATGGTAGGATAACATACATGCCATATGTGAAATTTTATACATATATTTTATACTCTAGACATACTATTTATAAGAGGATACACAAGTTAGGCATCATGTATTTTAAAATATATATTGTAATATTTGCAGTTGGTTACAGCTGAATAATATAACAGGAGCAGCAGTAGTAGTAGTAGTACTTACAATTGCTGCAACACTCTACGTACACTGAGAACAAGGTAAACATTTATATATATAGGATTAGATATGGACAAATAGTGAGAGCAAATAAGATTGTAGAACTTGCTATTAAAAAGAGATAAAAGAACAATTTAAGAGAAAATATATAATTGTGTAATTATGACATTATTATTAGTATAGGTGGGAATAATATAATATAGATTTAAAAAGTTCATGATGAGATACGGTAAACACATAAGTTAGAAGATACAGCTTTACGAGTAAAGAAAAGATTGGGAAAAATTAAAAGAAAATATTAATAAGTATTATATTTAAAGCAGGATTAAGACTAGAAAATCAGGTAAATCAATATATTTTAGGAACAACTCTTTTATATTATATACCCGGGATATATACTGTATATATATCTAAATATGAAAAGATGAAGATATATCAGAAAAATAGCTAAGTATGGATATTACACATACATTTTTCTAAAATAATATCTATTATATTAACAATGATATTTCGGAATAGCTTTTAGGAATTATTATATATATTTACAATATTCTTTACTTAAAATTAGTATGAATATTGAGGGATAACACTTTAAATATTGAACAGAAGAAGAAAAATGACATATACCACAAAATGTTAATTATTTTAATCCAAATATTATTTTTATTATTATTATATATTATATATATACATATATATATATATCATTATTAACTAAAAAGAAAATACATTTATATATTATTATAATATCATATCTTATTATAACATCAGTAGAATGGAGTATATTAAGACATATATTAAATGTACCTGTTAATATTTCGTTTAATCCAGTTGATAATTCGATGGGAATAGATAATTTAAATGAGCTTTTAGTTTATTTTATAAGAATGATAGTTTTTGTGGTATAATACAATCACATTTGGAATTATATTAATGAAATATGATAAAAGAAAAAGAGATAAGGAAAAAGTTAGAAATTAGAAAATAAAAAGATAAAAAGAATATAAATATATTAATAATACATCTTAAGATTAATATATAAACATATATAATTATGTGAAGAAAGTTGTTTTAAGGTGTATTTATATATATAATATTAATATGTTAATGCTTTAAAAAGATAATATATATGATAATATATATATGAAATATGTAAATTTGCTTTTTAGGAGATTAAATGACAAAAAGATGAACTAAAAGAGAAAGAAAAGATTTGTTATTATATTGATAATTACAATAATATGTTTTGTTATAAAACATGATTGAATGTATAATCAAAAAGGAATATAGAGATTATTAATATTATAAATTTTTGTAATAGTTATAATAGGTATATTATTAAATCTACTTGTTATAATATATATAACAAGATGGAAAAATTTAGAAAATAAAAAGATATTAAGAATAAGAAAAAGTAAAAATAGAGAGTAAGAAAATATGATGATTTTTAAAATTAATAATAGCAATATTATTTGCTATTTCAACATTATTAGTATTTGATACAAGAAACATAGTAAAAGATATTTTATGAATGAAGATAGGAATAAAACAGTGTTTAAACTATGATATTAGGATATACTTATAGTAATATCAATATTTTTAGTATGTACATATGTTATATAAATATAAAGATAAAAGAGAGATAAAGTAGAGATATGACAAAAGAAAAAGAGTTTAAAAATAACAAAAGATATAAGGAATATAAAGAATAATAAACAAGAAGAAAATCATAGTTACATATAATAATAAAGAATATGAATTTGATGGAGAAGAATCATATTAGATACTTTTAAAAGTATTATAGAAAAAGATAAAATATACTTGCTATAAGATATGGTAATAGTATAAGCAGATCACTTTAAAACATAGACCTCAAAAATCAGGGTACTTAAGTTTTAGATATGAGATCTGAAGATTTGGAAAATGATATATATAGAGAGGATAATATGTGCTTTGTATGGCAATTATTAGATTATATCCAAATGCTAAAATACGTACAGAATACCAACTTTCATAATGCAATGTGTATAAATATTACAAACTAGAGTTAATAGATGATATGATAAAAGATATAGAAATGAAATGAGAAGTATAGTTAACAAGGATTATGAAATAACAAAAAGCGTTTACAAGAAGAAGCTGAAGAATTTTATATGAAAAACAGATCATTAAGAGGAATGCTCAAAAAGACATGAGGTTAAACCATATTTTTTGTGACCGGATATTTTAATTATTTTTATGGTGTAATGCCAATATCAACATCTAGAATAAGGGTATTTAAACTTGAAAAATATCAAGAAGGATACTACTGATATCCAGATTCTGAAGTTGATCAGATAGCGGAGAATTTAAACAAAATAATAAACTAAAAGCATTTGATGAATATAGTAATATATATTCACTTTTAAAGGTAAGTCACAATACATCAATTAAATCAAAATTATAAAAGAAAAATATGAAAGATGTAATATTATTATCAGAGGCACTGCATGAAAAGAAATAGCTGAGCTTTCAAATGAAATTTTAAAGAAAAAGATGCAGATGATACTATAGTAGACCTTCATCATCTGGTAAAAACTACATTTGCAGGTACAATAACAAAGCATTAAGACTTTCAGGGATAAAACCGAATGATATCTGTAGATAATTATTTTGTAGAGAAAAGATACACTCACTTGATGAACACTGAAATTATGATTTTTGAAGATATAAAGCTATAGATATACCACTTTTTAATGATCATTCAGAAAAATTATTAAATGGTGAAGAGGTAGAAATGCCAACATTTAATTTTAAGATAGGTAAAAAGAATATTCAGGTACCAGATTAAAAGAAGATGAAATACTATTATTAGAAGGTATACATTGTTTAAATGATAAATTAACAGAAAAGAATTGATAAAAGAATAAGTATAAGATATATATAAGTGCACTTACAACACTTAATGTAGATTATTTTAATAGAATATCATCAACAGATACAAGACTTATAAGAAGGATTGTAAGAGATTATCATACAAGAAATTATACAGCTAAACATACACTTAAAATGTGGTATCTGTAAGAAGGGAGAAAAGAAAATATATTCCATATCGAAGAAGCAGACTATATGTTTAATCATCGTTATTTATGAAATAGTTAAGACTTTACATATTGTTCCATTATTAGAAGAAATAACAGAAAAGATGAAGAATAGTAGCAAGAAGACTTCTTGCATTCTTACAATATTTTTGAAGATATTGATGATAATTTAGTACCAAATAATTCACTTATAAGAGAGTTTTTAACTAGGAAGTATTTATGAGCTTTTAAAAATGATAGATGAAAATTTTGAATGTGAGAATCAGGCAAAGAGGTTAAAAACTTCGGATATACAGCAAAGAGATCACTGTCCATATTGCTTATATTCAAAACATTTAGATATTTTTCCAGGAGATAGGAAAAATGAATGTAAAGGACTTATGAAACCTATAGGATATATGAAAAAGAAAAAGGAGAGGTTATATTATATAGGTGCACAAAATGTAATGAAGAATATACAAATATAATTGCAGTGATGATGATATAGATAAAATAATAGAATTATCAACAAAACCAATAGAAAGAAGAGGTTAAATATGAAACTAAAAAGAAAATATTATATTGAAATTAAAAAGATATATTACAAGATATTAAAAATGAATATATATAATAGGTGATATAGATATAGACTTAGGAACAATTGTAGAAAAGTAAAGTAAGAGTTCAGATTTTTTCAATTACATGTTTTGCTACTTGCAAAAGTTTTGAAAAAGTCACCAATAGAGATAGCAAAAGAAGATTGCAGAATCTTAGAAAAAGAAAAATTGAATATATTGATAAAATAGAAGTTATAAACGGATATGTTAATATTTTCTAAATAGAAGGTATATCATGTTTAGTGCATTAGAAAAATGTTAAAAAGAAAAGATCGGATATAATAAGGAAAAATGAAGGAAAAGTAGTTGTAATTGATTATTCATCACCTAATATTGCAAAACAATTTCATATAGGACATTTAAAAACAACAGTAATAGGTGAATGTTTGTAAAAATTATTTAAACAGCTTCGATATAGAGTAGAAAGTGTAAATCACTTAGAGATTATCGGAACACAATTTCGGAAAAACTTATAGAAGGATATAATTTATGGAAAGATGAATATACTTTTGATAAAATCCAATAGAAGATTTAATAGATATATATGTAAGAATAAATAAGCTTTTGCTGAAGATGAAAGAGTATTAGAAAAATGTAGAGATAATTTTAAGCTTTTAGAAGAAGGTGACCGGAGAAATGACTAGAATCTGGAAAAAGTTTATAGATCTTAGTTTAAAAGAATTTAACAGAATATATGACTATTTAGATGTTCATTTTGATAGTTATAGAGGAGAATCAGCATATTCAAAAGATATGAAAAATGTAATAAAACTTTTTGATGAAAAAGGAATAACACAAGTTTCGAGAAGGAGCTAAAGTTATAGACTTAGAAGATGAGGGATTAGGATTTGCACTTGTTGAAAAATCAAATGGATTCAGTATGTATATAACAAGAGATATAGCAACATATTTATATAGAATTAAAAACATATGACTTTACAAAAGCATTATATGTAGTAGGTTCAGAACAGATATTGCATTTAGACAATTATTTGCAATAATGAAAAAGCTTGAGTAGATAAAAAAATATTTAGAAGGATCAAAACACATACCATATGGATGGTTAGTCTTCCAACAGGAAAAATGTCTACAAGACTTCGGAAATGTAGTAAAAGTAGAAGACCTTATAAAGAGTGATATCAAGAACATTCTAGATGAAAAATGAACTTACAGAAGAAGAAAAATATAGTTGCTAAAAAGTAGGGATTGGAGCATTGATATTCTCAAATCTTTCAACAACCCTTATAAAAGATAGTGTATTTGTATGGGATAAGGTATTAGATTTTACAGGAGATACAGCACCATATATACAATATGTAAATGTAAGAATAAATAGTATACTTAAAAATGTAGAAGAATTATATAATGATAATATTTGTAAGTTAAAAGAAGATATTGATTTAGAAAGTGTATTTAAAAATATAGATAAAGAAATAATTAATTCAGATGAAGTATATAATATATTTAAAAAGGTTTATGAATTTGAAGAAATATTAGAACAAACAGCAGAAAAATATGAACCAAGCATACTTACATCATACTTATTAGAACCAGCAAAAGCTTTTAATCAATATTATAATAAATATAGGATAAGTACTGATGATGTAAATTTAAGAAAACTTGGAATTATTATATGCATCATAACAAGTAAAAATTTTAGTAAAAGGAATGAATATTTTAGGTATTGAAATGCCAGAAAAATGTAAGAGGAATATATATGAGAAATCGTAGAAAAGATGAAAATTTTTGAAGAGAGAAAAGAAGAAGAGCAGAAAATAGTGAAATATTAAGACAAATAGCAGAAAAGTTTGAAACAAGAGAAGATTCAGCATCAGTAACAAAATTAATAATGATGTAAATATATCTAATATAGCTAAAGATCAAGAACAAAGCAAAATAGAAAACGGTTTTGACATTATAGCTAAAATGATGGAAAATAGGATGAATGAAAAATAGTGTAGATATTGTAAAAAGATAATAATAATGAAGAAAAAGTATCTAATAATAATAGTATTTATGGAAGAAAATTTGAAGTATCTGATGAACAAAAAGCTTTAGAAGATTTCTTTAGTTTTAATAGTAAAAAGTGGAATATGGTGAAGATACAAATATATCTAAAAAAAGAAAGAAATCGTTTTCGGAAAAAGCAGACCCAATAAAAGGATATACCAGAAAAGAAAAAGAATTATCATCTAAAAATTAAAGAAGAAACAGTTCTTACCAACTTGTTATTAGAAGAAAGTGAAGTTGCAATAGATGAAGAAGAAGTAAAAGTTTGGAATAGATTCTAAAAATTTAGAATATGGAAAATAATATTGCATCAGAAATATATTTAGAAAAAGAAAAAGATAATCAAAAGATAATGATAAAGTTAAAATAGAAGATATGATATAGAAGGAAAACCTATATCGGTAAAAGAGGTATTAGAAAATATTCATGATGAAGGAACAAAAGTAGTACATGAAAAGAAAATATATTATATATGTCTCTTATGATAATAGAAGTAATTTTATTAATCTTAGTTGTATCATATGCTATAATACGTGTGAAGAAACCAGAATACTTAAATATTTCACTTTTATACCAGTAGAAAAGTACTTGCTTTAGATAAAGTAAAAGAAGAAAATAAAAATAATAATACTTCTACAGATAAAAATGGAGTTAAAATATCAGAAGAAGAATCAAAATATAATATAATTTTTGAAAAATAGATGGAAAAGAATATAAGGTTGTAAATAATGCTAAAAATAGCAGAAAAATGTTGTATTATTAGGAACAAGGACAGAAATTAATCCAGAAAAACAACACCTTTCAATAGCATCAGAAAATGTAGAAGGAAGACTTCAAAATTTAGATAAACTAAAAAGGGAGAAAAATAGTACTTGTAATAAATGGAAAGAATATACATATGAAATAAATAGTGTTAAAAAAAGTAGATTCAGAATCAGTAGATAAAATAGAAGATAAGAATAAGAAAGAGTTAACAATAATTACAAAATGCAGAAGAAGGAAAAAGAGTAATAATATGCAAAATAATAATAAAAAGAATTATGATATTATAAATGTAAAAAGTTAAAAATAGTACAAATAAGAAAAATAGTATAAAATGAAAAAGCACACCGGAGTGCTTATTTTCATATATTTACTAATATATATTATAATTAGTTTGAATTTTAAATATCATATGGTCTTACAGAAAATGATATAATAGGAGATGTAGATATTAAACCAATGTGGAGAACAGAAAGAATTATCATATTCATTAGATAGAAGATATATACTCAAATAGATACTATAAAAAGTAATAATTCTGTAGGAATAATAAGATCATATACATCTGAGAGTTCACCTAATAAGGCTTTTTAGAAATAAAAGGGATATCTAAAGGAATAACAGAACTTACAATATCATATAATTATGCAATAACAAATAAGATAATAGATAAATATTCATTAGCAGTAAAGAAGGTGAAAAATAGAAGTAATAGATAAAAATATAAATACAAATACTAATAATGAAAATGAGCAGTTATCAAATACTAATAATAATATAGAAGGAAAATTAGAAACAACTAATATAGATAATAAGAGGAAAATATATCTCAGAATATAAATAATGATGATGGTAAAGCAAAAAGAAGAAAAAGGATACTATAAATAAAGAAGAAACAAATATTGTATTAGAAAAAGAAGATATAAATTGGTATTTGAAGTTATAGATAAAGATATAGAACAAGAACAAAAGAAAGAAGAAGACAAAGAAAATTTAGAAAAATTGAAAACAGAAGAAAATATATTTAGAAATATAGCAATACTATGACAATAATTGCTGTAATAATACATGTATGCAAATATATTAAATTTGAAAGATAAAAGATTGGGGAATATATTAAAAATGGAATATATAAAAATAAGGGAGCAAAAGAACACAATTTAAAAAGATATAGATGTTAATATACCCTAAAAATTCTTTAGTTGTTATAACAGGTGTATCAGGTTCACGGAAAATCATCACTTGCATTTGATACAATATATGCAGAAGGGCAAAAGAAGATATATAGAAAGTTTATCAGCATATGCAAGACAGTTTTTTAGGACAATGGAAAAACCTAATGTAAGACAGATTGAAGGACTTTCTCCATCTATTGCGATAGAACAAAAACAACATCAAATAATCCAAGATCAACAGTTGGAACAGTAACAGAAATATATGATTATTTAAGATTATTATATGCCAGAATAGGTAAAATGTATTGTCCAATATGTTCAAGACCAATCGAAAAACAATCTGTTGATCAAATTGTAGAAAAAGTATTAAATTTTGAAGAAGGAAAAAGAATACAAATACTTTCACCAATAATAAGAGATGAAAAAGGAGAACATAAGAAAACTCTAGAAAATATACAAAAGATGGGATTTGTAAGAGCTGTAATAGATGGAGAACAAAAAGACCTATCTTTTGATGAGATATCTTTAGATAAGAATAAGAAACATAATATTGATATAGTTGTAGATAGACTTGTTATAAAAGAAGGAATACGTACAAGACTTGCAGAATCAATAGAAATAGCAATGAAAACATGCAGATAATAATGTTATAGTAGATGATTTAAAAGAAAAAGCATAAATTTAGCCGGAAATTATGCATGTCCAGAACATCGGAGGAACATATACAGATATAAACCCAAGATTATTTTTCATTTAATGCACCACAAGGAGCATGTGAAAGTTGTTTAGGTATTGACATCTTTTAAAAAATAGACCCAGAAATGATAATTCCAGATAAGGAAAAACATTATATGATGGTGTAAAAGCATTTGGAGCAAGTACAATGATGAAAAACGATACTGTAGCAAAATGTATTTTGAAAGTGTAGCTAAAACATTATAATGTTAAAATAAAAGGAGTAAAAATTAAAAATTTACCTGAAGATTTTGTTAATAAGATATTATATGGAACAGGAACAGAGATAATTGAGTTTTGAATATTCAAATTCAAGAGGAACAAGAAAAATTTGAACAACCTTTGAAGGGTAATACCAATACTTGAAAGAAGACATAATGAAACAAAATCAGAAGGAGCAAGACGTTTTTATGAAATGTATATGAGACAAATGCTCATGTCATGTATGTGAAGGAAAAAGATTAAAAAGAAGTTTTAAATATATTTGTAGGTGATAAAAAATATATGAACTTACAACAATGAGTATTGAAAATATACTTAAATATTTAAAAAGAACTTAAACTTACAGAAACAGAAAAAAATAATTTCAGAAGAAATATTAAAAGAATTAAACAAGAGACTTACATTCCTATTAGATGTAGGACTTCGGATATTTAAGTCTAGCAAGACAGGCAGGAACATTATCAGGGCGGAGAAGCACAAAGAATAAGACTTGTGACACAAATAGGTTCAGGACTTACAGGAGTATTATATATATTAGATGAACCAAGTATACGGACTACACCAAAGAGATAATGATAAATTACTCGGAACATTAAGAAAATTAAGAAATCTTCGGAAATACTTTGTTATAGTTGTAGAACATGATGAAGATACAATGAGAGAAGCAGATTATATTTTAGATATAGGACCTGTAGCAGGAAGAAATGGTGGATATTTAGTAGCAGAAGGAACTATTGATGAAATAATGAAAAATGAAAATAGTATTACAGGTAAATATCTATCAGGAGAAAAAGAAATAGAAGTTCCTAAAAAGAGAAGAAAAAGGTAATGGTAAGAAAATATCAATAGTTGGAGCAAAAGAAAATAATTTAAAAGATGTATCTGTAGATATACCCACTTCGAAAAATGGTATGTGTAACAGGAGTATCAGGCTCACGGAAAAATCATCCTTATAAAACGAGGTTATGTATAAGGGAATATATAAAGAACTTAACAATACATTTATGAATGTAGGTAAATGTATGAAAAATAACTGGAATATCAAATATAGATAAGATAATAGGGATTGATCAATCACCAATAGGAAGAACACCAAGATCAAATCCAGCTACATATACAGGAGTATTTGATGATATAAGAGATATATTTGCAACAACAAATGAAGCTAAAATGAGAGGCTATGCAAAAAGGTAGATTTTCATTTAATGTACCAGGTGGTAGATGGAAAGTTGTTCAGAGATGGTGTTAAAAAAATAGAAATGCATTTCTACCAGATGTATATGTACCCATGTGATGTTTTGCCAAGGAAAAAGATATAATTATGAAACATTAGAAGTAAGATACAAAGGACAAACAATAGCAGAGTGCTTGACATGACAGTAACAGATGCCTTAACACTTTTTTTGAACATGTACCTAAGATAAAAATAAACTTAAGGTATTAGAAGAAGTAGGACTTTCGGATATATAAAACTTCGGACAATCATCAACAACATTATCACGGACGGAGAAGCACAAAGAATTAAACTTGCAACAGAACTTCTAAAAGATCAACAGGAAAAACATTATATGTATTAGATGAGCCAACAACAGGACTTCATATAGATGATATTGCAAAATTAATAGAAATATTAAATAGGCTTGTAGATGCAGGAAACACAGCAGTTATAATTGAACACAATCTAGACCTTATAAAACAGCAGACTATATAATAGACTTAGGAAAAGAAGGGGAGAAGCTGGTGGAACAATTATTGCAAAAGGAACCCCTGAAAAGATAATGAAAAGAAGAAGATTCATATACAGGTAAATATTTAAAGATTCATTTAGAAAAGAGAAGAAAAAGAAAACAAAAATAAAAGTAAAAATGAAAATAGAAATAAAAATTAAATTAGAAAAATAAAAATAATGATTTAAATATTATAATAATGTAAAGAAAAATAATATATTGAATAAATAAAATAATGTGTTATATAATAAATATATGAGAATTAAATTTTAAGGAGTTACAGATGAAGAAAGAAGAAGAAAAACAAAGTAAAAGCTAAAAACAAAATAACAAGACAGAAACTTCAGAAAACTAATATTAAAAAAAGTACAAAAAAATAGAAGAAGATAAGAATAAAGAAGTATGAAAATGAAAGCTCATTAGGTATGACAGAAGATGAAAAACAGACCTATTATTAATATTAGTATTATTAATACTTCTTATAATATTCTTTAAAAATATTTCTTACACTTATTATAATATAAAATATAATAAAAATTATAACTATAGATATAACTATAACTTGTATAATAGTAAGAATTACAAGTGTATTGTTATATAGATATTAATGTACAGACCATTTTGGAGTATTCTATATTCTAAAAATGGTGTTTTTAATACGTGCTTTAGTATTTGAGGAGTGAAGTAAGTTCTAAAAAGGGAGGTATATATGGCAATAATTTAAAAATAGAAAAATTAACATTTGCATATCCAGGGAAGTGATGATATATTTAACAATATATCATTTAGTATTGATACAAACTGGAAGATAGGACTAATTGGTAAAAATGGTATTCGGAAAAAGTACATTGTTCAAATTATTATTAGGTGAAGAAAAATATCAAGGTAAGATAATAAGTAGTGATAAGTTTATAAAAATTTCCAATTTGTTATAACAGAAGAAGACTATAATAATATGGGATAGAATTATACTATAAGCATGTTATGTTTGCAGAAGATTGGAAATTATTTAAAGAACTAAATATGTTAGGGATTGATACAGAATTATTATATAGACCTTTAAAAACATTATCACATGGAGAAAGAATCAAAAATATTATTTGCTATATTTTTTTCTTTAAAAAGAAGAAGGAGTATTATTAATAGATGAACCAACAAACCATTTAGATAAAGAAGGAAGAGAAATACTTACAATATTTAAACAAGAAAAAGGATATATATTAATATCACATGATAGAAGATTTTTAGATAATACAGTAGATCATATAATATCAATAAACAATACAGATATAGAAGTACAAAGCGGTAATTTTTAGTTCATGGTATGAAAAACTATAAGAGGAAAGAAAAAGATGAACAAGTTGAAAATGAAAAATTAAAAAGAGAGATAAAAACTTAAGGTTGCACAAGAAAAATACAAAAAGATGGTCTGATAGTGTAGAAAGTAGTAAATATGGTAAAGAAAATAGTCATGCAGATAAAGGATATATTGACATTTGGCAAAGCAAAAATGATGAAGACTTCTAAAAATATAGAAAAAGAAAAGATAAGGCAATAGAAGAAAAGAAAAACTTCTTAAAATGTAGATAAGAAAAATACCATTAATATTAAATACTATAGAACATCATAAAAATACACTAATAAGACTTGAAGATTTAGGATACACATATGATGATAAAAATTATGTATTTAAAAATATTAATCTAGAACTAGAAAAAGGTGATAGATTAGTAATAACAGGTAAAAATGGAAGCCGGAAAATCTACATTAATAAATATAATATTAGGTAAATTAACAAATTATGTAGGCAATATAGTAAAACCTAAAGATTTAAAAATATCATATGTAGGACAAGATATATCAAACTTAAAAGGTAGTTTAAAAAGAATATATATTAAAAGAAGATATAGATGAACACATATTTAAATCAACACTTGCAAGATTAAATTTTCCAAGTAACCTATATAATATAGATATAGAGAAATATAGTGATGGTCAAAAGAAAAGATTATGATAGCATCAAGTCTATCTAAAAAGCACATATATTTATATGGATGAACCACTTAATTATATTGATGTTATGTCTAGAATACAGCTAGAAGAATTAATATTAAGTACAAAGCCTACACTTATATTTATAGAACATGATGAGGAGTTTGTAAAAATATACGAACAAAGGAGCTAAAATTGACAAATACAATAAATGTGATATTATAATATGTAAAATAAATTAGATAGTTAAAAAGATTTTTGAACTAGAGGAGAGTGATTACAATGAAAAAGAAAAATATCATTAATAGAAATTAAAGGTAGAATGAAAAAAATTTAAGGAAAAAGATATATTACTTGAAAAATGTAATATACGGATATACTATAATCCAGAAGTGATTAATAAGATTATTTTTATTGAAAGAAAGGATTTTCAAAACTTATTGAGAAATTTGGAGTTATTTGAAAAGAACTTTGATTGAAGATAAAAAGATTAGGAAAAATTCCAGCAGAGTTTATGGAAAATAGATGTTGAAAATCATAAATGATAATTACTTCTCAAAATAGAGAAATAAAGCAAAGTGAACTTAAAGGTTGATTTAAAAAGTAATAATAAACTTATTATCACTAAGAAAATATTTTAAGAATAAAGTAAATTGAAAGAGAATATAAAAATATTCTCTTCTTATATTCTAAATTAAAGTAATAATATTAGTCTAATAATTATTAGACTAAGAGAGATGATAGAGATGAGTAGAAATAATTATAAACTTATATTTTTGGATGTTGATGGTGTTTTAAATAATACACAAAAATATAAAAATATCGGCTAGGGAAAGAGGAGACTTTTAGTTGATTCAAAACCCTTCTATTGTTTTAAGAAATTATTAAAAGAAATTGATAATATGGATGTAAAAATAGTTATTTCTTCTAGTTGGAGAGTAGGGAAGTATACCAGCTGATTGAAAAACTATTTAAGCATTATTTTAATAATGGAGAAATTGTAATAGGGAGAACCCTTATCTTTACAAAGATAGAATAGAAATACTGGAGCTACTTGAAATAGCTAAAGAAAAAGGACATATGATTGATGATTATATTGTTCTAGATGATGATATCGAAGATATAATTAATCATATTCCTAATAATAAAGTTATAAAAATAAACAGAAAATATGGTTTAACAATGAGAGATATTACATATATTAAAAAGCTAAAATAAAATATACGAACAAACAAGGGAAAAGAGGGTAGAATAATCCTCTTTTATATATGTATAATAATGAAAGGAGATAGTTAATATTGAAAAAGAGGCAGAAATAAATACGAACGAAAAACGACAAGACAAAATAAAAATATAATATATTATTTTTATATATAATAGTTGAAAAGAGAAAGTAATATTATATAATAGAATATATATATATATTAAGGAGAAGATAAATGAAAGCAAATAGGATGTGGCTTTTTTCTGATGTTTTAGAAAAGAACAAGAGAATGTTTAAGGTCCCAGTATATCAAAGAAATATGACTGAATAATGTACAATGTGAAAAATTGTATCAAGATATTATGAAGGCAAATAAAAATAATATACAACATTTTACAGGTACAATAGTATATATAGATGATAATTGTGGTGGAAGTGGATTAAATGAAGTTTTAATTATAGATGGACAACAACGTATAACAACAATGTACATATTATTAAAAGCTATATATGATAAGGCAAAAGGGATTTCAGTTAGAGTTGAGGATGAAAATAGAAGATGTATATTTAATAGACACTGTGAAGAAAAATACAAGATTAAGCTTAAAACCAGTAAAAACAGATAATGAACAATTACAATTATTAATTAAAAAGTATTAGCCAAAAATGCAGAATATACAAAAATGGATATGATTATAAAACTGATGAATTAGGAAGAATAAAAGAGGAAAAAGCTACAGAACTAAGATTAGAGGAAAGGAAAGAAAGTTATATTCTCAAAGAAAAGTTGGCGGTCAAGACAGACTGGATATTGATGATGGAGGACATCTATTCCGAACACAGTTTGGAGGTTCGGGAGATATTGATAACCTGATTCCACAAAACAGTAAAGTTGATGATCAGGCGGAGAGTGGTATAATATGGAAGAAGAATGGGTAAGAGTATTGAAGGAAACACCACCAGTTTCGGTAAAAATAAATCCTATTTATGAAGGAAATTCAATGAGGCCAACTGAAATAGAAGTTAGATATAAAATAGGAAAAGGAAAAACGAAGTTTAGAACAATACCAAATCCTGAAAACAATATAAAAATAAAAATAAATAACAGAGAGAGAGATAAATTATGAAAAAGAATGGCAAAGAAGAATTTTTTTGAAAAACAAAATGAGTTAATAAGACAATAGCACAACAGATAAGCAATACAATACCAGATACTTGGGAGAAATTTTATTTTCATGCAGATATAAATGATGATTTTAGTGGGGAGCATATTTTTCTTTTAATACAGAAAAAGATAAAAATTAAATTATTCGCATGATATACCTGAAATATATAACATAAATGAAGATGAATATGATGAAGAATACGATAAATTATATGAATTATCTGTAGATTTTAAAACAATTATTTATAGATTACGAACAAGAACCTTGGCAGGCGATAACAATAATAGTAGATGAAAAAGATCATTGAAAATGGATTATGACTATGCAGACTGGTTAAGTAGTCCTATACTCCAACACCATTGATGAACTATTTTAAGTCACAAGTATTTGGGAGAAAATGCCTAAAAGATAAGGAAGAAGAAAAATTATTTAAGGAAATGGAGGAATATCAGAGTAAATTTAATAAATAGTAAGGAAATAAAAATGTTAAGAGATTTTAAAAAGAAAAGAAATGCCAACAGATGAGGAATTTAGAGAAACACTATATATAAGCCGTTATACAAGAAACATATCTGAAATACTTACTTTTCAAGCATTGAAAATTGGACTAAAAGAACATATATTATTAAATAATCTTACTATTGAACATATTTTTACCACAAAAAGAAAATTCGGTAGTATGGAGAAAAGAAATTGGAGATGATTATACTACTGTTTATGAAAAATACTTATACATTTGGTAATTTAACAATTACAGGACATAATAGTGAATTAGGAATAAAATCTTTTGAAGAAAAAGAAAAATTATAAGAGATAATTCAAAAAGCAAATATTCTAATAAACAAGTGTTAAATGCAGATAACTGGAATGAGAATTCTATTTTTAAATAGAGCTAAAGAATTGGCAACATGATTATAAACAAATTTGAATATATAGATTTACATTTAGAAAAACTGAAAATATAAAAACTATCTTATAACGTAGAGAATAATTTTGATTATTCTAATACTAAACCAGTCGAAATGATTAGGTGAACGTACAAAAGTAAATTATTGGAAAGATATACTTGCAACAATAATGAATACTATATATGATTTAAAAACCAGAAATAATTAAAGAATATGCAAGAAATAATTATTCAATTCCAAATGCTGAAAAATATATATTTCAAATGATAATAGAAAAATAAGAAATCCAAAACAAATAGATAATACAGGTATTTATTATGAAACAAACTTATCAGCTAATAGGATACTCTCATTTATAAGGAATCTTTTTAGATGAATTAGAAATAGATATTGATGATTTTAGCTTTTCTTTAGAAGAAAATCTATTTCTTAGTAGAAGAATAGGAATAAAAAGATATTTGTAAAGTATAAATAAAGATTCAAATATCTTTTTATTTTTGTTTACATAAACTATTTGACAACATTTCTATATTTATATATAATAAAGATACTTATATATAATATGTTCGGAAAAATACAAGAAAATGTATGGTACGGAAAAATACATACATTGTTAGTGATAAATTAGTTAAAATAATAAAATAATAGAATAATGAAAAATAAAATAAATTAAAATAATAAAATTAAATAGAATAAAGATAAAGTAAGATAAAAGTAATAAAGATGTATTTTTTTACATGCTATTTTTGCGTGTAAAATATAGGTTACTTTATGTAGATATCTTAAGTGATTTTTAGTATATGAACAAATATATAAAAATAGAATAGTAAAGGAGATATTAGATGGGAGTAGAAGAATAAAAAGAACATGAAGAAACTAATATCACTAATGTAGGAAACAAAAAGTATAGTAAGTGAAAAAGAAAAGAAAATAAGAAAGAAGAAACCTATTACTAAAAAGTAATAAACAAGAAAAAATACTGATAATAATAGTAATAATGTAGTTAAAAAGAATAATAATGTTAAGAATACAAAAAGGAAATGGAATAAGGATTCAATTAAAATAATACCACTTGGTGGACTTGAAGAAATAGGGAAAAATATAACAGTTTTTGAATATAATAATGAGGCAATAATTGTAGACTGTGGACTTGCATTTCCAGAAGATGATATGCTTGGAGTAGATATTGTTATTCCAGATTTTACATATATAGAAAATATAGATAGGATAAAAGGACTTGTTATAACACATGGTCACGAAGATCATATAGGTTCAATACTATATTTACTTAAAAAGGTAAATGTACCAATATATTCAACTGCCTTTTACAATAGGTCTTATAAATTCTAAACTTAAAGAACATAATTTAGATGCAAAAAGCAGAGCTAAATGTTGTAGAATTTGGTGATATAATTAAACTTGGTAAATTCTCAGTAGAGTTTATAGCATCAGCACACAGTATACCAGATTCAGCAATGCTCAATTAAAACAGATGCAGGAATAATTATACATACAGGTGACTTTAAGATAGAATATACACCAGTAGATGGTAAACATATGAACTTATCAAGACTTGGTGAACTTGGAAGAGAAGGATAGTGCATTATTATCAGATAGTACAAATGCAGAAAGAAAAAGGATTTTACAATGTCTGAAGCATCTGTAGGTAAAGTATTTGATAAAATGTTTGAAAATTGTAAGAAGAGAATAATTGTACAAACATTTGCATCAAATGTAAACATGGTCAAGGACTTGTAAACCTTGCATATGGAAGAAAAGTTGCAGTATCAGGTAGATCAATGGAAAAATGCTTGAAATGCAAGAGAACTTGAATATATAGATGCAACCAGATGAAATGTTTGTAGATTTAGATCTTATAAACACTATAGAAGATCATAGACTACTTATACTAACAACAGGAAGTCAAGGTGAACCTATGTCAGCACTTACAAGAATAGCAGTAGGACAACATAAAAAGATAAAAATTACAACAAAATGACTTAGTAGTAATATCTGCAACACCAATACCAGGTAATGAACCAAGTGTATCAAAAGGTTATAAACAGTATAATGAAAAAGAGGAGTAGAAGTTGTATATTCATCTTTAGAACATATTCACGTATCAGGACATGCTTGCCAAGAAGAACAAAAATTATTATTAGAACTTGTAAAACCTAAATATTTCTTACCAGTACATGGTGAAATAAGACAATTATATGCACATAGAGCTACAGCAGTAGAAATGGGTATAGACAAGAAAAATATAATGATAATGGAAAACCGGTAAAGTGTTAGAAGTCTCTGAAAAAGAAGCTAAATTTACAGGTAAAGTAGAAGCAGGTAAGACATTTGTAGATGGTCTTCGAGTTGGTGATGTTGGAAACATTGTTTTAAGAGATAGACAAATGCTTTCACAAGATGGACTTATAATAGTAGTTCTTAGCCTTTTCACAAGAAACAGGAGGCCTTATATCAGATCCTGATATAATATCAAGAGGGTTTGTATGTAAGAGAAAAATGAAGAATTACTTCAAACTTAAAAGAATTAGTAAAAGTAGAAATTAATGACTTAGAAGAAAAAGAATGGTCAACAGTAAAAGCAATAGTTAAGAATAAACTACAAAAATATATATTTAAAAAGACAAAAAGAGATCTCTATGATACTTCCAATAATTGTAGAAGTATACTAAATAAGGTATATAAATAGAGGTGTATAATGGATGATAATGAAAATTAAGAAAAGAATTGAGATTTAATCTTTGATGGAATTGAGCTTTAAAGATATATCATATTATGAAGAAAGATATCCTAAAAGAGAAATTAAAAACAAGGTGCATATGTAACAAGATTTGCACCTAGTCCTACAGGGTTTATGCATACAGGAGGGTATATAGCACTTGTGGGCAAGATGATGGCAAAAAGAACAGGTGGAATATTTTATCTTAGAATAGAAGACACAGATACTGAAAAGAGTGCATTGAAAAATGAGTATTGAAGAAATAGTTAAAACAATGCAAAAACTATAATCTAATACCAGATGAAGGTATGAAAGAATAAATAATGGTAAAAATAGAAGAATTGGGCAATATGGACCATATATTCAAAAGCCAAAGAAAAGAAATATATATGGCATATGCAAAACATTTAATAGAAGAAGGAAAAGCATATCCATGTTTCTACACTAAGGAAGAATTAGAAGAAGTAAGAGAAAAAACAAAGAGCATCAAAATTAAGAACAGGAATGTAGTGGACTGGTCAAAATATAGAGATATGCCTGCAGAATTAGCAATTGAAAGATAAAAGAAGGTATACCTTTATGTTTTAAGATTTAAGTCTGAAGGAGACTATAATAAGAAGATAATAATAACAGATTTAGTTAAAGGAAAAATTAGAACTCCATCAGATGATCAAGATATAGTAATAATTAAAAAGATGGACTCCCAACATATCATTTTGCACATGTTATAGATGATCATTTAATGGGAACAAACTATTATAAGAACAGATGAATGGTTTCATCTGTAGCACTACATGTAGGATTATTCTTAACACTAGGATTTGATGTACCTAAATATGCAATATCCAGCACCACTTCAAAAATTAGATAATGGAAATAGAAGGAAATTAAGTAAAAGAAAAAGATCCAGAAGCAAAAAGCATCATATTATTTAGAAGAAGGTGTACCAGTAGATGCAATAGAAGAATATTTCTAAATGTAATGAACTCAAATTTTTGAAATGTGGAGAAAACAAAATCCAGATAAAGATATTACAGAATTTGACTTTTAAAAATAGGAAAAATGGGAGTTGCAGGGCACTTTTGATAGTGTTAAATTATTAGATGTTTCTAAAAATTATATATCAAGACTTTACAACAGAAAAACTATAGTGAAGAGTATTAAACTGAGTAAGAAAATATGATAAAAAACATATGATTTAATAACAACACAAAAAGAAAGAACATTAGAAGATTTGGAATAGAAAGAGTATGTTAAAAAGCTTTAGAAAAGATATATCAAAATATAGTGAAATATATGATTTGAATATATATATGTATAATGACTTATTTGATGGAAAAAGAATACCAAACATTTGAAAATTCTAACAGATGAAGAAAAAGCAAGAATACAGCAATTGTAGAAAAATATTTAGAAGTATATGAGAAAATGCAGAAAAAGAACATGGTTTAATACTATAAAAGAGCTTGCAGGAGAATTTTCGGATATGCTAAAGAAGTAAAGAATATAAGCAAAATCCTGAAAACTATTTTGGACATGTTGGGATAAGTTGCAACAATAATACGTGTAATGGCTACAACAAGAACAAATACACCAGACCTATATATAATATTAAAAATATTAGGAAAAGAAGAAATAGCAAAAGAGTTGAATGTTAAAAATATTTGAAATAAGTAAAATAATAAGCTAATAAATTGATGGAAAAACATATAAAAATATATTAAAAATATATAAAAATGTTGTTTTCTGTCTTTTTGTTATATATTGAATATATATTTTAAAGAATTATATTAAAAATATGGGAGGAATAAGATGTTAGATATAAAATATATAAGAGAAAAATATTGATATAGTAAAAAGAAAATATATGAAGAAAAACTCAAGATGAAAAACTTGAATTGGTAGATAGAGTAGCAAAGTTAGATGAACTAAGAAGAGAAAATATAAAAGAAACAGATGCTAAAAGAGCAAGAAGAAATGAAATAGCAGATTTAATGCCAAAACTTTTTAAAAGAAAAATAGACAAGAAGAAGCAAATGTTTTTAAAAGAAGAAGCAAAAATTAGCTGAAGAAATAAAAAGAATTAGAAAAAGTGTAGAAGAAGAAACGAAGAATATAACAATATATTACTACAATACCAAATATAATGCATGAAAGTGACCTGTAGGTAAAGATGATAGTGAAAAATGTTGAAATAAGAAAACTACTTTAGAACCCAAAGAAAAGAGTTTTGAAAGTACCATATCATTTAGATATATTAGAAAAAGTAGGAGGAATTGATTTAGATGCCGCTAGAAGAGTAGCAGGAAAGTGGTTTCTACTATTTGGACCGGAGATATTGCAAGACCACATTCAGCAATATGGTAACATATGCAAGAGATTTCATGATAGATAGAGGGTTTGAATATACAATACCACCATTTATGATGAGAGGAAATATAGTAAAAGGTGTAATGAGCTTTAAAGAAAATGGAAGAAATGATGTATAAGATAGAAGAGAAGACCTATATCTTATGAGAACAAGTGAACACACTATGATAGGGAAGATATATGATCATAACAGAAGATATACCAATATTAAAAATATCATATTCACCCATGTTTTAGAAAAAGAAAAAGGATCACATGGTATAGAAGAAAGAGGAATATATAGAGTACATCAATTTGAAAAACAAGAAATGATAGTAATTTGTAAGCCAGAAGATAGTTATATGTATTATGACAAATTATGGCAAAAATACTGTAGACCTATTTTGGTATCTATGAATACTCAGTAAGAAATCACTTGAAATATGTTCAGGAGACTCTAGCAGACTTAAAAAGCAAAAAGTTGTGATGTGAAGCATGGTCACCAAGACAAAAAGAAATATTTTTGAAGTTGGAAGTTGTTCAAACTTAACAGATGCACAAGCAAGAAGATTAAAGATAAGAATAAGAGATATAGCGAAAGGAACTATACTTAGCACATACATTAAATAATACTGTAGTTGCGTACTCACCAAGAATGCTTATAGCATTGTAGGAAAACCATAAATGAAGATGGAAGTATATATACCAGTGAAGTTTTAAGACCATATATGGGTGGAAAAAGATAGAATAGAAGCTATAACTAAAAAGCAAAAATATATAAAATTCAGTAATGTAAATACTTGTATAATATTTAAATATATTTTATAATGCTTACTGAAGTTTTATGGAATGATAAAAGAGTCAATGTCTTATATGATCTCTCTTTTGCATAATATGAAAGGAAAGAATAAATGTTAAGAGATATTATAAATATAATAGAAAAACAAAGAAAAAGTATATATATGAAAATTTGGTTTAGTATAATCAAACTTAAATATGAAGAAAGAGAAAATTAATGTGCAAATATGGTAGCAGTAAAATATATATAATTTATGTAATTTAACTACTTTTGAAAGTGTTTAGACAATTATTTCGGTAATATTCAGATGACAGTATATATAATTTGAATTTGCTATTATATAATGAATGCTTACTAAAGAGATATTATATGTATGCATATGATAGTATCATCCTACTATTAGAAATATATGATCCACTATATATTATATGTAAAAGGAAATATAAGTAGTACTTACAAAAATATATTGCAGTAATAGGGCAAGAAATGTGACTTGCAGATGGTTCTAAAATAGCAAAGATATAACTATAACAAAAAGGATATGGGATTATAAGTCGGGTTGGCACTTCGGGATAGATAGATATCACATATAACAGCATTAGAGAAAAAATACCCTAATATTGGAATATCGGAACTGGGAATGATAAAGAGGTATTTCATCCTAAAAGTAAACTTAAATATATATGTACGATAAAAGGAAAATGGACTTGTTATATCAGAATCATCCTATATATTAAAGGTAGAAAACATACATTTCCAGCAAGAAATAGGATAATTGCAGGGTATTTGTGAATCACTTTTTGTAATAGAAGGAAAACTTAAAAGTGGAACACTTATAACAGCAGAATGTACATGAGCTTCAGAAAAAGTATATATATGTACCATCAATAATATAGATATGATAGAATTTAAGTGAAGCAATAATCTTATAAAAGATGGAGCAATACCTATAACAGATTTAAATGATATAGATGAATATTTAAATATGTTGATTAAATTTTAGTTTACTAATGCTACTGTTTTATTATGTTTTATTGTATTTTAAGTGTAGATTTGTTAAAATTAAATGTGTTAGAATATATAGGAGAAAACATGAAACCAATTGTAGCAATAATAGGTAGACCAAATGTTGGAAAGTCTAAACTTTTTAACTACCTTATAGGTAAACGTTTATCAATTGTAGAAGATACACTAGGGGTTACAGAGATAGAATTCAGCAGAAACTACATGGAATCGGAAGAGTGTTTTGATTTAATAGATACAGCAGGTATAGAAGAACTTAAAAATGATGAAATTCTAAAACACAAATGATGATCCAAACAGATACAGCTATAGAAATAGAGCAGATGTACTGGCAAGTTTAAAAAGAAGGGGTTCAAGAGAAGATTTCAGAGATTTTAATTAGCGAAAAAGAGTAATGGTTTTAGCAGTTAATAAATGTGATAAGTTGCGGAGAAGTAAGTCCAGATTTTTATGAATTTTATTCTTTAGATAATAACCATCTGCACATCTCAAAAGAAATGCAACAGGACTTCGGTAGATATGTTAGATGAAATAGTAAAAACTTTTACCAGAAAAACATGTAGATGAAAAAGAAGATGATAGCATTAAAAGTAGCACTTTGTTCGAAACTAATAGCTGGTAAACTTCTCTATAAATAGGATTATAGGTGATGAGAATATTGTAAGTAGTATTGCAGGTACAACTAGAGATGCAGTAGATAATTCTATAGAAAATGAACATGAGCAAAATATATGTTTATAGATGCTGCGGGAATAAGATCTAAAATTAATGAAAGAATTGAAGAATTTAGTATACTTCAGCCTAAAACTTGCAATAGAAAGAGTAGATATTTGCATACTTGTTATAAAATGCAGAAGAAGGAGCAACAGAACAAGATACTAAAATACTTCGAATGCACATGACCTTCGGTAAGGGTATTATAATAATAGTAAATAAATGATTTAGTAGAAAAGATAATTCTACATTTAATAAATATCAAAAAGAAATAAAATTTAAATTTTCATATGCACCATATGCACCAATACTGTATCACACTACAGGTAAGAGACTGGTACATTGTGTTGCTGAGATTATAAATAGGGGTGAGAGAAAATACATTGAGAACTTAAAACATCAGATATAAATAGGATAATAGAAGAAAAGTGTAGCACTTTTCACAACCACCTTCTAGATAAAGGTAAAAACTTAAAAATATATTATGGGACACAACTGGTATAGAACCACCAACATGTAAATACAAAAGAATTATTTCACTTTTCATATCAAAGATATATATTAAATAATATTAGAAAAGTGCAGATTTTGAAGGAGTTAGATTAAAAGCTTAATAAAAAGCGTGTATAAAATATAATGGAGTGTAATATCATACTACAATAAACTTTTCTTATCTTATAGGAAATATAATGTTTACAGTTGTTATAACAAAACTATTTAAAGGTTTGCAGTGATATAAGAGAAAAAGGAAGTCGGAAAATGCAGGAGCCACAAATGTTTTAGAAATTTAGAATTGTGAGCATTAGTGTTTATACTAGATGCATTAAAAGGAGCATTTAGTATATATTTAGTATATATACTACATAAAATAACAAATACAAGTATGGGTGTTGAAGATCTGTTACAATAGTTAAGCACTCTAGTGTTATTATAGGACATACGATATCTGCATATCATGTTTGGATTTCTAGCATGGAAAAGGTGTTGCACAGGCTGACAGAGGTTTTATCAGTAATAAACCCTATAACACTTTCGGAATATTACTGGTATATGGTATGTCAGTATTTTTAATAACATAGTATCTATAGCGATCAATTACATCATCAACATTATTTCCGACACTTTATGTCTCTTTAAAAGATATCTTCGATATATAACCAGTGTAAATAATAACCATACATATATCTAGCTGCACTACTATTTACTATAATTATATTGTTTAACTCACAGGCTAATAGAATAAGACACTAGAAATGGTAATGAAAATACTAATAATAAAAGAAGAAAATAAAGAAGAAAACTGAAGTTATTAAGAGAAAGACACTAAACTAAGCAGGTTAATAAGATTAGTTGAGAATTAGAAGATGGGCAGAAGATGAACTTAAGAAATCTTGTTAGATATATATTAATAAAGATACTGAAACAAAAGGAAAATGGAAAAGAGATGTAGCGTAAACTAGTGATGTATAAAAGAGGTGAATATGAAAAGGAAAATTTTTGAGATTATTATTGAAATTGGATGAAAAGGAAAATATATATCAAGTCTTTCACATATGGAAACAAACCTAATATATATTATGTAGGTATTGATATGATAGAAGGCAATGTTGGACCTGCAGAGAAATAGAAAAATACTTAGAGTGGTCAAAAAGAAAGAGAGAGAAGATAAAAAGAGATCGGCAATTATACGTAAATAATGATCTTAAAAGAGATAGAAGATATAAACAATATAGGAAATATATATTAGAATATTAAATGCTAATGCAGAAAATTATAGAGAGATATTTTGATATTGGTGTGATAATGTAACAAGAATGTGTTTGAATTTTTCAACCATGGCCTAAAGACAGACATAATAAAAGACAGGTTTTACACATATGACGAAAATTCAAAAGATACTTTAGAGTTTTTGACAGGAAAGAAAAGAAAGAGTATATTAAGACAGATTATACTGAAGATAGTAGAAAATTATTTTATAGATTTAGTTTATCGAGAAAGATACGACACATGATTGGTTAGTAAACGACGATATATCTAAAAATGCAGATTTTGGCAATATCGCAACAGAACATGAAGAAACAAGCTTTACTATAATCAAGTATAAATGCAGGAATATGTGTGTAGAGACTAATGCTGAAAACTACAAAAGAAAACAGAAGAGGATAGATAAATGAAAAGAAGAAGACACAAGTAAAAGAGTAATAATAAAACTGATACAAAGAAAAACAGCACATAGATACTATAATTTTAGATACTAATTAAAATGTGTACAAAATAGATACAAATCATATATATATTTAAAATGATAAAATAGTATATTTAACAAATACTTCATATGTAGAATTTGGAGTTGTTATATATTTTGTTTCAAATATGATACAAGAGATACAACTCCACAAGGAATAATAATATAACAAACATAAATATGTTTTAGCATTATCGTCTTTAATAATTCCAATATTAGGGTATATTAATGTATTTTGAAAAACAAGAAAAACAGAAAAAGAGAACATATACCATATAATGAAACAAGAAAAGATATAATATATAGTCAAGGAAGATATGGACTTTATAATCTTTTCAGCAGTAGTATTAATAGCAATACTGCATATCATATATGATGTATATCAGGATAATACGCTAGAATATATATTAGGTATAATAGCAGTAATGCGGATATACAACAATGATAACAGTAGCTGTACATGAATATTTTACATATTTAAAGATGTAATGTTTGCACCCAATTATAGCAGGCATTATATTATGGGCACTCATGTGCATTTATATCATGTATGAGACCAGGTAAAGCACACCGATGTTCACATTTGAATATTTTAACACATGTTTCTACTGATATATCTCCATTAATAGCAATTGCATATGTGGCATTAGTAATATGTATAAAAGGTTACACGTATCATTATATAAGAAAGAGTAGATAAAGAATAAAGATATGATAAGCTCCATGCATGCGATAAATCTAAATTAGAATTAGAAAAATGTAAATAAAATATGTAAAATATACTAAAGTACAATATGTAATATATATATAAAATATGTATATATAGTTAATATTATAGCATTGAACTATTAGCTGAGGATTTTGCCATATGATATTAGATATATTGGACTATAGATTCATTAGGCTATATAGATGTAACAAAGGGAAAAGTATATCACTGATAAAAGCTAAAGAAGAAATTACAAACTTTAAGAAATGAGGATTTGGAGATAACAACTAAATATAGGGTATATCCATGATGCTATGAAAGCATCTAAAGAAAACAAGAAAAATCAAAAGAAAATAATAATAATTCTAATGAAATGGTAGAAGAACAACAAGATCAACACAGATTTGGAAAAGGAAACCAGGCATCAAATAATAGATACGAGGATAGAAAATAGGAACATATAATGTTATAGATATTGTTTCAAAAGAAATTTCTAGAATTAAAAGAACAAAATATGAATATATTAAAAGATAGTACAGATTTAAAATTACACAATACAATACACATGTATGATAATTATAGGCACACCATTACAAAACATAATATTCCAAGATTTAAATAGTTGATGCAGGATATAGTAGTAGTTCAAGAAATATACAGATTTCCTTTTAAAAATGTAAATCGGTGATGTATTACATACATATGGACTGTAGAAGAAGATGCAAATATTTTAAAGAAAAGACGTGACGTAGCACCGTGCTGTAGATGATGTAGTAGAAATGATATGCCTTTTAGAAACAATAACAAATGATAATTTTGAAAGATAAGCACAAGCTAAATATAGAACAATAACACACAATTGGGCAAGAAAAGAAGATATATCTCAAGAATTACTAGATATATTAATGAAACTGAAAGAATATGTGGAAACTTCCATTCTCAAAAATGCCAAACACAGAGAAAGAAACCAGAATTTGAAAGATTAGACAAGCTTAATAGTGTACATGTATACATACACCCAAAATACACTTTAGTATTAGAACAAGATAACAAACTATGAATGTATGTCTCAGATGGTAGAAGATATATATAGATAATACAATAATGATACCAGATACAACACCAGATACAAATATAACTAAAAGGTATGATTAACTATAAAATCAGGACAAAGATTTATAACTGCAACAAATGGAAACATTATAAAAGAGCAGGGATGACAGAATGAAAACAAAAGAAAGTAGTTATGAAATGACATAGTAAAAACATCTGTAAATGCGCAAAACAGTAGATAGCTGGTGTGAAGAAATAAAGGTCAGCAGAAACAATTGGAACGTCGGAGAACTTGGAGTGTGCATTACTGGAGCAGAATGATAAAAGATTTAGGAAATGGTAAAAGTCAAAAGCAATACCGTCTACATCACAACTATTTGCAGCAACAGTGCCGCACACCCAGCTCTCTCGGAAATCAATCACTAGATACTCTTACATCTGGTAAACCATATTATAAAAGGTTCGATATTAGAATTAGAAAAAGACAAAGAAATATGAATATAATTTTAAGAATATGGAAACAAACCTATTCTCTCAAAGAAAATGAAAGTGAAAAGATAAAAATTAATGAACACCGTGTTAATAGTAGCATACAGTGTAATACTGGTATTAGGGACATGCATAGCATTTCTTCAGTAGTAACAGTAAAACAAGCTGTATATAAATATAAAAATAATAAAATAGATAGATATAAAGTGTGTAATATTAATTATTAAATATTATACACTTTAATGTCATTATATTATAAACTAAAGATTATGCCAGTACATAAGTCAGAGTACAAGGTATATATATATACTATACGTACGATTATAGTTGCTAAATACGTAATATAAGTTTGAGGAAAATTATTAATCAAAATCAGGAGGAATATATGAAAGTTTAGCTTTTAAATAGTGTGGATCATCATGCTATTGTTTCAATTAATAGATATGATAGATGAGACAGTACTAATGAAAGGGATATATGAAAGAGTACTTTAACTAAAGACTTTTGTTCGAGAAATAAAAGTGTGGTCGGAGGATATATTATAGAAAAAGCAAGACATAATGCAAAGAGGTATTGGAGAAATACTTTAAAGAATTAGTTAATAAAAATATAATATATTAAATTCTTAAATGAAAATTTCTGTAATGGGACATAGAATTGTACATGGTGGAGAAAATTTTACAGAAAAGTGTATTAGTAGATAAAGAGTAGAGACGTTATAGAAGAATGATAGAGATTAAAGTCCACTACACAATCCAGTGCACTTGCAGGTATAAAAGCATGTGAAGAACTCGTAGCTGATATACCAAATGTAATGGTTTTGACACTGCATTTTCATCAAACAATCCCAGAAATAGCATATATATATAATATACCTTATGGAAATGTATGAAAAACATAGAATAAGAAAAATATGGATTTCATGGAACATCATATGATATATGGAGATGAAATAAGAAATATTTTAGGAAAAAGAAAACACAAAAAATTATAACATGTCATATAGGACAAGGGTGCTAGTATATGTGCAATAAAAGATCGGTAAATCTATGATACATCAATGGGACTTACACCATTGATCGGGAATACCTATGGGAACAAGATCTGGAAGTATAGATCCATCAATTGTTACATATTTGGCAGAAAAAGAAAAATTAAAATTAAAAGAAGTAGAGTAATTATTAAATAAGAAATCTAGGAGCATATGGTGTTTCAGGAGTATCTCCAGATTTAGAGATATGAAAAAGCTTTAGCTTTAGAAGGAAATAAAAGAGCAATTTTTGCACTTGAATCAAATGCATATTTAACAGCACAAAAATAGCAGGATATATGGCAGCACTTCGGAGGTGCAGATGTAATAACATTTGCAGGAGGTGTTCGGAGAAAATGGACCTGAAACAAGAAAAAGGATTTGTAAATATTCTAAAGTGCAGGAGTTGAAATTAGACTTAGAAAAATGATATTAAAAGGTATTCAAAAGAGAGATATCTACAGCTGATTCAAAAGATTAAAATTAGTGGATAATTACTACAAATGAAGAAAGTAATGAGAGTGCTAAAGAGATGTACAAAAGATAATCAAAAGATATGGAAAGGAAAATTATATGATTGAATTCGATTTCTCAAGATCAAAATTAAAGAGAACAAAGTATAATTGAATATAGGGAATGATATTATAAAAATATGATAAAAATTAGAAAAAGAAGCATAATGATAAAAATGGTAGGATGGATGTTACTGCCTGAAAATTATGATAAAGATGAATTACAAAAGAATATTAAAAGCAAAAAGAAAATAAGAAAAAGAATCTAGATGTTTAGTAGTAATAGGTATTGGTGGTCATATTTGGGAGCAAAAAGCGGTTATGATGCATTAGATAGAGAATCAAGAGACAGAGGTTATATTTGTGGGAAATAATATGTCACAAGATATATATAATGACATGATTTCATATATATGATGATAAAGACTTTTTCTATAAATGTTATATCAAAATCTGGAACAACTACAGAACCTGCATAGCATTTAGAATATTTAAACAACTTTTAATAGAAAAATATGGAATAGAAGAAGCAAGAACAAGAATATATGTTACAACAGATAAAATTTCAAAAAGGTGCTTTAAAGAAATAGCAAATGAAGAAGCATATGAAACATCGATTCCTGATAATATGGTGGAAGATATTCAGTATTAACACAGTTGGGCTACTTCCAATAGCTGTAAGCAGGATTAGATATTACAAAAAATATTAGAAGGTGCAAGAAAATGCAATGAATGAATATCTAAATGAAGAATTTATTAGCAAAATAACTGCTATATTTATGCAACTTTTAAGATATATATTATATTCTAAATATTCTAAAAATATAGAAAATATTTGGAATATATGAAGAAAATTTAAGATCATTCTTAGAAATGGATTAAAACAATTATTTAATGAAAGTGAAGGAAAAAGAAGGAAAAGGAATATTTTTCAGCAAGTGCAGTATTTACAACAGACTTCATTCTATAGGGACAATATATTCAAGAAGGAAGAGATCTATTTTTGAAACAATTATAAATATTATAGATATGAATGAAGAAGATATTGTAATGAAATTAGAAGAAAATAATGAAGATAATTTAAATTATTTAGAAAAATATGACACTTGATTATATAAATACAATGGAAGGGCATTAGAGCACATTTAGAAGGTGATGTTCCATCAATATTAATAACTTTGAAAAATTAGATGAAGAAAATATTGGATTTTTAATATATTTCTTTGAAAAGACATGTGCAATATATTGTAGTTATTAGAGTAGATGCATTTTAATCAACCAGGGTAGAAGCATATAAGAAAAACATGGCTAAATTATTAAATAAACCTAAATAGTTAAAGTCTTTAAATTTAAATTTACAAAGGAAGAGGTTAAAATGATCAAAAGATATATAAATATATCGCAATATTAACAAAATGGAGGAGATGCACCAGGACTTAATGCTGTATATAAGAGCAATTGTAAAAACAGCAGAAAAACATAATATAAAATCATATGGATATATAGACCGGATTTGAGGACTGCTTAATAATGAATATGTAGAACTTACATCAAAAACAAGGAGTTGATAAATTATTATCAAGAGGTGGAACTGTTATAGAACGTCAAATTCAACAAATCTTTATTCAATTTTTCCAGTTAAAAAGAAAAAGTGGAAAGATTGTATATGAGAGATTTAAGTGATATGTGTATAGAAAATGTTAAAAACTTGGTTTTGACTATATTTTTACATTAGGAGGAGATGGTACACAAAAAAATCAGCAAGAGATTTTGCAAAAAGGACTAAATATTATGGGAATACCAAAAACAATGAGATAATGATGTTGCAGATACAGATATGACATTTTGGATTTTTAACAGCAGTAAATGCTGTAACAGATAGCTATAGATAAACTTCATACAACAGGTGAATCACATAAAAGGATTATGGTTGTAGAAGTTATGGAAGATATGCAGATGGATTGCATTTATTCAGCAATAGCAGGAGGTGCAGATATATGTCTAATACCAGAAATACATTATAATTTAGAAAAGTTGCAAAAGAGATTGAACTTAAAAGATTTAATAAAAATATATGATAGTTAGTTGTATCAGAAGGTGCAATTGAAAAAGATGGAAGTTTAATTGTAAAGAAAGGTATTAGAAGATTCTCAGGACTTGATAATATAAGACTTGAGGAGCAGGAGATTATGTAGCAAAAGATTAGAAGAATTAACTAATATACCAGCAGAAATACAACACTTCGGATATATCCAAAGAGGTGGAAGTCCTGTGCACAAGATAGAATATTATCTTCAATGTATGGAACAAAAAGCTATGGAATATGCACTAGAAGGAAAAATTCATATACTAGTTACATATAGAGATGGAAAAATAGGGATATGTAACATTAGATGAAGTAGTTCGGAAGAAATACAAAATAGGGCAGATCACGGAAATACAGAAGAAAGTAATATAAAAGTACAATTAGATGATGAATGACTGAAGTTGCAAGAGATTTCAGGAATATGTTTGGAGATTAAAATTAAAACTAGTATTTGCAATATAATTAAAAAGATATAATACTAATTACGGATAAAAGATAAAGAAAGAAGGATAAAAATGTATAAAAATATTAAAATCAGAAAATGAAAAATGAATTAAAATTAGAATTAACATGTAACAACAGAAGATTTAAATAGCAGCAGTAAAAATATATAATGAAAATAAACGTCACTTTAAATTACATGGATTTTAGAGCAGGTAAAGTACTTGAATATGTTATAAAATATTATGGTGTGAAGTATTTTTATGAAGATGCTTCAAGAGAAGTTATATGTAAATGAATTAGAAAATTTATGGAAAATGAAAAACCTAATAATATATTACCATTAGAACCAAAAAGTTGATGTAAAAGAAGTTGACTATGAAAAAGGATTAAAAGCAGAAGTTGTATACCAATTAGAACCAAAGTTGAACTTGGAAAATACAAAGGAATAGAATTAAAAAGAGAAGAAATAAAAAGTAACAGATAAAGAAGTTGAAGAACACATATTAGAAGGCTAAAGATGCAAGAATAGAAGAAGTATCTAAAAATCTAAAAATGGACATATATTAAATATAGATTTTTGAAGGATTTACTAAAATGAAAAAGAAGAATTAGTAGCATTCGCAGGTGGTAAAAGGTGGAAGGATATGATCTAAAAACTTGGATCAAACACATTTATACCAGGATTTGAAGACCAATTAGTTGGAACAAAAAGATGAAGAAAAAGAAATATCTGTAAAATTCCCTGAAGAATATCATGCAAAAGAATTAGCAGGAAAAAGATGCAATATGAAAGTAAAAAGTAAATACTGTAAAGAAAAATAGTTCCTAAAATAGATGAAGAACTTGCAAAAGATTTGGGTATGAAACTTTAGAAGAATTACAAAAAGAAACTAAAGAAAATCTAGAACTTGAAAAAGAAACAAAACAAAAAGAATTAGAAGTACAAGCATCGTGATAAACTTAGAAAATTCAAAGGTAGAAGTATCACATGATGAAAGTATCGGTTTTATTTCCACCAAATGATGGAAGGATTTGCAAGACAAAAGGTATATCTATGGAAATGTTTGCACAAATGCTGAAAAACACCAGAAGAATTACATGATGAATATGAAAAAGAAATGAAAAATACAAAAAGTACAATATATTTTGAGTTGAAATAAAATAAAGAAAAATTAGATAGATGAAAAAGAAATAGAGACAGAATTAGAAAGAAAATCAGCAGAATTTTGCAGATAAACCATCATGTAGAACAATTAAGAAACAATATGAACCACTTGTAAGAGAAGTAACAAAATTTACAAGTAAAAAAGCAATGGAATTTATACTTGCAAATGCAAAATATAAGAAATAATTAATAAGAATAAGGGAGGAAATATGGAAAAATGCATTAATACCATATGTCATAGATAAAACACCAAATGGAGAAAGATCATATGATATTTATTCAAGACTTTAAAAGATAGAATAATAATGCTTACAGAAGATGTAAACCATCGTTACAGCAAGCTCAATAGTACAATTATTATTCTTAGAATCTGAAGATCAGACAAAGAAATATCTTTCATATTAATAGTCCTGGAGGATCAATCACAGATGGAATAGCTATAGTAGATACAATGAGATATATAAAATGTCCTATATCAACAATATGTGTTGGTATGGCAGCAAAGTATGGGGAGCAGTACTTTTTAGCATGTGGAGATAAAGGAAAAGGTTTGCAACTCAAATTCAGAAATAATGATACACCAACTATTAATATCTAGGATTATCAGGACAAGCAACTGAAATAAAAATACATGCAGACCATATTTTAAGAACAAAAGTGGTTAAATACTCTTTTTAAGTGAACAAACTGGTCAAGATTAGCAAACTATAGAAAAGATACTGAAAGAGATAACTATATGCTTTGCAGAAGAAGCATTAAAATATGGACTTATAGATGGAATTTTTAGATAGAGGGCACTAAACAATGAAAGATAAGAAAAGTAAGAATAAAGAATAAAATCAAAATGATATAAATAGAATATAGAATGAAACCACCAAAATGTTCTTTGTGGTGGATCAGCAGATAAGGTAGAAAAAATAATACAAGGGTATGAATAATTCTGCATTTATCTGTGATGAATGTATACGTGTTTGTTATAATATGATAATGGAAACAAGTAATGACACCTACATATACTACCAGAAGAGTTTAATGAAAAACTTTAAAAAGAGATATGAAGAAGAAAACAGTAAATACAAATAAAGAATTATTACCTCAAGAAATAAAAGAAAAGCTGATGAATATGTTACAGGTCAAGATGAAGCTAAAAATACTTTCAGTTGCAGTATATAATCATTATAAAAGATTAATAATAGTGATATAGAAATGTCGAAGAAATGAAAGATACTGAGATTCAGAAAAGTAATATACTATTACTAGGTCCAACAGGTTCAGGTAAAGACTTACTTCAAACTCTTGCTAAAACATTAGGAGTATCCTTTTGCAATAGCAGATGCTACTACTTACAGAAGCAGGTTATGTTGGAGATGATGTGAAAATATATTATCAAGATTATTACATAGCGCTGATTTTGATGTAAAAAGGCAGAAACAAAGGATATATATAGGGTAGATGAAAATAGATAAATTGCAAGAAAAGTCTGAGAACAAGATCCTATTACAAGAGATGTTTTCAGGTGAAGGAGTTCAGCAAGCATTACTTAAAGATATCGGAAGGAACAAAAGCAGGAGTTCCCCTAAAGGTGGAAGAAAACTATCCTATGCAGAACTTATATATAGAGCTACAACAAACATATTATTTATATGTGGTGGTGCTTTGATGGACTTACGATATTATAGAAAATAGGAATTTCACAAAAACTATAGGTTTTAATTCTATAGTACTATCAAAGAAGAAAAGAAAAAGTTAATCATATTAAAAAGTTCAACCAGAAGATTTAGTTAAAGTATATGGTATAATTCCAGAGTTATTGGGAAGATTACCACTTATAACTACAATGATGAACTTGATATATCGATAGCCCTAAAGATATAGTCAGGTAGACCTGAAAATTACACTTGTTAAAACAATATACTAAACTTGCAAAATATGATGATATTGATTTAGAGTTTAAAAGATGAGCATTGAAGAAATAGCAAAAAGCTATAGAAAAGAAAGACAGGAGCTAAGAGGATTAAGATCTATTATGATATAATGACAGAAATATGGTATAAGACATCTGCTAAACATATAAATGGTAAATGATTATAACTAAAGAAGTTATAGATGGCACAGGTGAACCTGAATATGTATTAAATGAGATATGTGAAACATAAGCAGAATGAAGTAGTAATATAACCCCTCATAAATCGTTTTAAAAAATTAAGAGATGGGATGAGAGTATCCTAGTCTTTCTTATATTAAATAGGATTAATAATACTAGATAATTATATTGATATGTATTTATGATTAGCATTATTAGAATAATCAGCAAATAATTAGTATATATAACGTAAAATACTACTATAACAATAATTATTGATAAAATTTGAAAAGTAATTAAAAATTATTAATTGTTATTTATAGTAATTATTAATCTAGTGAACTTTAATGTTAGATATAAACTAATTACTAATTTCTTTATATATATCCAATTTAATGACACTCTAGAAATCGATTAAGACACTTTAAAATATTTTAATAATAGCATATTTAATGTATTTAATTAATAAAATAAATAGAAATATTAAATTAGAATATAATAATTAATATACATATGTAGTAAAGTGTATAAATTAATGAAATTTATATTAGTTATATATAATTTATAATATTCTTTAAAAATAAGCAAAAACGACCGACGAGAATCGATTTTAAGACGTTTAAATTTTGTCCATATACTTTTTATGTCTAAAAATATTAGTGATTTAAGAGGATATAAGAGATTTTTCAGTTTAAGAAGATTTTTAGATTAAACTAAGAGTATATATAAATAATAAAGAAATTAAGAATAATGTAATACTAAAATAAGTACGATATGTATGATATAGTATTTATAATCTAATGTAATGTAAGTATTATATATTGTTATTAATATATATGGTAGAATATATGGTATAGAAGATACAGGATATATATTATATGTGGATATACTTATATAATACAATTTTTATATATATAAAATAGAACAAAAACTTTCATTTTGTGAAGTTATATATTTGTATATGAGACCATTGTTTTCGATAACTCCTGGTCTCTTACTTCTCTTTTTATGTTATTACTTTAGCATATAATTAATATTATCTATTTATTTAGTTTTATTATTCTTTTTATTTTCATCTATATATTTCTATTTGTACTGTATTTACTCTATTACCTGTAAAATTAAATCAGTTAATTTATATTTTCATTATATATAGTTTTGTAACTTTTAGTATCATTTTCTTCTGGTAAAAATCCTAATAATTCTATGAAAAGTCCACCAGTGTTTCACTAATTTTCTGATTTTAAATTTAATCGAGTTTTTCATTTATTTGATCTATGTCCCTCTTCCGGTCTATCATAAATATATTTTTCATTTTTATCAAGTTTAGGAATATCATGTTCATCATCATATTCATCATTTATATCTCCTACAATTTCTTCTATGATATCTTCTATTGTAGCTATACCAATAACTCCACCAAACTCATCTGTTACTATTGCTATATGTTTTTAGTTTTTGCATTTCTTTTAATAATTTATTATTTTTACTTTCAGGTACTATAAATGGTTTCTAAGAATTTCTCTTACTTTTTCAAGTGGAAATTCATATCTTCTAAACTGCTATTTTAATAAATCTTTTTATATAACATACCAATTACATTATCTTCTCTATCTTCATATACTGGTATTCTTGAATAACCTAGAAACTAGTTTCTTTTAATGTTTCTTTATCTAGATCATTTATATTTATCATATATGTTTCATTTCTTGGAACCATTATTTTTGAAACAATTTCATCATCAAAGTCAAATATACTCATTATCATCTACTATCTTCATCTTCTAAAAGTCCTTGTTTTTGTTCCCATATATATATTCTTTAATTTCTTCTTCTGAAACTTGTTGTTCTGTTAAAGTTCTAGATATACCTAATAATTTTAGTATTAGATTTGTAGTAAATGATAAGATTACTACTATTGGTCTAAATATTATATATATAAAAATTTACCATAGAATTAATGCAAGTGCTATTTTCTCTGGATTTACCATTGCTATTCTCTTAGGGATAAAGCTCTCCAAATAATAGTATAAATATAGACAATAGTATTGTAATTATTATAACAGAGGTTTGAGCAGCATATGGTATTTTTAACATATTCAGAAAAAGTCTGTCATATATGTTGATAAACTTGTTGCTGCAGATGCATGATGAAGAATCCTGCAAAATGTAATTGCAACTTGTATTGATGATAAGAACTTAGTTGGTTCTTTTAATAGTTTTTGGAATAATATTGCATTCTTTATTACCTTTTTCAGCTAATATCTTAATTTTAGTGTTTTTGAAGGAAACAATTGCAAGCTCTGCTACTAGCAAACAGAGCATTAATTGTTGTTATTAATATTATTATTATTTGTGTAATTGCATTCGTGTGTTCACTCATTTTATTTTATAATCCTTCTTTACTTTAATTTTTAGTTTTAATTTTAATCATTTAAAGTTATTGACGTGTTTATAAAGCATTTTCCCATTTCTTTAAAAGAATCTTCTTTGTAATATCTTATACATTCACTCTTCTGTTGGATCATGCACAATAATATATTTATCATTATATCCTATTACAACTACTGTCTTTTTGATGTTTTAATACTTCTATTGTCCGATAGTCTATCTTTCCAAACCTATTGGTGTTTTCTTTTGAGTGTCATATTTCTCCACAACCATACTATTACTGGTTTTGAATGCATTTTATATTATTATAGTTCATCTTCAGTCATATTAGTAGAATTTGTAACACTATGATGTACTTGTTATTTTATTTATTGCATCTACTATAGGTTCTGCATATGACCATAAGTACCATCTTTCAAAATGCATTTAGTTGCTTTTCCTAAAAATTCTTTATATGGGTCTCCTCCATTTAAGCGTACCATTTGTGAATATTTATAATTAAACCCTGATCCAATGTTTTAAATTACGTATAAATCTCTATGTAACTTTGTATCTTATTTTTATATTGTATTAACATTAATGCAGATATAATTTCTGATGCTGATGGATATACAAGTTTTTTGTACCATTTTATATATGATATTCCGTGATATAAGTTTGAGTTCATCTAATACTAGTTCCTTCTTTATTTTTTCTATGAATCACATCTCCTTCTTTTGACTCAATCTTATACCATCCGATCCATTTCTTTTAATATTTCTATCTTTATCCATGTTACTGTATGTCCGAAGTATATCATATCTTTGATTTTGGTCCTGAATATATTTGATATATTCCATGATATATGTTTAGTTATACTACATTTTTCTTCACTACTGCAACATTCAATAACAATATTTTCATCATTTACTTTGCTAGTAATTTCTGATACCCGTACTGCCTCTCTTTTATAATACCATATTTATCAATTGTTGCAACTGCTGTGTTTCACTTTTTCCATGTTATATCTGTATATGTGGCATCTTCTGGAGTCACTTTTGCATATGCATATATATTTTTGACCTTTACCTGTTGTTGTCATCTAAATCTATAGCTGTTACTCTTTTTCCATTTTTACATTTATACTAGATTCTTTTATATGTACCATAACTATCTTTTTAAATGAAATTTTGAACTTCCTTGCTTTTTAGAAAGAATGTTGATTTTTATCTGTAACTTCTATTATGTCAGTTTGATGATTCTAGTGTAACCTCTTTGTTGTATAGCATCTTCTGGGATAATATTTGAACTTATATTTATAGTTTGTTCTTGCAGATATTTCGATATATCATTTTAATATCTATGTTTTCAGAATATTTACACTAGATACTGTAAGTTCATTACTTGTATATACTTATTTCTAGTTTAAATAGTTGCTTTCCCTAAATTTTTACCATATGCTATATTATTTTTGATTTCAACAACATCTTTGTTTGAAATAGACCCATTCAAGATCTTCTACATAAGCATCTTTAGGTTCAACTTTCTATTTTTACCCCTACTCCTCTTTTCTTTATTTATCTTTATCTGTAGTCCATTGATATTGTTATACTTTTCTATCTTTTTGAATCAATTTTGTTGTATCTTTTATACCTGTCCATCCTCTGATTATTAGACTTAAAAATAATATAAGTCCAGTATTGTCCATATAATTGTTTGGATATAATTTAGAGACTTCTTTTATTTTATTATCATCATTTTTCCAAAAAGTGACTTCACTAAGCTTTCTTTTTCTGCTTTATCTTTTCCAAATATTTTCTTTTAGCTCATTAATTTAAGTATCCTTTCTAAAATTACATATAATATATGATATCATAAAATAATAAAACTCTTTGAGTTTTATACAACTTTTAATTTATTATTATAAATTTAAAAATTTAAAAACTATTGATTAAAAGTAGTCTTTCTAAATTTGTAGCTGTATACATAATTATGCTTACTTCTATTTTCTACGTCTTTGTCTTTCTTTGCCTCAATATATTCTCTTCTAAATAGTATTGCGTACTATTATTACTAAAACTGTCTATTATTGCTGCTATTGTACTTCTTCTGTCTCTTTTGCCTGCTTTTGGTAATATCTTTGGCAGTATCTCTTTTTCTACTATATTTTCTTTTTACTCCTAATACTTCCTACTTTTGCACTACTTGCTCTTTGTAATACTTCCCTTTCACTTCTACATCATTTGTTACTATACTATCTTTCTTACTACTCGCATATTCTGCATCATATGTTATCTATTTCTTTTCCTTTTTCTAGCATTGGTATCTTAAATTTAGTTCCTTGTTTCTGCATATATCTCTTATCTGAGTACTATCATGATATCTTTCTACATATATTTTACATCTCTTTTAATATGATCTTATTATTATATCTCTTGCATCTATAAGTCCCGTATTTTTAATCTAACTTATACTTATTCTTATCTCCTGCTTCTATTATATTTTTTATCTACTAGTTTTCTTCTACTTCTATGTTTTGCTTTTACTGTACCTTTTACATTATAGTTACTTGTTATTGTTTCTTCTTTTGTATTACTTCCTTTTATCTTTGTTTACCTACTATTACTGTATCTCTTTCTGTTTCATCAAATTTAACATCATATACAATCTTTGCATGTTTTTCCTTACTAGAGATATTTGGCACATTTACTACTATATTATTATCTGTTACAACTAAATCTTCCTTTTAATGTTTTAGTAATATCTTCCATCCTTTACTGTTTATTACCTTAACACTTGTTTTTACAATACTTGCATTTCCTTCTAGCTTTTTCTTCAAATGTACATCCTTGCAGTATAGTCCAGTATTTGTTATATTAATAGTATATGTATTAGTATCTCCATCTTTGTTTCTTTTCTTTTCTGATGTTTTAGTTATATCTAATGTGGTTTCTTTTATTACACCTGTAACTAACATTAGTAGTATCTTTTGGTTTTACTTCTAGTATTTGTTCCTTTTTGCTAGCAGTATTTGTAGTAATACTCTTCTTCACTATCTACATATTCTACACTATAGTGAAATATATATATTTCTCCTTTTTCTATAATTGGTATAGTAAGACTTAACTACTTTCATTATTATTCTTATCTTCCATACTATACTAATATCTTCTATATTTTTATTGTATTACTTTCTTCCTTACTACTTACTATATTAATACTATCTTTAACATATTTAGCATTTTCCTTTAAGTATATCTTTAACATTTACATCTCTGCCTTATAATCCCTAATATTTTATATAGTTAGAGTATATATTTCTACTTCCTAGTTATTTCTTGTTTTTCTGCTCTTTTGTTATATCTAGATTTGTTTCTTTTAATTACACCTTTAGATATAACCTTTACACCATCTTTTTCTTTAGGTTCTGCTAGATTTGTGTTGTACCTTTGCTCTTATTATATTTTTATTTCCTGAGTTTCTTCTAAATCTGCATATTGCTACATTATATGTAACTATTATATCTTTACCTTTTTCTATAATAGAGAATTTTATTTTAAACCTATTTTTCATCCTTTTTCAGTTTTCTTATCTATCCATTCTATACTATATTTACTTTTTATCTATTATATTATTATCTTTATCTACTACTTTTAATAGTATCTTTAATATATTTAGCATCTCCATATAATACATCTTCTACTATGGTATCTCTTGCATCATAAGATCCAGTATTTTTACTGTTACAGTATGTATTAATATCACCTGCCTTAACTTCTTTTTATCTGATTTTTAGATATTTCTAAACTAGTATCTTTTATACTACCATTTACATTTGTTATATCTTCTTTTGTTTTTCTTCTGATTTAAACCTTTTACCTTTGGGATATTGTTTTACAGTATTTTCTGTTTCAGACTCATCATATATTACATCATATACAATCTTATATTTTTCATCTTTATCTATCTTATCTATAATAGCTGTTATCTTCTTATCTGTTATATCTTTAGTACAACATTTTGTATTATTTGTTATATCTTCACCTTTAGAGTTTAATATTCTTACAGAATCTTTTTAATCTTAGCATTTCCATCTATTGTTTCTTCTATCTTAACTATTCTTGCTGGATTATCTCCAACATTTAATATATTTAATGTATATGTATTAGTGTCTCCATCTTTTACATTTTGTTTTAAAGAATCTTTTGATATATCTAATTTTGTTTTCTTTTTAAACTCTTCTTCTACTGCTCTTCCTTCTACAGATAATACTTTTGTAACAACCTTATTTTGCATACCTCTATTATCATTACCATTTTCATCAATAGTATTATCATTACTATTTTACTATACTTGTGTACTTACAGTATCTTTACCTTTTCTTTTTACTACATCATATGTAATATTTATCTTATCATATGTCTTATTACTATTTAGTGGTATATTATTCTTATTCAATATATCATTCTTATTACTACTTTTTACCTAAAAGTATATATATCATCTTTAAATTTAAGTGCTATCTTACCATTTTCTTCTACAATATCATAATTATCTTTAGGAATATCATTACCATTTCCATCTTTACTCTTTATACTATCTTTATCAAGTCTTCCATTTGTAGTTTTTCTAATAATGTTACTTTTTAACTATACTATCTTTTCTCTCTCATTTAGTTACATCAAAGGGTATATTTAAGTCTTTTCTTCTTCCCCCTTATAGTTACTTTCAAATGTTTTATCTATCTTTAATTTTGGACTATTTATATATATATCACTATGTATCTCTTTTGGCTCAATATTATCTCCTACTACATTTGTTGTAAGTTTAGGAGTTACTGTGTCAAAATTATCTTTTTACCCATACTATATGTAAGCATTATTTCATCATTTTCCGGTTTATTCTAGTAAGGCCTGCAGATACACTTGTTTTACCATTTCATTTGATTTACAAGACCATTTTGCTATTTCTGCACCGATTAATACTTATTTTACCTGAATCTTCTTTTAAGTCTAAACCTTTTGGTATCACCTCTTTTATATTTACATTAGTTATAGTTGTACCTGGAACTAAACTTTTTATCTTTACTGTATATGTTACAACATCACCGAACCTTATACTCTAACTTATCTACACTTTTTGTATATCTATCTTTGGATCATTTTACCTTTATTGTTTTATTTGCTATTGATCCTACAGCATCACCAAGTAACTCTGTTGTACTTACAACATTATTGTAATTCTTTACCATTTGCATTATCTTTTATTCTCATACTATATCTTATTTCTTTAATATCGCCATAATTTAAATGTGTAAATATTCTAAGTGCCCTTCTTCTTTTTGTAAGTGATATGTTTTTCCTTTTTTACTAATGTATCTGGTAAATATTCCAAATATTCTTCAGGATACATCATTTACATTTACTTCACTTATTGAAGCTCTATTATTTTCATTTTTCTCTTATCTTAAATTTTATACTATATGTTACTATATCCCCTATCTTATACTCATTCTTAGGATTTATTATCTCTTTTGTTATTTCTATTTCTTGAGCATTTGGCTTTTTCTAACTTTTTGTGTATATACTTCTGATTCATTACCTGCACCATCTACAGATTTAATATGTATATGTTTAGGGTGTTCCTGTATAATTAATATCTCCTATATTAATATTTTCATTTTCTCCTGTAGTTGTAGCTTCTGTCCATCCACTTTCTACAAAAATCTGCAGTTTCTTCAACTACTTGATACTATATTTCTTTACTCCTGTTGTAATTGTTGCACTCTTTGTTTCACTGTAGAACTCTCTATCACCATCTAATCCTTTTACATAGTATTCTATAGTACTTCCATTATCTTCGGTTTTCTAAAATTAATATTTGTACTATTATCTACATTTACTGCTAGTTGTAATATTTGCAGGCTTATTAGGATCTGCTATATCTCTTGCTGAATTATCTAAAATTTCTGTCTTATGTGTTAATTGTTTTAAGTAAAACAGTGTATTTGCAAGAACCTTTCTTTCATCTTCTGTAGATGCACCATTACTATGTCCTGTTTGATATCATTGCTGTATTATTCCATGTTGTTAAATAATATTTATAATTTGGTCCTTCTGCAATACACTTTCATCTGTTTTCACTTCATTTTCTAATACAGTAATACTTGGATTATCAAAAACTCCATCCATACATTACCGATTAGCGACATTAGATGCAGTATGTGTGCTACGGAATATTTAATATTGTTCCGATACCGGTCCTAAATTCCACGGAAACTGTGTGAGAACCCTTTCTTTCCGATTTTACTTACTTGATTCAAAATACCATTGATAGTTAAGGTCATATCCATTTGTTTGACTTCCAGTCCATACTCCTCTTATAATATTAAATTTGTCACTTATTTTGAGACATTCCATGCTTAGTTCCTAAAGATGCTCTATTGTGTCATGTCCTGTAAGAACACCTTTACCTTTTGAAATATAATCGGATATTGTATTAATAGCATTATCAGATAATAAGTTAAATGCATTACTGTCCCAAGTCCCATACATCATCACATCATAATCCCATATGATATTAGGTTAGCTTCAAAATCTTTTTGTTTAACACTTGTTACTTTGATTATCTGTCTACCTGTTACTGGATTTTTCCATATGCTTGAAAAATTTGTTATTACCACCTTCATTTGCTGTTCCGTCCTTCCATCCATACCTTTAAAAGTGCTGATTTTTCTATTGTTTCTGTTTGTCCGTTTAGATATGTTACATTTTATCATAGGTAATGTTTGAAATGCTGATGAGCCCTCCCATACTCCTATATTCTGTAGAATGTGGATAAATATTAAGTACTTTGACCTCTTCATCTGTTGCATTATTACTAAAATCAGTAAGCCCTATTGTTTCAAATTGTGTAGCTCCTGGCTTTTGGTATACCTTATATGAACTATTTTGTGGTCCTGTCCATTTTAAATGTATATTATTTGTTTCTGGCTTTGGAGTAATTGTAAGTTCTGACTCTACGCCATTACTAATGTTTGCATATATGTAGTATAATTACTATTAATATACATATTATTGTTATTCTAAATTATGCATTATTATCTCTCTTTTTAATACACTTATATAATTTTAATATATCTTATCAAAGCCTTAATTTGTATATATTACAATAATGTATTATTTTCATGTAAACTCTATTTTAATTTTTATTATCTATTATATACTTAAATATATATATTTAAGGTAAGGAGAATAAAATGATATCAAGAAAAAGAAAAATCCTATATTTTTAAATGAATTTTTAGATTATACAAGTACTATACAGAATAAGTCTAAAAGGTACTGTAAGTGAATATAATTATGATTTAAAACACTTTTTCAATATAGTTGCTAGATATGATAATATAGACGAAGATTCATAAGATAAAAACTATAGAAATAAAAAGATCTTCAAAGAAATATACTTACTAAAATAACATTTAGAAGATATACATGCATTTTTTACATTATTTAAAAATAGAACTTTAATTTTAAAAGCAACAACCTTTTCAGAAAAAGTTGACAAGAATACGTACTTTTTAATTATGAATGTACTATAAGCGTGCACTAGATATTAACCCTCACTGTAGGTTTAGAAACTCCTAAAGAAAAACACTTCCTAAATTTTTAGATCTTTCAGAATCTAAAAACTTACTTGAAAAACTCTAAAGAACTTCAAATAGTAATAGAGAATAAGCAAATCATTAGCTCTTAGAAATGTATGTATATTAACATTATTTTTAAATCTAGGATTAAGACTTGCAGAATTAGTAGGTATTAATATGGTGATATTAACTTTTTGATAATACACTTACTGTTATAGGGAAAAGGTAATAAGGAAAGAATGGTATATTTAAATAAGGCATGTATAAATCTATAAACAATTATTTAGAAGTTCGTCCTAAAGAAGGTATTAAAGATAAAGAAGCATTATTTTTAAGTTCTGTTAAAACGTATATCTAGACGTGCAATACAACAAATGTTAGAAGTAGAACTTAAAAAGCAGGTATAAGTACTAGAGGTATAACTCACACAAATTAAGACATACTGTCACTACCTCTAATGTACCAATATGGTGAAGTGAACATACATGCACTACAAAAAGTACTTCGGACATGCAAGTATATCTACAACTGAAATATATACACATATAAACAATGAACAGGTTCGTGATGCAATAAGTAAAAATCCACTTGCAGACATGTAAAAAGAAGATAACTTTTAGCTATCTTCTTTCTTTATTTTATTCTATTTATAATATGCTATATCGACAATATTACCATATTAACATCTATAGTAATCTCTTGCTGAGGTTTTATCACTATTATATATAACTTCTATCTTATATGATTTACGTACAGTATTTTCATTGGAATTCTTAGCATATTCTATAGTTATTTTACTGTTTTTTATAGCAAGATTTTCTTCTTTACCATCTTTTTCTATGTCTTTTGTACTATTTCTTTTTGCCTTTTTCTTTCTGTTATATTTATATCTGTATCTACATAGTCATAATATATAATTCCTATAGAAATTATCTCACCATCTGGATTTACAATAATCTTACCTATATTTGGAGTTAATTGTTTCTCATCCTTTACTCCCATATTCTTACAGGCCATCCCGGAATGCTTCTTCATCCTTATAATCTATAATATCTCTTATAGCAAAGTTTTTTAAATAGTGGCATATTTTTTAAAATTATTGTTTATTTTTGTTTCTAACTCTTTTTAGAAAGCTTTCTGTTGGTTTTACTTTTTCCATTCATTATCTATATTATTTATCTTTTTTCATCTCTATATGAATGTATAAGTCCATATGGTAATAGTTTTCATAACTGCTCCATTTTCTAATGTATATTGATAAAGTATTTCTTCTTCATTTTTACTATTAATATCTTTTTCAGTTGTCTCTTTTCACTTATAATATTAGATTTTACATTCAAATTCTTTAGATATTCTAATGCTCTTTCTTTTAACTTATTCTTTTCTAAAGGAGTCTTGTCTATATTATGAATTTTTAAGTAAGTCTTGCTCTAGCTTTTTTCTTCTGCTTTTTCTTCCTCTTCTGTTTTTTCAATTCTTTCATTGCTTTCTTTTATATTTTTTTATACTTATAATACCCCAATAACTAATATTGATATTAATGATATTAGTATAACTATTATTATGATTATATTATTATTTTTGCCTTTTTGTTTTTCCATAATGAGCACCTTCTTTCAATATTTAAAATTAATACTAACTGCTATATATTAATCTATCTTTTTTATCTTTATCCATATAATCTTTTAATCTTATATTATATGCATCAAGCATTTTGATCATACAGGTATAATTTCTTATTATATCCTATTAAATTTAATAAATATTTTGTAAATAATGGGTTTGTTACTAAATTGGACCCTAAAATATATGTCAAACATATTCATTATCGAATTCCTTCTACTTTTGAATGGATATTTATTCCTTTCCCTCTTATAACATTTTGCCATACTTGGAAGTTTTATTATTCTTATTTTTCCCTTGTCCATCATTTTTAGTTACACAAACTGGATAACTTTTGGTACATGTCATTATGTCTATTAATTCTGTGTCTATAAACTTGGTATATGCATATTCATTAAGTCTTCGAAAAGCATATCTGTAACTGCTATTGTTTCATATACACCGAAGTCCATCTATATATATTCTCTTGGAATTTTTCTATATCTATAGATATCTTATTCCTTTATCATCTTTTATCCAAGCATCATAGTATTCTATAGTATTCTTATTATCTTTTGAAATCCTATATTCTTTTCTATATATCTTCTATCTTTTTATTATATATCTTCCGAAATAGGTCAAATGCATTTCGAGTTGCAAGTATTGTTTGGCCACCTTCTATTGCTTTTAATATTTCTAATCTGTGATTACATAACTTTTCAAGAACTACTTCTATCTTTGTTTCTGATAATGAACCATATATACAAAAATCTATCTTTTCTTTTTATAAACCTTAATTCATCATTAAGTTCTGCAAAGTATATTTCATGTTTTATTTCATCATCTGAACTATTTTGCTATATCTATTAACTTTTGAAATATATATTACCGATTATCACCATATTGATTACAAATATCACTAAAAAGTATTTCTATTTTATATTTAAATTTAAACCTTTCTTCTTATTCTAAAATGTTTTCCTGATATATTCTTTTAATTGTGATGCTTCTTTTTCTATGTACATATCATTAAGAAGGAATAATGTATCTATACCTTCTGTTGTCATATAATTATGTGCATCTTTTGATTTTTCAAACACAAATAATTTACTACTATCTATTCTGCAGAAGTGACCTTACATAGATATCTTTTGATCTTGGACCCTATTATGATTATTCTTTCAATACTATCATCATTTAAAAACTCATAGTCTGCATCATAATGCCATAATATAACTTCAACACCTTCTTCATTATCTGATTTATCATCAAGCATTAATATAACATTTTTCTTACCTTCATAATTTTTAACAAAATCAAATACATTACTACATGCAAGTGGATTTTGTCCTTTTTGTTAGATGTTTTTATAAGATGTTTATTATTCTTAATTTAATCTTTTTCATAACGTGTTTCTGCAATTTTAAGTTTTTGACATATTTTTAGTATATCATTTATATTATCCTAATATCATCATCAAGTTACAACAAGCTGATTATATGCATTAAATCTACTTTCAGAAAGAATTGGCATATCATAAATATTTCCGATCTCCTATACTTATTTTAGCTGTTTTTCTTTTTGATCTATAGATAATATCTTAGTATCTAGATTTGAACCTACAAGATGATTATTTTTGCATCTACATTTTTCCGATGATGATTTAATTGATATAATCATATTCTAATTTTTCATTACATATAGGACATACTATTATATCTCTTACTAAATTTTTAGGAATATTTGTATCATTTTCTTGTTTTTCCATATCCATAAAATATTTTTATCATTATTTAAATCTATTTTATCATCTGAAATTTTGATTTTATCATTGATGCTATAATATCATCACCGATTTACTATAATTTTTGTTTCATCTGGTATACTTCGATCTAATATATTTACAATATAGTCTGTATTTGCATTTCTTTTTACAGAATCTCTTAATATATTAGTAATTGTGTATATTTAGGTTTTATATCATTATATATATGGACTTACTCTTTCATCTACTTCAAATATTGCTATATTTGCTCTATTCTTTTAATTTTACCGAAATATATTAGAATTAGTTATAAGTGTATCTACAATACCTGCTTTTAAATTAGATCTGCTTTATTGCTTATAACATATACTCTCTTATTTTTCTTTATATCTTCTATATCTATACTAGTTCTTTCTATTGGTTTTCTTTTCTCAGCTCTTCTTTTAATCTTTTCTTCGTTTTATAAGTAGTTCTAATAAATCTGTAGCAAGATTTGTTACAGTTGTTTTTCCGATTTGTACCCTGTTACTGTAATTATTACTTCTGGTTTTTCAAGCTTACTAGTATGTTTTTATCAATCTTTAAGAGCTATTACTCCTCCTATATGACTAGTACTTCCTTTTATAAATTTTACAATATTATGTATTGTTTTGACTTATTATTATTGAAAGTATTTTCTTAAATTCATTATTGTTTTCTCCCTTTACTCCTATAACATTTATAATATCTGTTGCAGTATTATATTTTGGCATATATGAAAGTTCAAGCGTTCAAGATCACTTGCTGTAAATCCTGCTATATAGCTGTTGCTAAAATATCTATTTTTTATCTGCATCTTTTTTACCTATCGCAGATCCTCCGAAAAGTTTTCTGTTTCTTTTTCAAATATACATTTTAAGTATTGAGATCTTCTGAATCTTTAAATAACTCGCTTGAAGTTTTTTCCCATAACTATTTCTGTATAATATTCAATATTATGTTCTTCAAGTTTTTCTCAGAGTCCTGTTCTTGCAACCTGATATCCGAAATACTGATAATATAGATGTATTTGTTGTCCCTTTATATGTAGAACTTGTTCCCAATATATTATTTCCAACAACTCTTGCTTGTCTTTTGCTAGGGGAGCTACTGCTGGTGTTACATAAATATTCCTCATACATACTTTCTACTTTTTGCCATATCTCCTATTGCATATATATTATCAATATTTGTTTTCATATGTTTTATCAACTGTAACATAATCCTTATTATCTACTTTTTATTCCTGCTTTTTATAAACCTTGTTGCTGGTATTGTTCCTACAGTTATAATTGCCATATCAAATGTTTTCTTATATGTTTTTAAATCATTTCGAATAGAATATTCAACTTCTAATATATCTCTGTTTCTTCCTCTATATAGTTCTGAATCTTCCCTTACCTTTTAGTATATTTGCATTTTACAACTGTTACAAATTCTGATACTATATTTTCTATTTCTGAAGATATGTCTTTATCAAATCTAGGTATAAGTGCATCTTCTTTTCTAATATATATACATCTATACCCAAGCTTATTTAAGTTTTCTGAAAGTTCTAATGAAATTGCTCCGACTCCTACTATTAAAACATTTCTAGGTTCATTTCTTTCTATAAACCTTTTAAGTCTTTTTAGCATTTCTAAGATTTTTATGTACAAATATATTATCACCTAAATTTTCAAATTCTTTAAGTCTTTTAGCAATACTACCAACAGATAATACAAGATAATCATATGATATATTAAACATTGTTCCTTTTGTTTGTTTCTACAACTTATATCTGATGGTATGTATTTCTATAACTTCAGTTTTTAAATATATTTCTAAATCATATTTTTCTTTTAAGTCTTCTGCAGAATTAAATACTATATCTTCTTCTGCTACTTCTCCAGATATGTAATATGGCATTGCACATTGTAATATGATATATATTCTTGTTTTTCTACTATATGATTTCAATATTTTTATCTCTTTTTCTTAAATATTTTGCAAGTGTAAGTCCTCCGTGACTCTCCTCCTACTATAACTTCTTTCATTTATATAACCTCCATTGTCTGCATTTGAGCTAATTTATCTACCATCTCATTATATTTATCTCCATTATGTCCTTTTTACCTTATTAAACAATAATTTTTATTGATGGTAATTCTTCTGTTTGCTTTTTTAAATTATACAATGTTTTCCATAATTCATTTAACATTTTAAAGTCTTTTTTTATCCAGTTTTTCTATCCATTCTGTAATACCTTTTTACAACATAATTGCTATCTATATATATTTCCATTTCAATCTCGAAGTGTAATATTATTTTTTAATATATTATAGTTTTTCTTTATCAAAAATATTCAAAACATATTCTAAAGCTGTATAACTGCTGTAAGTTCCATTATATTGTTTGTTGTATCTTTCATATTACCGAATAATTTCTTTTACTATTGTTTCTGTCCCATTTCTTTATCAATATATAATATTATGCTAGCATATCCGTCCTTTTCAGGATTTCCTTTACATGCCCCATCTGTATATATACATATATTTTTATTCATATTTCATATATCTTTCTATTTTTCTCTTAACATCTTTTTGCTATATCTTGTCTTTTTGTCATAAAGCTTTTTACTTTTTGAAAGTCCCTATTTCAAGTTTTATCTTATTTTTCTTCATATACATTGATATAGGGACTATTGTAAGTTTTTCTTTAATTTTAGAGTTAATCTTTAAATCTCTTTTATGTAATAATAATTTTCTTGTACAGAGTTGGTTCTTTATTTTCCCTATTTCCGAAATTCATATGGTGATATATGTGCACCAATTAAGAAAAGCTTCTCCATTTTTATAATGCAAAATGCCTCCCTTATATTTGCTTTTCCATGAAATACAGATTTTGCCTCTGTTCCTACGAGTTCTATTCCCTGCTTCTATATTTCTAAAATTTCATAATTTCTAGCATTTGGATTTGTTATCCCTACCCATTTTTCCCAGTAATTATTTACCCTTTTGATTTATAACTATTTTGGTATTTCATATTATTATCAGTTATATTAGAAAGATTTTCATTACTATCTGTTTTTCTTTTAGATATGTTAATATCATAATTTTGTTTAGACATAGTAAAATAGTATTAACTTTTGTAAAACATATCTAAACTTATTTCTTCTTCATTATTCCCTATATATCAAAAACTTCTCTTTATTGTTTTTATTAGTAACTATATTATTAAAAATTATTCATATTTGTGTTTTGATTATTTCTATTTTGATTAACTCCACTATTTATATTGCTATTATCATAATAATTATGGTTATAATCATTTACTATATTATTACTATTATGTATATTATTATTTTATTATTTGCTGTATTAATTTTTAAATTATTTTTGCATTTTTGAAACTTCTAAAGAATCTTTCAATCCCATTTGTTTTAATTTTACTGCTAATTTTTAAACGTATTAATATTGCAATAGCTAAAAATACTAATAATATTGATACAGATATTAATATAAAGAAGTATATTAGAGAGAGTAAATCCTCAGATCAGATATCTCTGTTGTTATGCTTTTGAACATTAAAACTTGCATATGTATTTTTAATATATAAAAACATAAATATAACTGATATTATACTTATTCTTATTATTGTTAATTTCTTATTTCTCATTTTCCTCTTTATTCCCTTTTTATTTTTCTTTTGTTTTATTCAAATATTAAATTAAAACATAGTATCCATGTATCTTCTATATATTCTTTCTTTCTGTAGAATATGGTATTATCGGACTATATGATATATTTAAGTCTTTTTATCTTTTCTACATAGTCATTTACCTTTGTTTTGGCAATCTTATCTGCCTTATTACATATAATTAAAAATGGTATGTTTTTCTTTAATATATATGAATACATAGTTTATCATCTTCTGTAGGTGTATGTCTTATATCTAATAATAGTACTATAAGTGAGATATCTCATACTTAAATATTCTTCTATATATTTACCCATTTTCTACTGCTTGGATTTTACTCATCTTACTATATCCGGTATCCCTGGTAAATCTACAAAAATACATCTTATTATCAATATTATAGAAGTTTATTTGTCTTGTTTTTCCTGAGTGTATTACTTGTTCTTCCAGCTTTTTTCTTCCGAAGCATACTATTTACAAAACTAGATTTTCCTACATTTGATTTTCCTACTAAAACCACCTAAATCTAACTTTTTAGGATATTGTTTTTACTTTGTTGCAGATATTGTAAGTTCTGCTTTTTGTCTGTTATTTTAAATTCTTCCATGTTCTTTCCCTTACTATAATTTGAGTTAATTTTACCATTTTTCCCTAAAAACTCAAATTATCGCCTATTTTCTAATCTCTTTTATATTTTAGTAATATTATTTTTTACTTTTAAGTAATAATACAAAAATACCTGTAAATTATATATGTCAGGTATCTTAACTATTTCTTTCTAGTATTTTTCTAATTCTTTAATCTTATCTCTTATCTCTGCACTTTTTCAAAGTTTAATTCTTTTTGCATATGTTATCATTTCATCTGTTAATTTTAGATATAACTTTTTCTATATCTTCTTCTGTTGATATTTCATATTCTAGTTTTTCTTCATATAATTTTCCGGATAGATATAAGCTGTCTAATATCTTTCTTAATTGTTTGTGGCACTATATTATGTTTCTTATTATATTCTTCTTGGATATCTCTTCTTCTATTTGTTTCATTCATAGCGGCAAAACATTGAATCTGTAATCTCATTTCCATACATTATAACAGTACCATTACTATTCCTTCTTTGCTCTTCCGTATAGTTTGTATTAATGACCTTTCAGACCTTAAAAATCCTTCTATCTGCATTTAATATTGCTACAAGTGATACTTCTGGTATATCAAGTCCTTCACGAAGTAGATTTATCCTATAAGGACATCAAATTTACCCATTCTAAGTTCTTTAATTATCTTAAGTCTTTCCAGTGCTTTTTATATCTGAATGTAGATATTCTGCTTTTTATCCCTATATTTTTCAAATATTGTGTTAAATCTTCTGCTTGTTTTTAGTAAGTGTTGTTACAAGCACTCTTTCTTTTATCCTCATCATCAATATTAACTCTTTTTTTGTATTTCAGATATAAGGTCATCTATTTGGTTCTCACTTGGTCTAAGTACCACTTTGGGTCCTAGTAGTCCCTATCGGCCTTATAATCTGTTCTACAATATTACCATTTGAGTGTTCTTTCTCATAATCTGCAGGTGTTGCACACAAATATACATTGGTTTATCTTTTTCAAATTCATCAAATTTAAGTGGCCTATTATCAAATGCTGATGGCAATCTAAAACCATAATTTACCAAACTTTCTTTTCTTGCTCTATCTCCATTATACATTGCTCTTACCTGTGGTATTGTTGCATGTGACTCGTCTATGACCAAAACAAAATCATCTGGCATATAGCTAAATAATGTATATGGCTCTGTCCCTCTTTTTCTTCCTGCAATATGTCTACTATGGTTTTTCTATCCCTTGGCAAAATCCTGTTTCTCTTAACATCTCCATATCAAAATGTATTTCTTTCTGCTATTCTTTGTTGCTTCTACATATTTTTCATTCTCTTTAAAAATATTTAACTCTTTCTTCTAACTCTTCTTCTATTCTAGTTATTGCACTTTCTATCTTATCTTTTGTTGTAACATAATGTGAGTTTGGATATATCATTACATGGTTTCTTACTACTGTCTTTTTACCTGTAAGTGGATTTATCTCATATACTCCGGTCTATCTCATCTCAAAAAGTCCACCCTTATAGCTGATTCTTCTTGATTTGATGGATATATTTCAAGGACATCACCTTTTTGCTCTAAACATACCTCTTTTAAATTCTATCTCATTTCTATCATATTGCATGTTTATAAGCTTTCTAATAACTTCATCTCTATCTACCACCATACCGTGGTCTTAAAGATACTGTCATATTTTTGTAATCTATAGGGTCACCGTAATCCATATATACATGATACAGATGCAATTATAATTATGTTTCTTGTTTCAAAAAGGCTGATGTTGCAGAGTGTCTCAACTTATCTATCTCATCGTTTATACTTGCATCTTTTTCTATATATGTATCACTATGTGCTATATATGCTTCTGGTTGGTAATAATCATAATAGCTAACAAAGTATTCTACCCTATTATCCGGGAAAAACTCTTTAAACTCACTATATAACTGACCTGCAAGTGTCTTATTGTGTGCAAGTACTAATACTGGTCTATCTACATTTTTATAACATTTGCTATTGTATATGTTTTACCTGTTCCTGTTGCTCCTAGTAATGTTTGGAACTTTTTCCCTTCTATTATTCCTTCTGTTAATTCTTTTATTGCTTTTTGGTTGGTCACCTGCTGGTTTTGAATTTTGATACCAAGTTATACATCTTTTTCTCCTATTCTTTTATTATCCATTTTCCATTTTTAGAACTTCCTATATATTCTATCTTATTGTCTTTTCTAAGTGTTGCTAAGTCACGTTCTAAAGTAGCTTTTGATATACCAATTTTAGAAATAATTTCTTTTCTTGTTATTTTATCATTTTTTCTTTTATAATATTTATTATTAAATTCTTTCTTGAATTTAAATCTAATTTTTTACCATCATTTTGGGCCTCATTTTGGGCCTCATTTTAGCCTTATTTATTCCGACATTTTCTTTTTCGCTATAATTCATATTATATAATGTTACTATTATTCCATTATCTCGAAAATACTATATTCAGGTTGTTTATCAAACCCTATATAGTCTTTTAAATATTCTTCTAACACCAGATGCATAGTTTTCTATTGCATCTATCTTATCTAATATCTCTACTGTAATCTTATTTCTTTTTAGCTACCATTCCTTGTTTAATGTTTTCAAGTGTTAATCCATCTGGAAGTCCTCCGTGGAGAAAAATATTTGAACTCTATCATCATAAAACTCGATTTTTATATCACCACTAAAGTCCAATCTCTATGGCAATAACAATTTACAATAGCTTCTCTTAATGCCATTTTTAGGGTATATCTAAATATTCTTCATGGTCTGGCCTTCCTGTTATTACTATTTTCTTACGGTTAGATAAGCTTGCAAAATATAATATGTTGTCTAATTGTCTCACAAGTGAGCCTCTAAACTCTTTCTTATCTAAGAATACTTCACATCTGTTCCTTGAAATACTGCAAACTTACTTATAGTGTCATTCTGGTCACTAAAAAGAAGCGCAACATTATTATAGTTTCCATCTTTATCTACTAGTGATAATGCATTTTTATCAAATTCTATTCCTTTTTCATTTAATCTTTTTAAGATAATCAAATGTTAAATCATCTCTATTACATAGTCTTGTTTCATACTCATGTGCATATCTCATTTTTACCATTCTTGTTATTTCGTCATAACTTGCAACTCTTTTTGTACTCCCCACTCTTATATATACACCTCTTGAGTTCATTCCTTCTCCGGTCCTTATAATAATATGGTTTTAGTATCTCCTTTTTATCTTTATCCTAAAAGGCTTTTTCATCTGGATATATCGTTATAAGTTTTGAAACATTTGGCTCAAAAGCATTACAAATCCAATTAGATAATATTTCTTCCCATTCTTTTCTTATTCTTTTCTATAATTTCATCTATTATATTTCCATTATCATCAACACCTAAATATATCTCACCGTCCTTCACTATTTAAAAAGAAACGATTTCTGCTTTTAATAAGTTTGCTTTTTGAGAATCTCTCTCTCTATACTCTATATTATAGTTCTCCATGTGCCTCCCTTAAATAACTGAATTAATTATTATTATCATTCTATCACAAACATTGTCTTTTTAATATATAAAAGTCACATAATAATATTATATTATGTGACTTCTGATATTAAGTTATTTTTCTTTCGTCTCTTATTATATGAGTAGTTTTTATCTGGTATATTTTGTAATATTGGTATAATATAGTCTGGTTTTAAAGCTTATATTATTTAAGTCTTCCTTATCTATCCACATATATCTATACTTTTCTCCTTCAATTCCAGTAAATTCACCTTCTTTTTGTAATAATTCTGAATCTTCTGGTAATTGTAATAAAGTAGTTAAATGCTAGTTCATGATATGTACTACTTTTTATATCAAAAAGAAACTTTCTGTTATAGCAACCAATCTATCTATTGTTACTTTAATTCCTAACTCTTCTTCTATTTCTCTTAATATTGCTTTTTAGTATCTTCTAACATTTCTACTCTTCCTCCTGGTAATAACCAAAAGTCAAAGTTTGATAGTCTATGTATTAATATCTTCTTTTTATCAGGACTTTCTATTATCCCACCTACTCTAAAATTAAACTTGTTTTGTATTTTTCTTCATAAGAAATCATTTTAATATCTCCTTTTTAGTATAATTATTGTACTAACATGTTTATAAGTGTGTCATAACTATCTACAACATCATATTTTGTTGTATCACTACATAAACACTCAAAATGTTTTCTTGCACATTCTATTTTAGCTTTCTCTACTCACGAAGTTCCATAGAATCTAAACTTCCTGGTTTCTGCTATAAAATATACATATTTAAATGTTGGATTTTCAAACACTATTGCCCAGTCCGGATTATAGTTTCCAACTGGTGTAGGAATTTTAAATCCATTTGGTAGTTTAGCATATACTGTAACTTCTCCTGTTTCTAATTTTTAGCAAAATTAGCTTCGTTTTTAGAATCAGTTATTAAAAAGTCATATATGTTTCTTTACATCAAAAAGCATTTTCTCTAATTCTCCACGAACATTATTAATAGTAAATATACTGTTATCATATTTTTGTTCTGTTTTATGATATGTAATACCATTTATAACTGTTGCTGACTTTTTTCTTGGTTTATAATATTTGCTATTTTTCTTATAAATTCTTCTGGATTATATTTATACATATTAAATTTTTTTCTTTTTAATACCTTGTAATATTCCTATTATTGTTTTTCTTGTAAGTCCTGTATCTCTTGTAAGTTCTCCCTATAAGGTCATATTTAATTTGAGATGGTGATATATCTTCTACAATCTCAACCTTTACTATTATACTCTGACATTGATTCTCTTAAACGAAGTGCTACAGATGTAATTTCATCTTTTGAGAACCTTCTGTTATTCTAATTTTCATCTTATTTAATTCTAACTTTGAATCTATCGCTGTAATAGATTTTTCTATTAATTCTTTTGTATCAAAATATACTTCATATACTGTTTTTATATTTATCTTCTTCCATAAGTCTTGGAATTCTTTTTCATAAAAATTAGCATTAGGAGAAAGTCTTCTTATATTTTCTTTTTCTTTCATCATTAATAAGTTTAGTATTAGCTGAAGAATATAATCTTTTTAACAATATATACTTCTTCTTTTAAAGTTTTTAAGTTCTTCCATTACTCAAGTTTATCACTTTCCATATCTTCTATGAATTTATCTGTTATTTTTGAACCATATGTATATCTACATATCCTTTATTCGAATTAAATACTAGAAATTTATTATAGTTTTCTTCTGTAAATTCATATTTCTCTCCACTATCATTTGTTAGAACCCTATTTTAAATAAATCTATTCTAAAGTTTTTAGGTCTTTCTGATAAAGATTCCATTATTTCTGTTTTGCAATGCTTTTGCGAAACTATCATATGATTCACTTGCAACTACTGTTAATGTATTAATATTATAGAAATTATTTTCTAATAACTTATAGTCCATTCTTTCCCCCATTATTATTTACACTATACGAAGACCACGTCTATTTCTTGTCTCTTACTTATTTCTGAATTACTGTGTTTTAATGTACATATTTGAAATATATTTTGGATTATCCATCCTTCACGAAGTGCAGAGTGTGAGAATATAAACCTTACTGGTTCTTCTAATGATAATAATCTTTCTTATCTTTCATAATTAAATCATATGCGTCTTCATCAAAACTCAAATATTCTTTTTATCATTTATCTTGAATCTGTTTCATGTCCTTTTTATCTATTGAAAAATATCCGCATGTATTTTTCTTGTATCAAATGAGTCTAAATATTTTGTATATTCTTGGTCAGATTAAAAGGTCCTATAGTCTGATAGTGCTTTATCATATTCTTCTTCAAACATTTGTGCATATTCACCTTTTAAAGCTTCTCCTGTTGACCAGTCTTTATATTTTGCAACTTCATCTATAAAGAATAATGATATACTTTTATTCCTACAATTATATAATTCTCTTTCTTTTCAAAATGAGAACGAATAGTTTCTCTTATCTGTATCCTTATAATCTGTTTTGGTCAACATCATAATGCTTGTCCTACTTTTATTTCTACTCCATTTGTAAAACACACTTTATCATATTCATATCTTCCATCTATTTCACTAATAACATATCCACTATATGATGTTAAATATCCTGATTTTGTATATAGTCATCTCCTGCTTTTTATTCTCATTAATCTTCTTGATGTTCCTGTAGATGTCTTAACTTCTATTTCCATTAATGCTTGTGGGTCTTTTATCACTTATATTTACACTATCTAAGAATAAATATGTATCTTCAGACTTATTATTTAATATTTCTATACCTTTACATTAATCTTTTAACTAATTTTTGATTATATGCATCTATTGCATCTAACCTATACACCTTATTATATTCCTTATTCTTCTTATGTGTTGCTGAATAACGGAGTGTAAGTAGTGGGTTTAAATTCTTCGAATAAGCTTTCTGTCTTATCTCCAAATTTTTGTGGCTCATCAATTATTAGTATAGGACGAACCGATTTTTATAACATCAATTGGTCTTCTTGATTGTGAGTTCATCAAGTTCTTCATATATTCTTCTATTTGCTTTTGCACCTTTAGCGGCAAATGCTTGATAGTTAATAATCATAACTTGATAGAGTCATCTGATGCAAATGTATTAATATTAGCTATATGTTGAACTATTTGATGAATTATATACAAAAATCAATTTTTATGATATATTTCTTGAAAATGTTCTTGTGTTATTTCAAAAGATTTTTTGAACTCCTTCACGAGTGCAATGCTTGGGACCATTACTATAAACTTACTCCAGCCATATTCTTTATTTAGTTCATACATCGTTTTTTATATGTATATGTTTTGCATGCCTGTTTCCATTTCTACTGAAAAATCATTAAACTTTGATTATCTGTATATGTTATATCATTAGATTTTTGAACATTCTAATATTTTCTCTTCTTTCTGCTTCTGTAAGTGTACATTTTGTAATTACCAAAAGGACAATTTCTATATCTTCTGTTTCTTCTATTAGTGTTCCTTTATCTAAAGTTTTTGTATATCTTGCTATTATATCTTTTCTTGAACCTTTTTCTTGACCCTTAAAACACTCCAACAATAGACATAACTGCATCATCCATATGTTGTTGTTTAAACTTTTAATTTCATCTTTTCTCCTTTTACTGTTATGTTTATAAACCCTGAATCATTTGCTCTTTGTGGTAATAATTTCTTAAATCTTTCTTCTAAATTAATTTTATCATTATCTGTCTGAAATGCACTGTCTTTAAATACAACCTTGTATGGCTCACATTTACATATTTCATCTACAATATCTATATCAATTTTTATCGTCAAAACATGCTACTAATGAATTTCCGCTACATAATACACCTTATTCTTACCTATCGTCTTTTTCTTCTGTATTTCAAATCTAAGCAATCTAAATCTAATATAACTTGTGTTAGTCGTCGTCTGTTGTTTCTATCTTAGCTCTTTATGTTTGATTCAAACTCAGATAAATTAACTTGTTCCAATTCATTTGGCATATAATATACATCTTTCATATTAGTTGAATCCACTTTACCTCTAAATCCATAATCTATATCTGCATTTGTTTCTTCTTTAATCTTAGCTCCTGCCTATTCTCAGCTTGTGCCATATCACAGATATTAGAATATATATGGTCAGAGTCCAAAGAGTTACCAATCAATATCCACTGTGATTTGAACCATATATATTTTAATTTTTATTATAATTAACATTTTCCCAACATAACTGCATGTGCTGTTGAAGAAGTTCCACTAAAATCTAAATTATCATTCTCATTAGTTATAGTGTATTATTCTTGATATCTTTATTTTTAATGATGTCGCTTTCAAAGTCACTCATCTATATTTAACATTTTGAGCTTTTCTGTTCCAGAAAGGGATACAATGAGATATACTATTTGAGTCGCTCTATTCATTTGAGTCGAAGTATCCTCAATGGGATATCTATCTGGTCTATTATCATGGTTTTATAAATTTTAATAATTCATTTTGTTTTGTTGTCTAAACCTAATTCTTTTAATTTTGGTATTCAGGTCCACATCTATTAATGGTTTTAAATCCTTGTCTGTGTAGCGCTTTGTGAAAATCACCAGTTTATCAGTATTTTTGAATAAAATAAGTGTATCGTGATTTCGTCTGAAAATTAGGTGCTATTGGTTTTGTATCACGAAGCCAACCTATTCTCCATTATTTCTCCTTTGAAAATTCTTTTCTCCAAAAATTTCATCCATTATCAAATTTGCAACTTCGTATAATCAATACTTATAAAAATTGCTCGTCATCTGTTAAAGATGCTAATTTTAATCTTGAATATATCATAGACTAGCGTCCTATGAAATCTTCCATTTTGAATCTGTGTAGGAACAATTTTATCCCATTCTCATCCATTTGACCTGAATCAACTAATTATATTCAAATCTTTTGAAAAATTATCATCATAAATAAAATCATTCCTGTATTATATGGTGGGTCTATAAAATATACTTAATCTTATTTAAGTATGATCGTTGTATGTTTTAGTACTTCTAGTTATCTCCTTCTATCGTATATGTTTTTGTGTATTATCAAAATTAACTGATTTTTCTTTTACCGGTCTTAATGTATTTTTACTTGGTGTATTGCATTAACTATTGCTTCTTTTCCAGGCCATGTTAATTTGATATTTTCTTTTATACCTTCTACTATCTTTACTTGAGTTCTTGTTTTAATAGGTCAAAATCTATTGCTTTTCCATCATTTGATTCTACTATTACATTTGAAATAATTCTGATATGTATATTTTCATAATAGTGATTCCATATCTAGCTTATTCATCTATATAGCTCCTCATGTTTAGTTTCTTTCCATAAATTTATCTATTTTGAAATAATATATGTTGGTATCTGTCAAATTTAATTAAATTCAGTGACATATAATCATTCTCATGGTAAAATCTCATCAGCAAATTTTTAACAAGACATCATCTTTTAGTTTAACTCTATTATTGATAATTTTAAGTATATCCTAAATAATTGTAATTTTATATATTATTCTCTCTTTCTATACTCACTTAATATAAATTTATCAGTTATCTTATTTAAAATTTCTTCCGTTAAATTTGCTTTTATAAATTCTTCTATGTAGCTATTTCCATCCTCTATTTCTTCATCATAATTGGATACTCATCCTTATACTTTTTGACAGGATGTTTTCCATTAATTATTGATGAAGAATATCATATGCTCTATTTTATGTCAAGAATCATAACATTAGTATGTTCAATATAACTCTTTAAAAATTAATTCTGAGTATAATATTTAAATTATCAGCCACATAGCATTGCATAATATATTTGTATTATTTAAATATCCTCTTTTAGGTTCTATATGTTTCAATTACATTTCAAATTCATTTTAAATAACTGATTTTTAATTTGTCCATTAGGTTTATGATTAATACCAAAATCATATAGCGGTTCAAAATCAGTGTGATTAACATAACGGTTTTGTTATAAACTTTTCCATCTTTCTATTTTCAAACAATCTATTCATAATAGCATATTATTTCCATCGAATGAAGATATGGGTCATCTAAAAATTATTAAATCAGGATTTTTGTTAATGAATAATATAAATAAAACAATGCAAAACATTTCTTTTCTCCCCAACTTAAAATGATTAGAAATATCGCTAACTTCATGTTTTTCATTATTTTTCCATTATATCTTAAAATTGTTGTAATGTTTTCATCACCATCTTTAACAATATCAAGTTCATAATTAAACCCTGCTAAATTCAAAAAGTAATTTATTTCTCTTTTTTGATTGTCTAATCATCAGCAATTATTAAAACCATTGTTCATAATTTCTAGTGTTGTAATTTGTTCTAGTACTCCATCAATATTAATTTTATCAAAATATCAAGTGCTTTTTAGTAGTATAATAGTTTAAATCTTTAGTTGAAATATATCAACAATTTGTTTTAAATCCTTTATCTGTTGATTATCTGCTACTATATGAATTAAAACTCTTTGATTTTATGCTAACTTTATCTAATATAGTTTGTTTCACTCATAACTTTCATTAAAGACCGTATTTATTCATCTTCTTTGTCTCTTTTATACATTTCCATTATATTCTCATAGTGATTTTCTTCAATATATTCTGATATACTTTCAAATATTTCAACAATTTTATTAAGATTCTCTACATCTGGTTTTGTATATGTTTCTTTAAACTTATTTTTCTGCTGTCATACTCTTTAATTAATTTTTCTGTACAAAAGGACATTTGCCTTTCTGTTCCTAAATCAAACCCTGTTAATTTCCATTTAACCCAAGAAATATCTTTATTTGAAATAAATTCTTCATACTTAGATAATTCTTTGAAATCTTAAATATATTTCTCTCTTCAATATACTTTGATACACTCCTATGAGATATTTCCACTTTTTATAAATTATTTTTGATGATAATACCTCCTAATTTATTGTAAAAATCAGATAGTGCTTCATCTTCCAAATATATTAGAAGTGTTAGATAATATATTATCATATCCCTTTTCTCGTCATAATTATCACTTTTAATAAAAATATCGAATGAGTTTTCTATTACCTCACTACTGACTAATTACTATTATTCACAAAGGTCATCCAAATAAAACACTTGTAATTTCTATATCTTTAGTGATACTGGAGTTATCCTTTCCTCCAAAAGTCTTTAGTTCTGATAAATCCTCAAGATATAAAGCTCACCTATTGTAGATTTACCTGTACCATTCATCGCATATTTAATATTTAACATATTCTCTTTAATATTGATTTTAGCTGTTTCTATATTGTGCATGTGTTTGTTGCTAACTCATATTATTTTATTCCCAATCGCACGTAAAATTATATATATTTTTATAATCTATTTATTAACATTACTATACTAAAGAGTATGTTTATAAACCACTTTATCATTTGCTCTTTGTGGTGACGAATTTTTAAATCTTTCTTTCTAAATTAATCTTATCATATCTGTCTTAAATGCACTATCTTTTAAACACAACTCTTTATGGCTCATTCAATATCTTATCTACAATATCTATATCTATATCATTATCAAAACATGCTACTAATGAATTTTCCTGCAACATAATACACCTTTATTCTTACCTATCATCTTTTCTTCTATAATCTAAACTCAGTCCTAAATCTAATATAACTTGTTAATAAGTCATCTGTTGTTCTATCTTTCTTTTTATGTTTGTTTTAAATTCGCCTAAATTACTTGTTCGTAAATCATTCGCCGTATAGTATATATCTTTCATATTAGTTGAATCCACCTTATACACTCTAAATCCATAGTCTATATCACATTTGTTTCTTCCTTAATCTTCTTGCCTGCTCTTCTTATTCTTTCTTCTCCTATATCGCATATAGTCTTATATCCATTTTATATGCAGACGTAGTTTTATTATAATTCAGAATTTGGTTAACTGGGTGTCCTTCC